>Ga0318531_10000492_pt1 | contig 10939 bp, 11 predicted proteins | sample GRESIP053b4f25_FD_203486 | JGI IMG/M metagenome (GOLD analysis project Ga0318531, IMG submission 203486) | Tropical soil microbial communities from Luquillo Experimental Forest, Puerto Rico - GRE.SIPMG.053b4f25 | ecosystem: Environmental > Terrestrial > Soil > Tropical forest > Bulk soil... | reverse complement strand
GATCTCGTTGCCGTCGATCAGGCCGTCGGCAGCCGCGTCTGACCCCTTCGCGACGAGGTCCGTCACCACCTCTGCGATCTGTTCGTGGGTGAGCGGTGTGGAGCGCAGCAGCGCAAACAGCGGGATCTGATCCGGCCCGGGCACACCTTGGGGGTAACCGACCTGCAGCCAGCGGATTACCGACCGCAAAAAATGCGGGTGATGGGAATGATCGGATGTCGTCACCCGCTTAGTTTCACGGTAAGGGCGTCAACCGCGCTACCGTGTCGCTGCTCCATCCGGACAATTCATAAGCCGTTCACGTACTAAAAGTCCCAGTCCTCGTCCTCGGTGACGACGGCCTTGCCGATCACGTACGACGAACCCGAGCCGGAGAAGAAGTCGTGGTTCTCGTCTGCGTTGGGCGACAGCGCCGACAGGATGGCCGGGTTCACATCGGTCTCGTCGCGCGGGAACAGCGCTTCGTACCCGAGGTTCATCAGCGCCTTATTGGCGTTGTAGCGCAAGAACTTTTTGACGTCTTCGGTCAGCCCGACCTCGTCGTAGAGATCCTGGGTGTATTCCACTTCGTTGTCGTAGAGCTCGAAGAGCAGCTCGTAGGTGTAGTCCTTGAGTTCGGCTCGCTTGGCGTCGTCGACGAGCGCCAGGCCGCGCTGGTATTTGTAGCCGATGTAGTAACCGTGCACGGCTTCGTCACGGATGATTAGCCGGATCATGTCAGCGGTGTTGGTCAGCTTGGCCCGGCTCGACCAGTACATCGGCAGGTAGAACCCCGAGTAGAAAAGGAAGCTTTCCAGCAGCGTGGAGGCCACCTTGCGCTTGAGCGGTTCGTCGCCCTTGTAGTACTGCATGACGATCTCGGCCTTGCGCTGCAGATTGACGTTCTCCTCCGACCAGCGGAAGGCGTCGTCGATCTCGGCGGTCGAGCACAGCGTCGAGAAGATGTTGCTGTAGCTGCGCGCGTGCACCGACTCCATGAAAGCGATGTTGGTGTAGACGGCCTCTTCGTGCGGGGTCAGCGCATCCGGGATCAGGCTGACGGCGCCGACCGTGCCCTGGATGGTGTCCAGCAACGTCAGGCCGGTGAACACCCGCATGGTCATCTGTTTTTCGTGGGCCGTGAGGGTGCCCCACGACGGAATGTCGTTGGACACCGGCACCTTCTCGGGCAGCCAGAAGTTGCCCGTCAGCCGGTCCCAGACTTCCGCGTCTTTTTCGTCTTGCAGCCGGTTCCAGTTGATCGCCGAGACGCGGTCAATCAGCTTCATTCTTGTCGCCTCCAGAACCCACTTTCACCAGGCGATTTGCCTGCGATGCTCAGACTTCAAACACTACCCCTGGGGTACGACAAGGCGGTGCAACACAAGAAGTTGTGTTTGCGTGTCGCAAACCCCCACCGCGGGTGTACCATTTGGTACATGAATACCGAAGACAGCGTCGAGATCGACGCGCCGCCACCACTGGTTTGGGACGTCTTCACCGACGTCGAACGCTGGCCCGAGTGGACCGCCTCGGTGACGTCCCTGACCGGACTCGACGGACCCACCCTGGCCGTCGGCAAACGGTTCGCCATCAAGCAACCCGGCATGGCAAAACTGGTCTGGCAGGTCACCGAGATCGACCCCGGGACGTCCTGGACCTGGGTGCAACGCTCCCCCGGCGTGCGGGTGAGCGCCCGCCACGACGTCACTGCCCACACCGGCGGCCGCACTCTGGTGCGCCAGCAACTCGACCAGCGCGGTGTCCTCGGCGCTCTTGTCGGGCGGCTGATGATCAAGAAGACCAAGCGCTTTCTCGAGCTGGAGGGGCACGGGCTCAAGGCCCGCGCCGAGCAGCTCAGCCGCGCCGATGGCGCGCACTCCTGACACCGAGCGGCGCCGGCAGTTACTCGACGCGCTGATCGAGGAGTTCGCCCAGGGCGGGATCGGCGACCGCTCACTGCGCGAGGTAGCCGCCGCGGTCGGAACTAGCCATCGAATGTTGTTGCACCACTTCGGATCTCGTGAAGACCTGCTACTGGCGGTCGTCGAGGAGGTCGAGCACCGACAGATGGGCCTGCTCTCCGAATTGCCCACCAGCGCGGCAGAAGGCTTCACCGCCATGTGGGCCGACCTTCGTCGGCCGGAGCTACGCCGACTCGAGCGCCTCTTCTTCGAGTGCTACGCCCGCGCCGCCCAGGGCGAAAAGCCTTTCGCCCGAATGGTTCCCGGCGCCGTCAACGGCTGGCTGGGCGCCGTCGAGGCGGCCGGCGAAGGCGGGGCAGATCCCGCACTGGCACGGCTCGGGCTGGCCGTCACCCGGGGACTGTTGCTGGATCTGGTGGCCACCAACGACGATGCAGGCGTCGACGCCGCGGCGAAAGCCTTCGCCGAAGTCCTCAAGCCTTTGGCAACACCGAGATGAGCGTGTCGACGAGTTCGTCGGCGTTGGTGTGCCACTTGTCCAGATCCATGTGGCCGCTCAGGTCCAAGCCCGTGATGCCGTGGGCGCTGGTCAACAGCAGCGCTCCATAACGTGGCGCCTGCCCAGGACCGGTGATGCGACCCACGATCTCGAGAAACAGGTTCTGCGCGCGTTCGGCCACCCGGATCGCTTCAGTCGGATCACCCGCCGGCGTGGTGAACATCAGCCGGTACAGGTGCGGTCGGGTGCGGCCGATGGCGATCAGCGAAAGCAGACCGGAGCGCAAGGACTCCTCGGGCGGATCGCCGCTGTCGACCAAAACCTCAAGCGCATCGCCCAATTCGCGCAAGGCATTCGTGGCCAGGACCGTGAGCAGCGATTCCTTGTCGGCGAAGTGGCGATACGCCGCCGATCGCGACACGCCGCTGCGCGCACCCACCTCGCGCAGCGTCACCGCCTCGACGCCGCCGAGGTCGAGCAAGACCCCCGCCGCCTCGATCAGCGAACGGCGGGTGGCCGCAGCACTCTCCGCCCGTGTCGTCACCCGCAGAGCATAAGCCGGTGCGTGAGTTGACAACGTCAACTCAAGTGTTATTTTGAGATGACAACGTCAACTCAAACGCCCACCACCGGATGGAGACCACCGTGGATTCCTCGAAACGCGCCGACCGTCATGAGCTGATCGTCGTCACCGGCGCTTCGACAGGAATGGGCGCGGCCACGGCTAAAGAACTGGCCCGCAAGGGTTTTCACGTGCTCGCCGGAGTGCGCCGCGACGCGGACGCCGACGCGCTGCGTGCCGAGTGCATCGAACCGCGCATCCTGGACATCACCGTCGAATCGGACGTGGCCGCGATCGCCCACCGCGTCGCGAGCGATCCGCTGCATCGTCCCCTTCGCGCGCTGGTCAACAACGCCGGGATCGCGATCAACGCGCCAGTCGAAACGCTGCCGTTGGCCGAGTGGCGCAAGCAGTTTGAGGTCAATCTGTTCGGTCACATCGCGATGACCCAGGCGCTGTTGCCGGCACTGCTGAGCAGCTCGGGCACCGTCGTGAACATCAGTTCAGTCGGCGGGAAGGTCGTCCTGCCGACCTGCGGCGCGTACGCCGGTTCGAAGTTCGCGCTCGAGGCGGTCAGCGACGCGCTGCGCCGTGAGGTCGGCGATGCCGGGATCAAGGTCGTCGTCGTCGAACCCGGCGCAGTCAAGACCGAGATGGCGGAGCGTGGAATCGCCGCCGCCGAGGGACTGATGGCGAACATGACCGCTGCCCAGCTCGCACGCTACGACGATCTCGCCGCAGCCGTCACGGCTCAGGCCCGATCGTTCATCGACACCGGCGTTTCGGCCGAACACGCCGCAAAGGTGATAGCCAAGGCCGTGACCGCGTCTCGTCCCCGGACGCGCTACACCATCGGACGCGACGCCGCGATTCTCGTGCGAATCAGCCGCGTCGTATCCGACCGGGTCCTGGATCGCATAGTGCGCCTGAGCCTTCGGTCCGTTGCCAAAAACTCGCAGTCAAGCGAACAACGTGACGCCGCAACGACTTCGGTCGGCGCCGTTCGCGGCGATCAGCCTTAGGCTTAGGCCGCCGAACGATCGCCGCGCGCGCCGATGCCCACACCGGAGAACTGGTACTAGGCGATACTTCGTACATTAGCGGGATTCGAGCCCTGGTGGGCTCTCGTGTATCGAACGTCCAGGGTGCTGAGAAGACCTCGCACATCACCCGGCCAAACGGATGTGGGCGCTCCCCCTCATGGTCGAAGCGTAAGACACTGCAATCATGTTCGTGGCCGGATTACTGACCGGAGGTTGCAACAAATCAAACTGAAGCCTCCGGGTGCACGCCAACACCGGGTGCTGGAGCATCCCGAAGGCTCAGGTCGTGCTGGCCATTCGTAAGGGCACCGAGGTCCGCAGGTTCGACTCGGTCACCAACGACGGGCAGTGACTCCGTCCCATCGCCGCGTTGGCTGGGACACGCTGAACCCTGTGGGCATCGTTCGTATCTACGACGTCAGCCCCTAGTTCGATTGAGGCCCCCCGGCTTTCGGGTCGCGGGGCTGAACGCCGTCGCCCTTGTGTTCCTTACATTACGGAAGTCGCTGATGGAAGTTGACTCAAACAGTCAGGCCTTTGACATGTCCCAGGTTGATGTGAGCCTTCGCTGCTGAAGTAGGCCGTAACTTTGAGGGGAGATGCCAGCTCTGTTCCGGGTGGGGTGGGAATTACTATCGACCAGTTTTGGGCCACTACGTTGGCTGTGCCAGCCCAGTAGCCCTGACCACTTGCGCGGGGAACGAGCACAATAACTGTAGTGACACCGGGACTGGCGTTCCCCGAAATTGTTATCTCCTGGCCGCCGACGTTGATTTTGGAGATGGAACCTCCCCCAGGCCCCGCCGCGGTGGGGGCGATGCTCGTAGTAGTCGGTGGTTGGGTTTTCTCGCCACCCGAATGATTGATCAGCGCCACCACAATTGCCACTATTCCTCCAACGACTGCGGTGATTGCAGCGGCGGCAATGACACCCCTGACTTCCCACCTTTTGTCGGCGGATGGACGAGACTGCTCGTTCTTGGCCCGCGCCGATTCGCTGTCGTAGTCGGCGACTGGCTCATCTTCGTTTGTGGCTTGCCCCTCGGCCATCGGATAAGTATATGGACCTAATTGACGATTCCGGTAGCGGTCTCTGGACATAGTCGCAGGTAGCTGGTGTGCAGCTCGGGCTGGCCACGGATGGCCGGCCTTTCTAGGTCTCGCGTTGACGGCCTTGTTTGCCGTCGTGGACACAGTTCGCTTGCCGCACTTGGGAGTGGACCGCCGGGTAGCGGCACACCCCTGATGTACCTCGGCGTAGGTAGGGGCAGGCGTGGCTCCTGGCCACGGGTAGGGCAGGCCCTGGGTAGGCAGGTGGGTTACACCGCCCCCCGGTTGGATAGGGCAGGACCGGGCACACAGGCATAGGCATTGGGGCACAGGGCATCCCACCCCCTACGTGGTGTGGTGGTGGCGTGGCCTCGGGTGGGACCCAGGGGGTTACCCCTGCCCCGGCCCAGATGACCGGGAGGTAATGCGTCGGCCTGCGTGCCTAGGGCATCGAGCCACGTTTTGGCGCTGGGCGTGGTAATCCCCCCGGGCGCCCCTAACCAGTACAGATCAGAAGGAGAACAGAACATGGAACTAACCCCAATCGAGGGTGCCAAGCCCGAGATCCCCACAGCCCCAGCGGGGTTCAAAGCAGCGGGGCGCAGGCTGTGGAAGTCGCTACACGGGGCGTACGACTTCACCGACGCCGCGGAGAAGGTCGTCGTCCTGGAGCAGGCGCCTAGTGGCTGACAAGATCTCGGAACACAACATGTTCTGAATAACATTCCTCGGATTCGCTGGCCAGCAAAGCGTGTCGATCACAAATATGGACGTGTCGTGGATCGCAACTGAGCTCCCCTTAGGGGCCTGGCGCTCCGTCTATGCCTGCCCAGCAGGGCTCAGGTCCCCCTGCGCCCGTGTACGGAGTACACCGGAGAAGTGGTACTCGTCGGGTTTGACCGAACGGGTCGTCATCCAGTACTGCCAGGTGTAGCCGCCCCACAGCACGGTGTTCCTGCCGTGGTCGTCGAGATACCAACTGCTGCAGCCACCGCTGTTCCACACCGAGTGGGCCAACTTGTGTTGCAGCTCATCGTTGAATTCGTCCTGCGCGGCACGCGTCGGCGCCAGCGCCTGCGCTCCCAACTTGTCGCACGTCGCGATCGCGTCGGCGACGTAGTGGATCTGAGATTCGATCATGAACACCACGGAGTTGTGTCCCAGTCCGGTGTTGGGTCCCAGCAGGAAGAACAGGTTGGGCATGTCGGCGACCGTGATCCCGCGGTGAGCGCCGATGCCCTCGCGGTTCCAGCGGTCGACCAGGTCCTCCCCGTGCCGTCCCTTGATCTGGACGTAGGTGTAGGAGTCGGTGACATGGAAGCCGGTGCCGTAGACGATCACGTCGGCCTTGTGCTCGATGCCGTCGACGGTGGCGATCCCGTCGGGCGTGATCCGGGCGATGCGGTGGGTGATCAGTTGGGTCTTCGGGTCCGCCACCGCGGGGTAATAGGTGGAGGAGTTCAGGATTCGCTTGCAACCGATGCGATAGTGCGGGGTGAGCTTGCGACGTAGCTCGCGATCCTTCACCGAGCGGCGGATGTTGTATTTGCAGTAGGCCTCGATGAACCTCAGGGTGTTCGGCCGCTTGGTCATGCCGTAGGCGAGCGCCTCCTGCAACCAGTAGATCCCTAGGCGCAGCAGGGCCCGTAACCCCGGAATGTTCGTCAGCGCCTGCCGCAACGCACGCGGGAGTTTTTCGTTGGAGCGTGGCACCACCCAGGGCGGGGTGCGTTGGTAGAGCTGAAGTTCGGCGACCTGCCCGATGATCTCGGGCACGATCTGGATCGCGCTGGCGCCCGTTCCGATCACCGCCACCCGCTTGCCGGTCAGGTCGACACTGTGGTCCCACTGCGCGGAATGGAAAGCGGGGCCGCGGAATTCGTCGCGACCCTCGATTTCGGGGACGGACGGGACGTGCAGCGCGCCGGCGCCCGAGATCAAAAACTGGCCGACGAATTCCCGCCCGTCGGCGGTGAACACGTGCCAGCGCTGCTCGTCGTCGTCCCAGTGGCCACGATCGACCAGCGAGTTGAACACGATGTAGCGGCGCAGCCCGTATTTCTCGGTGACTCCCTTGAGGTAATCCCAGATCTCGGGCTGATACGAGAACAGATGCTTCCAGTCCGGCTTGGGCTCGAAGGAGAACGAGTACAGGTGCGACGGGATGTCGCAGGCGCAGCCCGGGTAGCTGTTGTCCCGCCAGGTGCCGCCGATGTCGTCGGCCTTCTCCAGGATGACGAAGTCCACACCCTGCTGCTGCAGCCTGATCGCCATACCCAGACCGGAGAACCCGGTCCCGATGATGATGGCGCGGGTGTGCACCGGCTCGTGAGGCTGAATTGCCGGCTCGGCGCGGGTCATGGCATCGGTCACGGTCGATTGGTCTTTCTGTCAAGGCCGGTATGCGCTCGGCCGTCGCAAATACCCAGTACCCAGGGTATCGGATGGGACGAGTGTTATCGACGGCCGCGGTGATGTCAACGTCGCGGATGCTCAGCTGGCAGCGGGGTTGCTCGGCACCACGCTGTGTATCGGCCGGTCAGGATCCATCGTGATGCCGAGCGCCTCGGCGGTGCCGACGATGACGCCCATCATGATGGTCGTCAGGTGGGCGACGAATCGGTCGCGCGGCATGCGTCGCGGGCTGTCCGGGTCGGGCCCCAACCACCACTCGGTGGCCGACGCCGCCGATCCGAACGCCGCGTGCGCGGCCAGCTCGACCGCCGCGTGGTCCAGCTCCATCTCCCGCAGCTCGTTGTCGAACATGTCGGCCATGGCCAACGTGATCTCACGGCCTTCGTTGAAGATTTCGACGGTCGACTGCGGCGTAGCCGCGGAGCGCCCCTGAATGAAGACCCGCAGCACGTTCGGGTGCTTGTCGACAAGGCTGACGTACTCTTCGACGGCGCGCCGGATCACCTCGCGGGCCGAGTCGGTTTTCAGGTCGATGGACGGGAAGATCGCCGCCCACAGCATGTCGCGCAGGCGCTCCCCGATCGCCTGGAACAGGTCGGACTTGTCGTGGAAATGCCGGTAGATCTTCGGCTTGGCGGTGCCGGCCTCCTCGGCGATTTCCCGCACGCTCAGCTCGGGCCCCAGGCGGTCGATGGCGCGGAACGCCGCGTCGACGATTTCGCCGCGCACCTTCTTGCGGTGTTCGCGCCAGCGTTCGCTGCGCGCGTCGACCTTCGCCCCGGGCTTCACGCTGGGGTGGGGTCGGGGAATTCTCACCACGTCTTGCACCTTACCCGCCCAGCGGCCACTGACCTGGGCAGACTGGCCAGTAGGCGCGTTGGTGTTGGCTCAGCCCACGATGGCGCGGCGCTTTGCGGCGTCAGCGACGCGGTCGGGCAGCCGTGTGAAGACTGCGACTAGGCCTTTGGCGCTGACGGGTGCCACGTACCTATTACGCGGCCGTCGCGATTCCGCCGCATTGGCGATCGTGCGGGCGAGCGCTGGCGCCGGCATCGCCCGCTTCATTTGCTTCGCCAAGAACCTGTCCGCCCCCTCAATCAACGAGCCGTATCCGTCGACATCTCCAACCGGCCGAACCGCAGGTTCCGCACGCTCGCGCGTTGACGCATCGATGATGTCTGTGGCCACGAAGCCCGGTTCGATCAGCACGACCTTGATGCCGGTCGGAGCCAATTCCATTCGCAGGGAGTCGGATACAGCCTCGACTGCATATTTGGTCGCCCCGTAGACACCCATGGCGGGAAAACTCGTGCGTCCGACGACAGAGCTGATGTTGACGATGCGACCGGCGCGGCGCGCGCGCATGCTCGGCAGGACGGCGCGGGTCACCGCGAGCAGACCGAACACGTTGGTATCGAACTGCCGCTTCACTTCCTGTGTGGACAGCGTCTCGATCGGACCCGTCAGCGCGTAGCCCGCCGCGTTCACCAGGACGTCGACGCCGGCGCCCTGCGTCGCGGAACTGATCAGTGACCAGGCCGAATCGATCGAGTCCTCGTCGGTGACGTCCAACGGAACCGCCACGATGCCGCGGTGAGATGCGGCTAGGTCGTCGAGTGTGGCCCGCCGGCGCGCAGCGGAGAACACGGTGTGCCCGCGCTGAGCCAACTCGATAGCCACGGCGCGCCCGATCCCGGAACTCGCTCCCGTGACCAAGATCTTGAGGTGCTCAGCCATCGCGCCGTGCCTCCATCGTAAACAGTTCGGTGTACCTTGATGGACAGCGATAGTACACAGACCTGTTTCCTTTGGCTAGACTCTGGTAATGGCCGCTCCACCCACCGCTCGGCGCAAGCTGTTGGACACCGCAGCCGACCTCTTCTATCGAGAGGGAATCGGTACGACCGGCGTCGACCGCATCAGCGCAGCGGCCGGGGTCTCCAAGCGCAGCTTGTACCAACACTTCGCCGGCAAGGACGCGTTGGTGGCGGCGGCGCTGGCCGAGCACGGTCAAGACATCCTCGAGCGCTATATGCCCGTTCACGACAGCGAGGCGCCGGCCCGCCAGAAGGTTCTTGATGTGTTCGACGCGCTGAGCCGATGGTCGAAAGCCCCGGACTTCCGCGGCTGCCCTTTCGTCAATGTGGCTACGGAGCTTGCCAATCCGCATCATCCGGCCCGGGCCGTCGCGCGTGATTACAAGCTGCGCCTGGAACGCTACTTCGCTCACCAGGCTCGGGTTGGTGGCGCAAAGAATCCGAACGTCCTCGCCGAGCAGCTACTCATGCTTTTCGACGGCGCTATCTGCCAGGCGATGATCAAGTCGGCACCGGCTCCCGACAGCGCCCGCGCCGCGGCAGAGATCCTTCTCGACGCCTACGGGCTCTAGCGCGGGTCGGGCACGCCCTGCCGCGCCTTACAGCATGCAGGAGACGCAGCCCTCGACCTCGGTGCCCTCCAGCGCCATTTGCCGCAGCCGGATGTAGTACAGCGTCTTGATCCCCTTGCGCCAGGCGTAGATCTGCGCCTTGTTCACGTCGCGGGTGGTGGCCGTGTCCTTGAAGAACAAGGTCAGCGAAAGCCCTTGGTCCACATGCTGAGTGGCCGCGGCGTAGGTGTCGATGATCTTCTCGTAACCGATCTCGTAGGCGTCCTGGTAGTACTCCAGGTTCTCGTTGGTCATGTAGGGCGCCGGGTAGTAAACCCGCCCGATCTTGCCCTCCTTGCGGATCTCGACCTTCGACACGATCGGGTGGATCGACGACGTCGAGTGGTTGATGTAGGAGATCGACCCGGTGGGCGGCACGGCCTGCAGGTTCTGGTTGTAGATGCCGTGCGCGGCCACCGACTCCTTCAGCCGTTGCCAGTCCTCCTGGTTCGGGATGCGAATCTCGGCGTCGGCGAACAGCTGACGCACCTTGTCGGTTTTCGGCTCCCACACCTGTTCGGTGTATTTGTCGAAGAACTCCCCCGACGCGTACTTGGACCGCTCGAAATCCTTGAAGTGGGTGCCGCGTTCGATCGCGATGCGGTTCGAGGCCCGCAGCGCGTGGTACAGCACCGTATAGAAGTAGATGTTGGTGAAGTCGATGCCCTCTTCGGAACCGTAGAAGACGCCCTCGCGAGCCAGGTAGCCGTGCAGGTTCATCTGCCCCAGCCCGATCGCATGCGAGTCGTTGTTGCCCTGTTCGATGGACGGCACCGACCAAATGTGCGTCTGGTCGCTGACCGCGGTCAGCGCGCGGATGGCCACCTCGATGCTCTGCGCGAAGTCCGGCGAGTCCATCGTCTTGGCGATGTTCATTGACCCGAGGTTGCACGAAATGTCTTTGCCCACTTTGGCATACGACAAGTCTTCGTTGAACAACGACGGCGTGGAGACCTGCAGGATCTCCGAGCACAGGTTCGAGTGCGTGATCTTGCCCTCGATGGGATTGGCCCGGTTCACCGTGTCCTCGTACATGAT
>Ga0318531_10000487_pt1 | contig 10996 bp, 7 predicted proteins | sample GRESIP053b4f25_FD_203486 | JGI IMG/M metagenome (GOLD analysis project Ga0318531, IMG submission 203486) | Tropical soil microbial communities from Luquillo Experimental Forest, Puerto Rico - GRE.SIPMG.053b4f25 | ecosystem: Environmental > Terrestrial > Soil > Tropical forest > Bulk soil... | reverse complement strand
CTACTGATCGGTGAAACCGACATCAACAGCATACCGTTGGCGGTTAGCGGCCGTCGGATCGGATATGTCGGGCCGATTACCTATCTGTTTTCGACCACCGTCCGCGACAACCTGCTGATTGGCTTGCGGCACCGCCCGCAGCCGATACCGAGCGACCGTCTGGCCGGTGGGCAGACGCGTGGCCGCGCGGTCGACGAGGCGCGCAAATCGGGCAACAGCGAATTCGATGTCGCCGGCGATTGGCTCGACTACCAACAGGCGGGAGTGGCCGGTGCCGCCGAACTCGACGCCCGTATCGTCGAGGTGCTGCAACTCGTCGGTCTCGACGAGGACGTCCATCTCTTCGGATTGCGCGGCCGGCTCGATCCGGATCGCCAGCCCGAAGCCGCCAAACGTATCCTCGAGGCGCGCCGCGTCCTGTCTGAACGCCTTACGGCAGACGGGCTGGGGCATCTGGTCGAACGATTTGACCCCGCCTGCTATAACGCGAATTCTCCGCTGTCGCTGAATTTGCTGTTTGGTACCCCGATCGGACCGGCGTTCGAGGGCGACGGGATCGCCCGTAACGCCTACCTGCGGAGCGTGCTCGATAAGCTCGAGCTCACCCACGACCTCATCGAAGTTGGAGCCGGGGTGGCGCGGGTGATGATCGAGCTATTCTCCGGTTTGCGGCCGGAGCACGAGTTCTTCGAGGAGTTTGGCTTTCTCAGTTCCGACGATCTGCCGGTCTTCGAAGGCATCCTGAAGCGGATGGAGACGGCCGGTATCCAAAGCCTGTTGCAGCCCCCGCGTGAGCGGCTTTTGTCTCTGGCGTTCAAGCTCATTGCCGCGCGCGACCCGCTCGACCTGATCGACGAGAAAATACAAGCGGGGATCCTGCAGGCGCGCCGCGCTTTCGCCGAAGGTCTGCCTGAGGATCTGCGGGCCTCGGTCGAGTTCTTCGACCCCGAACGCTATAATGCGGCGGCCTCGGTGCAGGAAAACGTCCTCTTCGGTACCATCGTGCGCGGCGAGTTGGGCGGGCGCGAGCGCGTTCACGCTGCCATGACCGAGGTGCTCGACGAGCTCGGGCTGCGCCGAATCCTAATCGAGGTCGGGCTCGGCTATTCTGTCGGGACCGGCGGCTCGCGCCTGTCGGAGGCGCAACGGCAGAAACTGGCAATTGCGAGTGAGATCCTCAAGCGCCCCGATATCCTCGCGCTCCATGATGCAACCGCGGTGCTCGACGGCGCTACCGAGGCCTCGATCCTCGAGCGGCTGAAGGCAGAGTTCGCCGGGCGCAGCCTGATCTGGAGCTTGCATCGTCCGCGCCTCGCCGCGGCCTTCGACCGGGTGATGGTCATGGAGCACGGCCGGCTCGTCGATCAGGGCTCGCCCGCCGAGCTCGAAAAATCGGGCAGTCCGGCGGCGCCGCTGATGGCAGCGGAGTGATTTCCAAAGGTGGCGGCCGCAAGCAGGCAAGCTCGCCGAGCTCGCCGTCTGAGGCTAGCCTGCTCCCTCCCGCGACCGGAGGAGGGAGCAGGGACAAATGGTTAAGCGTTGCTGTGGTAATAGGTGTTACGGAGCACGCGACCGGGCAGAGCGCCGGTGTGCTTGCCGTTTTCAATCAAGACTTCGCCGTTGACGATCGTCGCCTTGATGCCGGCCGCCGGCTCCTTCATGCGCCAGCCGCCCGCCGGGAAATCGTGCACGACGGTTTCGGGGAGCGGCCGCACGGTATCGGGATCGAAGATCACGATGTCTGCGGCCATTCCCGGGCGCAGCAGGCCGCGGTCATAGATCCCGAGCGCGGAAGCCGAGTCGAAAGTCAGCCGCCGCACCGCATGTTCGAGGGTCATGACCTTCTTTTCGCGCACCCATTCCGAGAGCAGCCGCGTGCTGTAGCCGTAGCCGCCATGGAACTGCACGTGCGCCCCGCCATCCGACAACCCGACGATGGCATTCGGATAGGTCAGGATCTTGGCCATTGCTTCGTCGTCGACGTTGTTCTCGGACTGCATCAGACCGGTGTCGAGGTTTTCTTCGACGACGAGATCGAGGAAGGCGTCGATAATGCCTTTGCCCTGCTCCTCGGCTATCTGACCGATCGTCTTGCCCTTTAGCCCCCGGTTCTTTTCCAGAACCGGGGTTTCGACCCACATGTAGTCGTACCAGCGGCGCGAATAACCGGCGGCCGGGACCTCGATCTTGTGCTCGATCACCTCATCGTGGAGCTTTTGCCGGATCGCCGGATCGGCATAGGCGCGGAGCTTCTCTTCATCGGAAGCCAGCAAGATCGGGTGCCAGGTTGGCGAGCCGCGGAACACCTGGCAGTTGCGCATCGTAAAGGTTTGCGTGACCCGGTTCGGGCTGCACAGCGGGTAGGCGCGGATGCCCGCCTTCGAGGTCTCTTCGACCCGCGCCATGTGCTTCTTCCAAGCATCGGGCTCGCGCACGGTTTGTCCGAGGTTATTGTAAATGACGGTGCGGCCGGTCGCCTCCGAGAGGCGTGCCATCAGGCCGTCCTTTAGCTCGGCCGCGCGGCCGCCGCCGCTCTGGATGATGCCGGTGCCCATCTCGCGCAGCACGTCACCGAGCGCGAAGATTTCCTTTTCGTCGGCCCACAATGCCGGGATGTGGACGCCCTGCGGGTCGTAATGGCCCTTATTACGCGACACCGAAAGGCCTAGTGCGCCACCCTTGATGCCGTCGCGCACGACATCCTGCATATTTCTGATCTCGTCGTCGGTTGCGGTGCGTTTCTGGCTGTCGTCGCCCATCACGTAATAGCGCACGGTTGAGTGGCCGATCAGGTTGCCGACATTGACCCCGAGATTTTGGTCGAGCCGGTCCATATATTGCGGGATCGTCTCCCAATCGACCTCGACCGTGTTCAACACCTCCATCGGGATCGCTTCGACATAGGACAGGAACTCGGCGACCCGCTTCGCGTTGCCCGGCCGCACTGGCGCCAGCGCCAGCGAGCAGTTCCCGAAGACGACCGTGGTGCAGCCGTGGTCGGGCGAGAACGAGCACAGCGGGTCCCAGGTCACCTGTGCGTCGTAGTGACAATGGTTGTCGACAAAACCCGGTGCAACCACCCGCCCCTCGGCGTCGATCGTGCGTTTGGCCGGACCGCTCAGCTTGCCGATCTCGGCAATCTTCCCGCCTTTGATGCCGACATCGCCGCGGAAAGCCGGCATGCCGGAACCGTCGACGATGCGACCGTTTTTGATCAACAGATCATACGCCATCGTTGCCCCTTTCTCCGCTTCAGCTCACCACTCTCGATTTCCGGCGAAACTGTAGCACGCCCCCGGCCGTCGAGAGACGATTTGTCGCGTCTTGGCTGGTATGCGCCTCAAGCGCTGCCGCCTTCGATGGGGTGGCCCTCGGCGCGCCAGCGCAGCATGCCGCCTGCAAGATTGGCGATCTCGCCGAAGCCGGCCTCCTTCAGGATGACGGTGGCTTGCGCCGAACGGCTGCCGGCGCGGCAGACGGCGACAACCGGGCGATCGCGCGCCAGCTCCCCGGCGCGCGCGGCCAGTTCGCCTAGCGGGATCAGAACCGCGCCGCGAATGTGTCCGAGCGGCCCGGTGAACTCCTGCGGTTCGCGGACATCGAGGATCTGAGCAGCGCCGACAAGTTCCTCGAGGCCGTGCGGCTCGATTTCCCAGATCCCGGCGAATGAATATCTGAGCGGGGCCCAGCCCGGCTGCGCCGTCATGCCGACCCCGCTCTCGGGTCGGCCGCATTTGAGGTTGGCGGGGACCGCGACATCCATTTTCTTCGGATGCGCGAGGCCAAGATTGTTCATATAGCCGGCAAAATCCCCTTCGCCGATTTCGGCGCCCAGCCGTGGATTGAAACGCCGCTCTTCTTGCACGCTGGTGACGGTGAGCCCGCGATAATCGTGGGCGGGGTAGAGCAGACAGGTGTCCGGCAGAGTAAAAATCTGCCCGTGCACTGAGCGGTACATGACGCGCGGATCGCCGCCCTGGAAGTCGGTCCGCCCGGTGCCCCGGATGAAGAGGCAATCGCCGGTGAACGCCATGCTGCGGTCGTCGAGCACATAAGTGAGGCAACCGCTGGTATGTCCGGGAGTCTCACGTACCTGGAGGTTGCGGATGCCAAAGGCGACGACGTCATCCTGTACCAGATAGCGGTCGGCGCCTTCGGCCCCGCCATTGGCGGACAGTCCGATCCGGCACCCGGTCCGCTCTCTCAATAGCCACGCGCCAGTCACATGATCGGCATGGACGTGGGTTTCGAGTACGTACTCGAGGCGCAGCCCGAGCTCCTCGATCAGCGCCGCGTCCCGCCGCACCTGCTCGAAAACCGGATCGATGATGACCGCCGCACCGCTGCGGGCATCGGCGAGCAGATAAGTATAGGTGGAGGATGGCGGATCAAAGAGCTGTCGGAAGACGAGCATCGCGGAACTCCCGGTGACGTGGCCGATCATTTTAGTATCGGCGGGTGGAAAAGCGGAGAGACTGTATGGCCGATATCGTCGTTACCCCGATCACCGCGGGCGACCGGGAGCGCTGGGCCGAACTGTGGCGCGGCTATCTCGATTTCTACGCAACCCACTTGCCGGCGGAGATTTACGATCATACCTGGCAACGGCTGGTTGCCGCGGAGAGTCCGGTCCGCGGGCTCGGCGCCCGGCTTGGCACCAGCACCGCCCCGCTCGTCGGCATCGCCCACTACCTCTTTCACGCCCATGCCTGGATGACGTGCGAGGTCTGCTATTTGCAGGATCTGTTTGTCGACTCAACAGTCCGCCGGCAAGGTTGCGGCGCCAAGCTGATCGAAGCCGTCGCCGCAATTGCCTGCGAGCGCGGCTGTACCCGGCTCTATTGGACGACCAAAGAGGACAACACGACCGCACGGTCGCTCTACGACCGGATCGCCCGCTTCAACGGCTTCATCCGCTACGACTACGCGCTGGCTTAGGCGGAGTGCGACGCTTCCTTTCTCCCCGACCAGACCTGTGCCGATTGAAGCACCACCGGCATTTCGGCCAAGCGAAATGACCGGGGCCACCTTCGGCACGCGGCGCTTGGACAGCCCTGAGCACGAATTATTAGGCGGCAGAAAGGTGGGGCGGCTGCCGGCACAGCCGAATTTCTCAATGGCTTCGCAGAGGCAGACGCCAGTCACATTGTGGTGCGGCTGGTCGGGTAACCCCGAGCGCCAGCTCGGAGCCGTGGCTGGAATTTGCGAGCAGCCGGGTTGACGATGTTCCGCGTAGTCGTCAGTAACCGCCGCCATGCCAACTCATCGGCCCCGGCATTTCGCACTGATAGGCTGTAGAGCCGGGAGACAACCGGCAGTGCCGCTCGGACATGCATTGGGCGAACATGAGATCGGCCGGCATTCCCGTCTGGGCGGTGGCGTAATACCGGCAAATCTGCTGGATCGAAGCCGTGTAGTCGTCGGGCTGACCCAGCTCCCGCGTCAGCGCCACGCCGCCCCCGCACAGGAAAATGACCGCTGCGCAAGCGGCTGTCGGGCCAGCGCGCCATCTGCGTCCGCTCATCTTGATTTCACCAGCTTCTGTTTTTTTCGCGCGCACCGGACTGCCGTGTCAAACTCGCCCAGCGCTTTATTCTCGGGCTCGCGGAACACTCCGCGCCGCTTCTTGTGGTGTGCGGCTTCGAGGAAATTGCAGAGGATTTCCGTGCCCGGGGCCGGGTCGCGTCCTGGCGGCAGAGAGAGCGTTACAGAGCCGCGGGCTTAATTTTGATCGCTCAGGGCCCCGGATCGACGGCGGCATCACCTGATGTCGAACCGATTTGCCGCGGCACGACCAGTCGCGCGGTAAAGGTCTGAACGACCTCGCCATGCTGATTGCGCGTTTCACTGCAGACACGAACGCTGCCACGATTTGGCTGCGAGCGCGACGGTGTGATTTCGACGATCTCGCTGACCACGCTGAGGGTATCGCCGGCGATCGGCAGCCCGCCTTGCACCAGCAACCGCATCGTCACTGCGGCGGTATGCCAGCCGCTAGCTGCCAAGCCGCCGAACACTGTCGCCTTGGCGGCCTCCTCGTCGAGATGAAACGGCTGCGGGTCGAACTCACTTGCGAACCCCTTGATCTGTGCCTCGTCGAGCACCTGCGAGCCGCTGGTGAAGCGCTGTCCGACATGCAAGTCGTCGAGGTAATAAACTGTCATGTTGTACCTCAATGCGATGCCGCTCCGGGCGCGGCGGAGGCAGCGACGTTGCGGAGCAGCGGAACCAGCAGCGTGGCGATGATGAACGCGACCATTATAGCGCGGAAGGCATCAGCATAGGCCAGGGTCGACGCCTCGCGAAAGGCAAGGTGCCAGAGCGTTTTCAGGGCGGCGTGATGACCGGCTTCCGGGCTGCCCGGGATCGCACCGTAGCGCTGCGCGGCCTCGGCAATTAGCCTCGTCATGGGGCCGTTCGCCGGCGTCAGGTACGACGCGATCATATCGAAGTGAAAATTGGTCCTCGCGTTAAGGATCGCACCGCACACCGCGATGCCGACTGCGCCGCCGAGATTGCGCATCATATTGAACAGCCCGCTCGCATATTTGAGGCGGTCCGGCGGCAAGCTGCCGAGGCCCAAAGTCACCGCCGGGGCTACTGCGAAGACCTGCGGGAAGCCGCGCAAAATCTGCGGCACCAGCAGTTCACCGTCACTCCAATCGCTGGTGATATAGCTGAAGGCCCACATCGAGACGCCAAACAACGCGAGGCCGAACATCATCAGCCAGCGCGTGTCGAATTTGCGCGCCAGCAAAACATAGACGGGGGTCCCGACCAGCGAGGCAGCGCCGGTTGAGAAGATCGCGAGCCCGGTCTGCCAGGCGCTAAAGCCGCGCACATAGCCGAGGAACAGCGGGGTCAGATAGGTCGTCGAGAAGATCCCGATGCCGGTCACGAACGATAGAAAGCAGCCGACTGCGAAATTGGGGTTCTTCAGCGCGCGCAGATCGACAACCGGGCGCGCGAAGGTCAAACTGCGGACCACGAACAACACACCGGCAATCGCCGCCACCCAGCTGCAGATCCGGATTGTCGCGTCGTCGAACCAGTTCCAGCGCGAGCCCTCCTCCAGCACGTATTCGAGGGTACCGAGGGCGACCGCCATTAGCGCGATGCCGGGGTAGTCGGCATCCTTCAGCAGTTTCCAGTTCGGCTCGTCGATGCCGACCAGCAACGCGGCGAGGATCGTGACCACGATGCCCGGCACGAGGTTGACGTAAAACAACCAGTGCCAGTTTAACGTGTCGGTGATCCAACCGCCGATCACCGGCCCCAAGGTCGGCGCCACCGAGGCGATCGTCCCGATCACGGCAGCGGAATAAACCCGGCGCGGTCCTTGGAAAAAATAGAATGACGAAGTGAACATGGTCGGGATCATCGAGGCGCCGAGCAGCCCTTGCAGCGCGCGGAAGACGATCATGCTCTCAATATTCCAGGCGAGGCCGCACAGCAGACTGCTCACGGTGAAGCCGGCGGCAGAAGCGGCGAACAGCCAACGCGTCGAGAACACGCGGGTCAGCCAGCCGCTGAGCGGGATCACGACGATCTCAGCGATCAGGTAGGTGGTCTGTACCCAGCTGATCTGGTCCTGTGCCGCCGAGAGCCCGCCACCGATGTCCTGCAGCGAGGAGGCGACGATCTGGATGTCGAGCAGTGCCATGAACCCGCCAAAACACATCACGACGAACGGCAGCAGGCCTTTGAGCGAGGCGGCGGCAGGGGGCATCGCCGTTACCTCTCGGCTTGCGGATCCGGCCGCGTATCGACGCTGACCGTCGTCGACAGGCCCGGCCGCAATGCGCCGAGCCTTGCCTCGCCGTCATCGAGCGCGATGCGGACCGGTACCCGCTGCACGATCTTCGTGAAGTTGCCGGTGGCGTTTTCCGGTGGGATCACGCTGAAGACCGCCCCGGTCCCGGGCGCCAGGCTCTCGACGTGGCCCTGAAGAATCTTCCCTGGCAACACGTCGGCGACCACGGAGGCCGGTTGCCCCGGTCGCATATGCGCCAGCTGATCCTCCTTGAAATTGGCGTCGACCCACAGCCCTTGCGCCGGGATGACGCTCGCGAGGTAGGCACCGTTCGCAACGTAGGCGCCGACCTGCGCGGCGCGGTTGCCAACATAGCCTTCGATCGGCGAGCGGATCTCGGTGTAGCCGAGATTTAGGCGCGCGGTTTCGAGATCCGCCTTGGCCTGGGCGACACCAGCACGGGCTTCGGCAATCTCCGCATCCAGCACGGTCAACTGCTGACGGGCAGCCGCGAGCGCGGCCTGAGCCGATTTGGTGGCCGACTTGGCTTCTTCGTCGACTGACGATGCCCGCTCCGCGTTCTGCCGCGTGCCAAAGGTGGTCAAGGCCAGATCGTGATAGCGGACGGCGTCTGCGCCGGCAAACGTGGCGCGGGCAGCCGTTGCGGCCAGATCCGCCTCGGCTTTGCTGATCATCTCTTGTTGCAGCACGTATTTCGCCTGGAGGCCGGCGAGCGCGGCTTGCCGCTGATCGGCGATTGCCTGGGCGTGATCGAGGGCGGCCTGAAAATCGCGCGCGTCGAGACGGATCAGCAATTGCCCGGCTTGGACATGCTGGTTGTCGGTCACCAGAATTTGCGCGACGAAGCCTGCGACATGGGGCGCCACGGGGGTGACGTTGCCACCGGCATAGGCGTCGTCGGTGCTCTCGATAAAGCGGCCGACGTTCCACCAATAGCGGCCGTATCCGATGCCGCCCAAAGTGACGGCCAGGGCGAGGCCGGCGATCGCCAGATGTTTGCGGCCGAACTGCAGCCGGCTTTTCACCGGAACCGAGGCCGCCTCTCGTTCCAGTACGATGGTTTCCATGAGAGCCTCCATCCCAAAAGCTTTGCCGGTCTTGCAGCTAAGGCTGCTCGCCCACCATCGGATGGCGCCGTCGAGTACGCGCGTCGGCGGCCGGTCCCGCAGCCGAACGGAAATCCGGCGGCACAAGCGGGCGACCACTATTGCGGTCCACCAGGACAGGATCGGCCTGGACGCCGGTTTTGCTGTCGACCACCACCACGCTGGCTCCTTCGGGAGCGAAATGCCTGTTGCCCCAGGTGAGCAGCGCCCACAGCACCGGCCGAAAGTCGTGGCCGGCATCAGTCAGGACGTATTCGTCGCGCGGTGGTCTTTCGCTGTAGCGGCGGCGTTCGAGCAGCCCCGCTTCGACCAAGGCCTTGAGCCGCCGTGTCAGAATGTTGGGCGCGATCCCGAGGCTCTCCTGGAACTCATCGAAGCGCGTCAATCCGAGAGACGCATCGCGCAGGATGAGGATGCTCCACCACTCCCCGACCCGCTCCAGGCTGCGAGCGATCGGGCATTGCATGTTGCCAAAACTCTTGCGCCGCATCGGTCACGCTCCCTAACTTGCATCTTGCAAGCTATATAGAGTGTGACTATCATTATGCAAGTTATTTTGCACGGCGGTCACGCTATTTGCGGTCCCGAGTCGGTCCTCGCTGCGTCGGACCGATTGGGTCCGAGCCCAAACCTCTCGGCTTCAGACGGGCTGCTTTAACACATTGATGTCGACCGGCATTTTCCGCAGGCGCTTGCCGGTTGCCGCGAAGATGGCGTTCGCGACGGCCGGAACGATGGCCGAAGTGCCGGCTTCCCCCATTCCACCCGGCGGCGCGGAACTCTGCACGATGTAGACCCCGATCGCCGGCGCCTCATTCATGCGCAGGATCTGGTAGGAATCAAAATTGGATTGCTCGACACGGCCGTTTTTGAGTGTGATTTCACCATAGAGCGCCGCCGTGATGCCGAAGATGATGGCGCCCTCGATTTGCGCTCGGACAGTGTCGGGATTGACGACAGTCCCGCAATCGACCGCGCAGACGACCCGCCGCACGCGAACCGTACCGTCCTTCGCCACCTCGACTTCGGCAATCTGCGCCATATAGGTCGCGAAAACGAACTGCAGGGACACACCTCGGGCAACCCTTTCAGGCAAGGGCTGTCCCCAGCCAGCCTTTTCCGCGGCGAGATCGAGGACGGCTTTGGCACGGGGCGTCTTGTCGAGCAGAGCCCGCCGATAGGCGACCGGATCTTGCTTCGCCGCAGCCGCCAGTTCGTCAATGAAGCCTTCGGTCACAAAGACGTTGTGCGACGGCCCGACGCTGCGCCAGAAGGCAGTTGGAATGCCAGGCGGTTCCACTTGCAGATACTCGACATGCAGGTTCGGGAGCGCGTAGACCAGATTGATCGCGCCCTCGGTCGTATCAGGGTCGAGACCGTTCCTAAAGAACGGAGGAGCCCATCGCGCCAAGACAGACGAACCGGCGAAGCGATGGTTCCAGGCGACCGGCATCCCCTTTTCATCGAGGCCGGCAGACAGCCGGTCGAACCAATAGGGCCGGTACATATCGTGCTGGATGTCCTCCTCGCGGGTCCACACGACCTTCACTGGGCCGTCGACATGCTGCGCGATCTGGACGGCGCGAATGACCCCATCGCTCTCAAGCCGGCGGCCAAACCCACCGCCGAGGAGGTGATTGTGGACCACGACCTTGTCCAATGGCAGGCCCGCGGTTTTCGCCGCGGCCGCCTGGACGCGTGCAATGGCTTGGCTGCCGACCCAGACTTCGCAGCCGTCGTTGCGAACATGCACCGTGCAGTTCATCGGCTCCATCGTCGCATGCGCGAGAAACGGGAGCTCGTAGGTTGTCTCGACCTTGATGACGGCGCTCGCCATGGCCTTGTCGGTGTCGCCGATATTCTGCGCGACCGCGCCTGAATTGAGCGTCGCCTTTTCCAGCTCGGCCACGATTGCTTTCGTGTCGAGTTCGGCATGGGGCCCGTCGTCCCATTCGATCACCAGCGCCGCCAACCCTTTCTTCGCAGCGCCCATATGGTCCGCAATGACAGCGACCGCGTCGTCGAGCCGAACGATCTGACGCACCCCTTTGACGGCCTTGGCCGCCGTATCATCCACGCTCTTCACGCGCCCGCCGAAGACCGGCGATTGCGCAAG
>Ga0318531_10000471_pt1 | contig 11150 bp, 10 predicted proteins | sample GRESIP053b4f25_FD_203486 | JGI IMG/M metagenome (GOLD analysis project Ga0318531, IMG submission 203486) | Tropical soil microbial communities from Luquillo Experimental Forest, Puerto Rico - GRE.SIPMG.053b4f25 | ecosystem: Environmental > Terrestrial > Soil > Tropical forest > Bulk soil... | reverse complement strand
CGTTAAGGCAATCAATTGCGCCCACCCATTGTAAAGGACCCTGATACGTGGCGACGATTCAATCGTCCACGGCCACAAGGGGGCCAGGTAACGCACGTTCGGCCGAGGTCGTAAGCCGATCTTCGTAGCGTCGGTCCCCGGGTTCTATCTGTCGGCAAAATTCGAGCTGTTCCCAACAAGTTGCTCGCGCTCGCCGACGACGTGATCGAATAGCTATGCTTTTTCTGCGGCGCGTTAGGACGTGGATGGCACAAAGCGGACTAGCACCGACCGCGGTGGCGAAGTCTGCTGTAGGGGGCAAAGCGGGCCTACGTCAGGTCTCGACAGCGGGAACACCGCTGGCCCAACTCATATCACGTGCCATCCTTTGCAAACAAACCATCATTCTCGATAGTCCGCATCACCTCTTCAACGCTCTCGCGCACATCGGAGTGACCGTTCAGCAGCTGCACCTTTGAGCGAGCACGCTCGGCTGCGCCAGTATCCTTCGCGCTCATCACGAACACGATTTGATCAACTTTGATATAAACGACTTCACCATCCGGGCGATGCAATGCAATCCACCCCTTCGTTCCGCGCCGCGCCGACGAGCGAAGCGTCTTACCGGACGTCGCGTCGGGGGTCAGGCGCTGCGGCGCAAAGGCGAAGCTGTCGATTTGTGCCTGTGCATCGGCGGCCTGCACTGAGGCGGGTGGAATTGAGATCGCCGCAGTGAAGGCAACGGCTACAAAAGCGGCCGCGCTGCAGCCCATATGTCTTGCTCTTGTTCTCATGACTGAAACTCTCACCCTGACGCGTAGACCATCGCAAAATAGATGAACACAAGCGCATTCGTGACGATCGCGCCCGCGATCCCGAACCCGAGGACGTACAACACGCGGTGATCCGCATGGTCGCGGGCATCATATCGAGAAATTGAAATCGGCGCCCGCGCGGCAAAGCCTGCGCGCTCGCGCGCGTGCTGCTTTGTCAAATCGAGCTTGGACATGGCGAGGCTCCCATGTGACCATTTGCCGAAGGAGACCTCGCGCGGGCGGCGTTTATTCCGATGTTCAACAATCTGCGAAGGCTCGACACGCATTCGTGAACGCCGCGAACGTCGTTTTGAGGCGGCCCGGATTATCTGTGCTTTTGGAGCGTTGAGCACCAAGCCCGGAAACGCATCTATTCGGATCGGAAAATGGGTCGACAGCGCGAGAGCCACGAGGCCGTCTTAGGGGCGGCAGCGCAGGAGCCCGTCCCAATCGCAGTAGCCGACGCCGATATGGCAACAGCCGAACGACCTGCTCGAACAATAGTAGAACTGATAATTGGAGCCGCAACGATCCGAGCAGTAATAGATTCCAAGCGTGACATCAAAGCTACAATGGTTGCGGAATCGTCGCGGCAAGAAAAACGGATCTTGCCAGTCGACATGGATCAAAAGACCATTTGCGGACGAATAGATCGGTTCGCCAGCATGGCCGGTCGATGCCCAAGCGAGACACGCCAGCACGGCGAGCTGAAGAATCTTCACACCCATTTCTCCACATCATGCGCGGGACAACCATAGCAGTCTGAGGACTAGATAGAAACAATCTGCCGAGCGGCCGACCTCGTGAACTTCGATCACCAGCAGATTCGACTGAGGTTCGGCTACAATTTTCCGTCGAAATAGACAATTCGCGACGATTGAGCGCGGGCCACCAATGATCGGCGAGATGCTCGATGTGCTATCCGTCGGCGGATGATGCCGACGCCACCTCGGTCGGCGGGATCGCCTCGACTTGCGGCGGAGGTTTGATCGGGAGCCGAACTGTAAACCGCGTCCCCTCGCCTTCGGTGCTGTCGACCGCGATACTGCCGCCATGCAGATCGACCACCATCTTGACGAGGTAAAGTCCCACGCCGGTCCCAACGATGCCGGAGACATTGCTGCCGCGGTGATACCGCTCGAACAGTTGATCGAGGTCTTTTGCAGGAATGCCAATTCCATGATCTTCGATGGCGACTACGACTTGTTCGGACTCGATTCCGGCGCTGATTTCGACGGGACCGCCGCTCGGTGAATATTTGATCGCATTCGACACGAGATTGCTGAACACCTGAAAGAGCAGCTTCGGGTCGCCCATCATTTGCAACGGCACCGGTCCAAACCGCTGTAGGATCTGCGACCCGGGCGCTATCTCCCGATGCAACTGGCTAACCTCATGCAACAGTGCCGCCACGTCGATTTTTTCTGGACGGAAGTAGAGCCCAGCGCCGCCATCGAATAGGCGCGAGGTATTCAGGAGATTGTCTATGAGGTGGGTTATGCGCAGCACCGCGCCACGAACCTTGCCGGCGCGCTCGTTGATTTCGTCGGTTGGCATACGGTCTTTCAACTTGATCAGGCGTTGGGCATGACCATCGATAATGGTCAAGGGCGTACGGAACTCGTGCGAGGCCATCGACACGAAATTCCGCTGGAGCAAAGCCAAGCGCTGTTCCTGCGCCAGCTTCTCCTCGAGCATTGATGCCTGCTGTGCAAGCACGCGTTGACTCCGCATCAGCTCGATCGCGTTGTTACGGAACACGACGGCGGCGCGCGCCATCTCGCCGATCTCATCGCGCCGCTCCGTGCCTGGAATATCGATATCCGTATCGTTGACGGCGAGACGGTGCATCCGGTCGGCGAGCTGCAGGAGGGGAGTCGAAATCGAGCGGCTGATGTAGAACAGGGCGCCGACCACCATCACTCCGGCGATCGCCATCGCCAGAGCCACCAGCCAAAGCGCTTGCCGATAGGCCGCGGCAAGACGCCCGCTCGCCTCCTGGGCGTTCGCAACGGCGCGATCGGTGAGCAGCCCCAACGTGTCACTCGCAGCATTGTAAGCGGACCGTGAGCTGGTCAAGTAGATGGTAATCGCCTCGGCCTTGCGATTGGTGCGGGAGAGGGCCAGCATCTGGTTGACGGTTTTCCTGTAATCGTTCCACCGCTCCTTGAACTGTGCGTAGAGTTCGCTCTCCGCTGCGTCGTGGCGAATCTGCTCGTAGCTGCGCTCAGCCTGCGCAATCGAACGGTCCAATTCCTCCATTTCCTTCTCGGTTGCAGTGATCTGGGTCGGTTCCGACGACAGAAGATTACTTCCCTCGATGGCACGGAAGTCGGATGTGAAGTTGTTGAGATCACCGAGAACCCGCGTGTTCGGCAGCCACAACTCGGCGATATCTGCAGACAAACTGTTGAAGTTGCTCAGGCGTGAAATGCTGAACAAGCCGAGGATGACCACCAACAAAAAGAAGAACAAAAAGACCAACGTGAGGTGGAATCGGATCGAACGCGGCTGCCTCATAGTGGCGGACCGTCAGGTTGGTGTAACCGTCAGCTGCAAAGGCCTCTTGAATATAATGAGCGGTCTCAAAAGGGGGAACCAGATTCACGAAATTTTTGCTCGCAAGCAGCTATATTAACCTAATATTGGGGCCGTTCTCCCGGCTTCTGGTGTAGTGCATGGCGGAAGCGCGTAAAAAGATCCTGTGCATTGAAGACGACCGCGAGACCGCGGCGTTGATCGCCGAAGAGCTCGTCGAGCGAGGCTTCGAGATCAGTATCGCTCACGACGGCCGCGCAGGTCTTGCCGCCATCCTGAAAAACATGCCCGACCTTGTGCTATCCGACATCAGCATGCCTGTGATGTCCGGCTTCGAACTGCTGGAACGTTTGACCGCATTGGAGCCTCGCTTCGCGAAAATGCCCTTCATCTTCCTGACGGCGCTGACCGATCGGGACAATGAGCTCAAGGGCCGCCACCTCGGAGCGGACGACTACGTCACCAAGCCGATCGATTTCGAGGTGCTCACTACCATCATAAATGCCCGGCTGGCCGGCGTCGCACGTTCGGAGCTGTGGCCAAAGCTCGTGCAACTGAACGATCGCGAGGTGGAAACATTGACCTGGGTGGCGCGCGGCAAAACGTCGGCCGAAATCGCGCAAATTCTCGGGCTCACCAAGCGGACCGTCGATTTTCACATCGACAACGCGCGCACCAAGCTCGGCGCGGCGACACGTACTCAGGCCGTGATCAAGGCGGCCACCGGACGCCTCATCGACCCCTAGAAAACGGGGTGCCTTGCGCGGTGCGCCTCACCAAACGGCGAAGGCGAGAGCCAATGCGAAGGGGATGACGATCACCCCAAGATATATCCAAGTCTTATATCCTTCTGCGTCCTTAGGAAGCATGAAGAGGTGGAAGAGGATCCATAGGCAGACGCCGAATCCCAGTGCCAGCCTAATAAGATCACCCGGCGTCTCGTAAACGGACCAAATGCTTTCGCTCTGGGGGCTGCTGACACGCATGGTCACCGCCAGAAGGATGCCGATGAATATCGCGTAAAGCAGAATGGCCGCTATTCGCAGGCGGGCCGGAACGTCGGAACGCGATCTTCTAGCGTCAGGGGCGGTCCCCTGCGGGGCTTGCGTCGGGATCTTGATGCTCATGGGTTCGGGGCCTCGATTTCCGCACCGAGAACTCAAGGGCCGAATAGCTAACGCGAGCCCTTCCCGACTCCTAAACTATACCCAATCTTGCGGCTGAATGTAAGTTCCATGGCTCTGCCCGGGATGCCAGCCGCGCGCAGCTGCTGCGCCGTTGCTTTGCCCGCGCGATCGAGGCCTCACCTGGTAGCACGACGCCGCGACAGTCTTTGAGGGGCCGCCAACGGTGGCCGGCGTCCCACGGCCATCCCTGTGCCGTCGTGGCCAAAGTAGCGGGCCAGGAGCGCGTCTGCGAGCCGCTCGCCTCGGGAAGCATCTCAAACGTCTTATGTGTCCGCTGCGGTGTCAGGCGCTTCCGCCCCCGGCGCGGGCGAGGAACGGTCCTCTTCGCTGGCGACCAGCGTTTGCAGCGCCGGCACAACTACCAGCAAGATGATCGGTCCGATGAACATGCCGCCGACCACCACCGCGGCGAGCGGCCGCTGCACCTGGCTGCCGATGCCGGTCGAGACCGCCGCCGGTAGGAGACCGATGCAAGCCGACAGTGCGGTCATGAGCATCGGCCGCATCCGCTGCTCGGCGGCGTGGAACATCGCGTCGATCGTGCCCATGCCGCTTGCCCTGACTTCGTTGTAATAGGTCGTGATCAGGATCCCGTTCATGACCGAGACGCCGAACAGCGAGACAAAACCGACGGCGGCGGAGATGCTGAAATCCAGGCCGGAAAAATACAGCGCCAACACGCCGCCGCCGGCTGCAAAGGGAATGCCGAGGAGCGCCATCAGGCTATCGCGCACTGAATTGAATAGCCCGTACAGAAGCACCAGGATCAAGGCGAGACTGACGGGGACAATGATCGCCAAGCGCGCCTTTGCGAGTTGCAGTGATTCGAACTCTCCAGCCCATGCGATACGATACCCATCCGGCAATTTGACGTTTCGCACGATCCGTTGTTGCGCCTCCGTGACGGTGCTGCCCAAATCGCGGTCGCGCACGCTGAACTTGACCGGTATGTAGCGCTCGCGCCGCTCGTGATAAATGTAAGACGCGCCAGTATCGAGAGAAATATTGGCGAGCTCGCTCAATGGAATATAGGCGTTGGTGCCGGCCGGGGTCTGGAAACCGACTTTGATGGTGCGCACGGCGTCGATCTTGTCACGGTATTCGGGCGCGAGCCTGACCGTCACGTTAAATTGGCGATCCGCCTCGAGGAGCGTCGTCGCCGGCGTGCCGCCCAGTGCGGCTTGCACGAGGGTGTTGACGTCGCCGACGTTGAGCCCGTATCGAGCCGCTTTTTCGCGATCGACTTTGATGTTCAGATTGGGTTGCCCGAGGACCGGAAAAATCCCGAGATCCGCGACCCCTTTGACCTGAGCCATCTCACGCATGATCTCACCAGCGATGCGCTCCAGGACGTTCAAGTCGCGGCCGATGATCTTGACCGAGTTGGCTCCCTTGACGCCGGAAAGCTGTTCCTCGACGTTGTCCTGGATGTACTGCGAGAAATTGAGGCCGATCCCTGCAAACTCGTTCGAAAATTCGGCTTGCAACTTTCTGATGAGCGTTTCTTTGGTCAGTCCCGCGGGCCATTGTTCGAATGGCTTGAGCGATGCGAACAGCTCTAAATTGTTGAAGCCCGCCGCATCGCTACCGTCGTCTGGCCGGCCATGCTGTGAGACCACCGTGATAACTTCGGGGTGCGTGAGCAGAATCTCGCGCAGCCTGTTCGCGACCGGCATGCCCGCTTCCAGCGATATCGTCGGCGGCATCGTTACGCGGATCCAGAGGTTGCCTTCCTCCAGATGCGGTAGGAACTCAGTGCCGAGCCGCGGTACCAGTGCGCCGATGACGATCAGAAACCCGGCGCCAACCGCGACCATGATCTTGCGGTTCGACAATGACCAACGGAGAACCGGCGTATAAATCCTACGCAGCACGCGCACGACGACGGTTTCAGCCTCTCGCACGTGCTCGGGGAGCAAATACGATGCGAGCACCGGCGTGATCGTGAACGTGGCGATCAGCGCTCCGATCAACGCATAGCCGTAGGTCCTCGCCATCGGAGTAAAGATCTGGCCCTCGACGCCTTGCATCGTGAACAACGGGACGAACGCCGCCACCGTGATGGTGGCGGAGAAAAAGACCGCTTTATCGACTTGCAGCGCGCTGGCGAGAATCAAGCGCAAGCGATCGGTCCACTCGCTCGTACCGTCCGCCACGCGGGTCGGGTCGGTGCCGAAGCGTCCCTGAGCGAGTTGTTGCAAAAGCTGTTGGCGTTCCTCGGGTCTCGTCTGGAAATTCCGAAATATGTTCTCGACCAGGATCACGGCGGAATCGACGATGATCCCGAAATCAACCGCCCCGAGCGATAAGAGATTCGCGTCTTCACCCAGCAAAACCAAGATGATGATACTGAAGAACAAGGCGAATGGAATGTTGGTGCCTACGATGATGGCGCTGCGCAGGTCACCGAGAAAGATCCATTGGACGAGGAAGACCAGCAGGCAGCCAAAGATCAGGTTATGCAGAACGGTATGGGTGGTGACCGACACCAGCGTGCCGCGGTCATAATACGGAACGACTTTTACCCCGGGCGGCAGCGTCCCGTCGCTGTTGATCTTTTCGACTGCCGCCTCGACACGGGCCAGCACTTCGTTCGTGTGCAAGGTCCGATTCATGATCACGATCCCTGTGACCACGTCGTCCTGTTTGTTGAGACCCGCTTTGCCTAGCCTCGGCAAGTAACCGACGTAGACGTTCGCCACATGCTTTACCTGCACGGGAGCGCCGTCCGATTGGGCCAGCACGATATTCTCGATGTCCTGGACCCGGTAGCCTTGGGTCAAATCAGCGGCCCCGCCGCTGTCGAGGAGGCCGATACCGCGGATGTTTACCGATTGCTGCCCAAAATTGATGGTGCGTCCGCCCACGTTGCTATTGGCGTTGCCGATGGCGGCGAGCACCTGCTGCAATGTGACGTTGTAGGCGTCGAGCTTGTGCAGATCGACTTCGACCTCGAATTCCTTAGTGGTCCCGCCCCAGGTGACGACCTGGATGACGCCCTCGACGGTCAAGAGGCGGCGTTCGATGATCCAGTCCTGAACTGTGCGCAGATTGGTCAAGCCGAAGTTAGGGGGCCCCACCACCTGATAGCGGAAAATCTCGCCGACCAGGCTCGAGCCCTGGATCGTTGGCTGCACATTGTTCGGAAGATTGACCCGTTGCTGCAAGCTAAGAGCCGCCTGTGTGTAAGCGAAATAATAATCGACCCCATACTTGAACACGACTCGAACGAATGACAGTCCGTAGAAGGAAGTCGAACGGATGAGATCGATGCCGGGCGTCGGTGAGAGCCCGACCTCCATCGGATTGGTGTAATAACGCTCCATTTCCTCAGCCGAGAGGCCTGGCGCCTGGGCGGTGATCTCGAGGATGACCGGCGCTGGGTTTGGATAGGCTTCGATGTTCAGTTTGGTGAACGCAATGAGGCCGCCGCCGATGAAAACCAAAAGGCACAATAGAATGATCGGACGTCGGGTAAGTCCGAATGCCAGCACGCCCTTCAGCATCGGTTTCCTCTCAACCCGAACGCACCTTGTTGGTCGATCGATAAATAATCAGCGCGATGCCGTGGCTAGAGCATTGCTCAGAAACAACGCTCCTTCAGTGGCAACCAGCTCACCCGGCTGCACGCCCTCGATGATCTGCCGATACCCATCCTGTTGGAGGCCGACCTTGACCGTGCGTTTGGTGAAACGACGCCGGTCGGCGGTAACCCATACCGTCATCGTGCCGTCGCCTTCGCGTACGACGCCGTCGAGCGGAACTGCGACAGAACGCACGGGGGCGCCGGTGCGAATCACGAAGGTCGCGAACATCCCCGACCGCAATTCGTCCCGCGGGTTCTGCACTTCAGAACGGACCAGCACCCGACGAGTCGTCGGGTCGACCATCGAGCCGATGGTCGAAATCCGTCCGTCGAATGTGCGGTCCGGAAAAGCGTTGACCCTGACCTTGACCTCCTGCCCGATGCGGAAAGCCGGACTGTCGTTCTCGGCGACGTTCGCTAGCATCCACATCGTCGAGATGTCGGCCACTGAGTAGGGCGCGGGCCAGTTGCCCGGCTGTACGAATAGACCCGGCGCTGCGTTGCGGGCGGTGATCCGACCGGTGATCGGGCTAGGCACCACCAAGATCGGATCGGCCTTGCGCTCCGCGATGATGCGATCGATTTCGGCGTCGGTCTTGCCGAACAGACGCACCGAATCGCGCGCCGCCCGCAACGCGCCTTCGGCGGTTTGCTGGTCGGAGGCGGCCTGTTCCATGTCTTTTTGAGAGACTGCCCGCGTTTTGTAGAGCTCGCGCAGACGCGCCAGATTCCGAGTTGTGAACTCCAATACACCCGCCGCTGCGATCAACGTCGACTCGGCCTGCAGGAGATCGGGGCTGTCGATCGTGAATAGGGTCTGGCCCTTTCGCACATCATCGCCGACCTTGGCGAACAAACCGACGATCCTGCCCTGATAGGGCGTAAAGACCTGGACTGTCATATCCTGATTGAAATCGATGCTACCGACCGATTCCTTCTCGATCGGAAACTCGCGCTCGCTGGCCGGCTCGACCTTGACCGAGCCCAGCTGCGAATCCGACAGATTGACGGTGGGCGGACCGCCCGAGGCTGCCGCCGATGGCCCGGTCGGAGTGCCCTGCGCCTGGGCCCCCGTCGCCGCGGCGCCGGTTTCCGGCCTGTCACCCGGACGCATAAGGGAATACGCGACGACTGCAGCCAACAGAGTTGCAGTCGCAACGGCCGCGCTCACCCAGGTATTTCTCCTGTGAAAAGCCATGGATAGATCGCAAAACCCATCGTCGGAATTGCCGTGACGATGGCCACCGCCCCGCTCTGGGGTCTACTGGTATTAATCACAGCTAAACATTCGATATCCGCTTGTGGTAACCGCGTCACAAGTCACGGCTGGCAGGAGTGATTGCAAGGCGCGCACCCGGGAGGGATTCTGGAGCAGCCGGAATAGCATTTCGGTGGTACGCAGCGCCGACAACTTCTGCCCATATTGCTGCCCTATTCAACCGAAGACGGGGCCGGCGTAACATCGAGATTGCTCCGGGGCGGTGGAGGCGCAGGTCAAAGGCTCTGACCGACGTGGGGACGATGGAATCGACACAAAGATCCGCTCTCGCTCGCCTCCTTAACGGGCTGAAGCGGGAGCAACATGACTATCGGCCTTCGCTGGAGGTTTTTCCCGTCCTCAACATCGATAAGCTCGCCGGCGAGATGGCGCTGGCAACGACCGGCGCCGAGCGCGGCGCTCGGGAAGAACCGGCCTCCGACAGCATTGCCTTCGACGATGTCGAAAACCGGATCATCGAGCGCGTGGAAGCGGAGAAGAACGCCGCCCACGGCGTGCTTCTCGATGAGCTCCGCACGTACAAGGAGCGCTTGACCAGTCTCGACTTCGAAGGGCGGTTCGGGACGATACGGCAAGCCGCACCGGCGGCCGTGAGCGAATTCCGCTCCGAAGCGGCGCAAGGCAGGGACGAGCTGCATCGCCTGCGCCGCCATCTCCGCGATCTGGAGGTCGAACGCGATGAATTTCGGCGTCGCAATAAGCTTAAGCGAACCGCGCGCTGGGCATCGGGAGGCAACCTGACCCTCAAGGTCGGTATCCTTCTCGCCATTTTTGTTTTCGAGGTGTTTCTCAATGGATTCTTTCTAGCCAAGGGAAGCGAGCTCGGATATCTGGGCGGCGCGGTCGAAGCCTTCACGTTCGCGCTTCTCAACGTCGGCGTCAGTTTTCTCATCGCGGCCGTAGGCGTGCGCGAGCTCAACCACCGCAATCTTCTGCGCAAGCTTTTCGGACTTCTATCGCTGCTTTGCTATCTGGGGCTGGCCGTTGGCCTCAACCTTGCCCTGGCCCATTATCGTGAAGTTTCAGGGTCGCTGGTTTCCGATGCCGGGCGCGAGGTGCTCATACGGTTAGAGACAGCACCGCTCGCAATCGCGGACGTGAAGTCCTGGCTGTTCTTTGGTCTGGGAATATTGTGCTCGCTGATCGCATTCGCCGATGCCTTCCTCATCTTCGACCCATATCCCGGGTATGGAACCTTGGAAAAGCGGCGTACCGAGGCGCACGAGGTCTACATCAGGCAAAAGAGCTATCTGATCACAAAACTTCTCGAAATTCGGGACGAAGCAATCGAGATCCTGGAGGACGCCAACCGCGACTTGTCGATCCGACGCGGCGAGCACGACGCCATTCTCGAGGGCCGGGCTCGATTGGCTCGCCTGTTCGCGGCACATCAGTCGCATCTTGATCGGGCAGCGAATGCCCTCCTCGCCGTATACCACGAGGCGAACAAGCGGCAGAGAAAGACCCCGCCCCCACCGAGGTTCTCGGCACGCTTTACGCTCGACAAATTCCCGATCGACGAAGGATGGCTGGAGACGTCCGCGCGCGATGATCTCAGGCGCTCGATCGCGGATTCGCAGGCAGTGCTCGTTGGTCAGGTGCAGGCCATTCACGCCGAATTCGAGCGAGCATTCGCGAGCTACCGCGAGATCGACGAACTTGTGGAGGAAAAGACCGTTGCCAAGTCGGACGCCAAGGCGGCGTAGCAGCAATCCGAGCGATCTGCGCAAGCACGTGCTTGGAGCAGCATTGGCGCTGCTCGCGCT
>Ga0318531_10000465_pt1 | contig 11203 bp, 10 predicted proteins | sample GRESIP053b4f25_FD_203486 | JGI IMG/M metagenome (GOLD analysis project Ga0318531, IMG submission 203486) | Tropical soil microbial communities from Luquillo Experimental Forest, Puerto Rico - GRE.SIPMG.053b4f25 | ecosystem: Environmental > Terrestrial > Soil > Tropical forest > Bulk soil... | reverse complement strand
GCTCGTCGGAGTCCAGGTCGTGCAACAGGTCCACCTCGAAGTAGCCGCGGTACCCCTCGCGGTGCAGGATGTCGCCCATCTTTCGCACGATCTCTCGCGCGGCGTGCGTCTGTGCGGGCGGCAGTACTCCGCGCCAGATGTCATTGCCGCACCACGCGCCCTTGTACGGAGTCAGCTCCGGGTAACCGACAAGACTCGTCATCGCGGGGCCGATCACGGTGCCGTGACGGGTCACGGTGCCCTCGAGGCACACCTCGACATTGCGGATGCGCCTCATGACTTTGACTTCCTGCTGCCCCACCACGTCAGGGGCGCAATGGTCCCAGTCGCGCGGGCCGCGCACAAAGAACACCGTGCTGCCGGCGTCGCCATAGGCGGCCACGACGACCAGGTCATCGCCCAGCCCGGCGCTGTGCGCGAGCGCCGACAGCTCGTCGTAGGAGCCGACGCGCCCCATCACGTGAGGCACGCTCTGCACGCCCGCCTCGTCGGCCAGGCGCGTCATGACGAGCTTGGAGCCCAGGCGATGGCGCAGCTCCGCGGGCGGGTGCATGACCTCGAGCCCCGCTTCGGCCGCGAGGGCCTCGGTCTTGCCGTCAAGCATCACGAAGCAGGCCTTCCCGCGGGGCCCTTGGCGCGCGACGAAATCGAGTGTCTCGGGATCGCGCAGGAGGTGATTGCACACATCCCCCATGGACCCGAAATCCCTGCGGTCACGCCGCCGGGGCACGAACACGCGCGAATGTACGCCCTCGAAAGAGTCAAAGTACGTCAGGTAGAAGAAGTTTCGTACCCAGCGGTCGATGCCTAGCAGGTTGAACGGGGTGGGCGAGATGAAGTACAGCGGCACTTTGTTGGTGTGGAAGAACGCGCGTACGTCCGATATCCCGTTCAGCACGCGGGCGGGCGCGTTCATGAGAGCGCGACGGCGGTGAGCTCAGATATTCCCATGCGACAAGTGTGCACCTGCCCATAGCCGTGTGCAGTGTGAATGGCCCCAACTTCGATGACGACGGCCCCTGACCCGCGCCCTACTTCCTGAACCGCCCCGCGAACCCGCGCAGCGGCAGGTCGGCGCTGGTGATGAGTCCCGGCCGCGCGGCCACCACCGACTTGATCGCATTGAGGGCGGGCATGCCGGTCACGGTCATCCCGATGGAGGCGAAGTTGTCCGGATTGGACAGGTCCACGCCGGGCTTGGGGAAGATCATGTGCTTGTTGTAGACGCACGGGTCGCCCTTGATCCGAGTGATGTAGCAGCCCTTGATGTTCCAGCTCGGATCGGTGTGCGGGGTCATCTGCCACTCCAGGTGCGTCTCGACGCGAGGAATCCCGTCAACCATGCCCTGGTACTTGATGTAGTTGCCGCCCAGCGAGCCCTTGGGCAGCGTGTACCAGCCCAGGTCGACGTCCTTGGTGCAGGCGCCCAGTTCGTAGCTGAACTTGACCTCGTCGAGCGGCAGGTCGAAGCAGTCGGCCATCAAGAGCACGCTGTCGGCGAAAACGCGCGTGTACTTCTCCAGCTTGGACGGAATTTCCGGATCGTCGACCGGCTGGCCGTAGCCCACCTCGATCCAGGTGTCGCGCGAGTGGTGGCACGACACGTCGACGGACTCGATGGTGGTGATGTTCTCGATGTCGGCGACGTCGGCCGAGCACACCACGCCGAGGATCTGGTTCAGCCCCGGGTTCATCCCGGTGCCATAGAAGGTCGCGCCGCCCTTTTCGCAGGCCTCGGCCAGCAGCCGGGTCACCGGCTCGCCCGACGGGTGCGGGTGGTTCTTGTCGCGGTGCCACCCCGTGATCCAGTCGGCGGTGGTGACGATATTGATCCCCGCCTCAAGCACTTTGACGTAAAGGTCCTCGTCGGGGAACACGCCGTGAAACGTCAGCACGTCCGGTTTGGCCGCGATGATCTCCTCGATCGTGCCGGTGGCCTTCACTCCATTGGGCTCGATACCCGCGATCTCACCAGCATCGCGCCCGACCTTTTCCGGCGAATAGCAGTGCACGCCAATCAGTTCCAGGTCGGGCTGGGTGGCGATCCGCTTGATCATCTCCGACCCGACGTTTCCGGTGGCTACCTGGAAGACGCGGATCGGTCGAGCGGGTGCGTTCATTCGGTTCAGCCTTTCTGCGATGCTGCGTGCACTTCGGCGGCGCTGCCGCCGAAGCCGTCGGGATAAAACTGCTTGGCCCACTTACGAATTGCGGTGAACCCCGCGTATTCGTCGGTGGCCAGCGCGGGCGGGTCGGAGTAGCGCTGGTGCTGCCAGATTTCGACGTCCTGCTGGAACTGCCGGATCACTTCCTGCCCGAATTCGGCCGCCTTGCGCTCCGCCCGGGCCGGGTCCTTGGCCGCGGTCCGGCCGATGTAGACCATGAACCGGACGTCGGAGGTGGACTCGTCGACCGGGGTGATCGCGGAGATGGTGCGGTTGTCGACCATCCCCCAGCTCTTGGTCACCGCGATTCCCAGACCCCCATTGATGGCCTGCACGCCGCTGTTGACGTCCTCGATCCTCTGGCCGTCGTCGCCTTCGAACGTGATGGTGAAGTCGACGAAGGACACCGCCTCGTCGAAGTCATGGCGGGTGAACACCGGCACGATCGGGGTGTTGTGCACGTACTTGAAATGCGCGAAGTCCACGCCGTTTTCGAGCACGTACTGCGGGTGCAGTTCCAGACCCTGGCGGTACAACCTCTGCTGCGGGTAGTAGCCGTCCGCGCCGCTGCCGTCTTCGAACGCGGCGAACACGTCTGGCGCATCGAAGTACGGCTCGCGGCGCTCGACGTCGTGCCAGATGTAGACCGAGTCATTGCGCTCCACCACGGGGTAGGTGCGGATCCGCCTGCCGCGGTTGGGCCGGTCCTGGTAGGGGATGCAGACGTTGCGTCCCTGCCCGCTCCACTGCCACCCGTGGAAGGGGCACTGCAGCACCTCGCCGACGACCTTGCCACCGTAACCCAGGTGCGCCCCAAGGTGTTCGCAGTAGGCGTTCATCGCGGTGAGCTGGCCGGACTCGGCCCGCCAGGCGACCATCTCCTGGTCGAAGTACTTCATCTTGATGACGTCGCCGACGCCGATCTCGTCCGACCAGGCGACCTGGAACCATCCGGTCGGCTTCATCGACAACGGCGGCTTAGCCATCGAGCCCTCCTCCTCGCGTACGAATGATAGGCCGCATCGAGACAGAATCATAGTGCCCTCTACGAAAATGCTAGGCTCGGCAGGTGACCGAAACCAAGGTCGCCGGGCGACGGCCCAACCGGCGGGGCCACGCGACGCGCGAGAACATGCTCGAGGCCGCGCTGAAGTCGCTGGCCTCCGGCGAGCCGGGCTCGGTGTCGGCCAACCGCATCGCCAAGGAGATCGGCGCCACCTGGGGCGCCGTGCAGTACCAGTTCGGCGACACCGATGGCTTTTGGGCCGCGGTGCTGCACCGCACCGCCGAGCGGCGCGCCGGGACTTTCTCGACGCTGTCGACGCCGCCGGACGCACCGCTGCGGGACCGCGTCGGCGCAATTGTCGACACCCTCTACCGTGGCCTAGCATCGCCGGATTCACGCGCGATCGAAAACCTGCGGGCGGCGTTGCCCCGCGACCCCCACGAGCTCGAACGCCTGTACCCCCGCACGGCCGCCGAGCTGTTCTCCTGGGGCAAGAGCTGGCTTCAGACCTGCCAAACCGCCTTCGCCGGTCTAGGCGTCGACCCGGACCGGGTGCGTGAGGTGGCCGCCCTCATCCCCGGCGCAATGCGCGGCCTGGTCTCCGAGCGCCAGCTGGGTTCTTACGCCGACCTCGACATGGCGCGGCGCGGCCTTACCAACGCCCTGACCGCCTATCTGGAGCAGTCCCGGGCCGAGTGACTTTAGCCTTATCCGTGTGGAGGCCAGCGACATCACGATCCGGGAAGCCAAGCCGGACGACTACGCCCGCGTCGCGGAGATGCACTATCCCGTTTGGCGACGCTCCTGGACCGGAATTCTGGCGCCGCCACTGCTCGACATACTTGGCCCGCCGGCACGCTGGGTCGCCGAGACCTACCCCCAAAGCCTGAGCCGCCCTGGCTGGAGCATGTGGATCGCCGAGTCCGGCGGCCGGACAATCGGGGTGACCATCTTCGGGCCGGACTCCGCGGATCCCGATCGCCTGCTCATCGACGCGCTGTACATAGCCGAGGAAAACCAACGGCACGGCGTCGGTGGCCGGCTGCTCGATGAGGTCGTGGGCTGGCATCCGTCGGGCGACGTGGTCTTGTGGTGCGCCGAAAAGAATGGCAGGGCGCGCCGCTTCTACGAGAAGAAGAACTTCCGAATCGACGGCCGCACGCTCGATTGGGAGCCGCTGCCCGGGGTGATCGTGCCCCACGTGGGCTACCGACTCACGCGTCGATGACCAAGCGATCGCCTTTCGCCCGGACACGCAGACCACCATTTCGTCATCGCCGACGGCGGTGCGACCACGGTGATCGACCTGCCCCGCAAGGACTTTGACCTTGCACGTCCCGCAGAAGCCCTGCTGGCAGGAGTAGGGGGTCGTCGGATCCCGATCGAGCATGACATCAAGTGCCGAGCGATTCGCCGGGACGCTGAGCACCCGCTGCGACCGCGCCAGTTCCAACTCGAAAGGAACTCCGCCGACGACCGGCGGTGGGCTGAATCGCTCGTAATGCAGTGGCGCATCGGCGTGTTCATCGCGGGCCGAGCGCACCGCTTCCAGCATGGCGGTCGGCCCGCACACGTACACGGCCGTCGTCGGCCCGGCGGCGGCCAGCAGGTCGTCCACGGCCGCCAACCGGCCGTGCTCGTCGTCGGCCCACACAGAAACCCGGCCCGGGGCCACCGACACCACCTCGTCCAGAAACGGCATGTATCCCCGGCTGCTGCCGGGCATAGATTGCGCGCCAATCGATTCCGCGTTGCTCCGCCGCGTGCAGCATTGGCAGAATGGGCGTCACCCCGATGCCGCCGATCACGAACAACACCTCACGCTCGGTCGCGCCCAGATAGAACGCGTTGCGCGGGCCCTCGAAGACCAGGGGGTCGCCGGGGCGGTAAGCCTCGTGCATCTCGATGGAACCGCCACCGCCGTCGGCGATCCGGCGGACGGCGATGCGATAGTCCGTGCGGCGTCCGGGCGGACCGCACAGCGAGTACTGCCGGCGTCGGCCCGACGGCAACTGAACGTCGATGTGCCCGCCGGGCGTCCAGGACGGAAGCAAACCACCGTCCGGGTCGGCCACCGTCAACGCGACCACGTCGGGGGCGACGAGTTCGCGCTCGGTGACCACCGCGGTTTGTGTCCGCCGCACCGGCTTTACCCGCGACGGCTGCCAGCGCGAGGTCGAGGCGAATCCGCCCAACAAGACGCGGATGCCCCACACCGCGGTGCCCAGGCGATCGCGGTTGCGCCGACCGTACAGATCCGCGGGCCTGCTGGCCCAGATGTTTTCGGTCACAGTGCGTGCCTCATGTTTGCCGAATGTCGAAGCGCGCGAACAATCGAAGCATCGACGGGCTGATGCGCCGCATCGCGTAGCCGACCCTGGACTCGGCGGCGATCGGCAGCACGGCAGGGCCGGTCCTGACGGCCTTGACCATCGCCTTGGCCACCGCCTCCGGCGTGTAGTTGCGCCGCCGATACGCCGCATCGGCCTTCTCCCGGGATCGTTCCTGCTGTTCGGCCGTCATCCCGGCGTAGACAGTGCTTTTGGCGATGTTGGTGTTGACGAATCCCGGGCACACGGCCGTGACGGTGATGCCCTCGTCGGCGAGGTCGGCCCGCAGCGATTCGCTGAATCCCAGCACCGCGGCCTTCGTGGTGCTGTAGGCGACCATCGATTTCGACGGTATGTACGCCGCCGCCGATGCCACGTTGATGATCGTTCCACCCTCGCCGCGCTCGACCATTTGCGACCCGAACGCCCTGCTGCCCGCGATGACGCCACGGACGTTGACGCCGATGATGTTCTCCCAATTCGCCGAACTCGTCTCCAGGAACCGGCCCGCCATTCCGATGCCGGCGTTGTTCACCAGGACGTCGACCACGCCGTGCTCGTTAAGGACTTGTGCGGCAAGGTCGTTCATCGAGGACTCGTCGCTGACGTCGACCCGGTACACCGCAGCCTCGGCGCCCGCCGCGCGAACGGCGTCGGCGCTGTCGTTGGCCGCGGCGAGGTCGCGATCGACGATCACCACCTTGCGGGCGCCGTGCCGGGCCAGCTCCATCGCGGTGGCCCGGCCGATGCCGGCGCCCGCCCCGGTGACCAGCGCGAGTTTGCCGCGCACCTCGCGCGGTCCGCCGCGCACCACCGACGCGCTCGCGCCGGCCGCGCCGCCGACGTTCTGGTCGACCCAGTCGCCGGTCAGCCGGGCGATGACGTCGGGGCGCGACGTCACCACCCAGTGCCCGCCTTCGATCGGGATCACCCGGCCGCGGGCGGGAATCGCGCCGGTGAACCGTTGCAGCGCGGGCGTCACGAACATATCCCTGCGCGGCACCAGAACCTGGACGGCGACGCGTGTCTGCGGCAGCGGCCGCGACGGCGACACTATCGGCGCGGGCATGTTCGCCCGATACAGGTTGAGCCCGTTGACGTAGTCGGTGATCGACCGCGGCGTCGCGTCGCGTCGACTGCGGGTGCTCAACCGGCCGATGCGTTCAACAGCTTCAACGACTTTCACGCCGAGCCGGGAGCGAAACGCCAGCTCCGGCACGCCCGGACACAGAAAGAAACCGATGTACCCCGAGCCCACCAACTGCCGGGCGACCTGGGCCACGGCCCGGGGAGTGCGCGCCGACCGCAGGAAGCTCCCCGCATACTCCAGGTGCGGACCCGAGATCGACGTGAACGACGCGACTTTGTCCATCACCGACTCGTCGGTGACCGCCGCCCAGGTTTGAATCGAGCCCCAGTCGTGGGCCAGCAAGTGGACCCGCTCGACGCCCAGGCTGTCGATCACCGCGGCGATGTCGGACACCAATTGGACAAAGGCGTACCCGGATCGTTTTGCCGGACGGGATGATTCGCCGGCTCCGCGAACGTCGTAGGCCACGACGTTGTAGCGGCCCGGGTGGCGCTTGTCGAGCTCTTGGGCGACGCCGTCCCAGATGCGGTGGTTGTCCGGCCAGCCGTGAATGGCGAGGATGGTCGGGCGGCTGGGATCGACCTCGGTGTACCGGTGGACGGCCAGGGTGACGCCGTCGGACGCGGTGACGCTCGACGTGCTGGTCATAGGTCAGTGCGACGCACGGGCGGCGGGTGAGAGCGCCAGGTAGTCCACCGCCAGCTCCAGCCCACCCAGCTGGGACGGGTGGAAACCCGGCCGATAGTAGTCACCGACCACTCGCACGAATCGCAGCGGCCCGGGCACCAATCCCCGGCGCGCCGCGCTGAAGTAGTCGCGCCAGCGCGGCTTGCTCCCCGGCGGAAGGTGGGGATCCACCGAATACATGAATCGCACGCCACGCACCCACAACAGCAGCATGGCCGGCGTGACGACCAGCTGGGACCGAACCCGTCGCCAATACCCCACCCGCAGGTGCTTCATGGTGTCGAAGGCGACGGCCTTGTGCTCGACTTCCTCGGCGCCGTGCCACCGCAGCATGTCCAGCATCACCGGATCGGTGCCGATGGCATCGTGTGCCGGCGAGTCCAGAATCCACTCGCCCAGAATGGCGGTGTAGTGCTCGACCGCCGACACGATCGAAACCTGCTCCAGCAGCCAGCTGTGCTGCCGTCGCAGACTCCACCCGGGCTTGGGGCCCAGCAGCTTCTCGAACAGCCACCTGATCTGGTCGGTGTACGGGGTCAGGTCGACGCCCTCAGCGGCGAAGTGGGCGAGCACCTTGGAGTGCGCCTGCGAATGCATGGCTTCCTGACCGATGAATCCGTGCACATCCAGGCGCAGCTGATCGTCCTTGATCAACGGCAGCGCCTTCTTGAACACGTCGACGAAGAACTCCTCGCCGGCGGGCAACAGCAGGTGCAGGACGTTGAGGACGTGGGTTGTGAACGGCTCGCCCGGCACATAGTGAAACGGCAGCTTGCCCCAGCCGAAATCGACATCGCGCGCCTCGAGGACCAGACGCTCGTGGTCCAGCGATTCGTCATGCGGCCCCGCCGCCTGGTCGTCGACGGTGAACATGGTGTCCCCCTACCTCGGCGTTTATCCGCGCGTGGCAAGTATAGTGAGTCAGCTCAGATATGCGAAACCGCCGGTACCGGGTTTATCCCCGGGCCGCGGCGTGGCGGCGCAAGTCGTACTCCGCGGGATCCGTTTTCGCCAGCATGGCGCGATGTTCACCCGGCGTGAAGGGCCAGACCTCGGGCACGCCGTCCTTGTTCAGGTACCAGCTGTCACAGCCGGTGGTCCACACGGTGAAGGGCATCGCCGCACGCAACTTCGCGTTGAAACGCTCAGTGGCCGCCGACGTCGGCTCCACGGTGTCGAATTCGCCGCAGCGCCAACCCTCGATCCACCGCAGTATGTGATCGGCCTGTGACTCGGCCACCGAGGTGAGCGAGTGGTTTCCCACCGGGCTGTGCGGCCCGAGCATCATGAAGAAGTTGGGGAAACCCGGCATCGCGACGGTTTGGTATGCCCGCGGTCCGTCGCGCCACATGTCGTCGATGGCGATCCCGTCCCGGCCGGTCAGCCGCATCGGCCGGAAGAACGCGTGCGTGTCGAACCCGGTGCACAGCGCGATGATGTCCACCTCGTGCAATTTGCCGTCGTCGGTCACGATGCCCCGCCGTTCGACGTGGTCGATGCCGGCGGTCACCAACTCGACGTCCTCGCGCTGCATCGCGCGATAGAACCCGCCCGACACCACCAACCGCTTGCACATGGGCTGGTAGTCGGGGGTCAGCGCGGCACGCAGCTCGGGGTCGCGCACTTGGCGCAGGTTGGCACGGCACATCGCTCCCATCAACTTTCGCCGCAGGCCCGGCTTGGTCAACGCGACCGCGAAGGTGTCGAATACCCTGCTGTACGCCCGGTACGCCAACCGATCGAGCCACGGAGCGGCCTGGTGGGTAATGCTGGCGAACCTGGAGTACCGCGGGTTGGGCATCGGGACCACCCACTGCGCGGTGCGCTGGAACGTCAGTACCCTGCCCGCCACGCCGGCCAGGCCGCAGACGAGCTGGATGCCGGTCGATCCGTTGCCGATCACCGCGATTCGCCGCCCGCCGAGGTCGACGGAGTGATCCCAGCGCGCCGAGTGAAAAACATTGCCACCGAAGTCGTCCAGACCGGCGATCGACGGCAGACGGGGATGGTGCAGCACGCCGGTCGCCGAGATCAGGAAGTCCACCTGGGACTCCGCCCCGGCGTCCGTACGCAGCACCCAGCGGCCGCCGTCGAACCGCGCGCTGACCACTTCGGTGCCGAACCGGATCCGGTCCCGCAGCCCGAACTGGTCGGCGATGCCCCGAAAGTAGGACTGGATTTCACCACCGGGCGAGAAGAAGTGCGACCAGTTCGGCTTCGTCGCGAAGGTGTATTGATAGACCCGCGACGGCACGTCGCAGGTCAGACCGGGGTAGGTGTTCTCCCGCCAGGTGCCGCCCACCTCGTCGGCCTTCTCGTAGATGGTGACATCGGTAATACCGCTGCGCAGCAACGCGATTGCGACGCACAATCCGGACATGCCCGCCCCAACGATGGCCACCGCGGGATCACGCCTCGTCATCGCCGGCGCCGCCGATCTCCCGCTACCCGGCCTCGGCGCGCCGCTTGAGGCGCTGCAGGGTCAATTGGATATGCTCGGCATTGGCGGCCGCCCGATCGGCGATGCCGGTGGCCCGGGGGGCGAGCTTGCGGAACCAGCCGGGCCGCCGGTCCCAGGTGCTCTCGGTGACCTGGCAGCCGCCGTCGGCCGCTGCCAGGTCAGTGATGTCGTATTGCCAGCGCGCTATCGGAATGACGGTGTACCGCACATCGAATGCGAAGACGCGACCCGGTTCGGCGGCGGCGGCGGTGGCGGTGCACTTCGTGGTCCACCGGTGGCCGCCGTTTTCGTTGCGCCCGACGAACACCGCGCCCGGACCGACCGCACTACCTTTGCGCCACTCCATCGCCACCGGCTCTTCGGCGAGCGAAGTCAATGTCGACAGGTCGGTGATGAGCCCGTACATCACGTCGGGACGAGCGTCGATTTCCACGCTGGCGGTCACGCACGGGTCGTTCATCCGCCGATCATAAGGCCTAGATCGGCGCGGCCCCGCGAAGATGCTCGAAGATCAGCGACGTCTGGGTGCCCGCGACGTCGGCGTCGGCGTTGAGGTTCTCGACGACGAACGAGCGCAGGTCCTCGGTGTCGCGGGCCGCGACGTGCAGGATGAAATCGTCTGCGCCGGCGAGAAAATAGACGTCCATCACCTGACGCCTGCTGCGGATCTGCTGGATGAAGCCGCGGATCTTCCCGCGCGCGTTGGACTGCAGGTTGACCGAGATCATCGCCTGCAGCGGCAAACCCACCGCGACCGGGTCGATGTCGGTGTAGAACCCGCGGATGACGCCGAGGTCCACCAGCCGCCGGACCCTGCCATGACACGTCGACGGCGCGATCCCGACCGCCTCCGCGAGCGCGTTGTTGGGGATCCGGGCGTCGCCGTGCAGCAAGGTCAGGATTTTGCGATCCACCTTGTCGAGACCGGCGGGTCGAACATCATTCGGCTCGCCCGGCAACGGGCTGTGCTGGTCCGTAGTCCTGTCAGGCACGACACGACTGTACAGAATGATCATCGGGGTGTTTGCCGCGCTGTCGAATGTTCTTCACACTTGAGGTATGCGCGTCGGCATTCCCACCGAGACCAAGAACAACGAATTTCGGGTGGCGATCACCCCCGCCGGCGTCGCCGAACTGACCCGCCGCGGGCACGAGGTGCTCATCCAGGCCGGTGCCGGAGAAGGATCCGCAATCCCCGACACGGAGTTCAAGGCGGCGGGTGCCGAACTGACCAGCACCGCCGAACAGGTGTGGGCCGAGGCCGACCTGCTGCTCAAGGTCAAGGAACCGACCCCGGCCGAGTACGGCCTCATGCGGCGCGCCCAGGTCCTGTTCATGTACCTGCATCTGGCCGCCTCGCGCGCATGCACGGACGCGCTGTTGGCCGCGGGCGCGACGTCGATCGCCTACGAGACCGTGCAGACCCCTGACGGCGCACTTCCGTTGCTGGCCCCGATGAGCGAG
>Ga0318531_10000464_pt1 | contig 11215 bp, 11 predicted proteins | sample GRESIP053b4f25_FD_203486 | JGI IMG/M metagenome (GOLD analysis project Ga0318531, IMG submission 203486) | Tropical soil microbial communities from Luquillo Experimental Forest, Puerto Rico - GRE.SIPMG.053b4f25 | ecosystem: Environmental > Terrestrial > Soil > Tropical forest > Bulk soil... | reverse complement strand
TCGACGCGCCGCTCGACGATCACAATATCGAGCGCTTCTGCGACCTGCTCGACGAGATGACGCGTTCGACCGACACGCGCTTCGTGATCATCACCCACAATCCGATCACCATGGCGCGCATGAACCGCCTCTACGGCGTCACCATGGCCGAACGCGGCGTGTCGCAACTCGTCTCGGTCGACCTCGAAGGCGCGGTGAAGCTGCGCGAGGCGGTTTGATACGCGTCCGTTGCGCCGACTGCTGTGCCGTTATTGCCGGGCATAGCGCGTTGGAAGACGTGCGTGAACGCGCTTACGACCCGGCAATCCATCCGTACCGCTGTTCCTGCTCAACCCTGGACTGTGGCGCGAGCACGATCGCTTGCGGCCGTTCATTGTAAATAACAATAAAAGAACAACGAGATCTGTGATTGCACAACTCTTGGCTCTCCTTCGATGGACCGCAGTTCGCGTGTCATCGCAACCGACTTCTCCTGTCGCCACAGCTATTTAACTTTAGCCCCACAACCCCAGGCCGTGCGCGAAGGCAATCGGCTCCACTTGTCTCTGCAAACGACGGTAGAAAAATAACAGTGGAAACAAGAAACGGTGGCTCTCAGCCACCCGGAGGTTGCGTTCACACGCGTCCGCGACGGGTCGGCAAGCTCGAGAGTCAGTCAATAGCGTTGCGTCCGCTCCGGCAGCGGCGCCGAACCGACATCCAAGCGCGATTTTGGTGAATACGCTTTTTTGGAAGATTCTCGTTACGCGCGCAAGTGAAATCTTCCGCGGTCAAGCGCGGTCATCACGGCGTGTCAGCGGCTGCCATCAGCGGCGCGCAACCGGCCCGCGTCGCCGTTCCAGGCTGCGGCTTACGGGATAAGGAATGTATTGCCCGGCGGGGCTGCGAGGCCGTTTCATCGGCGCGCCTTGCTCGTCGATGCCGTCGAGGAACTCGTATCGATTTGCCACCGTGATCCAGGAGTCGCGCATCCTGACGTAGAACTCCCGCTCGTCTTTCTCGTCCGCGCCCAGCGCGAGCTTTGCGCATTGAGCCGCCATCCGCCATGCGTGGTCGGATTTCGATCGCATCGACCTGCCTTCTGTTTGTCAGCATTCCCAAATGCATATGATATGCCTATCGCGGTCGGCGTCTGTTCGATCGGCGACTCAGCGCGACGTATTTTTAAGCTTGCGTGCTGACCCTCCATGGAACGAAATATAGCGGTCCGGTTTCCTTCCTAAAACGGGAGAAGAGTCGATGCCGCTCTATTTCTTCCATCTCAGCTTCGGCGATCGCACCGTGCCGGACGACGAAGGCGTCGAATTGCCGAACCGCTCCGCAGCCCGTAACGAGGCGCTGGCGGTCATCCGCGACCTGGCCGATCCCGAGGTCGCGGGCAATCCGCGGCGCTGGGCGAGCTGGTTCTTGCAGGTGGTGGACGAAGGCGGCGAATTCCTGCGCCTGCCCATCGGGCACCCTGCCCTTGAGGTCGTGACGTCGGAGGGCCAACAGCCTCAGGCCGAATCATCCGAGATGAAGCCGACCCAGCCGGCCGCGACGGTTGCCACCCGGCAAGGCCGCCGATCGGCAGCGCTTGTTCAGCAGATGTCAGCGGTGAGGAAGCAGACCGAACAATTGCTCCAACGCAATCGACAGCTGCAGCACGAGCTTTCGTCCGTATTGGCCGTAAGCGCAAACATACAGATTCGAGCCCGCCACCTCGTGGCGCATGCCCGGTTTGCCGCCCTGCCGACGCACGACGTCGACGCTTACCGCGCCGCAAACAAGCCACCCCGCCGTTCCCCCCCGCATCTGGTCTTGCTGCCCCGCGAGTGATAGAATCTTTGCGATATCGCGGCGGGCTTGTTTGGAACTTTTTGCAGCCGGACTCATTGAATCGACCAGACGCATTGATCCATCGGTTCGATACGCTGAACGCAGGGCGCTATCGGTAAAGGCAATTTTCGACTGACTTAATGGGCGCGGCGTCGCCGTCTTAGAGCAGGAGCCAACTCCGATGCCGTACGGCCAGCCCCCCGTTACCCGGCGGTTGGAGCAGGGAAAATTCAACCGATTCCTGGCGGCGTTGCCGCCGCATGACTTTTCTTTGCTGGCGCCGCATCTGCGGACAATCCCGCTCCAGCGCGGCGTGATGCTGCACGACGTGGGAGAGGAGATCGAGCACGTCTATTTCCCGCACACCGGCATGGTCTCGATGGTGGCGGTCATGCAGAGCGGCGCGACGGTCGAAACCGCAACCGTCGGGCGCGGAGGTGTCATCGGCGCCAGCGCCGCCCTGGGCGCACGATCGACCTTCGGCAGGGCGATCGTGCAGTTGCCGGGCTCGGCCGCGTGGCTCTCGGCTGCCCAGTTTCACGCCTCTGCCAGTGAATGTCAGACCATTCGCGACCTCGTCGTGCGCTACAACGATCTGCTGCTTGCCCAGGTTCAGCAGTCGGTCGCGTGCAATGCGCTCCATGCGCTCGAGGCGAGGCTTTGCCGCTGGTTGCTGCAAACCCACGATTGCGTCGATGGCGACGCGATCCCGCTGACGCAGGAGTTTCTCGGGCAGATGCTCGGCGTGCGCCGCACGACGGTGACGATCGCGGCCCGCCTGCTGCAGAGCGCAGGACTCATCCGTTACCGCCGCGGTCTCATCCACATCGTCGATCGCGCGGCGCTCGAAGAGATTTCTTGCGAATGCTACGCCGTGGTGCGGCACAACCTCGATAAAGTTTTTCCGGCGCCGGCATCCTTGCGATAACGATTTCACCGGCATCCTTGCGATAACGATTTCAAATGAAATTCGGTCACTCGCGGACGGAACTTAGAACGCGCGAGCGAATTGGATGGCCGGACCCTCAGCCGCGTCTCCTCGCCCGGAGTGGCTGCGGGTCTCAGGACCCCGCCCCGGCCACTCGGCGGGGTTTTTGCTTTGCCCCCATGGATCCCGCACCGAAAGCCGACTGACTCTTTCAGGAGAAACGGTTCCGCCGGCATGACCTCCATGCATCAGGAACGGCCCGGTTGAGCGGCCCGTTATTCCGGCATGGAAACAGCAACGGAATACCGGAGATTTGCGCAGGAATGCCGCCGCCTGGCGCGAGACGCCAAGACCGAGCGGCATCGCAAGATCATGGAGGACATGGCTCGGGCCTGGGACAGGCTCGCCACCGAGGCCGACGAAGAAGCCTCTCACGCGTCGCCCTGACATGCGTCGTCCTGACAGGATCTTTCCTCTGCGTTGTGGAGCTCCCCCTGGCCCGCCAGGCGAAGCCAAACCTGCGCCATTAGCAACAAGGTGGCCCGAGCTTTCGGGTCATGGATGACGCTCGCCATCTCCAAGCACTCGGCGGCGTAACGTCGATACTCGTCGGATCGCCCCATCGGGCCCCTGCGCTGATCTACCGCAACGCGGGAGCGCGCCTGACGTTCCGGGTGCCAACCTTGCCTTTACGAGATTTTCACGCGGCTTGAGTCGCAGATCGGGCAGACGGCGGAGGTTTTGGCTGCCATGTTTGTCGGCGTGACACCGGCGGGGGGCGCCCAGCCCTCGACGACCGGTTGTCGAACCCCGCCAGAGTGGCCTCTAGGCGGGGTTTTTCATGCGGCATTGCAGATAGGAAGTTGGTTTCGCAAGCCGCTTGGCAGCGAACCGCGTCAACTCGCCTCGGCCAACGGTCTTTGCAGCGCGCCGCCTGGGCGCTCCAAGGCGCGCAGCAACCGCATGGCCCTGACGACGTCGCGACGGTCGAGAATGCCCACGAGCTTGGCGATCGTCAGTTCGGCATTGCGGTCGGCAGACACAAGGTAGTCCGCGAGCTCGGCTTGGGCGGCGCGCATCGCGTCCAGAATTGTCGTGAGTTCATCCTTCATAACGCACTCGCACTCTACGCTCGTTTCCCTGGGAGGATAGAACGCGCAGCCACGCTTTCGGTTTCCACCCACGATTTGCCATTCTCAGAAGAACCGTGGGGTGGGCAAAGGCGCGACGTCGCGCCGCGCCTACGCGTCTTTCCCGGCATGCCCATTCACGCGTGGGCACACTTCGCTTTGCCCACCCTTACTCGCTGGAACTTAAAGCCCTCCTCGCGACTTAACCTCTGCCGGGGGAGCTCGGGCGCGCAGCAGGCTCAAAGGGGAACCGTCATGTGGCAAAAGATCGGATATTGCCGGCAGAAAGCGTCCGAGTGCGCCGCACGCGCGCAAGAAGCCACCGACAAAGAGACGCGCGAGCTTTTCCTCAGATTTCGGGATTCGTGGCTCAGCGCGGCAAGGCGATACGAATCCTCGGCCGCGGCGGCTGCCGGCGAGACAACGGAGCGCCCACCGTCCTCGCCCGCGCCCGCGCCCAGCGCTCGCGACTGGCGTGAGAGCCCGAACGACGCGCGGACCGATACGACGGCGGAGCGGCTCGGAGCCGGCTGATCCAGCGCGTCACGCAACGCAACCCAACGGCTCCTCTCACGCTGCGGGCGCCCGCCCCGGCGAGTTCGGCTAGAGCCTCCTCCGCGCTACGACCTCGTCCAACAGCGCCAAGATCGCGTCCGGCGCGAACGGCTTGGCGATATAGGCGCAATGCCGGTAGCCGGGCGGCATCTGTTTTCGGGTGAAGCCCGAGACGAAAATAAAGGGAATGCGGCGTCTCATCAAAACATCCGCCGCGGCAAAGGCGTCATGGCCGTTGATGCGCACGTCGAGCAGCGCGGCGTCGATTCGCTCGCGCTCGATCGTCTCGAGTGCCCGCTCCAAGGTGGCGACCGGACCGACGACCGACCACCCGGCCGCGCTGAGGATCGTCTCGATCAGTCCGGCAATCATCGCCTCGTCTTCGACGATCAGCACCCGCCGGCCTGCGCGCCTGGCACGAGGCTTTTCATGGCCCGGCTCGGCCTGGCCAGCCCTGCGGCGGACATCCGGGTTCGGCTTGGTTGGGGGACCGAAGAGGGAGGTTGACATGACAACGCCGTCCACAACTCCCTCCACTGTTTGCTACTGCGAATCGAGCGGTATCCTCAAATTGACCCGCAGCCCGCCGTCTTCGAACTCGATCTTCGCCTTTCCGCCGAGGCCATGGCTGACTTCGCGCTCGATCAAGGTCAGGCCGAAACCATGCCGCGGCGGCTTGCCGACCGGCGGGCCACCACGCTCGATCCAGTCCAATACGAGGCTGGTTCCGCTGCGCCTTTCGACCACCCAGGAGACTTCGAGCGATCCGCCGGCCGTGGATAGAGAACCGTATTTCGCGGAATTCGTTCCAAGCTCGTGGATGATCATGCCGAGCGAGAGCGCGAGTTTCGGCTAGAGCGAAACCGCCGGCCCGTCGATGGCGATGCGATCATCGCGACCGGTCCGATAAGGCTCAACCTCCTGGCGCACCACATCGACGAGAGACACGTCGCCCCACTGGTCGCGCGAGACTAGCTCATAGGAGCGCGCCATCGCGTGCAGCCGATCGAGGAAAGCTTCGCGGGCTGCATCCACGTCGTCCGAATGCTTCAGAGTCTGGGTGGCGATGCTGACGATCACGGTTAGCATGTTCTTCACGCGGTGATTGAGCTCGGCCACCAGAACGCGCTGCTGCTCCTCGGCCTGCGCCAGGCCGGTCACGTCGTTGAAGGTCAAGACGGCGCCTTCGACCTTGCCGCTGCCGGTCCAATAGGGCAACGCGCGCACGATGTAGTGCGCCGCGCCATCGCGCCGGTTGACGCGCCGCTCGAGCGGCTGGCGCGCGCCGAAGACCTGTTGGATATCCTGGGGAACCTCGGCGTAATCGAGGTGGTGGGCGATATCGGTCAGCGGGCGGCCGCGGTCGCCGGGGATGAGATTGAAGATGCGAGTGACGGCCGGCGTGAAGCTGCGGACGATGAGTTCGCGGTCGAGGAAGATGGTGGCGATCTGCGTGCTCTCGTACAGGTTCCGCAAATCGGAATTGGCGCGATCGAGCTCGTCGATCTTGACCGTCAATTCATGATTGACGGTCTGCAGCTCCTCGTTGACCGACTGCAGCTCTTCCTTCGACGTCTCCAGCTCCTCGTTGGTTGATTGCAGCTCCTCGTTGACCGAGACCATCTCCTCGTTGCTGGATTTGAGCTCCTCGATTGCGGTCTCGTACTCTTCCGCCATCGACTGCAGCCGCTCGCGCGTCTCCCGCAGCTCGCGCTCGAGCTGCTCGAGATTGGCGTCGCGCGCCTTTCCCTTGCGCTGTTTAGCCGGGGGCTCCTCGTGCGCGGCCGGCGCGCGCAAATCGCTGAACACGACGAGGTAGAGCGTCTCGTTGCCGTCATCGTGCAGCGGCTCGACCGTGACCCTGACGAACTCGCTTTTGTCGCCCCCTTCCATCTCGACGTTGTCGCGCACCGCGGTGCGCTGCGATTCGACCGCCTCGTGCAGGGCGGAACGCAGCGGCAGGCGCAGACCCCGTCGCGCCATCGCCATGAGCGCCCGGCTCGGTCGTCCGGGCGGAGCCTCCAGGTATTTCCCCGTTCCGGCCGAATAATTGATGACGTCGCCGTCGCGGGTGACCACGACGTGGGCCGGCGCATAGCGCTCGAGCACGCGCGCCTCGATCGATTGCCGCAGCGAACGTCCCGCCGGCCCTCCGCTCTCGGTCACGCCGACGCCCGCAATGCCGTGCCGGCGAAACAGCACCGGCAGGTGCGGCATGGCCGCGCCGTCTTCCCGCCGTTGGAACACGCGGTTCTTCTTGTCGACCGAAGTAAACAGGTCGCCGTGCTGGGAGATGTTCTCGGACGTGCCGAGGAACAGGAAGCCATTGGGCTTGAGCGCGTAATGGAAGATCGGGATGACGTGACCTTGCAGCTCGCTGTTGAGATAGATGAGCAGATTGCGGCAGGAGATCAAGTCCATGCGCGAGAACGGCGGATCGCGCACCACGCTGTGGGACGAGAACACGCACATGTCGCGGATCGGCTTGTTGATGACGTAGCTGGTGCCCTCGGAGATGAAGAAGCGCTCGAGCCGCTCCTTGGAAACGCCTTGCAGCATGGTGTCGGGGTAGCGGCCGGCGCGCGCCACTCCCAGCGCCGCCTCGTCGATATCAGTGGCGAAGATCTGCACTTTCACGCGCGAGCGGCTTTGTTCGACCTGCTCGCGCAGCATGATCGCAAGCGAATAGACCTCTTCGCCGGTGGCGCAGCCCGGCACCCACACCCGGATCGTGTCCGAAGGGCCTTTGCCTTCGAACAGGCGCGGCATCACGAGCTGCTCCAGCGCCTCGAACGCCTTGGTGTCGCGGAAAAAATTGGTGACGCCGATCAGCAGGTCGCGAAACAGCGTGTTGACCTCGGCGGGATCCTGACGCAGCCGGTCGGCGTAGGCCTCGAGCGAAGGAACCTGCAGGACCTGCATGCGGCGTTCGATCCGGCGATAGAAGGTGCGGGTCTTGTAGCCGCTGAAGTCGTGGCCGGTCTGGTCGAGCAGAATGGCGCAGATCTCATTGCGCGTAGTCTCCGCCCCATCGTCCTTGTCCACCTCCTTGTCGAGGATGTCGAAGCTGCGCACATAGCCGGCAAGCTGTGCGGGCATGGTTTCGACCGGCACCGCCAGGTCGACCAGCCCGGACGCGATGGCGCTTTCGGGCATGCTGGAATGACGCGGGCCGGAGTGGTCGGTCGCCTGCGCCAGCGTCAAGCCGCCGTGCTCCTTGATCGCCTTGATGCCGAGCGTGCCGTCGCTGCCGGCGCCGGAGAGCACGATACCGATGGCATACTCGCCCTGGTCCTCGGCCAGCGCGGCGAAGAACGAGTCGATCGGGGTGCGCTCGCGGCCGTCGCCGACGGCGCGGACGCCCAGCCGCCCCTTCGTGATGTCGAGCACCGCATCGGCCGGCGCCACATAGACGCGATTGGGGCGGACGATCTGGTCGTTCTCCGCGATCAGCACCGGCATGTGCGTATCGCGCGCCAGAATTTCCGGCAGCATGCTTTCCCGCTTGGGGGCGAGGTGGGTGACGATGACAAAGGCCATGCCGGGCTCGGGCGGCATGGCCTTGAACAGATATTCGAGCGCTTCGACGCCTCCCGCGGAAGCGCCGACGCCGACAATGGGAAATGGCCTATCCATCGGCTCCCCCAGCAGGGATCGAGAGGAAACGGGTCTGCCTGCGGTGGGCGGATCGCGCCAAGGCTACGCCAAGGCCCTGCGAATTCAAAGAGCCTTTGCGGGTCTTGCAATGCGATTGGTGGATGGTTCGGTACGTAACAAAAGCCTCTGCGCGCGATCGACCGTAGTCCGTGCCGAGTCGATCTCTTCGCGCAGTTGCGAAATCTCGCGGCGGGTGGTCTCGATCAATGCCCGCGTCTTGGTCACGAGGTCGCGATGCTCGGACTCCATGGGATTCGCTCCCGAGGGCTTTCAATCGTCGGCAGCCACGACATGTCCCGGCACGCGCCTCCACGACGGAGTCGGCCGGTTAAGTACAACCGACGAAAGGGTATTTGGTTCCGGATGCTTTGGCCGCGTACCAGCAAAGCCATTGCGCTCGCGGGCGAAATCGACTTGCCGGCTGACGAAAACTCACCGCCCGCCGGCCGCCGCCTTCTCGATCGTCAGCAGCATTCGAAACGCCGTGAAGCGACCGAGCACGGGCTCGAGCGTGCGTTCGATGCGTATGAGGCGCCGCGCAACGCCTTCGCCGATCAGGCTCCAGGGTTGGAAGCCGCCGCTCAGCGGATAGGCCGCGAGCGCGAACCATTGCACGGCGGCGACTCGCAGCGTGGGACAGAGGCGATGAAAGCGGTCGCGCTCGCGGGTGGCGAGGAGCGTCGGGATCGCCTGGTTGGAGTCGTAAGGGTCGCGGCGCGGGTCCGGGCTGCCGTCCTCGAGCACGTCGGCTGAGGTGCGCACGGGCTCGTGATGAAAGAGCCGGTAGAAGGCGGTGCTGCCCCAGGTGATCGCCGGCTCCACCATGAGCACGCGCCCGCCTGGCCGTAGCACCCGCGCGGCCTCGCGGAAGAACACGAGCGGAAATTCGAGATGATGCAGCACGTCGACCATGACGATATTGGCGGCGCAGGCATCCGCGAACGGCAGCCGCTGGGCATCCGCGACGCAGTCGAGCCACGGCGCGGATTGGATATCGGTTGCGACCACCTCGCGCAGCCGGCGCTTGAGGTTGCCGATGCCGCCGCCGATTTCGATGGTGCGGCCGCTTCGGCAGGCCGCGGCGATGCGGTCGTAAAAATCCTCGTAGACGAGGCGCAGGACCGGCTTGCGATCCCACATGCCGCGGTGATCCGCGAGCTGAGCGGATGCCGCGCGCTCCATCACATCGCCTTGATGTGCATGAACGCGAACAACACCATGCGCAGCAGCATGAAGCCGTGACGGAAACGGGAGATCTGAGTCTCGCCGTAGGTGCGGCTGGCATAGCGGATGGGGATCTCGACCGCCTTGAGGCCGAGTTTGGAAGCGCCGAAGATCAGCTCAAAATCCCCGAATGGATCGAACTTGCCGAAATAACTGCGCGCGGCCTTGATCCGCGCATAGTCGGAGCGCCGCAGCGCCTTGGTGCCGCACAGCGTGTCGGTGAAGCGCTGCGACAACAGCCAGGTGAAAAGCAAAGAGAACGCCTTGTTGGCGATGAGGTTGAGCACGCGCATCGCCTCCTGCTCCATCGGATAAATGAGACGGGAGCCGTTGACGAACTCGCCCTTGCCGGAAGAAATCGCGTCCCAGAACTTCGGCAATTGCTCCGGCGGCATGGTCAGATCGGCATCGAGGATCATCACGACGTCGCCGCGCGCAGCGTCGAAGCCGGCAAACACGGCATCGCCCTTGCCCGTCCCCGGCTGGCGCATCGCCTTGATGTCGTAATCGGGATGAGCGGCGGCGACGCGATCGATCTCCTCCCAGGTGCCGTCCCGGGAGTGCCCCTCGACGAAGATGATTTCGAGCGCGTCCACGAAGCGGGGGATGCGCTTGACCGCCGCCTCGATGTTGCCGCGCTCGTTGCGCGCGGGAATGACGACCGTCACGGACCTCACCTCGGCGGATCGTCGCAGCGAGCGGCAAACGGTGAAATGGCGCAGGCACAGGCTGCCGATGAGCGGCAACGGCGCCAGGAAGCGGTTGACCAGGCGCCCCAGCCCGAACAGCCGCACCGGAGAGAGCACGCGCGTTTCGTCCTTGACCGCGTCGAAGTCGCCAAGCGCCGCGAGCGCGCGCACGTCGGCGCGGGAGAGGACGTTTTGCGGAGGCTGCGGCATTTTCATGCCCGTCGCCTCGGCCACTTTCAGCGCCGGATACCACAAGTGCGAAAAGTAGCCGACCACGACGCGGGTCTCGCGCGTGCACAAATCGTGCAGGTTGGCGAACATCGCCTGGCAATCGTCGAGCGCGCCGAGCGTGTCGACCACCACGATGACGTCGAACGGGCCGGGCAACGAGCGCACGAAAGCGGCGTCCTCGATGTCGCCGACCAAAAACGTGAGATCGGGATGCGCCTGGCGCGCCTGCGCGATCATACCGGCGCTGAAATCAACGCCGACGCCGAACGAGGGTTTGAGCGCGGCGAGGAGGTCGCCGGTGCCGCATCCGAGCTCGAGCACGCGGGCGCCTTCGGGAATGAGGAACTTGAGGTAGCGCAGATCCTCCTGGTGGAAGAAGGCGGCGCGCGCGAGCCATTTCCTGCGCTCGGGCGCGCTCGCGTCGGCGAGGCGGCGGATGTCGCGCTTGCGCGCCGACATGTCGCCCTCGCCGCCGTATGTGCTCGCGTCCATCCCCACCCGTATACGCGATTTAGCGTCCATTTGCCCAAATTACGGCGCCGGCGCTCATCGCAGGGTCGGCTCCATCCCATGGACAAGGACCAATGCCGGCGTACTATCGGCCAACCAACGAAAAATGCACGATCCGGGAGGATGCCATGTCTCGCACGCTGAGGACGGCTTTATTCGTCGCTGTCGTCGCCGCCGTTTCCGCCCTTGCGCCATCGGCGCGCGCTCAGGAGGCGGTGACGCTGCACGGCGCGGTTCAGTTCAACGACGATCACGCCTTCAACAAGGCGCTGCTCAGGTTCGAGCAGCTGGTCAAACAATATTACGGCAAGCCGATCAACTTCGTGCTCCATCGCAACAGCGAACTCGGACTGGAGAAAGACTACTTCGCCTACATGAATCAGGGCATCTCGGTCGACTACGGCATCGTGTCGCCGGCGCACATGTCGACCTTCTCCAAGGCCGCCCCCTTCATCGACGCGCCGTTCCTGTTC
>Ga0318531_10000450_pt1 | contig 11327 bp, 13 predicted proteins | sample GRESIP053b4f25_FD_203486 | JGI IMG/M metagenome (GOLD analysis project Ga0318531, IMG submission 203486) | Tropical soil microbial communities from Luquillo Experimental Forest, Puerto Rico - GRE.SIPMG.053b4f25 | ecosystem: Environmental > Terrestrial > Soil > Tropical forest > Bulk soil... | reverse complement strand
CCAACAAAAAAGAATACTGCCCAACAAAAACTCAAGAAGCCTGCGTCCGGCACGATGGTGCCAGGTCCGGCAAAACAATAGCGCGGAAATCGCAAGGTTTGCGCGATGTCCGCTTTACCCCCAAAAGAGGACATTGGTTGAGCGCATTAACAGACATAAATGGTCAGAATTTGCCATTCTCGGACCGCGTCGCGAGGAAATCCGGCACTGCGATCCAATCAAGAATGCCTTTTGGAGTTTGTAGCAATTTCGACAACCTTCGATCTTCATCAGTCTCGATACCAACGCCGAGCTGGGTACCGAGCTTGCGACTGTGTGCGACAATCCGTTCGCTAAGGGGCTGTCGGATCGTGTTGTAGGCAGCAAGTGCCCGGTCGACGTCATCGTAATTAGAGAGTGCTTCCGCTAGCGCTTGCGCTTCTGCACCAGCTTTGGAAACGCCAAAGCCAATATGCGGACGAGGCGTCGAGGCCGCGTCGCCGACCAGGGCGACGCGGCCGAAGACCAAGCTCGGTGAGCAAAAGTCGTAAACTGGCGTGAAGAACGGCTGGTCTATGTGGTGCAGACAATCCACGAATTGCGGCGGCAAAAGTGTCTCTGCGTCGTGACGCATTTGCGCAATTAGATCCTTTCGCACGAGGGGTGGCGGTACGCCAAATTCGTATTCGCGGCCCTGGTCATCCACGCACATGGTCCTTAAATCCTGGGCCGTCGCCACTCGATACCAAGCCCAATTATACCGCCGCTGGCCGATACGCAGTTCATCGTCTGCGCCAGCGATTGGGTAGCCGAGCGCTTGAAGCTGATCAGCGAGAAAGAAGGAGTAATAGGGAAATACAGTCTTCCGGGTCTCTGGTGAGAGATCGGATTCATTCGGCGCGCCACGCCAGATGTAATAGCCCGAATAGATCGGCTGCACATTCGGGGCGAGCTGCGCGCGAACGCTGGACTTAGATCCATCGCACGCGACCAGCACGTCGGCACGTTCGCTGCGCCCATTAGCAAAATGAACTTGAACTCCCTTGCCATCTTGCTCGACGCGGTCGAACACATATCCGAAATGGTAACGCGAACGATCGATCGCCTTCAGCAGCACCTGCCGCAGGCGGTCCCAGGAAGTGACGATCTGAAGCAGCGGTTTTTCGGCGATCACATCGCCTCGGCGGTCGAGCGTGATGCGCTTGTAGACAATGACGCCAATGTCGACGGTACCGGCACCGCATTTGTCGAGAGCCTCGAACAGCTCCAAATGGGTGGCAAAGATGCCGACGCCGCGACCGATAAGTTCAATCGATGAACGCTCGTAGACCTCGACTTGCCATCCTATCCGGCGCAGGAACGCCGCAGTAAACAATCCGGCAATCGAACCGCCAACAACTATGGCGCGGTGGTTGGGCCGAGGTTGCATACCTGCCGACGCCGCCAAATGACGTCCCCCTCAGGTAATTTGAGCGACCATTGTAGCGCGCGCAATCTTACGCCGTGGGAAAGTGCGTGCAATGACCGTAGATTGCGAGGCGGATGTTAAGCCGGAAACTTGCATAAAACCAATTCGCGCGGCTGGCTTCGACTGCTGCGCGCGCAGTTAACGGCCATGCGACAGCCGCACTGCCGAGCATTGCAATGAACTCGCGCCGCCTCATTCGATCACCTCGTCGGCGATGGAGAGTACACCCGGCGGAATTGTCAGACCGAGCGCCTTGGCGGTCTTCATGTTGATGATCAGCTCGAATTTGGTCGACTGCTCCACCGGGAGATCGCGAGGGTTTTCCCCCTTCAGAATCCGGCCGACATACACGCCGGTCTGACGAAAGGCTTCGACGGCGGTGGCCGCATAGCTTATCAGGCCGCCGGCTTCGGCGAACTCACGTCGAAAATATGATGTGGGAATCCGATAGCGGGCGGCCAGTGCGACAAGCTCATCGCGTCGGCCAACAAAGAATGTGTCGGCGCCTACAAGGAGCGCAACGGCCTGTTGCTCAACGAGGGTTGCGAAGGCGCCCTCGATGTCACTCGGGCTGCTCGCATTCAGTATTAGCAGGCGGACGCCGAGACGATTTGCGGCTTCGGCCTGTTCTTTTAGCCATGCCTCGGAAAAGGCCGTGTTGGCAGGGTTCACCAAGTAGGCGATTACCGCAGTGGTCGGAACCAATTCGTGCAGCAACGCGAGGCGCTTTTGCGTCACTTCGCCAGAAAGAACAGTAATTCCGGTGACATTTCCGCCCGGCCGCGCAAGGCTAGCAACAAGGCCAATCTCAACCGGGTCTCCACCCATCATGAAGACGATTGGAACGGCTTGTGTGGCAGCTTTCGCGGCAAGTGCTGGCGGCACATTGGCTGCGGTAACAATCACGCCCACGCGGTGGCGGACCAGATCATCCGCTAACGCTGGCAGGCGCTCGAAATGATCTTCGGCCAATCGGTATTCAAATGCGACGTTGCGCCCCTCGACGTATCCAGTTTCGGCTAGGCCAGTGTTGAATGCGGTCATGAACTCACGGAAGCTGTCCGTGGTAGAGCTATACAGAAAACCAACCACAGGTGTCGCCACTTGCTGTGGGTGCGCCACAAGTGGCCACGCCGCAGCCGTGCCACCGATCAACGTGATGAACTCGCGCCGCCTCATTCGATCACCTTGTCAGCGCGCTGCAGAAAAGACTCGGGGACCTTCAGACCGAGCGTCTTGGCTGCTTTGAGGTTGACCACTACTTTGAAGCGTGTGGGTTGCTCGACAGGAATCTCGCCGGGCTTGGTGCCACGCAAGATGTCGGCGGCTTGGCGAGCGAAAATATCTCGATAAACTTGCACGATCCGTGGGCCGTAGCCCAGCAATCCACCTTGTTCGGCGATTTCGGGCGATTGGTATATCGCGGGAAGTCGATACGTCGCGAAGAAGATTTTGGCCTTCGATAAAGCCGGCTTCCGTCAACTTCGCGAAGAACGCAAACATGATGCGGTGCATCGCGAGGCGCCTGCTGCAAGCTGCTAATGCGATAGATACGTCCGGGTTGCTGCGCACGCGCCGCGAGCGTCCATCCAGCCGCCGCGCCGCCGACAAGCGTAATGAATTCGCGTCGTCTCACCGGCCGGCCCCTCAAACAGGGGGGTCTTACCCTACCATGCTGTGGGCTGCATTGTGCATCACGGCATATTCTGGCTGCCGATGTCCGCTTTGGGTCAGAAGCGGACATCACAGCACATCCAAGCAATGTCTGCTTTGCCTCCAAGAGCGAACGTCAGAATTGCCCGGGTTCGTTCGACGTAGTAGCTCTGGCAGCTTGGCGCCTGCCGCGATCCCGCGCGCTGCATTGCATGGTTTCAAACCGCACCTTCAAATCATACGGGGGCGCGAGCCTTGGCGTGGTGCCACGTGCTAGCTGGCACGCACCATGCGTGATGGCCAGTCTTACAGGCCTTCTTCACCGTGACAGTGGTGGCGATACTGAGAGCTATCACGATAAGGACAGTCAGTAAGGGGGTCTTCATTACAACCTCCCTGCCATTGATATTAGTCAAAGCCGATTTTCTGTCGTTCACATAGCTTTCCAATGCAAACTAGTTTGCCGCGATAATCGCGAATGCGCGCCCGTTTAATCGTCAACTCGCCGCATGTTGATGCTAGTAGACTGTCGCTATCCTAGCGGCTGTTCGATCATTCTGTGGGCCTCTTCGGCTTCGTGAGCCACTAGCTGAGTGGTTTGCTCCGCCAATTCAAGCCAAGCCTCGGCGATGCAGACCGACTTTATGGGTTCGATCTTTGGCACCTTCAGTCGAATTGAGGGAGGCCACCGCAAAGTTTTTATATGTTTCGGAAGTCATGTCGTTTATCTCCCTTTGATATCGCGCCGCGATGCGCCGGCCCTCGCCGATCCAATGAATTCCTTTAGGTCATGGCCAACGATCCGGATACCTGCAAGGAAGTCGCCCGTATGCTGCGCACTGTGGTCGAGCAATCGAGCAGCTAGTGCGCACTTGACCCGACGTTCGACCAGCCATTCGAAAAGAGTCGTGTGCTAGCGGCGATGAACTTTTGACTGCTGGTCATGAACTGACGTGCGTCTTCGGAGCGCGCACTCATCTCCTGACCCAGCCATTCCTGATACGCCGACACGACATCAGGAAGCGAATGCGCTTCGCTCAGCCTTTGGGTAAGTCTGACGCCAAATTCGATCTCGGCTGTCGCACGCGACATGACCGCTCGGCTCATTTCCTCAAATGTCTTGCTGAACTCGTTTTGAGCTTGAAGCGTTGTATCGCCGATTTTCTTCTCTGTTTCAGCGATTTTCTTCTGAATAATTTTAGAAGCTTCCGTAAGCTCGTCCTGGTAGTTTTGCATAATGTGGCTCCTCTAGTTGCAAGGAACCCATCCGCTGCCCTGCGTTCTTCGCATTAGCAGGCTCACCCAAAATGAGCCTTACCAAAACCTTTGAAAGACGCATAGAGGCCCACTGGTCGCTGTGGATACCTCGTCACTGTGACAGCTTGGCCCAGTTGCCGTTAGCAGCGAGACCGAGACGATGTCCGGTTTGGGTCAAAAGCGGACATTGCTCAAGCGCGAATCACCTTTGCGGGAAATCGCAGGGGGTACTGGCAAAAGGGTCCAAGAAAGACCGACGAATGCACGAGCCTAGTCGGTTGGGTGGCTTGCGACTTTTACCTGCTCGAGGACCTGCGAGAGATTGAACGTCCGTTCAGATCACATTGTCGGTTACGTGAGAGCGGTAGAGCCGCTGGAAGGCATTCTCGTCGAATCTAGCTGCCGGCAGCTCAAATACGACACGACCGCTGGATAGACCGACGATCCGGTCGGCGTAAGCGCGAGCGAGATGCACCTGATGTAAGCTGCAAACGACTGCCACCCCCTCCGAACGGGCAATGCCATGCAGCAGATCGAGCACGCCCGTGCTGGTACTGGGATCGAGGCTGGCTACTGGCTCATCGGCTACAATGAGCGTTGGACATTGCGCCAGCGCGCGGGCGATCGCGACCCGCTGCTGCTGTCCGCCCGATAGTGTATCGGCACGGCGCATCGCCAAGTCCATCAGGCCTACGCGATCGAGGCACTCAAGTGCCAGCAGGCGATCGGAGCGATCGAAGCGTCGCAGCCATCCACGCCAGGCCGGCACGTAGCCCAGGCGCCCAGCAAGAACATTTTCAAGCGCCGTCAGCCGGTTCACCAGGTTGAATTGCTGAAAAATGACTGCCACCTCTCGCAGGCGCCTCGTCATCACGGAGGTCACCTCGCTCATTCCGATCCGAACGGTACCCTGATCGGCGGCGAGCAGGCCGGTTATGCAACGGAACAAAGTCGTCTTGCCGGCGCCGCTCGGCCCAAGTACGGCGACAAATTCATGCCGGGAGGCGGTGAAGTCGATGTCTTCAATTGCCTGCCGCCCGTGAAACGCTTTGCTGAGCCCGCGCACGGAGAGCTGCACCTCGCGCGAAGAACTCGCCAGGTCGGGATTCTCGCACGAAGCCGCCGTGGCTGTGTTGGGCTGACCGCTCATTCGTCATACGAGCCGTTTGCGCAACCATCCTGAAAGTTGGTCAAGCGCAGTCACGACGATAAGGATCACGGCGATGATGGTGAACAGACGAGCGAAGTCGAGCAGGTCCATGCTGTTCTTTAGCTCTTGCCCGATACCGCCGGCGCCGACTACGCCCAGAACGGTCGAAGCGCGGACATTGAACTCCCACCAAAACAGCGTCGTCGAAAGCAGCACGGGAAGGACATCCGGCACCAGCGCATAGGTGATACTCGTGAAACGACCGGCGCCGGTAGTCCGTACTGCCTCGAACGGGCCGAGATTGGTATTCTCCATGTGATCGGCGAAGAACTTGGCGGCGCTGCCCCAGGTGTGCAGCGCGATTCCCAGCACGCCCGCGAACGGTCCGAGTCCCACGGCGGCCACGAACAGGAGGGCGAAGACGAAAGAATCAATTCCTCGCAACGCATTCAGGAACAAACGCGCCGGATAGTACAAGCTCGGCAGCGGCGTAATATTGCGACTCGCGAAAATCGCCATCGGGACCGCCAGCAGCGTAGCGAGCGTGGTCCCAATGGCCGCCATGGCGACCGTTTCGGCGGTCCGTAGCGCAAACAGAGGAAGCTCGGCGATTTTCGGGGGCCAGGCTTGAGCGATCCAGTGGGCGAGCTTCGGCAGGCCGGTGCCGAGCTTTTGCAGATCGATGCCAGCGAGATTCCACGACACGGCATAGAAGATTAGGATCGCCGCCGAAACTAGCCAAAGCCGCAGACGCTTCGCAGACAAACCGCTTTGAATCGAATCGAGCTCATTAAGGACGCGCTCCGCGGGAGTCATGGCAAAGCTCCTCCGCTGATACTGGAGAGATCCGGCACTCTGATCGGCGCTATGTTCTTGCTTTTATCTTGCCCACCGCTATGCCCGCCTTCTCGATTGTCGTATAGGCAGAATGGTTAGCAGGCACGAATCCCGTATAACGTGGGGGCAGAATCGACTTCGCCTGCTCGCCAGTAATCGACGTGAGTATCTTCTGAACCTGCATGGAACGCTCAGGCGGCGCATCAGCCGGAAGCGCGATCGCGTCATTGGGGAGCGGATCGGAGGTCCAGATGATCTTGTTGGAGTCAGCCTTCACGTTGCCCCCGGCGATCATGGCGTTGCGATTGCGATCGAAGTCGGTCGCCATGTCGACCTGGCCAGCGCTCACTGCTACCTCGTTGGCAGCATGCGTCGCCCCTTCGCTGTACTTCCAGAATGTTTTCGGATCGATTTTCCACACTTCCTTCGCGTAGTAGGTCGGAATCAGCCAACCCGAGGTCGAACCCAAGTCAGCAAACGAAATTGATTTGCCTTTGGTGTCACCGGGAAACGTGGAAACTTGCAGGTCAGGCCGCGCAATGATGATGGCATGATAGATCGGCTTATCGTCATACTTCACGGTGGCAACGGCCTGGCAATTGGTCGCGGAATTGGCGATCACGTACCCCCAAGGACCCATCCAGGCGACATCGAGCTGGCCCGAGCCCATCGCTACCGCCATGCCAGCCCAATCGGTCGTGCTCACAAGATCGAAATCCGCGCCCAGCTCTTTGGCAAGGTGAGCGAAAACCGGCGCATAGGCCTTCTTGGTATCGTCCGGACTCGGTAACAGCGGCCCGACACCGAAATGCAGCTTCTTGGTTTGGGCAATGGTGGGGCGACAAAAAGTTGATACGGCCGCAAATCCCGATGCCGCAATGAATCTTCGTCTGTGTACAATCATAACGACGTCTCCATCGATCTGCCCATTACCTCATAGTCCTTCTCTGGCGAGCGGCCTAGCTACTTGACCAGCTCGTCCGGGTTCGTCAGGTTTCGGACATTCATGATCTCGCGCCCCCGCACGCGGTTAGCGCGTGCTTGCCAAACGCCATCTACGATAGATTCCGCACAGGGAACTTGAATTGAGTTAGGTCAAAAACCTAAATCGACTGTAACGCTGCCATGTCCGCTTTGGGTCATAAGCGGACATTGAAGCGTTTCCACCCGATGTCCGCTTTACCCCCAATAGCGGACATCGGCTAAGCGGATCGGGATGTCCGCTTTGTGCCAAAAGCAGAGTGGCCCAATCCGGCGAAATTGACATAAGCTTCAGCGTCGCTGCTCAACCACCGTGGCACTTGTGCGCAGCGGTTCAATTTTCGGACTATACTCGGCTTTAATCACATGAGGCGGCGCGAGTTCATTACACTTCTTATAGGAGCAGCCACAGCTTGGCCGTTAAGCGCATTTGCGCAGCACCGCGTTATGATGGCTCAGATCAGATCCATTGCATTGACCCCTGAAGAATTTCATACCGCTTACCCGAAGGTGCAAGCCTGGATTCAGAAAACATTGGCCGCTCATGAAAAGGACGCGCAGCCGATCGCTTCAATGCGCTTTGCGCGCCTGCCACTGTATTTCGACCCTACTTCACTGGACACCGCTAAGTTCATACCCATCGATCGGGTGCCGATGCCACCCCTATCAGCGATGGGGTTGGACCGGTTTGCGGTCTTTGAGCAAGGCGATTTCAATGGGGTCACTTATGTGGACAGGTATTTTATAAAGCGCACGGTTATGACTGAGGAGGCCCTTCACTTTCACGAATTGATACACGTAATCCAATGGCGCTCGCTCGGCCCGGAAGGCTTTCTTGCAGCCTATGCAAATGGGCTGGACGAATTCGGATACGAGAACAGCCCGCTTGAAAAGATGGCCCACGATGCTGAGGCCTCATTTAAGCGATCCTCTGTGATTTTTGATGCAGAAAAGTTTGTCGCTGAGCAGTTAGCGCGTCTTCGATAGTCGCGCGCCCGAGTCTATGACCGTCGGCAGATTGATCGCGTTGATCGTTCAACAGGCGGGACTACTTCAGGCAAGTCCTGTCAGTTTGCAGACTGATGAGCGGTGGCTGCCGGCTTGATCGCCGCCCGTGGTGCTCGGTCCCCCGGCACTGCCCGGCAAGCCGCATTTTGAAAAAACAAAAGCAAATTTCGGCTTGGGGCCCCCGGTCGAAAAAAGCATATCACCCCGTATGCCACCCCTGCGCCAGTTTTGAAAACGCAAAAAAGTGACACCTCCTGTGCGTACAATTTTTTTATCAGCACCGGCAACAGGCTGAGGGCACCTTCTGCAAAGCTAACAGCGATACATGACGTTATTGAAGGTGCTGACGAGACGTAGTCTTCGCCGGGTGACCACGACGCTGGCGGCGGCTGGGGGGGCCCACGACACGACGGTTGCATATGCCCCTGTGTCACAAGAAGTAGTAGCGCGTTAGGTTTAGGTAATGTGCTGCCTCCGGTAGCTCCGGCAGCTTGGCGATATTCGCCGCAATCCGCCGCGCCTCATCTTTGATTTCGCGCCTAGCAGGGCGATGATGTTTTATACATTACGTAGACATCCGTAATTGACAGCCAAGACGCACGATTAAAATCGCAGCTTCATCATGGCTGCCTTTATCTACCGATGCCCGGTGACCGGATACAACGTCCAAGCGTTTATCGCGGACGATCCAATCAGACGCAGCGAAGATGCTTTTCAATCAGTGACCTGCGCAGTCTGTGGGCAGGTTCACTTGGTCAATCCAAAAACCGGGAAAGTTGTCGGAGATCGAGGGCTGACTTGAGGGAGGGTATCTATGGATACGCAAACCAGACCTCAGGGTGGTTTTACCAGTAACCTCTGGCTGCAATTCGCAGCATTGGTGATCGTGGTAGGCGTCTTAATCGTACTCGCGGCGCTGTATATCTGGTAACCGCACGATAATCTATTTAGCGGTCGCCTTTTGGTTGTCGCAATAGCTCCGTCAGCTTGGCGATATTGGCCGCGGTCCGCTGCGCCCGACGATTATTTCATCGACGCCTCCGTACACGCGGCTGCGGAGCTTCGTTATTCGAGGTTGGCGCACTGGAATTAGCAATACAGATGCCGTGGTAATTTACGGCCTGTTCGCATTGCTCGCGCGTCATGTAATAGCAATGCACGATGCTATCTCCTTGGGCGCACCAGGGATATGACTGTGCTGTTGCAGATGTAGGTTGGCCCGCAACGACCGCGACGCCAAGAATTCCAAATGTTGCGGCCGGCAAACGGGCAAAAAACTTCGGCCCCAAACCGGGGCGGGTACGCTCACGCAACGACATACGGGCTTAATAGGAGGTGCCGCCCAAAGAGTCGAATCGGCGATTAGCTCTTACGCACCATCTCCGACAGCTTGGCGATATTCGCCGTGATCCACCGCGCCTCGTCCCGCTCCAACAGCTTCGCCGCGATCCGCCGCGCCTTGGCCGGATGTACGCCGGGGCGCGGCTTTCACTCTTAGCGTTCAGATTGCGACCGGATTTACACATTACTTACGCGTATTTCCGCAGACGCTTCTAAACTTTTTGAGTTCTATGCGGGACGTAACGTTGATGTGACGGTGTTCTTAGGATTGGCCCAATATTCACCCAAACGGAACCGGAGAATTGTGCCATGTCGAAGCGCGTTTTGAAGAAGAGCAAGCGTCGAAGTAAAGCCGTCCTGCCCGCGTTGGGAATCGCTGGCTTGTCCTTCTCAGTCCCAAGTGCAGCAACCGCGTCAACCGGTGACGCGATGGATATACCGTCGGCCTCACAGCCTCATCAGCTCTTTCTCGGCGAGGAGGAAATCTTCGACACCAGCTTGTCGACGTTTTACACGTTCGACAAGGAAAACGGCGAACAAACTTCGCTCGCCCAAGGCTTAAAATTGGCGCGCGGCGGCGGTGGTTGCGGCTGTGGCGGCCATGGGGGCTGCGGTGGACGTGGCGGCTGCGGCGGCGGCTGCGCTGTACATGCGGGCTGCGGTGGCTGCGCTCGTGCCGGTATCGGCTGCGCTCGTGCCGGTATCGGCTGCGCTCGTGCCGGTATCGGCTGCGCTCGTGCCGGTTTTGTCCGTGGCTTTGGCAGATGCGCGTTTCAGGTACACTGCCGATGCGCGTTTTTTAGACGCTGCTTCGGCTGCGGTTGCAGTGGCTGCGGAGGCTGCGGCGGTTGGGGCTGCGGAACTTGCTGGATATGGACACCCACCTGGGGTTGGATCAACACCTGCTGGTCCGAATCTACACCGGCTGGTGAAGAAACTCGCGTCGCGTCGGAGCAGATCACTCAAACAGGGATGGCCGAGGGAAAGAAGTAACGAGAGTCACTGCCAATCCTCCTCGACGTGACTGCGGGCGCGCCCATCACTTCTTACCCAGTACCTCCGGCAGCTTGGCGATATTCGCCGCGATCCGGCGCGCCTCATTGCACTCCGCAGCTTAGCCGGTGAGAACCGAGGAAAGACAAACAGCCAGACCGATGCCCGGCCGCTTGGCGACATCAAAATCGCGATGCTCTAAACGAGGCTCAGTAGCCCTTCGATTTCTTTTTCGGGCCCTTCTTCTTGGTCATGGCGCTACTCCTTGACGTTTGATGCGCCCTCACTCATCCCGCGTGGCCCTGGATTACGCCGGGTCGAGCGGTCCAGGGCCACTGACGCGGCCAGCTCTGAGGCAATAGGCACGCCGGCCGAGCCGTTAGGGCTTCTAAGCCGAGTGGCCACGGGGCTGTTGCACGGGGGGCGGGCCACTCAGCGTGGCCTAACGCGCACTACGTAATTAACACGGTTGGCAAATTCAATGCGCAGCGGCGTCACAGGATCGACCCGATTAAGGATTGTGCGTCGCAGCAGCTCCATCAGCGATAACCACACGACTGCAGCGATCACCAGCACGATGATTACGATCAAAATTGGGGTTTCGAGCATGGTGCGCTCTCCTAGAGCGAACCTCATCGAAATGGACATATAGGCCGGCAG
>Ga0318531_10000435_pt1 | contig 11467 bp, 9 predicted proteins | sample GRESIP053b4f25_FD_203486 | JGI IMG/M metagenome (GOLD analysis project Ga0318531, IMG submission 203486) | Tropical soil microbial communities from Luquillo Experimental Forest, Puerto Rico - GRE.SIPMG.053b4f25 | ecosystem: Environmental > Terrestrial > Soil > Tropical forest > Bulk soil... | reverse complement strand
GCCGATGTAGCTGCAGCGACGGATCCGCTTCACGTCGCGGCCGTGACGGGAACATGCAGCGGCGTCGGCATGGCCGGGCTCACCTTGGGGGGCGGCTACGGGCCATTGATCGGCCGCTTCGGCCTCGCACTCGACAACCTGCTGGCCGCAGAGGTCGTGCTCGCGGATGGACGCGTCGTCGTCGCCGACGAGGCCAACGAAGCCGAGTTGTTCTGGGCATTGCGCGGCGGCGGCGGAAACTTCGGCGTCGTGACCGCCATCCGCTGCCGCCTGCACGACGTGCCGAACATCCGCACGGGCTTGCTGGTCTACCCGTTCGCGGAGGCAGGAGCTGTTCTCCGATGCAGCGGCGACATTGCCGCCTCGAGCCCCGAAGACCTGACGGTCCAATTTGGCTGCATCGGCGGCCCCGACGGCAAACCCGTCGTCATGGTCCTTCCGACGTGGTGCGGGGCTCCGGCCGACGGCGAAGCTCGGGTGGCGCCTTTTCTCAAACTTGGAACGCCGCTCGCCGGCAACCTCGAAGCCATGTCCTATGGAACTTCCCTGACCTTGTTCGACCCGTATATCGTCAATGGGCAGCGGGTGTTCATGGACACGTGCTGGTTGCCCGCGCTCGACAGCGCCGGCATCGATGTCTTTGTCGAGGCGATGGATACCGCCGCCTCGGCCCAGTGCGCCGTCTTCACCCACGAGTTCAAAGGCGCCGCCTCGCGCGTACCGGCGCACGCAACAGCCTTTGGCCTCCGCTGCGACCACGTGCTGGTCGAGATTCTCGCCACCTTATTCGATCGGTCGAACAAGAAAGAGGAGCAACGGCATCGCCAATGGGCTCGAGCCACTCGTCAAGCCTTCTCTCCGATCGCGCTTCCCGGCGGATATCCGAACTTTCTCGTCGCGGAGGATGCGGACCGTGTGGCCAAAAGCTACGGGGCCAATGCGGAACGGCTCATCGCCGCCAAGCGACGCTACGACCCCGACAACGTCTTCCGCTCGGCAATTCCGCTGCCCGCGGCGGATGCGGGGCCGCCCGACCTGGCCCTCTCTCGACCGGCGCTTTACCCGGCAATCGGCCGAAGCTCGTCGCGCGCCGCTGGCAAGCGCTGTCGTACGCGATCCTAAGGAGCCACTGCATGTCCCACTCGATCAGCAAAGCTGTCCCGGAGGCTTCTGCCCCCGGCCATGCCGTCGGTGCGATTGCAGGTCAATGGCCTGAGGAAAAACTGGTGTGGCCGGACTGTCGCCTTATCGACCTTCTCGGCATCGAACACCCGCTTGTGCTCGCGCCGATGGCCGGTCTCGGAACGGTCGAGCTCGCGGCGGCGGTCTGCGCCGGCGGCGGCTTAGGCTCGCTCGGTTGCGTTGGGCTACAGCCCGAACGCGTCATGCAGGCTGTCGACAAGCTGCGAACATTGACCGACAAGCCGATCAACACGAACTTTTTCTGCCACAGCGCGGCACGAGCCGATCCTGCTCGCGAGGCCAATTGGCGCGAGCGGCTCGACTGCTACTACAACGAACTCGGACTCGATCCCTCGCTCGCAGCAGGTCAATCGGAGATTCTGCCGTTCGACGACGCCCTTTGTACGGTGGTGGAACAGGTCAAGCCCGAGATCGTGAGTTTCCATTTCGGGCTGCCGGAGCCGGGTCTGTTGGCTCGCGTCAAAGGGGCCGGGTGCCACGTGATGGCGTCGGCTACGACGGTCGCCGAGGCGCGATGGCTGGAGGCGCGCGGCGCCGATGTCATCATTGCCCAGGGCTGCGAAGCCGGCGGCCGCCGCGGCATGTTCCTCACAGCAAACCTGGAGGAGGAGGCTGCATCTCAGCCGAGCACGCTGGCGCTGGTGCCACAGATCGCTGATGCCGTCGCCGTGCCGATTATCGCCGCGGGCGGAATCGCCGACGGACGTGGGATCGCGGCTGCTTTCGCGCTCGGCGCGGCGGGGGTCCAGATCGGGACCGCCTACCTCTTCTGTCCCGAGGCGGCGATCTCCCCGCTCTATCGCGACGCACTGCGGCAGGCGCGTGCGGACACGACGGTATTGACAGATGTCTTTACCGGACGCCCGGCACGCGCCCTCTCTAATCGGCTGACCCGCGAGCTCCGCGCGCTTCACGCGGTGACGCCAGACTTCCCGACGCCGATGCTGGCCTTGGCGCCGCTGCGGAGAAAGGCGGAGCAACAGGGCAGCCGTGAATTCTCGCCGCACTGGGCGGGACAGGCGGCACCGCTGGGTAGAGAAATGCCGGCCGAAGCGCTGACCCGCGCGCTGGCGGAGGCGGCATTGAAGCGGTTTCGCCAGCTGGCCGGCTAGCGTGCCATCGCGCCGAGAAACACGACGAGTTCGGGGAGTATCTCGAACTCCTTCACGCCGCATAACCCCTTGATCTCGTGGCGGTCGGCAGCCCCCGGGCCGCCAATGAGCGTTAAAGGATAAAACTCAGCTTGCCGTGCGGGCGCAGGGTTTCGAGGTCGAGCACCGCGCGGCGCTCGCGGAACAATAGGCCGGAGGGGCCGCGCACCAGCACGTGCACATAGCGACCGACATAAACGTCGGCGTGTTCGTGCTGAAAGCGCCACACCGCGAAATTGGCGGTGGCGCGGACTTCGCCGCCTTCGGCTGCGAGCAGTCGCACGTTGGTAATCAGCCGGCGCGTGCGCGAGCGCGGGTTCTCGGCCCAGGTAATCCCGCTCAACAGTTGTCGGACGCGCGAGGCAAGCGTGCGCCGGTCGTCGGCGATCAGGAACAACGTGTCGCGGTGATCGGCGTCGGGAGTATCAAGCGGCGGGACGAGATAGCGCACCTCCGGCGTCATCAACGCCAGCCATTCCTCTAGCCGCCATTCGTCGAGGAGTGCTGCCTCGTAAATGAGGAATTCTTCGATCTCGCCGACCGTGAACAGTCCGGCCGTCGTTGCCATCGCCGCCGCCTTACTCGGCGGCTTCGCGCTGCTCGGGGCAATCCGAGCAGTCGGTTGGGCCGCGCAGCCCCTGCATCAGCGCGTGCCAGCGCCGCCAGAATGCGCGCATCTGCAATTCATCCTGACTCGACGGCCGCGCGCGCCCCATGCCACGGGAAATGTCCGACCACGACACTTCGCGCCACGCCGCAAAGCCGCGCTGACAGCCTTCGAGGGCATAGACATCATCCGGCGTGCCGAACCCCGCGGGCCCCAGAAACGAGATGAAGTTCTCGAAGCGCCGCTGCCGCAATTCCCGCGACTCGCCCCGCGGCAGGTTGGCCCACGCGTCGATCTCCATGTAATCGGGGGCCAGCGGATAGAAGGTGCGGATCGTGTGCCAGGACGAAATCAGGATCAGATTGGGGAAGATGAACAGGTTGCGGCTGTAGTCGGCAATGCGGTGCGCGTGCTCGGCACCGACCCGTTCGACGAGCCGGGCGCGGATCTGGTCGAGCTCCTCTTTTGCGGTGCCGGTGATCGGCAGCGCTCGCGCACGATTTTCGATAACCGCGTGTCCGCTGCCGAGTGCGAGGCCGATGCCTTGGATGCGGTTGGGGCCCGCCCAGTTCGACGCGTCCATGCCGATATCGGCGAGATACTGGCTGAAATAGCGCTGGTGGGTGGGCAGCGCGTGGTAGCCGTCCATGCTGTTTTCGACCAGCAGCTTCCAGTTCGCCTTCATGCTGTAGGCTTGCGAGCCGGGCACGATCTCGACCTCGTCGCCGCCGAAATCGAGCATCAGATCGAGATAGTCGCGGGCGTTGCCGAGATAGCCGACCAAACTCTCGATTTCCGGGTCGTAGCTGACGAACATCATCCCGCGATAGCTTTCGAGCCGCGGCACCGGCTTGAGGCCAAGCGCATCACGGTCAAAGGCCGGCGTGTAGGCGTCATCGTCCGGAACCCCGGCGAGGCGTCCGGTCAGGTCGAAGGCCCAGGCGTGATAGAAGCAACGCAGCAACCGGGTCGAGCCGGCGCGCTCGCGGCAGACAGTGTTGCCGCGATGCGGACAGGTGTTGAGAAAGGCGTGCGGCGCGCCGGCGTCGTCGCGCACGAGGATCAGCGGACGCCCGCCGACCCGGCGGGTGACGTAATCGCCCGGATCGCCGATCTCCGATTCATGGCCGGCATAGAGCCAAGAGCGATCGAAGACCTCGCGCCGCTCCTCTTCGAGGATCTCGGGGTCGGTGAACACGCGACGGTTGACGCGAAAGATGCCGCGCACGCGGTCGTCGACGATCAAATCGTGCATATCCACCCTGTCCATCAGCGTTCCTCCCAGCTCGCGCAACCGGCCCGCGGGTTACCTGGCGTCGAGAACACTATACGGGCGCACCTCTTCGGGCAGCCCCTTGAGTGCGCGGACGCCGCGGTCCTGGAAGCGCAAGCCCGAGCCTGCTACCAGATCGCGGACCGTGCTCGACACGACCGTCTCCCCGGCCTCGGCCTCCGCCGCGACGCGCGCCGCGATGTGAACGGCAATGCCAGCGACATCGTCGCGCTTCAGCTCGATTTCACCGGTATGGAGGCCGCTGCGTACCGCGATGCCGAGCTGCTTTACCGTGTCGGAGATCGCGGTGGCGCAGCGCACTGCGCGCGCAGGGCCGTCAAAGGTCGCCATGAAGCCATCACCGAGGTTCTTGACCTCCTGTCCGCGGAAGCGGGCAAGCTGCTGCCGCACCGCGTTGTCGTGCCGGTCGAGCAGACTGCGCCAATGTCTGTCGCCAAGTTCGGCCGCGCGTTTCGTCGAGTCGACGATGTCGGTAAAGAGGACGGTCGCCAGCACCCGATCGATCTCGACCTCGCTGCGCGATCCAGTCAGGAATTCCTCGACCTCGTCGAGGATCCGGTCGTAGATGTCAAAGGGAACGTGATCCTCGCCAGGCAACTCGACGTATTTCGCGCCGGGGATGTGACGGCCTATATACCGACCGGCCTCGACATTGATCCGCGGGTCGCCGGTGCGATGCAGCACCAACGTCGGCACGCGGATTGCGGGGAGGATTGGGCGGACGTCGATTTCGGTGTTCATTCGGGTCAGCGCAACCGCTGCAGCGGGGCTTGCACCTTGCCGCTCCCGGCGCACCCATTCGCGGCGGAAAGCCTTGTCGGACACCTTGCTCGGCATGAAGAATTCTACGGTGTCGCCTGTTCCCCAGCCCCGCTCGATCACGATGAAATTCTGAAGCCTCTCGCCCGACAATACCCAGGTCGGGTAGTGCGCGTAGGTCCCGTAGAGCACGAGAGCGCGGGTGCGCTCGGGATACGTGGCGGCGAAGAGCATGCTCATTGCGCCGCCTTCCGACATCCCGAACACCGCCGCTCGCTCGGATCCAGCGGCATCCATGACTGCGCGCACATCGTCCATCCGCACCTCGAGATCGGGTGCGCCGGTGACGCGGTCAGAAAGCCCGGTGCCGCGCTCGTCGAACAGGATAAGCCGCGAGAACCCGGCAAGGCGCGTAAAGAAATCGACCGAGCTTGTCTGCTCCCAGATCAGGTCGAGGTTGGAGACGAAGCCCGGGACGAAGACCAGATCGAGCTCCCGCTCCCGACCACCTGATGGGCGATGCTGACATCGCCGCTTTTCGCATACCGCGTCTCGGGCGGCGTCATGGCATCCTCCCCGCGTGTTCGCGCCCAGGTTACCGTTTCGCGCAGAACCGCGCGATGGAATTCAAATCGATAGCAGGCAGCACGATCGCGATTACAGCATCGCCACGCCGCCGCTCGCGCCGAGATGCTGGCTGGTGACGAACGACGCCTCGGGCGAACCGAAAAAAGCCACCGCCGCACCTTGGCATGCGCCGTGACGGCCTCGGCATAAGCCAGCAGACCCTACCACATCGATTTGATGTCGGCGGAGAAGGTCGGAAAGCCGTAGACCAGGTCTGCGACCTCGCTCGCCGTGATGCCGTGCTTCATCGCGAGCGCGAAGATGTGGATCAACTCCTCGCCGGCATGCCCCAGGATATGGACGCCGATGATGCGGTCCGTCCGCTTATCGATCAGCACCTTCGCCCACGCGGCGGTCTCGGCGTAGGTGCGTCCCGACAGCCAGTTATGCATCTCGTTCGCCGCGACACGGAACTCGATCCCGCTTTCCTCGGCGGCAGCTTGGGTGAGCGGATCAAGACCCCGAGAAAGCAGATCACCCACCACAACGTGATGGGAATGTGGCCGTTGGCGGCCTCGTGGCGGTCATGTTAGGCATTGAACAGGTTGTTCAGCACGCACAGCATTTCCTCACGATGATGTCGCCCGCCGTCTGCGGTTTGAGCGCCGCCAGCGTCATCCGAATACGCCTCGGATCAGGCTCTGCCGCACCTGATACATGGCCGGCTTGTTGATCCGGCCACTCGCGCTCCTTGACGGTCAAATAGAAGGCTCTTGAACGTTTTCCTGCGGCATTGGGGAACGCGCGGCCATTCCCTTGACGAGCGGGTTGGCGGTCACGCCATGGGCGATGACACTGAGCAGCACGGTCCAGCCGGCCGCGAGAATAATCGTATCGCTACCAGGCAGCTTCTCGTCGAGGACGAGCACCGCGAACACGATGGTGGCGAGCCCGCGCGGGCCAAACCAACCTATGAACAGTTTGTCCGACGTACTTGTTCGCGTGCCGATAAGGCACAGAAACACCGGAACCATCCGGATCACGGTCAGGCTGAGCACAGCGTAGATGAACGCCGGCCAAGTGACACGGTCGATCAACTTAGCGACCACGATGCCCCCGAACACCACCCACGTCAGTAGCGCCAACGCCTCGCCCATATGCTCGGCGCCACGCAGCAAATCCTTCTTGTGGCTTGCGCCAAGCCCGCTCAGCAGCAGCCCACCGACAAAACACGCGATAAAGCCGCTGCCGCCCGCCGCCTGCGCCGCTGCGAAGCACGCTGCGGCCAACGCGACGATCGGGATTTCGACCCAGTGCTCGCTAATCCAGCCGTGCCGCTGGGCGAACCGCAGCATCAGAGTGGTCAGCCAGGTCAGCGCAAGGCCGACGATTAGCCCAATGCCGATCTCTTCGACGACGACGCGGGCGACATGCAAGATGGGTTCGCCCTCGATCTGGGTGCCGACTGCCAGCCCGAGCAGAATCACCACGATCGGCACGCAGATGCCGTCGTTGAGACCGCTCTCCAAATTGAGCGCCTCGCGCATAACAGGCGGAACCGTCTGATTCGTCACGACCGGCTTGCCGAGCGCCGCATCGGTCGGCGCCAGCAGCGCTGCCAGCAAGGCTATTTCGAGTGTTTCGAGCCGCGGGAGCACAACCAAGCCAGAGAGGAAACCGAGCACGATCGTCAACGGCAGTCCGATCAGCAGCAGCCGCTCGGGCATGCCGAGGTTGCGCCGGACGATGCCGAAATCGGCGTTGGCGGCGTCGGTGAACAACACCATCGCGAGCGTCAGTTCTGCGAGAAGGCGCAAGCCCTCGCCGCTTATGTTGATGTGCAACATATCCAGCCCATCGGGGCCGAGGATAAAGCCGACCCCGGTGAACACGATCGGTCCGCTGATCCACGACCGCTCGATCCGGCCCGCGATCGCGCTGTAAATGAGAAGGAACGCGGCCAGCATCGCGGCATTCTGGTACATCGGGGTCCCTTCTTCCGAAATGCGGTGAGACGACTTGATAGGCAGGCTAAAGGATGCCAGCCTTGATTTAGGTCATCGGCCGCAGCGCATCGATAGCCGATTTTGAATCTGAGCTAGGCGGCGGCGACAAAACTGCTCGAGCCGGATCTGACTTGGTTTCGGGTCGATATTGTCGAGTGATCGAACCGCCAATCGGCAGAGGGTGGCAAACCATGCCCGATGAATTCCGTCAACAAGCCTACGAGGGAACCCCCGACGATAGCGGGAGGGTGGCACTGATTGAACGCAGCATTCTCGTGCTGCTTGTTGTCGGCCTTCTGATCGGCGTTCTGGCGGTCGTGAAGCCGTTCACGACCGCGATCCTGTTCGGCGCGGCACTGGCGACCGCGGCTTGGCCGATACGTCAGGCTCTGGTTCGTCGCGGGCTCGGCCACGGCTCTACCGCTGCGCTGCTGCTGGTGCTCTCGCTCGTTGTCGTTGTTCTGCCGATGCTCGTCATCGCGCCCCACCTTGCCGACCAACTGAACCTGGGGGTGGAAGGGGTAGAAACCTACTTCGCCGCTACGCCGCAACCGCCGGCCTGGATGAGTGGCGTGCCGCTCGTCGGCCCCCGCCTGGCAGCGGGATGGCAACGGGTGGTCGAGGCTCAAGGGAACGTGCGCACGCTATTGGAGCCCTATACTGCGGACGTAGGGCACTTGATGATCGCTGCAGCCCGAGCGCTGGCCGACAGCCTGCTGCAGGTACTCCTGTCGCTGATCGTGGCGACCATGTTCTGGACCAACGGCGACGGATTGATTTCCGTGCTGCACGACGCGCTTCGACGCCTTGGCGGCCCGGTCGCGGAGCGGGCGCTCGACGTCGCGGCGGGGGCAATCCGTGGTGTCGCCTATGGTGTGGTCGGGACCGCCGCGATCCAGGCCGTTCTGCTCGCGATCGGCCTCGCCGTCGCCGGGGTGCCGGGCGCCGGGACGCTCGGCTTCGTCGCTCTGCTGCTCGCGATCAGCCAGATCGGCGGCCCGCTGCTCATTCTGATCTGGGGTGGAGCGGCGTGGTGGCTGTTCGCGCAAGACCAGCAGATCTGGGGCGTGGTGATGATCGGCTGGGGCCTATTCATCGGCATGATCGACAACTTCATCAAACCCTGGCTCATCGGCTTTGGCATCGAGATGCCGATGTCGCTGACGATCCTCGGGGTCTTTGGCGGCTTTATCGCCTTCGGCTTTTTGGGCCTATTCATCGGGCCGACCTTGATAGCCATCACGTTCACGCTCATACAAGCGTGGCGAGCCGCCGTCTCCGGCCGTCCCGCCGCAGAGGTGATGAAGCCGGCTGCATAGCGTATCTTGATCTCGGTCAACGCACAGATCGACGAGGTTGGTTAAATGGCTGACAAGAAGAACCACGAGACTGAAACCGGCGGCAAGCTGAAGCTGAAGGAATACGAGCGCGAACTGACGCGCCTGCACGTCGAGTTCGTCAAGCTCCAGCAGTGGGTGGTCCACAAAGGCCTCAGGGTCTGCATCCTCTTCGAAGGGCGCGACGGCGCCGGCAAGGGCGGGACGATCAAGGCCATGACCGAGCGCGTCAGCCCGCGCATCTTCCGGGTCGTGGCGCTCCCCGCGCCGACCGAGCGGGAGAAGACGCAGATGTACTCCCAGCGCTATACTCCACATCTCCCCGCGGCTGGGGAGGTCGTAATTTTCGACCGCAGCTGGTACAACCGGGCTGGTGTCGAGCGGGTCATGGGGTTCTGCACCGAGGAGCAGGCCAAACGCTTCTTGGAGATGGTGCCCGTGTTCGAAAGGGTGGTCGTCGAGGACGGGATCATTCTGCTGAAATACTGGCTGGAGGTCAGTCCCGAAGAGCAGACCAGACGGCTCGAGGGGCGCATCGATGACGGGCGCAAGATCTGGAAGCTGTCCGACATGGATCTCAAATCATATTCGCGGTGGTACGACTACTCGCGGGCACGCGACGAGATGTTCAAGGCCAGCGACACTTCATGGGCGCCGTGGTACGTCGTGCATTCCGATAACAAGCGGCGGGCGCGGCTCAACATCCTTACCCATATCCTCAGCAAAATCCCTTACGAAGACCCGAAGCGCTCGAAGGTTGAACTCCCGAAACGGCAACACCGCGGCGACTACAGGGAAATAGACTACCCGTTCAGGGTCATCCCCGAGGTCTTCTGAGCGAGCGTGAGCGCCCGCATCCGGCCAATCTGAAGCCGGATCCCCGCGCGGGGGGATGCACCCTAATTCATGCCAACCGGCATGCACATCACGAGACGATTCGATGACACGCGACGTCTCATTGCGCGCTCACTGGGCAAGGTAGACGGTCTTGACGATCGGCAGCTTGTTGAGGCCAAGGCTTCCACACCCCGATGTAGCGAAACCAGGATTTCCCTGCATCGACAATGTATTGGTGACTAGTACGAGGCATTGCGGACCCGTGGCTGACGGTCCGCCTTGGAAGGTCACGTCCGCCTGAGGGAAATAAACCAGCCCGCTCAGCGTCTCGGTACTGTTCGCCTGCGCGCTGACGGTGTCTGGGTTGGGCAAATGGTCCGCAGCCGGCAAGCCGTTCGAGTCTTGGATCAGCACCATGCCGGCGAACGGGCAATTCGAGCAGCTCGAGGCGGCGGGGGCGTTGAGGTTGAGATTCGCGTTGGAGGCCAAACTCATCGTGCCGACTGTACCGCCGCCCGGCGGCGCCGTCAGGACGATCGTGACACCGGCGCCGCCGTTGGTGCAGGCCGTGCACTGGAGCACGGCGCCGCTGCCGCTCTGCAAATTGAGAGCGCCAGTCAGCCAATAAGTACCTGGCGACAGGTTGACCGTGCTGTTTTTTATACTCAACCCACCGGCGATCACGCAGCCGGGCTTGTAACTGCCGGGGTTGGTGTAGGTCGTGATCCCGCCCACCGTCGACGATGTGCAAGGCGATGCCGTTGACAGGCCGTTGGTCAGAAAGTTCGCGTGGGTCAACGTGCTAGCATAGGGGTCGGGGACCAAGTTCGCGCCCGTCTGCGCCGGATAACCCAAATTGATCGTATATGCCGCACCGGTGTGGGAGATCTCGCCCGGCGTGATCAACGTCGCCGCGTTGATCGTGGCACTGCCTTGCAAATGAAACGCGCTCGAACTGTCCGAATCCGAGACGATCGTGCAGGTCGGCGCGTTGATCGTCGGATTGCCCGCCAGATTGACGGCGTCGTTAAGGTTGGGGGTCCCGTTCGGGGGCGGGTTCCGGCCCAGCGCGATCATGCAGACGGGCGGCAGATTAGCATCGGCGGCCGACTGGTTTTGCCGCTTGATTGTGTACCAAAGGCCGGTATCGATGCCGAGCCCGGCGACCCCGAATAAAACCGGAAGTGAAACCGCCACCGTGACGGCGCTCAGACCGCGCTTATCGCGAAGCAACCGCCGCAGCAATGACATGGGTTTACGCATTGCGGCGGATCCCTACGGCTGCACGAACTCGATGCGGCCTTGGTAATCCGTCGCGAGCAATCATGGGGTACCTATTCTGAAGTGCCACAAATAGTCGGCCGTCAAGGTCGCGGCATGCTCTGCAGGTTTGTTAATCTCGTCCGGCGTGCTAAGGTTTCGTTAATGCAGCCAAACGACAGATTCCACATCGCCTTTGACGAATGCTTTCGACCTACCGATAGTTTAATTATCAGCGAAGTGGAATATCTCAAAAAATCTTTGGTAAACTTTCGTTAACCTAGACTCGAACCCGTCATGGGGGCCCCCTCGCGCTTTCCTAGACGCAACGCGACCGACGGCTTGTCGAGAACCCTCCTGCGTTTCTCCGGGGAGCTAGTCTAGTTTTCGCCCGCCGTGACGGCGAACCCCTACAGCCGCAAAGCCTGACGCATGAATTTCCCCGG
>Ga0318531_10000428_pt1 | contig 11539 bp, 13 predicted proteins | sample GRESIP053b4f25_FD_203486 | JGI IMG/M metagenome (GOLD analysis project Ga0318531, IMG submission 203486) | Tropical soil microbial communities from Luquillo Experimental Forest, Puerto Rico - GRE.SIPMG.053b4f25 | ecosystem: Environmental > Terrestrial > Soil > Tropical forest > Bulk soil... | reverse complement strand
GCCCTAGCCCAAGCGAGGTGAAGGCGCATGAGGCCGCGACCTTGCGCGTCTATGGCGCCGGAGCCGCGCCGAAGAAGTTTGCGCGTCTCAAAGCGCAGCAGCTCGATGGCATGCTGCGGGGCCAATACCGCTTTGCCGGTGCCTATCAAACCGGGCGCATGACCAGCCGGGGAGCGCAAATCCAGAACTTAACGCGCGACGTGCTCGGCGAGGACGGTGCCGCGGAAAGCCCGCTGGTCGAAGCGATCGCCAAGGGTTGCGATTACGCGACATTGGTCGCGGCCGATCCAGTCGACATGCCGGCAACGCGCAAGCTCGCCCTTATTGTCCGACCTGCCCTCATCGCTGAGCTGGGAAAGTTGTTCGTATGGTCGGATTGGTCAGCGATCGAAGCTCGGATCACGCCCTGGCTCGCCGCTTCGAAAGGCGCCGAGAACGTCCTCGAGATTTTCCGCGCCAACGATCGCGACCCGACGCGGCCTGACATCTACACCGTCGCCATCGCCGACATCCTGCACAAAGACGCGCACGCGATAGTGAAATCGGAGCGCCAGATCGGCAAGGTTGCCACGTTGGCGCTCGGCTTCGGCGGCGCTGTTGGGGCGCTCTTGGCGATGGCACTCGGCTATCGCATCCATCTCGAGACCGCCGAGGCGCGCCATATCGTCGACGCCTGGCGCGCGGCTAACCCATGGGCACAAGAGTTCTGGTCAGGGCTGTGGGAGGCCGCGATGAGCGCCTGGGAAATACCCGGCCGGATCACGACGGCAGGCCGGCTCGCTTTCATCTATCGCGATGACTACCTCGGCGGCGCGCTGTTCATGGCGCTGCCGTCAGGCCGCTTGCTGACCTATCCGCGACTGCGCTGGCGCGAAGTGGACGTGCGTAAAGATGGCAAGCCGACCGGCGAGAAACGCACCGAATTATCGTTCCGGCGTGCGCACGGGCGCGCAAGACTCTGGCATGGCACGCTGTGCGAGAACGCAGTCAGCGGCACAGCTGCCGACATCCTGCGCGCGACGGTTACCCGAATCGAAACCAATCCGGCGCTCGCGTTCATGCCAATCCGTATGACGACGCACGATGAGATCGTCTGCGAAATCAGTGCGGCGCGCGCCGACGAGGCGAAGGCGATCCTGCGGCGCGAGATGCTGACCCTACCGAACTGGGCTGATGGCTTGCCGCTTCAGAGTGAAGAACAGTCCTGCCGTAGATACTCAAAAAGCAAAACTACGTTGAAAGGTGAAGCGTCATGAACGCGCCCTTCGCCGCGCGCGTCCTGCGCAGCTATCAGCAGCGAGCCGCCACGTGGCTCTACGAGCATGATGGCGCATTCATGGTGGCACCTCTTGGCGCTGGCAAGGGGGCCGCTGCGCTCACAGCGCTCGCCGACCTCGTCCGTGACGGCCATCGCCGCCACGCGCTTGTGATCGCACCCAAGCTCGTCGCCACGACCGTGTGGCCGCTCGAGGTTACGCTGTGGCCACACCTCGAGCACCTTCGCGTTGCTGTTCTCAACGGCACGCCCGAGCGCCGACGGGCGCTCCTCGCTACTGCACCCGAGCGCGAGGTGACGGTAATCGGTATCGACTTAACGCAGTGGCTCGTCGAGGAACTGGCTGCTTTTCCCAATGGTCACCCGGGCGCTTCCGCACGCGCTGGGGCCTGACGGGGACTCCTCGTCCCAACTCGAGCATGGACCTGTTCATGCCGGCCGCCATCATCACCAACGGGGCGCTATGGGGCCGCGCCTTCATCCCATGGCAGAAGCGGCATTTCCGGCCGCGCGATCCGTTCGGACGCGAATGGGTGGCGCTGCCGGGAGCAGAAGCGAAGATCGCCGCCGCGTTCGGCACCGTGGCGATGACCGTCGCCGATGCAGACATGCCTGACCTGCCGCCGCTCAACGTCGTGGAGACGCACGTCGCGCTGCCGGCAGAGGTGATGGCGCGCTATCGCGAGATGGCGCGGGAGCTGTTCACGACCGCCGAAGGGCGCACGATCGAGGCCGCCTCGCCGCTGATCGCGACCGGCAAGCTGGCGCAGATGGCCAACGGCTTCCTCTACGATGCAGGCAACGAGGATGCGGTCTTCGTTCACGACCTGAAAATCCAATGGCTGAAGGAATTGGTTGAGAGCCTCGAAGGCGAGCCGCTGCTCATCGCTTATGAGTTCATCGAGGACCTGCGGACTATCCAGCGTGCGCTGAAGTGGTGGTGGGAAGTGCCGGTGCTCGGCGGCCCGACCAGCGCTGCGGATTCGGCGTTACTGGTCGAGGCCTGGAATGCGGGCAGGTTGCCACTGCTCGCCTTTCACTTTCACCCCGCCGCGGCCGGCTATGGCATCAACCTGCAATACGGCGGCTCGCGCATGGCATGGCTGTCGCCGAGCTGGTCTGCCGAACTCACCCAACAGGCAATCGCGCGCATCTACCGGCCCGGGCAGACGCGGCACGTGACCATTCACGTCTGCGTCGCAACGCGCACGGTCGATGAGATGAAACGCAATCGCGTGCTCGGCAAGATGAGCGCACAAGAGGCATTTAAACAGCATCTGGAGCAAATCTGATGCATCGTATCTTCGACCTGCCGATCACAGAACAATTCGATTGCGGCCATTATCGCGGCTCTATTCGGCGCAGCGAGAATGCCTTCTACGCGACTTACGCGAGGCTCAACGGAGCAAGGTCGCGCGGTTGGAGCACGGCATTCCCGACAATCGACGGATGTCGCGAATATCTCCGCACCGAGCTGGATCGAATGACCGCCGAAACGCGTGCGCGCAGCCTCGCCACGCGAAGACGCCGCCGCGAGCGGAAGATTGCTCGAATCACCAAGGACTACCTGCTTGGCAAGCACATCGGTAACGGCAGCGAGTGCGCCATCTGCGGCCGAGCTTTAAGCGATCCGCTATCGATTGCACGTGCGATCGGCTCCGAATGCTGGCCTAGATTTCAAGACCACTTAGCGCGCGAAGTGCCGCGCTGCGCGGCGAACATGGAGCAAATTCAGCAGGCCATCGTCGAGCACGAGAAGCATGACCTAGCCTACTGGCAAATGCTCAATGCGCAAAGATACAGCAGCATCGCGTCGGACAAGATCAACGAATTCGCAGCTTATGACCTGCGCCAAACCCGCACACTGAAGCGGCAGCTACGCGATACCGAGCTGTTGCTTGCCGCCGCGCGCAAAGTGAGCGGCAACGCCGACGTCATCGTGAACCGCGAATGAGCAAAATGAAAAAGCCGTTACAGGAGCGCACCGCCTTCCGCCTGGCCATGCTGGCAAATGGTTTTCAACCGCTGCTGACCGATTGCAAGCGGCCGATCGAGAAGGGCTGGCCGAAGCGTACCGTCGATGAAGCCGAGGTGCTGTCGTGGGATCGCAGCGCGTTGCTATCGACCGGCATGAGGCTCGACGGCGATCTGGCGGTGATCGATGTCGATGTCGCGGACGCGGGTCTCGTCGCGGCCCTGGCGGATGCACTCGGCAAGAACTTCCCGGCGCTGTTCGAGCATGGCCTCGTACGCCATGCCGGCGGGCCGAAGGAAGCTTGGATCGCGCGCGTCGACGAGCCGTTCCGGCGGCTCGCGTCGCGGCGCTGGTATCGCGGCGACGATCCCGACGACCCCGCCGTACCGAAGCATCAAGTCGAATGCTTCGGCTCGCTCGGGACGCGGCAGTTCGCGGTCGACGGGCCGCACGCGCGCAACCAGGCAGGCGAGGTTATGGACGTGTACCAGTTCGCCGGCGGCGCCTCGCCGGCGACGACGTCGCGAACAGCCCTGCCGGCGCTGCCAAAAGCAGCCTATGCGCTGGCCTGCGACTTGTTCGACGAGATCGCTGCGGCGGCAGGGCTCGTCGCCGTCAGCAAGGGCGGGCGGGGCGAGGCGGAATTGCGCTGCTTTGAGCTTGACGCCGATACCGAGATCGAGACGCGCGACCATGGCGTGATGACGGTCGCCGAGCTGGAGTGCCATATGCGCGCGCGGCGCAATGGTGCGGCGACGATGCGCTGCTCGGGCAGCTTTCACGATCGAACGCGGGTGCGAACCGACTCGCATCTCATCAACTGGGGCCGCCATGGCCTCGGCATCTACGACACCATGACGGAAACAACCTGGCATCGGCGCGAGCGGGCGCCGCCCGAGCTGTTCACGTTCCTGGAGCAGTTGAGGGAAAGGAACCCATTCAATGAGCGAACAGTATGCCTCCAAGACGAGCCCTGACGATTTCGATGGCGAAGCTATCAGCCGGGCCGACCGGGAATTTCTGGCGAAGCTCAGCGACCACCCGCTGATGCGCAACCCGCTCTACAGCGTGCCGCCGCCGCCGCTGCCTGACTACGCCGCGCTTGCTTTGACGGCCTCGGCGGCCGCAGTGGAGGCGGCGCAGAGAGCGTGCTTCGTCGCCGCTCTCGAGTGGATGCTGGTGAACTACGCCTTCTGCAAGAGCGCCTTCATGGGGAAGGGCGGCGTCATTTCGTTGGTCGATGGCGAGCTAGGATCGATTGCAAGCCTGCGTGGCTTCATGCTGCCCTATGCGCTTACAGTCGAGGGGCCAAGAGGTGGGCGCAGCAGGACGATATCCGTCGTTGATGACTGGATGAAGCACCCGCTGCGGGTGCACATCGACAAGATTCAGACCCGGTCAGATCGGCCGCGGCCGACGTTCGAGGAAGAGGGCTTGCACATCTACAATCGCTACTGGCCACCGGCGCATCCGACAAGTGGGGGTGAGATCGCGACCTTCAAAGCTTTCTTCGCGCGGCTCATTCCGGACGACACGGAGCGGGAGTGGATGTGGAACTACCTCGCCCACAAGGCCCGCAAGCCGTGGGTGCCGATGATCGCAGTCATCATGGTGGCGGAGGAATTCGGAACAGGCCGCGGAACACTGTTCGAGATTCTCGAACGCTTATTTGGCGAGGACTACGTCGTTCCATGCACATTCGGCGAGATAACCGGGACCGCGGCGGGAGCGCGCTTCAACGACCGGCTCGCCAATGCGCTCATCGCCACCGTCAACGAAGCCGCCGACGAGGACGGGCATCACCAGGCACGGCGGCGGCTGAATTACGAGGCGCTAAAGAATGCAATCGAGCCGTCGCCAACGGCGCGGCACCGCTTCGAGGCGAAAGGACAGCACGCCTACGCGCAGCGCTCGGCGAGAACCATAATGATCGCAACCAACCATCGCGACGTAGTGAAGCTGCCACCCACCGATCGGCGTTTCTGCGTCATCGCCTGCGGCAGCAAGATGACGCTAATCGAGAGGGCCGATATCCGAGCCTGGATGGGGGTGCCGGAAAACATCGGTGCGCTTCATCGAGCGCTGCTCATGCGGCCGGCAGTGCCCCTCGACGTGTTTGATCCCTACGGCGACCCGCCGCCCTTTGCCGGGCGGCTCAAAATGATCGGGATGGGCGAGACACGACTTGAGGATGCCTACGGGACGGCAATAGACGCACTTGATGGATGTCCGCTATTCACGATGACGCAGATGCAGAGGTTGATCGCCTATTTCGGTGACTTCAAGACCGGCGATTGGTCGGACAAGGCCCGGCACACCGTCGCCAAGAACGCGTACCGGCTGCGGGAGCGAAGCGAACCGAACAACCGCATCAAATACCGCAAGCGGCAAGAGATCATCTATGCCCGCACGAATGCTGATCAGTTACGCTGGCGCGGAGTCGATACGGAGCTGATCATCAGGCGGCTTGATATGGCAGAGGAGCGGGTGACGCAGGTTGTCAACGCCGAGCGTGACGTGCTCGCCGATCTCATACGCACGCAGAGCCTCAATTCGTCGTCAGAGTAAAACAAGGGAATAAGATGCCAATAGAGGAACAGGTGATCTGGGAATGCTTCGTCATGCGGCGTGATCGCGACCTAGAACGGTTGTGGCAGAAACAGCAGGCGGGAGATTCACTCGCCGGTAAGTTCTTCGATGGACTCGGCGAGTGGCGGGCAAAATGCCGGAAGGGGTCCGATAAGGCGCCGCAGTGTCTCACCTGCGAGCATGCCTTTTGCGACCCTGCGCAGCCGCCGCTCACGTTTGTAGTTACCCACACCGAAGACCCGCGGGTCAACCAGATCATACTGACCGGAGTATGCTGGCGCTGCGCAGAAAAGAGCGACACGCAATTACGGAAACACAGTATCGCGCTATTGGCGAAATACATCGAGATCCGCACGCTCGGCGAGTGCGACCCGCCAACACAGATTACGCACTAGTCGCAGCTCCAGAGACTGCTGCGGCGGTTCGCCCCCAAGAGCAGAATTGATCTTTCGTGTGCAAGGTGTGTGCCAGGCGTGAAGGCCGTTCTACTGCAAAATTCAGCCCCGCGAGGGGGTTCTGGGGCTTTTGTGAGCGTCGATGCGAACACAGTGTTGCGCAGACAATTGATGTGTGCAAGGGCGTTAACGTTCTGTACGCGCTTAATTTTTAAAGTGAGGTTTGCACAATGCACACTAAAACCAATATCAATAGAGGAAGAGAGATAACACGAAATAATATTACTTATTGTATAGTTGTATAGGGTAGGGCTTTTCCCTGCGCAACGTGCAAGCCGCAGACTTTAGTGGCCACGCAGGGTCGCTGTCGGGTGCTGAGATGAAGGCATGGACGAGTCTAACGTTGTCGACCTCCTCCCTCTGATCGCGGAGTGCGTTCTGAGGCGCGCGGCGGAAATGCGCGTCTATGCCGATCGGATTGAGCGCGAGTTTGGCGGCGACCCCGACTTTGAGGATGCCGAGGGCCTGGTGCGCGGGCTAAGGGCTTGTGCTAAAAGCATTGAGCGTGTGGGCACGCTCGAAGGGGCGCCGGCGCTGATTCGATATCTTAATCGAGCTAGAGCTGCGAGGTTCTCCCGTGTCGGGGGTTAAGCGCGATGGCCCACCTAACGCCAAAGAGCCGCCAAAACCATGAGACGGGGCAATTGAGCCCACTGCGGCGTGGCCTCATTCTCGGCTTCATGCGCGCCAAGCAGCAGAGCCGTAAGGAATTGCGCACCCTGGCCCAGTCCTTCGACGACGAGCTTCTGGCTTTGCAGCACGAATTCCACGAACTCGCGGTCGCGCATTATCGCCAATGCTACGCCGCCGCCGTCGACGAGGCGCTCATCGAACGCAGCGCACGTCCCGGGATGTTGCTGCACTAGCCATAGCGGCCGGAAACGCACACGGCCGCTCGGTCGGGGCTGGGGTTGGGGGCTTCGATGCGTTGACCCCACCTTGGCCCGGCCGGTAGCTCCTGAGTTAGCCGGATGACTAACTCGGTAAGTGTTACATAGGCGCAGCAGGAGGAACCCGATGGGCCGTCTACATGGAACCGAATACTGGCGCCGAAGGGCCAAGCTGCAATTGAAGCTTGAACCGCTCTGCCGGATGTGCCTGGCCGCGGGCAAGATAGTTCCGGCCACGTGCGCTGATCACATCGAGCCGCATTACGGCGATGCGAATAAGTTCATTCTCGGACCGTTGCAGTCGCTCTGTACTGCTTGTCACTCCGGCCGCAAGCAGAGCATCGAACGGCGGGGCTTTGACACGGCTGTCGGCGTCGATGGCTGGCCCGTCGATCCGCGCCATCCAGCCAATCGGTAACCCGGGCGTGGAGGCCGGTGAAGCGCGACCCATGGATTCCTTCCCCTGGGTAAGAAAACCGGGGGCCAGGGGGGTGGGAAAAATTCGAAAGGGCGGCAATTCCCGACCAGCGGCGCGGCCGGGCACCGCTAACGTGCATGATTTTCGGGCTGTGCTAATGTGCCCCACATGCCGCGCAGATCCGCTGCTTCGCTTGGCGTTGTGCCTGTGCTCCCTGGGCGTGGTCGTCCGGAGCCGCCGGAGGATCTCGACGAGCTGGAGCAGCGGATTTGGCGTGAGGTTGTCGACGCGCTGCCCGGCCACTGGCTCGATACTGCCGGCCAGGTCATCCTTCGTCGCCTGGTGGCGCAGGCCGCGGTCTCGGAACGGCAGGAACTTCGGCTGCGGCAGTTGCGAGCTCAGCAGCAGGACGATGGCGAGGAGGCCGGCGCTCTAGCTGCCCAGCATGGGGTGGTGGCCAAGAACGTTGCGTATCTTCTGAGCCAGCTGCGGGCCACGCCGCGTTCGCGGGTGGTGCCGCGTGCGGCCGGTTCGCGGCTCGAGCAGGCTCCGGATTCCAGACCGTGGGAAATAAAGGCGAAGTTCAGTGCCTAGACGCAAGCGGAAGCCGGCTGACGACAAGGTCACTGCGGCCGACGTCATCGAGTTCATCGAGACCGTCTGCTTCATCCCCGAGGGCAGGCTCGTCGGCAAGCGGCTCGAGCTGTTCGATTGGCAGAAAGATTTGATTCGTCTGATTTACAACAACCCGCACGGCACCCGTCGTGCGATTATCAGCATGGGCCGCAAGAATGCAAAAACGACCCTGGCTGCGTGCCTATTGCTCGCGCATTTGTGTGGGCCCCCTGCAAAGAGTAAGCCGAATTCTCAGCTGTTCTCCGCGGCGCAGTCGCGCGAGCAAGCGGGCATCATCTTCTCTTTGGCTGCGAAGATGGTGCGCATAAACCCGGCGCTGGCGCGGATCGTGACGATTCAGGAAACCGCGAAATCGCTCATCTGCACCGAGCTCGGCACGCGCTATCGCGCGCTCTCGGCGGACGCAACGACGGCGTATGGACTATCTCCCCAATTGGTCATCCATGACGAGCTGGGTCAGGTCCGTGGTCCGCGCTCTGCATTGTATGAGGCGCTGGAGACGGCGACCGGCGCGCAGGAGAATCCGCTCTCGATCATCATCTCAACGCAGGCACCGACCGATGCTGACCTGTTCTCGGTGTTGATCGATGACGCGTTGGCCGGACACGATCCGCACACGGTAGTTAAGCTCTATACTGCGCCCGCTGACCTCGACCCGTTCAACGAAACCATCATCGCCTTGGCTAATCCGGCACTCGGCACGTTCCTGAACACGCAGGAAGTTCTTGCTATGGCAGCGGCTGCCAAGCGCATGCCGGCGCGCGAAGCTGAATATCGCAACTTGATTTTGAATCAGCGCGTCGAACCCACCCACGCACATGTTCGTTTCACCGGCGGTTTGGAAAGCTTGCGGCGGGCCGGTCGGTTCGCTTGCGGGTCTGATGCTCTACGGTGGTCTCGATTTATCCGAGGTCGCGGACCTTACCGCGTTGGTTTTAATCGGATGGCGCGATGGCAAGTGGCATGTGCAGCCGACATTTTGGTTGCCATCGGAGGGGTTGAGCGAAAAGGCGACAGCCGATCGGCTTCCGTATGATCTCTGGCGGACGCAAGGTTATCTGCAGACGACGCCCGGCAGGACTGTTTCGTACGAGCATGTCGCTGATCATTTGCGTGGCCTATTCCGGCACTACAACATTGCGAAGATCGGATTCGATCGCTGGAATATGCGGCACTTCTTACCGTGGTTGCTCAAGGCCGGCTTCAACGAGCAGTTCGTCAAGGATCACTTCGTTGAATTCGGCCAAGGGATGCAATCGATGTCGCCCGCGCTGCGTGATCTCGAGCAGGTGTTGCTCGAGGGCCATCTCGCCCATGGCGATCACCCGGTGCTCTCGATGTGCGCAGCTAACACGGTGATTGCGATTGACGACGCCGGTAATCGCAAGCCGTCGAAGAAGCGTTCGGTAGGTCGGATCGACGGCATGGTTGCGCTTGCGATGGCGATTGGGGTGGCACCGTTGAGGGCGCAGCCTGTCATCGATATTGAGGCTTTGATAGGGTAACGGGGCTGGGCAAGCGCTATGTCACTCTATGGAGCCGCCATGGCTACTCGCGTGATCCAACTGCTTCCCTGTTTATGCTGCCGGCATGGACCGGACGATCGGAGGCTGCGCTTTTTACCTCGTAGTTGTTGCAAGCAGTCGTCGGCGATCGATGCGGAGCCGCTAGTTGCCCAGGAATATTTTGAGGCGCCAGTGTCGGAGCCGAGGGCCACTCCCGACGCGAGATGAGGTGTTAAGGCGCGTACTCATTAACGCGCAGATGTCAGGTTTTGGGGACGAAGCGGAAATCTTGTGCTCGACCAGAGGACTACCGGTTTTGGACCCGAAGCCGTCATAGGCCGGACCGAAAACCCGCAGCGCAGCAGTCTGTGGCCTTGCAGAGGTGTGCTATCCTTTCGGTCGGAGGGGCCTAGGTCAAAGCATAATCGGCTGTAGGCCAAGGGACGGATTCCAAGATGAGGTTTCGTTCTCGCGCCGCTCAAACAACGATTCTCGCCGCAGGCTTCGCACTCGCGTTGATAACGGTGACAGCCGGCGACCATGCACACGCTGAAGGAAACCTCGACGCAAGCTATACAATCTCGTTCGCGCGCATTCCAGTTGGCGAAATCACGGCCACTGTGGTCTTCGGCCAAAACGAATACGCAATTTCTGCGCGCGCGCGTGCTGGTAGCGTCCTGAAAGCATTGTTGGTGGACGGCGAAGCCTCGTTCTCCACGGACGGCACCATCAATGGCGATTATCCGGTGCCGACGACTTTTACCTCTAAGATCGTCTCGAACGCCGAGAGCTCGGATGTGACGATGGTCCTCGAGGAAGGGAATGTGAAGGAGCTGGCGGTCACACCGCCGCCGAGCTCGGATCTCGTGCCAGTGACCAAGGCTAATCGCCAAGGTATCGCGGATCCGTTGACCGCATTGCTGTTTTCGGCCGCTGCCGCAGGCGAAGGTCTGTCTCAAGAGGCGTGCCGGCGCACACTACCGATCTTCGATGGCCACCAACGCTATGATTTGAAGCTCGCATTCAAGCGCATGGATAAGATGACAGCGGAAAAGGGATACGCAGGACCCGTGGTCGTGCGTTCCGTAAACTATGAACCAATCGCCGGGCATCGCGCGAATATTTCCGCTTGTCAAATATCTTTCCGAGGGCCGCGAAATCGAGATCGCGCTCGCACCAATCGCCGGCACGCGCCTATTGGCGCCGTTTCGGCTATCCGTTGTGAGCACGCTCGCAAACTTAGTGATCGAGGCCAATCGATTCGAAACGATTATGGCGCCTGCACCAGAGGGCACGCCCCTATCGCGCATCCAGTCGACACTTCATCGATGCGCAGAGATGGTGTCCTCGAACGATGTGTCAGGGTACATAGCGGCCTGTTCGTTTGCCAATAGGTCCCAAAGCCTGCTCCGGAGCGACGCTAAGTCCGCCAGGGCACTCGGTCTGAAGTTCCGTCGAATGCTGCTGCCTCGCGATTCGCCGACGAGGTGATCGAATAAGCAACTTCGTTATTCCACTGGAAACGTAGGGAAGTTTCCGCGGTCTGAGACCTGAGCTTCCGAACAGTTCAGAAATTCGCTACCATTCGCATCACTTCAGAAGTCATCTGGAGAAATCCTGGTTTACAGGGAGAGGAGTTCCGTAGATGTGCGACTACAGTTTGCATCATGTGGCGTCCCGATCCGCAAAGGTCGGAGACCAACTCGTAACGACGCAGTTCAGCAACTCGATCACGCGCGGTTTTACCGCTGTGGGAGAACCAAACGTGGCGGTGTGCCTGCTTCCCGGCACAGAG
>Ga0318531_10000427_pt1 | contig 11548 bp, 13 predicted proteins | sample GRESIP053b4f25_FD_203486 | JGI IMG/M metagenome (GOLD analysis project Ga0318531, IMG submission 203486) | Tropical soil microbial communities from Luquillo Experimental Forest, Puerto Rico - GRE.SIPMG.053b4f25 | ecosystem: Environmental > Terrestrial > Soil > Tropical forest > Bulk soil... | reverse complement strand
GACACCGCTTAGGTGTTCACTAGGGATGAAGCTATCCATGGGGCCGTCCCTCCCTACGGCCCATCCCCCGTACTTGATGATGCGCCTAATGCGCGGATTTACAAGATTTGTTCTGTTTGCTCGCGCCTGCGTGACGACGAATTAACGGGGGTGTGATAAAAATGAAACAGACTAAAATTGAAACAGGCGCCGCTCGGCCTGTCCATGCCTGCGGACAACTGTGCTCATAGCCAATAAGGTGATCGAACGAACTGCAATTTTTTGCTGCAGTGCATAAGTCCGCTTTTGACCCAAAAGAGGAGTCGCGCGTCTTACATCGAAATTGTCGCCGATGGAGCAGACAGCCCTGACGGAAACATACGTGGCTTAGGTAATAGTACCTATGTGGCTGCCCGGAATTGAAAAGCGATCGCAGTGCTCTACAAGGGCACATGCCTGCGTTTCTCTACCGTTGTCCCAACACTGGTTTTCGGGTTCAAGGTTACACCTTCGAACAAACATCAGACGACGACGCTTATGAGCCAGCGACCTGCGCCGCTTGCACGCGCGTGCATTTTGTGAATCCCACCACCGGCAAAATCATGGGCGACGAGGAATAACCAGTCTCGTTTGAAGATTTTTACGACGCAAATCATTCCCTGCCCCAAACGCAACAACGGTTGATGCAGATCAAGGCGCCTGACTATGGGCGCGTCTATGCTCATAGCGGCTGCGAAGGCCAAGAATGTGATACGTCATGCCAACGAATGCGCTGCGCCGTCAAGCTCATCGATTTCTACAGCTTGCGCTAAAGGCGCACGATAAGGGTCGCCTTGTTTCTGCACATACCCTTACGCTGAAAGCAGCCAAGTATTTGGAAGATGCGGTTGCGGTCGAAGAATTGCATCAACTAACTTCGTCATCGCAAACTAAAAAACCAGCTAAAAAATAGCTGGATATAAGTCACGACCTGACGCAGCACCGTTTCAGGCTGTTCGGATTCGAGCGAAGAGCGTAAAGTGGCGTCTAAGCGTGGTGTATGTGCAACGCTACGATCTTACCCGGAGCTATCCAGTCGAACGCCCAAACACCACGGGTCGCAATTAGTCTCGTCGGTGGCCACCAATATGCTTTGGCTGGCGCGATAGGAAATCTCGTGACCGAGGAACCAGATTGGGGCAACAACCGACTTCTTAAATCATTGCCCCACGAAATTCTCGCGCTGTTTGAAAAAGACTTGAGACAAGTCTTGTTGGAGCAGGATGTCGTCTGCTATGAGGCTCGTGGCCTTATTGATCGGGTCTATTTTCCGATAACTGGAATGATTTCCCTGTTTGTGGCAGGAGGCGAGGGCGAAATCGTTGGGACAGCGGTCATTGGTCGCGAGGGCGCGGCTGGCTTACAAAGCGGTCTCCGACAGCAAAGGTCCTATAGCCGCACGACGATCCAAATCCCCGGATATTTCGCGGTCATTTCCGCCACGCGTTTCAAGCGGGCGGTGTGCAGCAGCGCACCACTGAGGGATTTGGTATTTCGTTACCTTGGAGCCCTGTGGGCCGAGGCACAACAAATTGCCGTCTGTAATGCGATCCACTCTGTCCCCGCACGGCTCTGCCGATGGCTGTTGCAAGTGGCTGACGCTACTAGCAGCGATCTTCTGCCGCTCAAGCACGAGTATTTAGCTGACATGCTCGGTGTTCATCGGTCCACCGTCACCGTGCTAGCGCAGGTACTACAAGAGCGCGGTGCAATAAGAAGCCGCCGCGGCAGGATTACCCTTCTTGATCGACGGATGCTCGAACGCTCTGCATGCAAATGCTACCAAGCTATCAAACGGGAGAAATCTGTTGTTCAGAACGACGAAGTGCGGCGCTGATTGATCTTTTTCGAAAAAGCTTGTGATGTCTCCTACTGGCACAAAGCGGACATCACAATTGCATGGCGAAATGTCCGCTATTGGGAGTAAAGCAGACATGGCTCGGACATTAGGGAATGTCTGCTTTTGACCCAAAGTATTCATGGGCTTTCCAGAATTACTGCTGCGCTAGATAGCCGTTGCACCCCATTTCGCAGATCGCAGATTCCTGTTTGAATTGCCTCAGATGACGAGCTCAAGTGACGCAACTGATCACCCAAAGCTGGTGGTCGAGCCAAGTCCAGCGACCGCCGATTCTACGACGCGCGCGCTTCAACAACGAATTCGTCAGCAAGAAATTCTCGCTGAGTTAGGTGTTGTGGCATTGCAGGGGAAGCCATTTCTGGAGCTTCTCAGTGAGACGGTGCGGCTTACTGCCGAGGGTATGAATGCAGAATTCTGCAAGGTCTTAGAATTCATTCCGGCGGACAATCGTCTCCTGGTGCGCGCAGGTGTCGGTTGGCACGAAGGCATCGTCGGAAGAGCGACGGTGGGCGCAGATTTGGAATCCCCGTCCGGGTTCGCGTTGCGTACTGGCAAGCCGGTGATCTCCAATCACCTTGAAAACGAACAACGGTTTAGAACACCCGAGTTGCTAGTTGAGCACGGCATCAGACGTGCGATGAACGTAATTCTTCAAGGTGATGGGTCACCGTATGGCGTGTTGGAGGTCGACAGTCGCTCTGAGGGAGAATTCAGTCAAAACGACATCGCTTTCCTTCAGGGTGCTGCAAACATACTCGGAATGGCCATTGAGCAACAGCAGTACCAACGCAAACTTCAAGCCGCTCTTGATCGTCATGAGGTCCTGCTCCGGGAAGTCAATCACCGGGTCAAGAACAGCCTGCAGGTTATTTCGAGCATGCTTCAACTCCAAGCTAATGCGGTCGGCGACCAGGACTTAAGTGAACGACTCAACGAAGCAGCAAGTCGCGTGAATGCTGTTGGCCGTGCCTACGAGCGCCTCGCTTACACTGCCGACTACGAGAATATCGATTTAATCGAGTATCTGCGCCAAATCGTTAAAGACCTGGAGCCGACAGTCGCGCCTTGCAAAATTCAGTTTGATGCTCCCGAAGCAATTCGATTCGCGGCAGATCGTGCGATTCTTGTCGGGCTCATCATCAATGAACTCGTCTCAAATGCAGGAAAGTATGCTTATCCGAATCGTACCGCCGGTGGCTTGATCTGGGTGCGGGTTCAAACGGAGAACGACGCGATTGCGATTTTGATCGGCGACGAAGGCGTCGGTCTTCCTTCCGGTTTTGACCCAGCCGCGAGCAAGCGACTGGGCACGCGCTTGGTCAACGCGCTTTCAAAGCAATTGGGCGGCGAACTGGCGCGACCACCGACACCAATTGGCACCAATTTCACGCTACATATTCCGCTGCGGATCGCCAATGGTCTGAAGGTCAGTTAGTGCCTCGTAACGGGCTTTAGACGTCATCCCCCAAGGCACGCAGCCTGCCGGGCTTTGATGTGCCCGATCGCTGCGAGTTGAGATCTACAGTGTTATGAGCAAGCTCGGCGCGGTTGGGAACGACGCCGAACCTGCTCGTTAGGTTGCAAGTTTCGCGGGACGCATACGCTCTAATTTTGGGCTAGTGCCGACGTGATATCCGCTTGTTTGGCGGTTGTACCGTGGCCACCGGCGATCGTAGCGCCGGTGATCCCGTACTTGCGCAATGCCTCCCCCACCGCAATGGTTCCTGCGTTGCGTTCGATGGGGCCGCGCGGTGAGATTAGGTCGGTGACGTAGAGAATGTTCGGTTTAACTACGTGCCCGATGATCATGCCTTGAACGTGTGGATTCGGAATGTTGTAGAGGCGGATTTCCTCCGTATCGTCTTTCAACGACATCTGGTCCTTGACCTCCAGGATCTTCGCCGTCGTGTGCTTCTTCTGCTCCTCATCGGGTACAATTGTATGTGGCCTACGCGCATCCTCCTGGAAAAATGCTTTGTCGCCCTCCGGAACAATCACTGTGGCGCCTTCGGCCACGTAGGTCCTCATGCCGCCGGTATGGTCCATGTGGTGGTGCGTCAGGACCAGATACTTGATTGGTTTGCCCGGATATTTCTTCTTTGCGGCATCGATGACCCACCGGGACTGCATTTCACCGTAAGGGGCATCAAAAACGACCAGGTAGTCTTTCATCGCGACAATTAGATTATTGTGGGTACCGCCCTGAACATGCTGAACATTAGGAGCGAGTTCGACCAGCTTATAGCCGCCGCCAGGCGGAAACATGATGGAGTCGCTATCCACGAAAGACATGAGCGCGAGGCGTCGGAGAACCCACTGATATGGCACGCTTCCGGTTGCCGGCCCTTTGGCCGTCGCTTTGACAGCTTCAGAAACGTTAAAAGCATCGGCAGCAATCGTTGGGTTCGCGGTCACGTCGCGGTATGTCACGTGCGCTACCTCGACCCCGTTGAGCTGGTATGAAAGCGTATGAGCGATCTGTACGCCGCCAACCGATTTCCAATCGCTGAGTACCAGGTCGTAATTTGAGTCTCCGTAGATATTGTCGTCGTCCAGCGTTCGGATCGCTGCCGGCAGGTGGGTTTTACGGTCAAAAAGGACGATGAAATTCGTATTGCCAGCGGTGAAGGATACCGCCGGTAATGCTTGCTTGCCGAGCTGTTGCTGACCATTGCTTGTGAGTTGTTTAGCGTCCATGGCCTTGAGCAGCAGCGTCGGAGAGGCGCGCTCTAGCTCGCGCAGCAGCGCAGCCACTCGGATGCTCGACATGGGAGTGCTTCCCTTATCATCCGTCACGAAACCTAGCGTTGGCAGCACGGTCTCGACGTATTTCATCGAACCAGGCGTGACATATTTGCGATCGCGATCCCACCCCGTTCGTGCTGCCCCCTTCGTCAGATCCCAGGTAATCGTGAGCTTGGAATCGTTGAGGAAACGCGGATCGCCGCCCGCTATCATTGATTGGCCAGGCTCCCAGTATTTGCCGTCTGCTGTGATGGCGACTGATTTGAGGCTGCGTAGTGCAGCCGCGCCTCCTTGCGCAGTCACCGCCTGATTGACCAGATCGCTGGCCTTTTGTGCGAGTGCCGGTTGCGCGTACCACGTGCTGACAAGCAGCGCGGAAGAAAGCAGAGCGACTTTCATAACAACCATCCCTTTCTTACCTAAGCTGATACGGGCGTTTGCTGCGGAGCCTTATTGCTAAAGGGGGCATTTCTTCAACGAGCCTCGATGCCCGTGACCCCAAGGGACGTCCGCTCGAAGACCGCGTGGCTAAAGTGATGCGGAGTTTTCCCTTTTTCGACAGTAGCGCGTCAAGGCTCGGTTGGCCCTGGCCCGCGAACACAAGGTAGAAGAACAAAGCAATAAGGGACCGCGAGGTTCCCGCCGTTTACAAACACTTGAAACACTCAATTATTCCGCTGAACTTGGTCTGTGCTTGAAGGACCAAATAGCGACCACCGGAGGGCTACACGGCTAATAAGAGGAAGCTGATCGGGTGAAGCTGCCTATGTCTGCTTTTGGCACAAAGCGGACATGCCGGTCGTACTCCGCAATGTCCGCTTTTGGGAGTAAAGCGGACATTCAAAAGTGCGGCAGCACTGTCCGCTAATGACCCAAAGCGGACATGGGCGGCCCGGGATTGTTACCGTGCAACTTAATCGGTAACCCCATTCCGCAAGTCGCAATTCCCTGCTGTAATCCGTTTTGGCCTAGTCAGCCCGGGGCGGCAGATGAGGCGACGCGAATTCTTGAGGCTATTGGCTGGCTCTGCGGTTGCGTGGCCGCTAGCTGCGCGAGCGCAGCAGACGTCGGAAATCCCTAGATTCGGTTTTGTATATCAAGGCTCCCAAGCAGCGATGGCTCTCCGGATCGAGGCGATCCTGAGCGGCCTGCGGGTTTCCGGCTACGCAGCTCCCGCCCAAGTCGAGATTATGGGCCGGGCGGCGGAAGGCGACCCGGCGCGCATTGTTCCTCTGGTAGGAGAAGTCATTGCGAAGAATGTTAGCGTGATCATGGCGAGTGGCCCCCTGGTACTGAACGCGGCTCGATCGGCTACGCGCACCATTCCCGTTGTCGCAATCGATTTTGAAACGGACCCGATCGCCAGCGGTGTGGCAGCTACCCTTGCGCGACCAAGGGGCAACATCACTGGCGTATTCCTCGACTTTCCAGACTTCACGGCCAAGTGGATGGAGATGCTGGTCGAGAGCAATCCAAAGCTCTCACGCGCCGCCGTACTGTGGGATCCCGACACTGGATCTGTACAATTGGATTCGGTTCGGAAAGCCGCAAAAACGCTGAATGTCCAATTAGAGGTCGTAGAGGCCCATCGTGCTTCTGATTTCGATGCTGCATTCTTGATGGCGAACCAACGCGGGGTGGGCGCAATGGTGATGCTGTCATCTCCGCTGATCGGTCCAAACGTGCAAGTTCTTGCAGAACTCGCTCTACGCCACCGCCTTCCGGCCATTACGCTTTTTCCTGATTTTGCGCGGGCCGGAGGATTATTGGCCTACGGGCCAAATCTACTCAGCATGTATCGGGTGGCAGGTGTCCTTGCTGGTAAGGTTGCGCGCGGGGCCGATCCGGCCGCACTGCCGATCGAACGTCCGACGAAGTTCGAGACGGTGCTCAACATGCGAACCGCGCAGGCTCTGGGAATATCAATCCCCACATCGCTTTTATTGCGCGCCGACGAGGTGATTGAATGAGGCGCGCGCGCATGGGTCACGCTTTTCGTAGACGGCTAAGATGCAACGATTATTTTGACATAGATCAAAGGATTCACCGAGGTCCTTGCTCAATTTCGGGTGGACTTTTTCTAATGTTGCAACATGGGGAGCATTCCGATGGCCATCGCAGTTATCATTGAATTTCCTGGCGCGAGACGGGCCAACTATGAAAAAAGTGTCCAACTGATTTTAAAGAGGCGAAGAAACAAGCTCGCGGACTGGCCGGTAAAGGGTGTGCTTGCGCATATAGCGGGACCGATGCCTGGCGGCTTTCGAGTGATCGATGTTTGGCGATCGCGAGCGGCCTTCACTCGTTTCGGCAAGACGCTCAAGCCGGTTTTGCGAAGGGTCGGGATTCAAAAGGTGAGAATGAAGATTTTCCCTCTTACCAGATTCATCAAATCCTAAAGCTCAAGCTGAGACAAATCCGGGGCCTGACGCATGTCCGCTTTTGGGGGTAAAGCGGACATTGATAGGATGCCGCAAAATGTCCGGTTTTAAGCTCGGCCTATGGGCAAGGGGCTTCGGTCAGAATGCTCCATCAAGCGGTAGGCAAGTTTCTCCATCAGCTCTGCCCGTACACTCCGATGGGCCGAGTCCTCGAACAGATTTTCCATTTCATCGGGATCGTTCTGCAAGTCGTACAACTCTCCGTAGGGATCATCTTGGGCGATCGTCATTCGCCAGTGTTGCGTGACCAGCGTGCGCAAGCGCGATCCCGAAGTCAGCCCAAATATGGCGCGCTGTTGGTCATCCTCGATCACCATCGAGTCACGCGTGATTGTGGTATTTGAGCCATCCAGGACCGGCAGCAGGCTCAGGCCTTGGATGCCATTGTATGGCTGCACATTCGCGCGATCGAGGATAGTTGGGGCAATGTCAAGCGTGCCGACGAGGATCTCGGTACGCCGGGCAGCGCGCTTCCCTGGCTCGGCCCAGATGAATGGTACATGTGTGATGCTTTCGTAATGCGCCGGTCCTTTCAGAAGTAACCCGTGGTCCCCGAGAAAATCGCCGTGATCGGTGGTGAATATGACGACAGTGTTATCAGCTAATCCGCATGCGGTAAGCCGTCCGAGCACACGCCCGATAGCATCGTCAATCATCGCGATCATGCCACAGCTCAGCGCCATGGCCTCACGAGCTTCGCGCTCATTGACGGCGAATGCGGCTTGGCCAGCAGTATCAGCCGTACCGCTCTCGCGTTGTTCCTTTGCCCAGATCACCGGCCGAGCGAGGATTCGATTGCCAGACCAAAAACTGGCCGGCAGCGCCATTTCCTCGGGAGCGTACATCGACCAATAGCGGCCAGGCGGCGTAAACGGGTGATGCGGATCAGGAAACGAGGTCATCAGGAAGAACGGCTTGTCGCGCTTGCCAGCAGCATAGTGGTCGAGCCATTCGCAGCTTTTCTCAGCAACGTAGGTCGTTGGATAAAGCTCCTCCGGAATAGGTGTTCGGAACGCTTGCGGACAAATGTAATTGTGCGGCAATTGCTTGTGGTGATCACGAAGCTCGTCAGCATCGGGTCGCCACGATTTTAGCCACACATAATAATGCCCGCCCACCTGATCGCCGTGCGCGGTGCAGAGATCAACGTGCTCAAAGCCGTAAAACGGAAGCTGCATCGAAAAATCGTGGCCTGCATCCCAATGCTTCGGATGCTCCTGGTCATAGGCTCCTTCAAATGCTGACTTGTAGGCCTCGGCAAAACTTGGATCGAGCACTTGGTGACCCGGATGCGCCGGTGGGCGCTTGAGAATGGCCGGCTGACCAGTGAAATTCTGCAAGTGGCTCTTGCCGACAAGCGCGGTCGTATAGCCGGAGGCGCGCAGCGAATCGACGAAGGTGTTCGCGTGCAGTGATAGCGGCAATCCGTTGCTGCGCGCTCCGTGTACCGAAGGCATGCGCCCCGTCATCAAAGTTGCACGGTTCGGCATGCAGACCGGTGTCGCCACGTAAAACCGCTTAAACCGTGTACCCCGCCCCGCGATTGAGTCGATGTGCGGCGTCTTGAGCGTGGGATGGCCGGAACAGCCCAGATAGTCCGCCCGATGCTGGTCAGTGATGAATAGGAGAAAACTGGGTCGCGTCACGTCTTATATTTCCTGAACGTCACTCTGCGTGAATATTGGCTGCCGCAATAAAATCTCGCCACTTGGCTGTATCGCTCGCGATTTTCTGGGTCAGCTCGGAGCCCGATACCCATTCACGTGTCAACCCAAGAGCCAATAGCGTAGACTGCAATTCCGGGTCTGCAAAAATCTTCTTGAACTCGTCATGCAGTGTGTTGGTCACCGAGGCTGGCGTGCCGGACGGTGCGAACAGTCCGTACCAAGCGGAAATGACGAGGCCCGGATAGGTGGCGGCAAGCGGAGTTACTCCGGGTAGCAGCGCTGACGCTTCCGGTCCCGTCACGCTAAGAGCATAGACGGTTCCGGCCTTGACGTGCGGCAGTGCTACGCCGATCGGGCCGCAGAACATGTTCACATTGCCAGCCAAAACCGCGTTCATAGCCGCGGTGGCGCTCGTGTAGGGAACGTGGATCATGTCGATGCCGGCCTGACGCTTAATCATTTCACCGCACATGTGAGCGGGGGATGCATGACCGGCCGAAGAGAACGTCAGCGCTGCAGGTTTGGCTTTTGCCGCGGCGACCAGTTCCGCTAGCGACCGGACCCCCGTTGCTGGATGCACGACAAGGACGTTGTCGCTTTTAACCACCGCGGCGATCGGGATCAGGTCATGTTGCACATCGTAGTTGAGCTTGAGCAATGCCGGCGCCATGGTGATTGGCAGATCGACCGTAAACAGAAGGGTGTAGCCGTCTGGAAGCGCTCGCACGACTGCCTCAGCTCCGATACTTCCAGTTGCGCCAGGGCGCGTCTCGACCACGACGGGCTGCTTCAAATCCTCCGTGAGTTTGTGTCCGGCTAGCCGCGCCAATGCGTCATTTGGGCCGGCAGGAAATGGGACCACGAAATGGATGGGTCGCTCCGGATAGGTTTGCGCCTGTGCGTTCCGTGAGATCGGCGACAGTATCGCAGCGCTAGATGTGAGATGCAGGAAATATCGACGGTCAAGCTTCATGCCATTACCCGGATCATACTAGGACGATACCGACTGTGGAATGTAGCCTTAGCGCTGGTAGCGCGATGTCCGCTTTTGGCACAAAGCGGACACGCCGGTCGTGCCCCGCAATGTCCGCTTTTGGGGGTAAAGCGGACACAGTCCGCAGTGGCTGAGCATACCTTCAAAATCTCACACAAAATTAGCGAGGGTGGTTGCGCGCCCTGGCCGGGCAGTCGAATTTTGGCGCCCGCCCCAGGTTTCGTACGGCCCATTTAAAACTTTCAAATCCAACTTTGTGAGCAATAGCGAAGGTGGTTTCTTATTCCTCCATTTTCCATTCAAGGATCTGACTCAGAACCAGGAGTGTTACTGGCCAAACAGCGACCCAAAGTCCCAGCCGCTCTCCGTGAGCCTCTTGCAAAGCCGCCCTTAGAGCCGGATCGCTAATACTCGCCAGCACTGGCCTTACCACTTCCATCTGAGGCCCCAGGTACCACACCAGCCATGAGAACGGGATAGAAATGAGTCCTAACCAAAACAGCACTTGAGGTAACATTTTCATTTTTTCCTCCTTCCGCCTGAGTACGTTTGAGCATCTTAAATCGTTCAAGTCTGGTCGGCATTGATGCTGATCAAAATGTGGCTTGCCCGCAGTGGCTGAGCATCCTTCGAAAGTTCAGTACGAATTTGCGAAGCGGGTTTTTGCACCAGCCCGGCGAACGAATTTTGGAGGCCCCACACCTATTGGAGATAAAAGCAGACGTCGGCCCGACTCTGGTTGCAGGTTTTGATTTCAGATCAATTGCGGTCGAATTGTTGCAACCTTTACTGAAAGAGCGAGTTAAGTGGGAAGCCATCATTCCTGGGGGTAGGCCGCAAAGCTCAACCAGGAGATACCGAAAATGTTCAGCAAGACCCAAATTGCGCTTTCCGCCGCAATGGTTCTCAGCATCGGCTTTCCGGCATCGACCGCGACCAAGCATCATCGCGTTTACAATATGGTCCCCGCAGCGCGATCCGATGACATCCCAACTCTCGATGTGAATCCAGTCTGTCGCGGAATTGCCACTCAGGGGGAGTTAGAAGCAGGTCTTCAGCAGACCAGTTTTCAGCAATGTGTGCAAAGTGAGCAAGAAGTTCGTGAGCAGATAAAGAAAGAATGGTCCACTTTTTCGGCATCCGACAAGAGTCATTGCGTTGCCTTGGCTAAGACAGGAGGAGAAGCGAGTTACACCGAGCTGATCACCTGCATGGAAATGGCACGCGATGTGCGAAAGTTACACGCGGATCAACAAAAAGGATCTGATACCTCGTCCGCACCCGGCCCAGAGGGGCTCCCGGCACCGGTGGGACATCGCCAGCCGACGTCACAATAATTAGAATGGCCGACACCGACTATTTGATCTTCTTTGTAGCCGCACTGCTCGCGGTCGTTGGAGCGGGACTATTGCGGGTCGGCTTGATGAAATCGCGAGGGCGGCTGTTCGTCGCTCTCGGTATTGCCTTCGGTATTGCAGCAGTGCTGATTTTAGTACTGAGGGTAGTGAAGATAGGAGGTTAAACCTCCGGGTGTGTGTGTCGGCAGGGGCTGAGCCATACCTTCGAAATTTCACTACAAATTTGCGAGGCCGATTGCTCCGCGCGCGGCCAACGAATTTTGGTCCCCACCCCTGGTCGCTGGCCGAACAATGTGAAATAGACCAGGTGGCTGCAATAAAACCGAGGCCTCAGATGAACAAACAGACTGTGGCCCTAGCGTTATTTGCGGGTTGGATACTGGCGGCAGAGATGGCCAACGCGACCACTTATAAAGACATCGCCGGACAATGGTGCGGTGACGTCACCGACTACGTCTTCGCGC
>Ga0318531_10000422_pt1 | contig 11618 bp, 20 predicted proteins | sample GRESIP053b4f25_FD_203486 | JGI IMG/M metagenome (GOLD analysis project Ga0318531, IMG submission 203486) | Tropical soil microbial communities from Luquillo Experimental Forest, Puerto Rico - GRE.SIPMG.053b4f25 | ecosystem: Environmental > Terrestrial > Soil > Tropical forest > Bulk soil... | reverse complement strand
GCTTTTTTGGGGCCGCGCGGGCGGTTTCATGTGGATAAAGAAGGGCCCCGACGGCCCTAATGTCGGGGCCCAGCTACGCCTCTTCGGCCGCTACAGTTTGGGAGGACGGCCGTGGTGTCAGACGCGCGCCTTACGCCGCCACCTTTGGAGGGAAAGAGTGTGACACGGTTTGAATTCTCCCCGTTTTGCACTTTTCCACATGGCGGCCACGTATTTTTCGCCTCGGCTAGATTTCCTCCATTAACAGCCCCAACACGCCCCACAAAATTACACCTACGAGAGCAGTTGCGGCGAGATAGACGTTAATCGTCATGAGCCCTTACCCCCCGTTGATTCACGCGACTCAAATCGTGCTTAACGTTTGCGACGTTTCCTCGGCCTGATTGGGGAATTTACGGCCACAGTAAAGCCAAACTTTTTGGTTTTGGCCGCGGATACTTGTCCCGAAGGATGTCTGTTCCCGTTCCTCGCCCGCGCTGATCAAAGTCACGCAAGAATGTTCGCTACTGGTACTGAGCGGAATTGGCGAACGCGCCAACTGATGTCAGTCAACTTAACCGAGTGACGAGCGCTTTTAACCAATGTTTGGTCTTTAAGGTGAATTGGCAAACAAAAATGGTAAAGTGATTTTGCTGATGCGGCTCTGAGGGTGGTTGAGGCCCATTCTCCGTCACACACCATAAGTTTGCGGCGCTGCACGAGCGCCCGCTCAGTGGGAGGGCGGGCGCTCGACCAACAGCGGTTGCGCCGGGGCAAATATGCGATGCGCAAATCTGAGCGACGATCAATTGTGGCGCTTAATTGCGGAAAATACCGAAAAACTGTCCACGCTAATTCGCCAGCAGATTGAATTCGACGATGCGGAATATTCCGCAATCACCACGCGCAAGGGCGGACTTCATCCGTTTCGCAAGTAGATTCCAACGCGAATACCGGCAGTACGCCGACGAGCTACGACGCCGTCATCATCTGGTGTGAAACATCGGGTGGTGCAGCCTCTAGTCGAAAGCAAAGATGCGCTTCTAGTCGTTCTTCATGCTGATGACGGTCGAGCCGTTATTGTTCGCCTCATCGTAGCTTGGGTAAAGATGCCGGTGCAAGCAACGCAAAAGAGAAGGCCGCCATTATTGACGGCCTTTAAGTTGGGACTCCGGGGAGGAAACACTCCGGAGCACTTGCGATCATAAGCAGGCCGATGGACCATGCAGTGACATCGGTCACAGACCCGAAAGCGTAAGACGGCCCATTTGTGACTTTCTGATGAAACTCTATGTCACGTTTACCTCGCCCTATGCGCGGTTAGCGCGCATCGTGGTGCTGGAGAAGGCGCTCGAGAGTCGCGTGGAAATTATCGCGGTAAAGACACGTACTGCGGACAGCCCTTATTATAAAATCAACCATCCGGGCGCGTGCCGTATCTTATCGATGATGCAGGCGTTGGCATGGAGGACAGCCAAATCATCTGCGCTTATCTCGACAGCTTAGATGGTAAACCTCGTTTTCGCGACGCCCGACGTCAATTTGACTGGGATTATCAGCGGCTGGAATTCTCGGCGCGCAGCATGTGCGAAGGCATCTGCGTGTGGGTACGCGAGATGGCTCGACCGCCGGACGAACGTTCGCCCACAGTTTTGGCGCACGAAATAGCTCGCGCCAAGCGTATGGCGGATGTATTTGAGGGACGTGTTGCCGATCCGCCGATGCGGGGGCCGCCGACGATGGCGCACTTGACCCTAGCGGTGGCGCTCGACGTCGCGGCAAAACGCGGCTTCGGTGATCTCAGTGATGGACGCCCACAGCTCGCCGCTTGGATGCAGTCGATGAGCGAACTGCCTTCGATGCAAAAAACAGCACCGCCGTGATGTAAATTCAAGAAGACTGGGCGAGACGGCGCACCGCCCGCTAGCTCCTCCGGGTCTCTGGTATATGATGAAGAGCCGCCAAGGATGACCGTAACGTAGAGCACGCGCCTGATCACGTGGGTGACAATCATCATCAGTTTGTTGGTCCTGAGACTAATCTGGTTTCAGGTTTGATTACGCCGGCGTGCCGAATGAAATTAGCCGCGGCAACTGCGGCGCACTCGAAGTAAAGACCAAACTCGGGGATCTTGTTTGAGTGCGAATATCCTGATGCAGATTGGCCTTGTCGTGTGTACGGGCCTTGGCTTCCTTCTCACATCACTGAAGCTGCCGCATTACGGCGTGATCGCTAATTTGATCGGCCAAGTCTTTTGGCTGTACAGCTCTTATCGGGCGTGGCGCGAAGCAGACCAAATTGGAATTTTCATAAGTACGATCTGCATTACATTGATTCTGGTATACGGGGTGACAAACTATTGGCTGTTCGGCGAGACATTCTCGGTAAAAAACTAGTCGCGATGATCGAACCCGCGTGGAATTCTTGCCTAGCCTTGGTGTTACAGCACTCGCCTGTTGCTTCTTGCCTTTTGCATAGCCATGAGGAGGCAAATCATGAGACGGCGGCAAGCTCTTCAGATCATTACCGGCGCCATAGTACTTGCTCCTGCCAGCATTGCCGCGCAACCCGCCGCAAAGACATATCGGATCGGAACGCTGACGGTTGGGCCGCCCATACCTCCCACCGAAGGCACGGGAAAGATGCTTGTAGAGGGTTTGGCTAAGCGGGGATACAGGCTGGGTGAGAACCTGGCATACGAGGCGCGTGGTGCGGCGGGAAAAATCCCTCAGATGCCCAACCTGATGCAGGAACTGAAGGCTGCCAATGTAGATGCAGTGGTGACTATTGGCTATCCGTCAGCGGCGGTCGCCAAACTATCGGGCGTCGCAACGGTGATCGCGAGTGGCTCGGGCGATCCGGTGGTGACCGGGTTAGTGCAAAGCTTTGCGCATCCAGGCGGTAATGTGACGGGCATTGCTGACGATGCCGCCGCGCTGTCCACCAAGCGTCTTGGATTGTTGAAGGCCGTATCGCCGGAGCTTCGTCGGGTTGCAATGCTGTGGAACAAGGATGATCGCGGCATGACGCAACGCTATGATGCGTCCGCAAAGGCCGCCCAGGAGCTTGGGGTCACCGTGCAACCGCTCGGTGTTCGCGAACCGGACGATTTCAATGAGGCCTTCACGGCTATGAATCGCGAAATGCCAGACGCCATTCTGATGGTGACCGACTCGCTTACGCTTCTCAATCGTAAGCGCGTGTTCGAGTTTGCCCTTGAACACAAAGTTCCAGCGATTTACGAACAGGACTTTATGACGCGAGATGGCGGGCTGATGTCCTATGGCGCCGACGCGCGCGAGTCCTTTGATCGCGCCGCAGATCTGGCTGCACGGATTTTCCAAGGCGCAAAACCAGCCGATCTGCCTGTAGAGATCCCGACGCGCTACCTCTTCGTCATCAATCTGAAAACTGCAAAGGCGATGAATTTCACGGTTCCAAACAACGTGCTCTCTCTCGCCGACGAGGTGATCGAATAGTTTGCTTCAAATGTCCTTTCTGGCACGGAGAATGCGATGAAGCGTTCACGAAGAGTTTTCCTCGCTTGCGCAGGAAGCAGCGCCGCCCTGACCACTCTCCCGCGTTTCGCCGCGGCGCTCGACTACCCAACTCGCGCAGTTCATATCGTTGTCGGGTTCGCGGCGGGACTGTCGCCGGACATACTCGGCCGTTTAATCGCCCAAGCCCTTTCGGAGCGGCTTAACCAGCAATTCATCGTGGATAACCGACCTGGAGCGGCGAGCAATATCGGCACCGAAGTGGTCGCACACGCCGCACCTGATGGTTACACAGTGCTGCTGACTATTTCAGGCAATAGCATCAATGCGACGCTCTACGCGCATCTCAATTTCAATTTTGCGCGCGATCTCACGCCGGTCGCTGCGATCGGCCGGACTCCTTTCGTGATCGTGGTCAATCCTGCATTTCCCGTTAAATCAGTTCCCGAGCTGATCGAATATGCGAAATCAAACCCTGGCAAGATAAACATAGCTTCGGCTGGGGTGGGAACTGGACCGCATGTCGCCTGCGAACTGTTCAAGATGATGACGGGCGCCGATATGGTTCAGGTGCCGTATAAGGCGAGTTACATGACCGATCTGCTTGGCGGCCAAATTCCAATAGCATTTTCGCCGATTGCGCAGATTATTCAGGACGTGCGAGCCGGTAAACTGAACGCGATTGGAGTCACGACCCCGACGCGATCGGATGCTGCGCCAGAAATTCCCGCGATAGCGGAATTTGTGCCTGGATATGCGGCAAGCGGCTGGTATGGGATTTGCGCACCAACAGGGACGCCCGATGCGATAGTCGAGAAGCTCAATGCGGCGATCACCGCCTGCGTTACCGATCCAAATCTTAAGTCGCGCTTGCTCAATCTGGGCGTCGAACCGATGCCAATGTCGGTTGCAAATTTCAGAAAGTTCGTTGCCGACGAAATCGCGAAGTACGCAAAGGTCATCCAATTTGCAAACATCAAGGTGGAATAGAGCGTCTTTCCACTTCCTGTCTGCCAGTTGAACCCCCTACGATGCCTTGTCCTAAGTGTAGGAGAGGCAATGAGACGGCGCTCAGAGCACGCGGCAAACCAGCCAAATCGCAACGTCGCAGGACGCCAAAGTCGGAGCGCCGCAGTGCGTCAAAGGCCGTGCGCCGTGGCCAGTTTCAGGGCGAGACTGCAAGGCAACTAGCCGCGGGAAGCGCCGTACAAAGTTGCGCATCAAAAACATGCGGGGCCGAAATAGGCCCCGCACGTCACTTGTCCTTGTAAACGGTCGACTAGGCTTTCTGCGCCGCCGGTTCTTCCCAGATGCTCCGCTCACGCGTTTCCGGCATCAGGAACAGGCTGAGCACGAAACAGATCGCCGGCACTGCGATCGGGTAGATCAGCGCATAGGCGAGGCTGCCCGTCGCGGTGTAAGCGGCCGTAGTGATGAAGGGCACGAGGCCGCCGCCCCAGCCGTTGCCGATGTGATACGGGACGGAAACCGAGGTGTAGCGGATCCTGCCGGGGAAATATTCGGCGAGGAACGCGCCGATCGGCCCGTACACCAAGCCGACATAGGCAACCATGATGGCGACGATGATGATTGCGACCGGATAGTTGACGTTGCCCGGCTGGGCGACCGCGCCGAGCCAGCTGTACAGCGGATAGTAAGTGACCGCCGCGAGCAGGAAGCCGCCCAGGATGACCGGCTTACGACACAATCAGCCAGAGAGCCGATACAGCCAGCCATAATCGAAAAAGACCGCGTCTCCAATTCATTGGGTGTCCGTTCAATTCTTTCGTAGCAGATCGGCAGTTTAGCAAAATTCGCAGCAATTCTTCGCGCCTCTACCTTGCTCGGCGAGCGCCGTGGTGATCCCGCCGCCCCCTTCAGCTTCAGGCTCGACGCCGCAAAAGTTGCAAAGCGTCTCCGGCTCCTCACCAAAGTGTTGAAGCGCCCGGCTCTTCCGGCACAAAAGGGGGGACCTTACTCATTGGACGGTTTACGTCCGAACAGCCCTCGCAACCACGCGCCGAAGCCTCGTTCGTTTTTGGCGGCGCTGTCGCTGGCTTTTAGGCGCTCTTCGGCCGCCGAGCGAGCCGCTTCCGCATCAGCTAGTTTGCGCTCGGCCTCCGTCTTCGCTTACCGCGCAGCCTTGGTGTCCGCCCTTGCCTGTTCCGCCTCTTTGCTAGTTCGTCCAGCTTCATCCTTTGCTCGTTTTAGATCCGCTTCCGTGTCTGCAAGTTTACGCTGGGTCAATGCTTCCGAGGCCCTTGCGTTTTGGGCGTCAATCCTTGCGTTTTGGGCGTCGGCTGTCAGCCGTTGCAGTTCCTTCAGTGTTGAATCCACGTCGCTGTTGGCGGGCTCCTTAGCCGAGGATGACCGCGAAGCTGGCGAATTGGCAGGCGCTGGCCGCACTGCGGGCGCCGAAGGCAAAGAGGAAGCTTGACCCGTGCCGGCCCTTGAGGAGGACGCGGCTTCGGTGGACCTTAAAGCTCGCACATCTCGAGCCATTTCCAGACAGGTAACGAGCTTAGTGTAACTGGATTCTCCTCCTGTCTTAGCCAATGCAACGCAATGTCGCTTATCCTCTGCGGAGAAAGTAGGCCATGCCTGTTTTAATTGGTCACGAACCTCTTCCTCGCTTTGCAAGCATTGGTCAAAATTGGTCCCTTGAAGACCTACTTCTAACGTCGACTGACTGGCAATTCCGCGACAGACCGGGTGCACATCGAGAGTTGGGATGTCGTCAGATCGTGCCAACAATTTGCAGGCACGATCATTGCTATAATTATTGCAGCCGCAAAATAACTGGCGCATTTTCGAAAACCATCGACTTTACGCACGACGAACCATGGTTGGGTCTGCTACAGGCAACGCTGAATACGCTCGCCCGAGACGATTACTTTGACTATTGTCAAAGAACTGGAGCCAAGGTGCAATGAATTGCGCCGCTGCTATACTAGTTCTCAACAACGCATTGGCGGAAAAAAACGGCATGCTGAACGCCTCGCACTATCAGGCGACTGAAACGCTACCGAATGGTCTCCGACTGCTAATTCGCGCCACGGAACCGCATGATGACCTCGCTGGCGCAATTCAACGCAGAGTCAGCCCCAAAACATTCTTCTATCGGTTCCTTCGGCCGAAGCATTACCTGGCCGACAAAGAACTCGCGTCACTTGTTAATTGCGATTTTGTGAGCCAGGTCGGCCTCATCGGGCTTGTCCGACATAATCTTAGAATGGCGATTGTCGCGGGAGCGCGGTATTGGATCACCCGGCCAGACGAGGCCGAAATCGCCTTCATCGTCGCTGATGCCTATCAGAAGCAAGGCATCGGCACAGCAATGCTGACGCACTTGTGCTCTATCGCCCGACAGTCTGGCCTAAAACATCTTTACGCACTCGCGATACCGGACAATGAGGGCGCACCGCGCTTACTCAAGAAGCTTGGATTTCCCTGTGATATTCGTCGCGATCCAGCACAACGGATGATGTATATTACAGTGCATTTAACTAGCGCAGGCCCCTCTGAAGACCTGCGAACAGCCAAAGAAACATAGGCGAGCCTCCGGCGCTGCCCGATAAAATGGGCGTCCAATGTCCTCGACTGACTAGGGCGGCGGGAAGCGGCGCGACGGCACGGCAACTGGAATGGCGCTGTATGCCACAAGGAAACGGGCGACGCGGCGTTTTATCTTCCAATTTGGGAGGATTGTAGGGAGCATGTCGTCTGACATGCGAGCTGGCCCGAAGTGCAACCCATGACGCACGCCGTGTTCGATGTTGCGTTTAAGGTGCCGGTTCGAGTGGCCGTGGTCGTCGGCGCCGCGGGAATGACGCAGCCGGTTTGGCAGTTTGCCGCCTGCGAGTTGCACGACATCATGCAATTCGTGACGGTCGAAGTGACTGGAGTTGAAAGCCCTTGGAAAGGAGGAGTGACGTTTGGAGTTGTTGCCTGCGCCAGCGCAACATCATGCGCGCTGAGGTAGATCGCAGTCGCTGCGAAAGGGTGGCAAAAACCCGCATGACGCCCTCCTTCGGCTTGCACACACTTCGCGGCCATTCTAGCTGGATGAACGTTCGAGGAGAACCGAATCCCCCCAATTCTCCTCGGCCTCGCGCTTCACCGCTGGCGCTTTCGGATTTTTGACTTGGAGATTCCAGGGGGCTCCGGCAGCTTGACAATATTGGCCGCGATCCTTCGCGCTTCGTCCTTGCTGGGCAACTTGGCGTCGAGTGCCGAGCGCCGGCTCATCCTCGAAACAAACGTACCGTGCGAGGGTATGGGATCAAGGGTGCGGAATGCGGGCGCTGGAATCGTCCGCCTCATAATCCGCCATCCAAACATATTGTAGGTCGTGTACCGATTGGCTCCAAATCCGGCCGAGTACGAAGCCGACCGCCATCGCGGACGAGATTTCCAGAACCATCACCCAAGTCATGGCATGTTCCTTTGCGGGTCAATGCCACTAGGTTGCCCCTACAAAGGTTACCGGACGATTATTTACGCGGCGACTTCCTGCCCAATTCCTCGACAGACCACGGCGGCGGAAAGGGCGGGTGTCGGTGAATGCCTGATCGCGTCAGGCAAACCAAAATATCGCGACCACCATCGAAAAAAGAAGACGGCCGGTTAATCCCGGCACCACGAAGGCACGCGTTGCGACAGACCAGGGCGGCGGGAAGCGGCGAGGGGAGTTTCGCTGCATTTTCCAAAATGGGTTTCCCAGCGGGTTCCCAGAACGATTTTGAGCCTCCAACGACCGCTTTAAAAAGATAAGCTAAGTTATTGATTTTATTCTGGAGGCCACGCCCGGAATGAACCGAGGTAAACGGTTTTGCAGCGCGACGCTGGTCTCAAGTCATCCCTCCTGATCCCAGCGGGTATTGAATTGTCAGGGGTTTTTGGGTTGGTCGTCCCTGTTGGTGTTGTGAATTGTCACCAAGTTACGAATAATTGGGTGACAATTTGGATGACAAAACGGGCGTTTGAAATCTGCGCAGGCCAAGGTGGGTAGGGGAGGGAATGATATTGGTAGTCGGCGTTGCTGAGAAGGTTCCATGTAAAAGCCCTGCGCACTCCGGGAACTTAACGCCGATAACGGTATTGTTGGAGTAAGGCTGGGCGGATTTGTCATGACAACGCGCTCAGCTTCAAGGGCCTCGACATTCGGTCGGGGCCTTTAACTTTTCTGCTTCTGCCCTCGGCGTCGATCTACCATGTAATTTGCCGGAGTAACGCCGATGATGACTGTGAGGCAGGCCAGCCACCTAATTGATTGGGTGATTGTAGGCCTAATCGTGATTGGAGGTCTGCTGTACTTTTTAGGCCCCGCATCGCTGAGGACAGACGAAGTAATCGTTATTGGCTTGATCATCCTTGCGCTAATTGGCTTTCAAATTGGGCTGCGCCGTTCACAATGACGACACCCCGCTTCTCGCCGCCGTGGTCCGCCGAACTCACCCCGAACTGTTACATCGTACGCGATGCTGACGGTCGGCAGATTGCGTACATCTATTATGAGTGTGAGCCTGGGCGGCGATCAGCAGCAAAGCTGCTCAGCAAAGATGAGGCAAGACGTATTGCCGCGAACATCGCTAAACTTCCCGCCTTGCTGCGCAAGGATTGAGTGGTGGCGGCCTGAGCCATGCTCGAAACTCCCATCATAGTCGTACTCATCACAGCGGCGATTGTTGCAGTTCTATGGTTGGTGTATCGCCGACTGACTGGAGTTGGTGCGCAAGATCGAGGCCAGGCCGCGGACAAGGCTGTGCACTGCCACGAGTGGGCCAGGAAATCCCCTCGTTCTCGCCTTCCTCATCGATAAGCTCCAAATGGGGATGAGCGACGACAACGAAATCCAGTCACGCACGAACCGCATGGATGATGCATTCTGTGCCCGCTTGCGCGCGGCCATAGAAGCAGGGCTGGAAAGTGCGCCGATAGGTGTTGTCACCACGCCTGGAACCCAACACCCCAAACTCGCTGGGCGATATGCTGCCCCTCAAGAGAGGGGGACGGCCATCGATGGCTGATTATTATTCTATCATTGCGACCGCAGTTTCTCGTTTGCCAAGCAAAACCGATGAAGCGAGGTGCGCAATATATGATCGTGCACGCACCGCACTCCAGGAAGCTTTGCGCGACTATGAGCCACTGCTGTTAGCGAAGGAGCAAGAGGCGCTCGACGACGCCATTCGTACACTGGAAGTGATCAACGACATAAGAGAAGAAGTGGCTGTCCCTCATCCGGGCTAACTTTATGTAGTGCACTCCACTCTGCAGAGGCGCACTTCTCGGCCCTTTAGTGAGCGCACGCCGATCATGATGCGCCTTTACTGCTGCGCGTGAATGTAACTATTCCGCGCCATGCAGGCATCGACAAGCGTAGTTTCCTTGCGTGCTTGAGCGAGCGGCCCCAGAACCGTGCCAGGATCGGTAGGCCCAGCTCCAGTAACCCCCTCACCCTTACACTGCGCCAGCGTCGCCTGCGCCTTAGCAGCATCAACTGGTCCCTTTCACCAGATGAATTTTGCCGCAAGTGCAATCACTACGATTGTCACGATCACCAATGCAGCCATTTGTACCCAGAGGTTATTTGCAAGGCCGCTTTTGTGTGTGATTTGAGTATCCACCCGGATCACCTCCCCTCGATTGGGCATACGGTGATCCAAGGGAAGCGACGCGACTGAGAAGGTTAGCAGTAGCGACGCTCTCTTGGTTCCTCGGCTTCCGTCGCTGTCACCCCGCATTGTTGGCAGTTGTAGGTGCGTAGTTCAGGAAGCGAGGCCACTCTCGGGACTGCTTTACAGAAGCGCATCGGGCTGCCGCAATTCGGGCACTCAGGACCTTCATCAGCGCCTTTGCCGTCCATGCTGCTCTGTTTAAAGGCTGCACGAAAGAACGGCATTGACCTAGATCAATGGGACCATAGCGAAGCCTGCCCGCTACTTCCTCGTAGCCCCGTTTGCCCTCACTCGCTTGGGGCAGCTCACGCAAATTCAAGCGCGATCACGTTTGCGCAATACGGGTACGGAAGCTCCAAAACGTTTAGGTACAGTTCAACGGGTAGGGTAAACATGAAAAGCGAGGGCCAGAACACGGATTAGATTTCGGGGTTTTCCTGATCGCGGTGGCCCCATCCAAACCCAAAAGAAAAAAGACCATGATCACGAAGGAACAGCTCGAAGCGATCATCAAGGCCGTCGACGAAGGCGGCGACGGCGACGACGAAATCAGCGAAGAGGAAGTGATCGCCATCCTGCGTGACCACGCCCCGGGAGAAATCCCATTCTTTCAGGAAATGTTTGCCTGGGAGCGGTCTCGAAATCGCCCACACTGAACTCGCGACACAACCGCTCGCCCGCCCGCCCGCGCACGCGCCCACATGGCGGCGGCGCTTGTGACGACCCGCCGCTTCCTGCCGCCCCGGTCTGTCGAAGAACAGCCCGCCTGCTTTGCCGTGCGCGATCACAACGGTCAGCCAGCTTGCCTTAGGGCCTTCGTATATCCGGGCCCTTCGCTGGCGGCTTCAATAAATCGTCCCTCAGTGCGTCATAACAAGCATGACGCTCTGTTGCGTTCTCCAGCGCGCTGCAATTCTGAAAACTTGGTCCGCGCAGCCATAGCGCCGCGATAAAGAAGGCGATGCACAGCACAAGCGCGGCCATTAAGAGGCCGAACCGATCTACGCGTTCCTCTGAGGAATCCGGCCAAGGCGTTTCGGCCTCGTCGATTCCGCCGTTAATATCCCATTCCGGACGTTGCATACCTGGAAAGCTAATCATGTGGCATATAAATGCGATACGGACCGAGGGATGGCACCGCTTTCCGCCGCATGAACCGAGCCAAGCTGTCGCTGTGTCCTTAATCTTCTTGGCTGGCCACCTGGTCGCGGTACATCTGCCGGAACTCGGCGGAATCCAATCTCGATGTCCGCTTTTGACCCAAAGCGCGGACATTGGCTATCGCAGCAGTTAACGCAGTTCGAGCGACCCGGGCATGGCACGCTCAGCTTCGGTGATCAGTTGCGCCTCGCGCTGACGCACAAAGAGTGCTCCGGCAATGAGAGCTATCACGGCAATGAACACGAGAGGGAGTACCAGCCGACCCTGCAGTCGTTCGAACTCGCCGCCGACCCAATATGCG
>Ga0318531_10000419_pt1 | contig 11639 bp, 11 predicted proteins | sample GRESIP053b4f25_FD_203486 | JGI IMG/M metagenome (GOLD analysis project Ga0318531, IMG submission 203486) | Tropical soil microbial communities from Luquillo Experimental Forest, Puerto Rico - GRE.SIPMG.053b4f25 | ecosystem: Environmental > Terrestrial > Soil > Tropical forest > Bulk soil... | reverse complement strand
ACCGTGGCCTTCGCGCCAAACGCGTCACCTGCAACCGGTACCTGAGAGATCGCCATGAAGCGCGCGACCGGCTTAGGCGCATCGGCCGCGAAATCGGCCGCAAACGCATCGGGATCCACGGCGAGGAAGCCGTCGCCTACCGGTCCGACGCTTTTGGCGGCCGCCGGCATTTTGTCGCTCAGATCGGCAACGCTCTCCCCGACATCCGGCTCGAAGGCCGCCACGAAAACGAGAGCCTTGACGCTGGCATGCGTCCCCACTTCGTTGATGATCATCCCGCCATAGCTGTGGCCGACCAGCACACAGGGACCGGCCTTGTCGAGCACGCGGCGCGTCGCAGCCACGTCTGCCGCGAAACTCGTCTCAGGCTCCTGGACAACTCGTACCGAGTAACCGTGGCTCTGGAGAATGTCCGCCACCGGCTTCCATCCGGAGCCATCGGCGAAGGCGCCGTGGACCAGAACGATAGTCTTGACGGCCGCGTACGCAGGGGATGACGCCGCGAGGGCGGCGCCCGTGAGGAGAACTAGAATCAAGCGCTTCATGGTGCAGCTCCGCTGATGTTGGCGACAGTGAGTGTGGATGTGGCTGGTGCACGGAACAATCCGCCACCGATCGCGCGGAATGTCCGCTCTGGGTCAACGGCAGACATAGCGTCTCGCCTAGGCTATGTCCGCTTTACCCCCGAAAGCGGACATCGAGCGAGGCGACGGGCATGTCCGCTTTGTGCCAATCGCGACGTTTATGCACCGCAACAAAGCGGGTTGTCACCCGATACGGTGAGGTCGACCATCGGGTCTTCGCAAACCAATAGGTCAGTGACTCGCGCCGCCCGATGGGGCTATCCCGGTTCCGCTTCAAATGTTAGGAGTCAAGTTTGAATATGTGGAGAGGGTCTATGAATCGGTCGGTCATTCGCAACCTCCTGGTCGTCGCGCTGATTGCATATCCGGCGTTTGCGTTCGGGCAAGACCAGGCGCCCGACGTCAAGGGCAAATGGATCGGAAAGACTCACACTATACTTGTGGGCAAGGGCGGGCATTGGCCGAAAGGCCGTGGAACCTGGGACCGACCGGCCCTGCTCGAGAAGGACCTAGCGTTCGACATCAGGGGACAGGACGGCCGCCGCTTCTGGGGCGTGACGACGATCTCAGGCGGCGGGGAGAAGACCGACGAACCGTTCATCGGCGAGCTTACCGGCAAGGACTACAAGAGCTTCGTCTTCGCCGATACCGACGGCTTCTGGAACGGACAACTCGACGGCGGCGACGTGCTCTCGTTCTGCTACATGCATACCCACAGCAGGTCCACCGTGGTCAGCTGCTCGCAGGTCAAGCGAGCGCGCTGACGCGCGACAACTTGCCTTTATGAAGCGGCACTTGGGGCCATGTCCGCTTTGTGCCCAAAGCGGACTCCTGCGCCGCGGCAAAAGATATTGTTATTCGATCACCTCGTCGGCGCGGGCGAGTACCGTTCCCGGTATGGTTATGCCCAGCAGCTTCGCGGTTGCGAGATTGATGAAAAGTTCAAACTTCGTCGGTTGCTCGATCGGTAATTCACCCGGTTTCGCGCCGCGAAGAATCTTGTCCGTGTACTCGGCTGCGCGCCGGAACATGTCCGAAAAATTTGGACCATAAGATATCAAGCCTCCGGCTTTGACGTAGTCGCCTACATTGAAAAGCGTCGGCAGTCGCGCGGCGCTCGACGATTTTATGATGCGGTCCAGGTTGAAATTTACGAGGGGGTCGCCAACGACGTACAGGGCCTGCGTATCCCCCTTGAATGTTTCGAAGGCGAGCGTGATGTCCTGTGCTCGCCGAATTTCAGGTGCGGTGACATCGATCCCAAGCGTGCCGGCCAGTTTCTCGATCGCACGGCTCTCCAGCAAGGCATCTGCATAGCCGGCATTGGCAATGACCGCCAAGTGCCGAAGCCCAGGCATAATCTCGCGCAAGAGTTCAAGTCGCTTGCCCGCAAGCTCGGTGTATTGAAGCGATAGGCCGGTGACGTTGCCGCCCGGCCTAGCCAGACTGGCGACTTGGCCGCTCCCAACCGGGTCCGAGCCCAGCGCGATGACGATCGGAATGACGGAAGTGGCCTGCATCAATGCGGGTACGGCGATGCCCCCCGTAACGATAACATCAACCTTGAGTTTGACGAACTCAGCGGCGATCTCGGCGAAGCGGTCGCTACGTCCCTCCGCCCAGCGATACTCAATCGCGATTGTGCGGTGCTCGATCCATCCGAGCTCCGCCAGTCGTCTGACATAAGCGGCAGCCCAAGAACTCCAGACCGAGGCGGCTGTCCCACCACCCAAGAAGCCTATGGTCGCGACCTTCTGCTGCCCCCGCCCTGGAGCTTGCGCGCGCGCCGCGAGCGGCCACGCCACCGTGCTCCCAATCACTTTGATGAAATCGCGTCGCCGCATATCGGCACCCCAAGCCCAGGGGCGGGTATTGTATCCGCCAAGACAGGAGCTTGACAGGGGGCGCAAAACCGTCGGCGCGGTGCACAGCCGATGTCTCGGCAAGCAGCCCACTCTGATCGGGCCGGCGGTGGAGCGACACCGCGGCGACCGAAGACGCTGATCGAGCCCGCGAACAAGCTTTAGCGGGATTTCGACCGCGCGGCGGCAGGCGGCGACAACGCAACGGCCGCCTCGGACGTGAGCAGGAGGAAGGTGAACGTCTCCTGCAGATAGAGGCGCACGACGGAATCCGTGTGGCTCAAATAGCCGATGGAGACGTCCTGGCCGATGTGCAGGTCGAAGTCGCCGCCGCGGGTGGTGAGCACGAATGCGCCGGAGAGCGCCGGGGCCCAGATGATCTGGTCGTTCACGAGGCGCTTGACGTGCTCCAGCACCGGATATCCGTGGTCGCTGGTCTCGCTGAGCCCGGTATAGGCGTCCGCGCTCAGCAACACCGAATAGGGGCCATTGACGCCGACGAGACGCAGCTGGCTCAGCGCCTGCGCGATGGCGTCGGGGTAGTTGCGCACGTCGGCCGGAAGGGTCCTCACCGGGTTGCTCGTCCCCTGCCGCACGCCTTGGATGCCAGCGGCGGCGTAGCCTTCGAAGATGGCTTGATCTTCGGCAAAGGCGATGCGCCGCGCGGCGTCCTTGGCGGGCTGCCAGTCCGAGTCGTTGGCCCCGCGCTCCACGTCGTCGATCTGCTGGCGGTCGAGCTCGAACGGCGCGCGCACCTCGACCAGCGCCTTCACCTCGCGCTGCCTGGTCACGAGCCCGTCTCCGGGCGCCCGGACGTTGCGCAGGTGGCCGGTGCCCACGGCGGAGAGGGCGACGCCGGCCGGGCCCTGCACGTCGACGACGCGCCGCCCGGCGAGGTAGCGCTTGAGCGTGCGCGAGGTCTCCTCCTCGATCTGAGCCCAGGCCGCTTCGGAGATCGGGGCAAGCTCGCGGTGCAGATTATTCATGGGACGGGTCTCCCTTGAGGGAACCGATGCCGAGCGAACCATCGCGGATGGGCGCAGCTGCCGGCGAGGGTGTTGCGGTGGACGTGGCGGACGGTGGCGCGGCCGCTACGCGCTCGTCCCCGAGGCTCTCCAGGAACGTCGCGGACGGCACGAAGAACAGGTTGCCGCTGATCGCGCGGCTGAAGTCCAGCAACCGATCGTAGTTGCCGGGGGGCTGGCCGACGAACATGTTGGTGAGCATCTGCTCGATTGTGCGCGGCGAGCGCGCGTAGCCGATAAAGTAGGTGCCGAACTCGCCATGCGCGGCGGAGCCGAACGGCATGTTGTCGCGCACGATCTTCATCTCTTTTCCGTCTTCCACGATCGTGGTCAGCGCATTGTGGGCGGATGTCGGCTTGACCGCGTCATCGAGCTCGATGTCGGAGAGCTTCGTGCGGCCGATGATGCGCTCCTGGGCTTCGACGGGCAGCGCGTTCCAGGCGGCCAGATCGTGCAGGTACTTCTGCACGATCACGTAGCTGCCGCCTGCGAACGCGGCGTCCTCCTGGCCGATGAGCGCGGCGTCGATCGCCGCCTGACCCGTCGGATTTTCGGTGCCGTCGACGAAGCCGATGAGATCGCGGTCATCGAAATATTTGAAGCCGTGCACCTCGTGCACCGGCGAAACCGCATCCTTGAGGCGCGCCATCATCTGCGTCGCCAGCTCGAAGCACAGATCCATGCGCCTGGCGCGGATGTGGAAGATCAGGTCGCCGGGTGTGGAGACGGCATGGCGGGAGCCGGCTTGGATTTCGCGGAACGGATGCAGCTCCGCCGGCCGCGGCGGGCCGAACAGCTCGTCCCACGCCTGCGACCCGAACCCCATCACGCAGGACAGGTTTCCGTCGAGATCGCGGAAGCCAACGGCGCGCAGCAGCGCGGCGAGCTCGGCGCAAAGGGAGCGCACCGCCTCGCGACCGGCGGCACCGCCGTTAAGCGTCACGATCTGAAAGATCGCGGCGCGCGTCAGGGGCTGCACCACCGCCTGGGGGACGGCAGGCACGTCATCTGCTGCGGGTGTGGTCAATGGACCGGACTCCACCCTGGTGGCATTGCCCGAGTGCGCGGGGAACGAAGCGCGGAAACCGGCGTGCGGAAATTCGTCCCATGAATCCACTCAAATGTTACGATGCGACAAGACGGTCGGGGGGCGCGCCGTACCATCCAAGCTGAATGCGGGTCGAGATTCAATCTTGAAAGCCGATTGACAAAGGAGATTCTGGTCGCGCCGGGAATGGGAATCCGCGCCAGGTCCGCTCATGGACCGGAGCAACGTGAAAGATGCGGGCCTTAAGGCCCGCGCTCCAGCAGGATTGGCGCTAGGGACTCTCGTAGACCGCCACTTCCGAGGCGACGCCGCGCAGCGCGCGGCTTTGCGCCACTGGTTTGCGGCCATTGCTGCCGAGCACGCGCGCGCTGCGCGGGTTGTGCACCACCGGCGCCGTCGCCAGGATCGACCGCGACATCGCAAGCCCCTGGACTCGCGAGGCGGTGAGACACGCCATCGAAAAGCCGCCGACCGCCGCAGCCGGCGCCACCAGGCTCTCCGGCCGCAATCGTCCTTTCCGCGGCGGCCTAGCTGTCGTCGCTGAAGCCCCTTGTTGGCGAGGATTTTGCTCGCCACGGCATAGCACATGACATTTTTTTGTCTTGGCTTGGCCGCCGGCCGTGTGACAGAATTGCTACGGTCAAATGTCAGTTCGGTTACACGCGGAGCGATCCATGAGTTTGCAATGGCGGGCGCGGTCGAGGTCCTTGGCTTGGTCAAATCCGCTCGCCTGGTGGTGGTCGCAGTTGACGCTCGTGAGCGCCATCAATATCGCGGCTTGGTTCTCGCTCTACCACTACCTGCAGAAACCGCGGACCGGCGGTCTCGGCGGTACGTCCAGCACCGAGCTGATGCTCCTGCTCTGCGCGGCATACGTCTTTGGCTGCGCATTTCGATCGTTCCTTCCGCGCGCGGATGTTCAGCGCATCTGCCTGTTCGACACCTGGCTGTCGAGCGTCGTGATCGGACGGTCGGTGGCGACCGTGGCCGAGGTCTGCTTCGCGGCGCAGTGGGCGATTGCGCTGCATCAGCTCGGCACCATGACGGGAGCGGACACCACCTTGAACGCCGCGTGGGTGATCGTGCCGTTGATCCTGATCGCGGAATGCTTCTCGTGGTATGCGGTGCTGACCAAGAAGTACGTCGGCAACGCCATCGAAAATTCGATATGGGCGTTGGCTTTCTTCATCGTCGCGGTCGGCCTTTGCCGGTTGCTGCCGGAGTTCGACGGTGCGGCGCGCGTGGCCCTCGTCGTCGCGATCGTCGGCATCGCAGGCTATCTCGCGTTTCTGGCGACCATCGACGTGCCGATGTATCTGACGCGATGGCGGGCCGAAGTTGCAAACGGCAGCAGACCCCTGAGCCCGCTGGAGGGCCTGCGTGACGCGAGCTTTCGTTGGGTCGTGACCCACGACATCGCCGAGTGGAAGGATGAGATTGCCTGGATGTCGCTTTATTTCAGTGCGGCGGTCTGGGCGAGCCTCGCGCTCTGCGTTTGCTATTGCGCTCAGGGCGCGCCCTAGACTGCGTTTCGGTCAGATCGGATCCCGCGAGCCCCCGCGCTTTTCACGTCGCTCCGACGGACGCGCGTGCGGATTAAGGGAGCGGTTTGGTCCACACATTTGAAACGCCGGAACGGGTCGGACGCGTCGAGACCAGCGCAGCCACGCGCCCATGCATGTCCGCTTCACCCCCCGAAAGCGGACATGGCGAGCTTGCCTCGATATGTCCGCTTTGTGCCAAAAGCGGCCAGGACTCAGTCATGCCAGTTTGCAGTTTCATGGACGATTTTCCCGCCGACCATCGTCATTGTAGCGGAAATGTCGCGCAGCCCAGTCTCATCGATGGTGAGCGGATCGGCGGTCAAGACAGCGAGGTCCGCCAGTTTGCCGGGCTCCAGTGAGCCCTTTTTGCCTTCGTCGAAGGTGAGATAGGCGCCGCTTGCAGTCGAGCAGCGCAAAGCTTCCGCCCGAGTGATCGCCTGTTCGGGCGCGATACGCTCTTTTGTGAGGTCTTCGCGTGCAACCGCCTGCCAGATCGGCCAGAACATCGAGACTGGCACGTTGTCGGTTGCAAGTGCCACCGTCACGCCGGCATCGAGCAGATCGCGCATCGGCGTGATCTCGCGGTGGTGTTCCTTCGGCAGGCGCTGCTGCCACAAGTGACCTTGCTTGTAGATGTTACTGTTGGTGTGAGTGGTCAGGACTATGCCCATGCGCGCAATGCGTTCGATATCACGCGGCGTCAGGACCGAGATATGGCCAAGCACCCAGCGGCGGCCGTTGAGCGGAATCTCACGATCCACTTCCTCGAACAGGTCGAGCATGCCCGGCGAAGTGCCTGCAAGGCTCACCGCGCGGATGTCATTGGCCGCGAGCAGCAGCAGAACCTCCTTGGCCTTGGGGCGTGGCAGGAAGAAATCGTAGTTGAACCCCGCCCAACCGGTGTATGGCGACGCCGTCGCGCGCACAACGTCCGCTGGATTGCTTCCGATGCCGACGATGAGACCGGCCATCTTGAGCCAGTCGTCGCCGAGCGCGGGCTCGCCGAGCCATCCGCCCCAAGCCTCGATCAGCGGGCCCAACGGCGCCCCACCCACCGTCTTCCAGTTCGGGCTGAACACCAACGCCGAACGCATCGTGAGTGAGCCATCGCGATAGGCGTCCTTGTAGGCGCGCAGGAGTTCGTTGGCGACGCCGTGCTCCTCAAACACGCTGGTCGTGCCAAAGGCATGATAGGCGGCTGTCGACATCGGCATGGCGCGGACGCGGTCGGCGCGTGTGAAGCCCGCCGCTTGGCGAAACCAGATCAACTCGGCGATCGGCTGCATCTCGCGTTCGATGAACACGCCGGTCGGGTCGCCATTGGCGTCTTTCTCGATCGTGAGCACGTCGGCGGGAGAAACCGTGTCGCGGGTGATGCCTGCCCGCTGGAGGGCCTCGGTATTGGCGCAGGACACCAGCGGCAAGGTGTGGCGCCAGAAGCCCCAGATCGAGCGGATGAATACGGGATTGTTGGGGGCGGCGGCATCGAGATCTTGGCGGGTCGGCCATCGCTTTTCGGCGAGAATCTCCGGTACGTTGAAGTAGTACGGCGGATCGCCGATCGGCATGGTGACGATCCACTCGCCGGGCTTGGTTTTGTGCGCGAGGTCGGCGATGCGGTCCTGGATGTCTTGGATCGAACGCACCGGCCCGAGCGAAGGATAAACACTTTTGAGGCCTTCTCGATCCATGTGAGCATGACCGTCGATTAGACCGGGGATGACGGACTTGCCCTTCAGATCGATGATGCGGGTCGCCGGTGCGGCATGCGCCGCCATTGCCGCATCCTCGCCGACGGCGACGATCCGCTCGCCGGCGATGGCGATCGCTTGAGCGATCGAAAAATTGGCGTCGACCGTGATGACTTTGGCGTTCTTGAGAATGAACTCGGCAGGTTGCGCGGTTGAAAATGGCGGCGAGGGCGGCGCTGATGCTGATGTTTGCGCTGTGGCCGGCAAGCCCGCGCCGAAGGTCAATGCAGTGCCAGCGGTCACCTTCAGAAAATCACGGCGGGGAACGCGTTCTTCCGTCATCCGCCCCTCCCTTCCGCTGTCCATGCGTTGTTATGCTTGTTGGATCGAGGTTAGCGCGACTTGGCTGCGACGGAAATGATTGCTTTGGGTCAAAAGCGAAGGCTCAGACAGAGCAAATGTTTTCCAGTCTTCTTCCGATAACAGACGTTGGCGAGCAATGCCGGCACTTCCAACTCGTGCCAGCAGGAGACATCGCCACCAGGCTCCGAGCGCCGTTGCCTCAAACTGCGTTTAAGGTATCAAAATGGGGTAGCTTCAGACGTAGGCGTCTTGCCCCCGGATTGCGCGCGCCGCGTTTGCTTCCGGCGCACATCGGAATTCCTTGGAGGCGCGCATGAAAAGGCTGCTTCTCATGGTCACGTTCACCACCATATTGGCAAGTCACGCCGAAGCGCAGCAGGTCCCTGACCCTCGCGTCGCTGACCTCTTGCAGGCCGGTAAAATTCGGGTCGGGATGCATTCCGTTATGTATACGAAGGATTCCCGAACGGGTGAGCTGAAGGCGGCCTCGACCGGGATCATTCTGCTCGACATTGCCCGGACACTTGGAGCGCGGATCGGGGTCGAGGTCTTGCCGGTCGGACATCCGACTATTCCTGAGATGTTGACGTGCCTTACGGCCGGCGCGTGTGACATGGGGTTCATGGGCCCCGACCCGTCTCGCGCTGGTGTCGACTTCTCGCCTCCCATTCTCCAATTGGATTACACCTTTCTCGTGCCGGCGGGCTCTTCGATTGGGAGGACTGCCGACGCGGATCGGCCGGGCGTTCGCATCGCGGTCGTGCGCGATCATGCCTCGACCTTGACCTTGAGCCGCATATTCAAGCACGCCCAACTCATCTACGCCGCGACTCCCGACCCCACGTTCGAACTCCTGCGCACTGGACATGCGGACGCGTTTGCCTCAGTGCGCCCTGTGCTTTTGGCGTATTCCTCAAGGCTTCCCGGCTCGCGGGTGCTGGAGGACCACTACGGCGCCAACCTCCTCGGCATGGTGGTGCCCAAGGGTCAAACCGAGCGACTAGCCTACATCAGTGAGTTCATCGAACAGGCCAAGGCCTCGGGATTGGTGCAGCAGGCCATCGAGCGCGCCGGCGTGCCCGGACACCGCGTGGCAGCGACAAAGGCAAACTGAAAACATTTACTCACTTGCTCCTGAAAGACCGTTAGCCGTGTTTGAGAGAGACGCTCAGGCTCCGGCAGACGACCGCTTCGGGTCAGAAGCGGAAAGGCTCAGAATGAGCAAATGTTGTCCGCTTCGCCCCGAAAGCGGACATGGCGAGCTTGCCTCGATATGTCCGCTTTGTGCCAAAACCCGACTCGTGCACGGCAGCAAAGAAAGTCCTACTCGATCAGTCGCGGAGCGGCGGTGGTGCGGTTCCATCAGTGGCAGATTGTCAGGCGTCGCCGGTCGGCACGATCGTCGCCGTCTCGATCATGAGGATGACGGCCTTCTCCGGGGCGCGTGTTCGGTGGATCACACCTTTTGGGACGACGAAGCCTTGCCGTGGTGAAAGCGCGACAGAGCGGCCCTCCAGATCGATGATGAACGTGCCGCTGAGCACGAAAAAGAACTCGTCATCATTATCGTGCTTGTGCCAATGGTACTCGCCCTGCATGACGCCGAGACGCACGACTGAATCGTTTACCTTGCAAAGCGTCTGATTGTACCATTGGTCGGTGCACGCCTCCACAAGCGATGGAACGTCGATAACATCGAGCGCATCGAATTTGATGTCGAGATGTACGGCATAAGGGAAGGCGGCAGCATCCGTTGCAGACATAGGTTTCTCCCCTGTTGGAGCACAAACAAGTCTCCCGTGCTCCGACCGAAAGATAACACACCTCGGTAGGGCAAGTGACTGCCGCGCTTGGTTCGTTGGCTGCAGCCGTCGCAACCTGCGTCAACGCACGCGGAGATCGAAGCAGGCGTTGCCGCTGCGTCCGTATCCGGGCGGGCATTTCCCGACCTTCGGGCCGGCTGCAGGGGCAGGACAAGACATGGGCATGCACTAGCCGCCGCTCTGCATGTAGCCGAACGGGCATTGCGCACTTTTCACCGCGGGTATGAGCGGCGCTGCCGCGGCTGGCGTCAGCACGACAAGCATGACGAGGGTGGTGAGGGCGGCGACACGGCGCATGGGCCATCCAGTGTAGCACACTTTAACTTACCAACCCTGGCGCGGTGCCGTTCCACTGCGAGCCAATGCCCGCTTGGGGTCAAAAGCAGAAAAGCTCAGAATGGTCGGCGCGCCATTCGAGATCGCAAGTTGTTGTTTAGCAGCCCAACAACTTGAATTTGCGTCCGCTTTTGGGGAGATGCGGAAGCAAATTGTCGGTCGGGCGCAAAGGGTGCCAACCGCGACACTCACACCCAGCCTCAGAACGGCGTATCACCCGCGATGGTGATGCGATGCATACGCCGCCGCTTGCCCGGATAATCGTTGAGCGCGCGATGCTGGGTGCAGCGGTTGTCCCATATCGCCAGCGAACCAACCTCCCAGCGGAATCGGCAGGTAAACTCCGGCTGCACGGCATGCGTCATCAGAAAATCGAGAACCGGCCGCGCCTCGGCGCGCTTGAACCCTTCGAGCGTTTGCGTGTGATTGCTTATGTAGAGCGCTTTGCGGCCGGTCTCAGGATGGGTGCGCACAAGCGGATGCGTGGATTCCGTCTGCACGTCGCCGGGGTCGCGCACCTTGGCTGCCATCTTCTCGTTGCCGGCGTAACGGCCGTCTTTGGTAGAACCTATCTCGTCACTCCGGCTGAGTATCTTGCGGTCTCCGACATTGCTGGTCTTGATGCCCTTGAGCATCTCTTTCATCGGATCGGATAGCGCGTCGTAGGCGAGGTACATGTTGGCAAATAGCGTATCACCGCCCGCATCAGGCGTCTCCTTGGCGTAAAGTATCGTCGCCTTTGCGGGCTTCGGATTGAACATCTGGTCGGTGTGCCAGACCTCTCCGAATACTCTGGTGTCACCCTCCTCCTTAATGATTTCGAGGATCTCGGGATGCTCGTCCATGCCTTTCATGAACGGGTGATAGTGGATTTCACCGAAGCGCTTAGCAAAGGCGATCTGCTGCTCGGGCGTGAGGGTCTGGTTGCGGAAAAAGACCACAAGGTGCTCGAGCCAGGCGGCCTCTATTTGCCTGAACGTTTCATCATCCAACGTACTCAGGTCGACGTTGGCAATTTCAGCGCCGAGCGCTCCTGCGATAGGCTTGACTTCGATCCGCCGGTAGGATGCCACGGTCTTGCGCCTCTTTCGTCCGGGATACTGCAAGAGGCAAGCCAACCGGTCAACGGCACATCCTGGCTCTCGGCCGTCTATGTTGATGCCTTCATTAGGGGGCACCGCCCTGAAAGCAGACGTGAGATGGGCGCGAGATGGTCTTCGCGGGAGCAATCCGACTCAACCGAGCCGGACTGCTAGCGCCAACTGCGGAGTCGTGCACCAGCAAAAACAGCGTCTATTGCCTCAGTTCAGTCGGAGCTCAGTGATGAGTCGTGGATCGGGCCTGACCTCACCTCGCTCGACGC
>Ga0318531_10000399_pt1 | contig 11808 bp, 12 predicted proteins | sample GRESIP053b4f25_FD_203486 | JGI IMG/M metagenome (GOLD analysis project Ga0318531, IMG submission 203486) | Tropical soil microbial communities from Luquillo Experimental Forest, Puerto Rico - GRE.SIPMG.053b4f25 | ecosystem: Environmental > Terrestrial > Soil > Tropical forest > Bulk soil... | reverse complement strand
GGCTGCAGGTTCGAGGCGTTCCAGTGGGTGCGCTCGCGGATCGCCTGGATGGTCGACTTGGTGGTGCCGACGAGCCGCATGATCTGGCTGTCCTTGAGCTCGGGATGGTTGCGCACCAGCCAGAGGATGGCGTTCGGGCGATCCTGGCGGCGCGACACCGGCGTGTAGCGCGGGCCCTTCTTCTTCTTCGCCTCGGGCAGCCGCACCTTGGGATCGAGCAGCTTGAGCCGATAGTCCGGATCGGCGACGGCTTTCTCGATCTCCTCGCGGCTGAGCTGACCGGTGAGCACGGGATCGAGGCCCTTGATGCCCTGCGCGGCATCGCCGTCGGCGATCGCCTTCACCTCGAGCGGGTGAAGCTTGCAGAAGTCGGCGACCTGATCGAACGAGAGCGCGGTGTTCTCGACCAGCCAGACGGCGGTTGCTTTCGGCATCAGCGGCGCTGCGACCATGGCGAAATCTCCTCTGCGCTCCGCCCGCCCTCACAGGCGAAGCTTGGTGTCATCGATGATGACGGAAGTGGCCGGAATATAGGCATTCCCCCCGGGGCGGCGCAATGGGGCTTCACGGCCCATGTCCGCGCCTAGCCCCGCGTCGGGTCGAGCACGATCTTGCCCAATGATTCGCCCGATTCGACCAGCCGATGCGCTTCGGCGGCGCGCGACAGCGGCAGGATCCGCTCGATCTGCGTCTTGATCTTGCCTTCGGCCGCGGCGGCAAAACATTTCGCCACGTCGGCGGGGCGGTAGCCGGGGCGGCCGTTGATGGTGATGCGCTTGTGATAGAGGTGCGCGAAGTCGATCGCGACGTGCGGCCCCGCATGCGCCCCGGCGGTGACCAGTCGGCCGTCGAAGCCGATGGCGCGGAAGGCCTTCGGCAGCACCTTCGGATTGGCGATGTTGTCGTAGAGCACGTCGACGCCCTTGCCGCCGGTCAGCGTCATCACCTCGGCCTGCAGGTCGCGGGTGTTGTAGTTCACGGCGTGATCGGCGCCGAGGTCGAGGCCCATCTTCACGCGCTCGTCGGAGCCCGCGGCCGCGATCACCTTGGCGCCGATCACGTTCTTGGCGATCTGGATGCCGATCGAGCCAAGATTGCCGCCCGCGCCCATGATCAGGACGGTCTCGCCGGCTTTGAGCTCGGCGACGTTGACGAGCAAGTTCCAGGCGGTCGGCACGTGGCGCATGACCACGGCGGCGTGGTGGAAGTCGAGTTGATCGGGGAGTTCGATCGCGGCGCAGGCCGGCACCACGACCATCTCGGCAAAGCCGCCGGGCCGCTTGATGCCCATCATGCCGGTCGGCCCGGCGTAGTCGTCGTCATCCTCGCGGCAAATATCGAGCGGCATGACGCCGGCGGCGGCGACCCGCATTCCCGGTCGCCAGCGTGTGACCCCGGCGCCGAGCGCATCGACGACGCCGGCGCAATCCACCCCCGGGATGAGCGGAAGCACGGGGGCGCGCGCGCGCTCGTTGCCGGCCCGCAAGCTCACGTCGAGCACGCGATTGACGGTGGCGGCATGAATGCGGATGCGGATTTCGCCCGCGCGCGGCTCGGGGTCCGGCACGTTCTCGTATTTGAGCACGTCCGGCGGGCCATAGTTGTGGATGACGATCGCCTTCATGCGCGTCCTTCATCGGTCCGAATTTTTCGAGGGGTGGAAATTGCGAGAACAGGCTTTCTCCGTCAATCGACCTTGACGTCGTGCACGGTGCGTTGGGGGGTACGCAATATGATAGAGCATTCAAGTCGCCCCCTCTCCACAAGCGGGGAGGGAGCAGGCCGAGCCGCTCGGTTGCGACGATTCCACTGGCGGAAGTCCGCCTTAAGAAACGAGGGTCACATGGATGCGAACGACAAATACGCCTGCGCCGAGCTGATCCAAGCCTGGGGTCTTTATCGCGACCAGGGCAAGTGGCCGCAACTGCTTGCAACCTTCGTGCCGGAGGGACAGATTGCGGTCTCCTGGTTCAGCGGGAGCTTTGGCGAATTCGTCGACCGCTGCCGTCGCAGCTTCGAGGCCGGACAGCGTTCCAAACATCAGATTTTTCCGTCGGTCGTGCGCCTCGCGGACGATCGCGCGCTTGCCGAGACCAACATCGTCATCCTGGTGCGTCAGAAGATCGCCGGGGTGCTCGCCGACATGACGTCCTATGCTCGCTTCCTCGACCGGCTGGGGCGACGCGGCGGGCGTTGGGCCATCGTGGAGCGCGCCGCCATCTACGAGCGCGATCGGCTCGACCCGGTCGAGCCGTCGGAAGCTTTCGACAAGCTGTTCGCGGCGAGCGACCTCTCGACCTATCCGGAGGCTTACCGCTACATGGCCGCCCGCCTCAACGCCGCCGGGCGCGCGCTCGCGCCGGTCGTCCATCGCGACGGCTCCCCGCATACGGCGCAATTGTACGCGCGATACGAGGCGTGGCTCGGCGGAGCGTAGCGAGCGGCGGGCGACGCGACGATACGGCGACGTCCGTCGTTTGCGTTCGGCCGGAAATTTCGGTCTCGTGGGTCGCTTGACAGAAGAAGGGCATAGGCCCATGTCGAATGCCGCGAGCGACGGCGCGCAACCGAGGTGCGTATGACGGTGCCCCAAGCCCCTGGAACCGACCGCAAGCCCCCGCTGAAGGTGCTGCTGTGCTCTCCGCGTGGCTTCTGCGCCGGGGTCGTGCGCGCCATCGACACAGTCGAGCAGGCACTCGCACGCTACGGCGCGCCGGTCTACGTGCGCCACGAGATCGTGCACAACCGCTATGTGGTCGAAAGCCTCAAGTCCAAGGGCGCCATCTTCGTGGAAGAGCTCGACGAGATTCCCGATACCGAGGCGCCGGTCATTTTCTCCGCACATGGCGTGCCGAAGTCGATTCCCGCGCAGGCCAAGAAGCGCAACTTGTTTGCGCTCGACGCCACCTGTCCGCTGGTCACCAAGGTGCACCGCGAGGCCGAGATCCACCACAAGCGCGGCCGCGAGATCGTGCTGATCGGGCATGCCGACCATCCCGAGGTGGTGGGAACGGTCGGGCAGCTTCCCGCCGGCGCGATCACGCTGGTGCAGTCGGTCGATGAGGTCGCGCGCTTCATGCCGCGCGATCCCGGCCGCCTCGCCTACGTGACGCAGACGACGCTCTCGGTCGACGATACCGCCGACATCGTCGCGGCGCTCAAGGCGCGCTTTCCGCACATCCATGGGCCGCACAAGGAAGACATTTGCTACGCCACCACCAACCGCCAGGAGGTGGTCAAGAAGGTCGCGCCCATGGTCGAGGCCATGGTCGTGGTCGGATCGCCCAATTCCTCCAATACCCAGCGCCTCAAGGAGGTCGCCGAACGCGCCGGCTGCCCGCGCGCGGCGCTGGTGCAGCGCGCCAAGGAAATCGATTGGTCGGTGTTCGGTTCGATCGCAAGCCTCGGCGTCACCGCCGGCGCCTCCGCGCCCGAGGTTTTGGTCGAGGAGGTCATCGGCGCCTTCGCCGAACGCTACGCGGTGAGCGTGGAGACCGTCACCACCGCCGACGAAGACATGTTCTTCCCGCTGCCGCGGGTATTGCGAGGAACCGAGGCGGCGGAATGAGTTCGCGCGCGGTCGAGTGGGTCTGGGGATCAGCCGTTACACGTCGGCTATTGTGAATCACGGGTCAGCATGTTCTGAGCGAGCGCTGACCGCGGATTTACCGTCGCCTGCAAGCCGGGATACGCATGAGGGACAAAAGTGGCCGTCTACACCGATGTGGTGGCGGAAGACCTCGGGGCCTTTCTCGCCGGTTACGACGTCGGAGAGTTGCTCGCCTATAAGGGCATCGCGGAAGGTGTCGAGAATTCGAATTTCCTCGTCCACACCAGTCGCGGCTATTTCATTCTCACCCTCTACGAGCGGCGCGTAGCGGCTAAGGACTTGCCGTTTTTTCTCGCCCTGATGGAGCACTTGCACGTGCGCGGCATCAGTTGCCCGCAGCCGGTCAAGAACAAGCGCGGCGAGGTGCTGGGGCAGGTCGCCGGCCGTCCGGCGGCGATGATCACTTTCCTCGACGGCATGTGGATCCGGCGGCCGTCGCCGGCGCACTGCGGCGCGCTCGGGGAGGCGCTGGCGCGGCTGCATCTCGCCGGCCTCGATTTCAAGCGCAGCCGCGCCAATACGCTTTCGGTCAGCGGTTGGCGGCCGCTTTACGAGAATTGCAGCGCGCGGGCGAACGAGGTGCAGCCCAACTTGCGGCAATTTCTCGCCGCCGAGCTGTCACATCTCGAGACGGCGTGGCCGTCGAAATTGCCGCAAGGCGTCATCCACGCCGACCTCTTTCCCGACAACGTGTTCTTCCTCGGCAACAAGCTCTCCGGATTGATCGACTTCTATTTCGCCTGCACGGATGCGCTCGCCTACGACGTCGCGATTTGCCTCAATGCCTGGTGCTTCGAGACCGACCATTCCTACAACGTCACCAAGGGCAGGAGCCTGCTGCAGGCCTATGCGCAGGTGCGGCCGCTGTCGGATGAGGAACGCGGCGCGCTGCCGTTGCTCGCTCGCGGCGCCGCCTTGCGCTTTCTGTTGACGCGGCTGGTCGACTGGTTCGACGTGCCGCCCGGTGCGCTGGTGCGGCCGAAGGACCCGTTCGAATATTACCGCAAGCTGCGTTTCCACCAGGCGGTCAAGAGCGTGCGCGACTACGGGATCGAGGGATGAGCGAGCCGCACGTCGTTATCCACACCGATGGTGCCTGCTCGGGCAATCCGGGGCCGGGCGGCTGGGGCGCGATCCTCGCCTTCGGCGATCACGGGAAGGAATTGAAGGGTGGCGAGGCTCACACCACCAACAACCGCATGGAATTGATGGCGGCGATCGCGGCGCTCGAAGCGCTCAAGCGGCCCTGTCTCGTCGACATTCACACCGACAGCCAATACCTGCGCAACGGCATCCTGTCGTGGATCAATCAATGGAAGCGCAACGGCTGGCGCACCGCCGATAGAAAGCCAGTCAAGAACGTCGATCTTTGGCAGCGGCTCGACGCGTTATTGGCCCGCCACCGCGTGCGCTGGCATTGGGTGCGCGGCCATGCCGGCCACGCGCTCAACGAGCGCGCCGATGAGTTGGCGCGCGAGGGGCTCAAGGAGGCGCGACGCCGCGCGGGGCAGGACCCGCCGCCGGCGTCCGCGGACGACTAAAGCTGCTTGAGCAAGGCGTCGCCGCCGGACACCTCGACCTTGCCCGGCGCTTCCTCGATGTTGAGCTTCTTCACCACGCCGTCCTCGACCAGCATGGCATAGCGCCTGGAGCGGGTGCCGAGGCCGTTGCCCGAGCCGTCGAAGATGAGGTCGATCGCCTTGGCGAAGTCGCCGTTGCCGTCGGCCAGGAAATCGATCTTGTCGGCGCCGGTCGCCTTCTTCCAGGCGTCCATGACGAACACGTCGTTGACGGACGTGACCGCGACGGTGTTGACCCCCTTCGCTTTGATTGCATCGGCGTGCTGCGTGATCGAGGGAACGTGCATCTTGTGGCAGGTGCCGGTGAAGGCGCCGGGCACCGCAAACAGCGCGACCTTCTTGCCCTTGAAGATCTCGTCGGTGGTCTTCCACGCCGGCCCGTCCGACGTCATCACGCGAAACTTCGCCTCGGGCAGTCGATCGCCGACCTTGATGGGCATGGCTGTCTTCCTCTCGCTTGCGGTTGAACCGTTGTCTTGAGCCTCGCCGCGCCGCCGAAGATCCGGCCGCAGGGCGCGCGAGCGTCCAAATTAGCGCGCCGGGCGAATTAGTCGAGACGGGTCACGACCTCGATTGCGATATTGCCCGCGACGGCAGTGAGCGCGATCGCGGCGCCATCGTATGTCGCTCCCGGCGGGGCGCCGTCGAGCGCGAAGGCGAAACGCTGCAAACCGGCTGGAGCGCCATCGACCCCCTTCGGCACCGGCAGCGCCCAGTCCGACGTCGGTCCCTCGGCGAACAGGGCGACGCGGGGTCCGGCGGGCGCGGCGACGTCGACGATGACGCGGCCGCGACCGGCAGCGTCCTCGCGCCGGACCGATTTGATGGCAAGCGTCGTGCCTTCGCCCAGCACGGTCTTTTTCGGCACGCGCGCCTCGGCCGCGGCGAGCGCGGCGTCCTGCGAGGATGGGCCAGCGGTGAGCTCGAGCTCGGCCTTGCCTTCCGCCGGCACGCACAGCGCCGCGCACACCGCATAGTCGAGCTTGAGACGCAGCTTGACCGGCTTCGCCGCATTCTCCGGCACGACCGCAAGGGGCAGGATGACGTCGCCGGTATATCCGATCGTGACCAAGTCGTGTTCCGGGATGGGCTGCGGGGCGGGCCACAGCACGTCGACGGCCTTGACGTTCTGCGATCCCGTAAAGTCGAAGCGCGGCGGCACGCCGGCATCGCCGGGATAGCGCCAATAAGTGTGCCAGCCGCTCTTGAGTCGGATCTCAACGCCCGCACGAAGCACGCTGCCCGCCGCTGAGCCCGCGATGAGACGCACGGCGCTGCGCGAATCGCCGTCCCAGCGCGAGGCGTCCTCGGCTGCGCTCGCGTTGCCCGCGGCGATGAGGCTTAGCGCGCAGATGCCGATCGCACCCGGCGCGGCGGTCCGTCGCAGCCGCTCAAAGCCGCTGATCCTCATAGCTCGATCTAGGGGCGAAACTCTGCGCGCACCACTGAATTCATCGTGAGCCGGTACGTGATTGGAACCGGACCGCTTCTGGCGAGGTACATGAAAAAGACACATATCTTACTTTTCGGCCCTCAATCGTGGCACGAAGCATGCATAGACTTTTGACGGGGGGTGCGTCGTTTGCAATTGGCACCCAATCAGGTAGCATTTCGACATGAGGTTCACTCGCAAGACGGGCATGCAAGATGACGGCGTGACGCCGTCTGGCGTCGATCCTGACACGCCGCGGCCGGACTCCTCGATATCGGGCAAGTCAGCCAAATCCAAGCCGCAGCAGCGCAAGGCGACCAAGCGCGGCTATCTCGACGGACAGATGCTGATCGCGATGCCGTCCATGGGCGACGATCGGTTCGCCCGCAGTGTGATCTACGTTTGCGCCCATTCCACCGAGGGCGCCATGGGCATCATCGTCAACCAGCCCGCGGCGCACATCAGCTTTCCCGACCTGCTGGTGCAGCTCGACGTCATTCCGGCGGCCGACCTCATTCAGCTTCCGCGGCGCGCGGGCGGTGTCAAGGTGCTCAAGGGCGGGCCGGTCGATACCCAGCGCGGCTTCGTGCTGCATTCGAGCGACTTCTTCATCGAGAACTCGACGCTGCCCATCGACGAAGGCATCTGCCTGACCGCAACCCTCGACATCCTCAAGGCGATCGCGCGCGGGGACGGACCGCGCAGCGCGATCCTGGCGCTCGGCTATGCCGGGTGGGCGCCGGGCCAGCTCGAGAACGAGATCCAGCATAACGGCTGGCTGCATTGCGCGGCCGATCCCGAGCTGATTTTCGGTCAGGACACCGGCGGCAAATACGAGAAGGCGCTGAAGAAGCTCGGCATCGATCTCGGCATGCTTTCGAGCGAGGCCGGGCACGCGTAGAGCGGCCGGCTGATTGCGGGTTACTACTGGACGATCCGTTTGCGGGGCGCATCGCTCTCTTCGCTCACGCCATCGTCCTGCAGCAGCGCCTTGGCATCGTCCGCCTTCATCGGCTCGCCGAAGTAATAGCCCTGCGCATATTCGCAGCCGAGCTGAGAGAGCTCGACCGCGTCCGAGTCGGTTTCGGCGCCCTCGGCCACCACTTCCATGCCGAGATCGTGCGCTAGCGAGATGATCGAGCGCAGGACCAGCGGGCGCGCGCCCTTGCCGTTCGTCCGCACGAAGGACTGATCGATCTTGATGGTGTCGAACGGGAAGCGCTGCAGGTAAGCGAGCGAGGCGTGGCCGCTGCCGAAATCGTCGAGCGCCAGCCCCGCGCCGAGGTCGCGGATGCGTTGGAGCATCTGCGCGGTGTGCTCGGGATTCTCCATCACCAGCGCTTCCGTAAGCTCGAGCTTGAGCGTGCCACGCGCTAGCCCCGCGCGCGCAATCACCGTGCGCAGATCGTGGATGAGGTCTTGCCGCAGCAATTGCCGCGACGACATGTTGACGCTGGCGAACACCGGATCGCGGCGGCGCACGGCACGCTGCCACGTGCTCAACTGGCGGGCGGTGCGCTCCAATACGAACATGCCGAGATCGACGATGAGGCCGACCTCCTCGGCCATGGCGATGAACTCGGACGGCGAGGTGCGGCCCATTTTGGGATGATCCCAGCGCGGCATCGCCTCAAAGCCCGCGACCGAGCGGTCCTCGAGCCGCACGATCGGCTGGTAGAGGATGGTGATCTGCTCGCGCTCGAGCGCCCGCCGTAGCTCGGATTCGAGCGTCGCGCGGTCGCTCTGGCGCGCCCGCATCGAGGGCTTGAACACCTCGATGCGGTCGCCGCCGATACGCTTGGCGTGGTACATCGCGAGCTCGGCGTCCTTGAGCACCTCCTCGGTGCGGCGCGGTTCGGCGTCGGCGAGCGCAATCCCCATCGAAGCGGTGAGAAATAGCTCGCGGTCGTTGAAGGTGATGGGCGCGCGCAAACCTTTGCGCAGCGTCTCGGCAAAGCCGATGATGCGCTCGGTTTCCCGCTCCGACAGCAGGATGAGCGCGAACTGGTCGCCCGAGAGGCGGGCCAGCGTGTCCTGCGGCTTCAACAGCCGCCCGAGCCGTCGCGCCAGCGTGAGCAGGATCGAATCGCCGACCGCGATGCCGACGGAATCGTTGACCTGCTTGAAGCGGTCGAGATCGATCACGATCACGGTCGGCTTGATCGCGGGATCGGCCTTGGCGAAGGTGAGCACGCCCTCCAGGCGGTCGAGGAACAGCTCGCGATTGGGCAGCCCGGTCAGGTTGTCGTGCACTGCGTCGTGGAGAAGCCGCTCCTCGGCGTTCTTGAACTCGGTGACGTCGGTGAGCGTGCCCACCAGCCGCACCACCTCGCCGTCCGATCCCACCACGGGCCGCGCCTTCAGCGCGAACCAGAGGTAATGGCCGTCGGGCGTGCGCAGGCGGAAGTCCTGGCTGAGCCTGCCGCGCCGCTGCTCCAGCACGCTGTCGAGCACGGCGCGGAAGCGGTCGCGGTCGAGCGGATGCAGGATATCGAGCCAACGCGCCGCCGGGCCTTCGAGCGAGCCGCGCTTGAGGCCGAGCAGCGCCTCGGTCTCCGGGCTGGTGAAGACCTTGTCGGCGGAGACGTCCCAGTCCCAGATCATGTCGCCAGCGCCGGTGAGCGCGAGCGCGCGGCGCTCGACGTCGGAGACGATGCCGCTGGTCACACCGCCGGCGAAGGCGTGCTGCATCACCGTGAAGCCGATCAGCATCACGATCAGGACCAGCCCGCCGAGCAGCGCGGGCCCAATGACGTCGTTGGTGATGACCGCCGTCACGGCAAGTGTCGCCGTGATCACCCACATGACCAGCAGCAGCCAGGTCGGGATCAGCAGCACGGCGCGGTCGAAGCCGTGGAATGAGAGATAGACGACCAGCGCGAAGCCGAGCAAAGCGACGGCAAAGAGCGAGACGCGCGCGATGCCCGAAGCGATCGGCGGCTCATACAAGGCGAGCGCAACGAGTGCGGCAAGAAAGGCGAGCCAGGCGAGCGTGATGTGGGCGTAGCGCACGTGCCAGCGGTTGAGGTTGAGATAGGCGAACAGGAACACGACCAGCGTCGCCGCAAGGATCGCCTCGCCCGACGCCCGCCAGATTTGCTCGGAGTCCGGCGATAGTGCGAACACCCTGCCCCAGAAGCCGAAGTCGATGCCGATATACACGAGCACCGCCCAGCCGAGCGCGGCGGCGGCCGGGAACATGATGCTGCCCTTGACCACGAACAGAATGGTCAGGAACAGCGCCAGCAATCCGGCGATCCCGATAACGATGCCGTGGTAGAGCGTGATGCTGTTGACCTTGTCCTTGTAGGCTTCGGGCTGCCACAGATAGAGCTGGTTGAGCTTGTCCGTGCGCAGCTCCAGCACGTAGGTCATGACGCTGCCGGGATCGAGCGTGATGCGGAAGATGTCGGCGGTGGCGCTATCCTGGCGGTCTGGGCGTTCGCCGGTCGAGGTGATGTTGGCAACGCGGGAGAGGCCGAGATCGGGCCAAAACACGCCCGAGCCGACCATGCGATAATGCGGTACGACGATCAGCCGCTCGAGCTGTTCGTCGCCGGAATTGGCGAGCGCGAACACCGCCTAATTGGTGTTGCCCTCGCGCGCGCGCACGTCCATCCGCCGGATGATGCCGTCGGGGCCGGGCGCAGCGGAGACGAGCAACCGGTCGGTCTCGGTGCGATGGCGTTCGGCGGCGTCGGTGAGATCGATCGCCTGCGCGTCGGTGCGCACATTGATCGCCTCCACCGCGCGCGCGGGGGAGAGGCCGACCACGATCATGGTCAGCATCGCCGTTACGCAGCCGCGCACGAACTGCAACCGACGTCCTCCCAGCTTCACCCCTGTCGACCCCTTCGCCGGACTGACGCAATTCCGCGAGCGCCCTAGGCGAGTGGACCTTTACGGCGATTTACGTCGATTTCGCGGCCCGCCCGCGCCGGCAGGGGGCGGGACGGCGCCTGCGCCGCGCGGTCGAGCGCAGGAGAAAGAGTAAGAATTTCATGGAGTTGCTATCGTCAGCACGATCTTGCCGACGTGTGCGCTCGTCTCCATGCGCGCCTGCGCGGCGGCCGCCTGCGCGAGTGGAAAGGTGCTGTCGATCAACGGTCCGACCCGACCCGCCGCGATCAGCGGGAGCACATGGTCCTCCACGGCGCGCGCGATCGCGCCCTTGTCGGGGATCGAGCGCGCACGCAGGGTCGAACCGGTGTGGGTGAGGCGCTTGAGCATGATGCGACGAAAATCGACCGTGGCCTTCGGGCTGCGCTGAAACGCGATTTGCACCACGCGCCCTTCGACCGCCGCGGCTTCGTAGTTGCGCTCGATATAGTCGCCGCCGACCATGTCGAGGACGACGTCGGCGCCCTTGCCGTGGGTGGCGGCCTTCGCCGCGGCGACGAAATCTTCGGTCTTATAGTTAACGGCGACGTCGGCACCAAGGCGGCGGCAGGCATCGCATTTTTCCGCCGAGCCGGCGGTGGTGATGACGCGCGCGCCGAATGCCTTGGCGAGCTGGATCGCGGCGGTGCCGATGCCCGAGGAGCCACCATGGACCAGCAGCGTCTCGCCGGCATTCAACCGCCCGCGCTCGAAGGCGTTGTGCCAGACGGTGAAGAAGGTTTCGGGGATCGCGGCGGCCGCGACGAGCGCGAGGCCCGGCGGTACCGGCAGCGCATGGCTTTCGTGCGCCGGACAATATTCGGCGTAACCGCCGCCGACCACCAGCGCCATGACCTTGTCGCCGAGCTTCCAGCGCTTCACGCCTGCGCCCAGCGCGACCACTTCGCCCGCGATCTCAAGACCCGGAATGTCGGTCGCGCCGGGGGGCGGCGGATATAGGCCTTGGCGCTGCATGACGTCCGGCCGATTGACGCCGGCGGCCGCCACCTTCACCAGCACCTCGCCGTTGGCGGGCCGCGGCAGCGGACGCTGCTCGGGCACGAGCATGTCCGCTGCGCCGGGCGCGCGGATCGCGATCGCGGTCATCTGGGCGGGCAACGAGGGCATGGAAAAAGTCCTTGGCTGACGCGGTCTACCGCACTTGCTTAAGTCGAGGCGGGACATGTGACAATGGCGGCGCCGGAGGCTATTTTTCTTCGGCTCTCGAGCGGAGGCGAGCGATGCCGGCAATGGACGACGACGACCGCCCGAAGAAAAAGATCGTGCACGAGATCGGGCAGGATCTC
>Ga0318531_10000397_pt1 | contig 11816 bp, 16 predicted proteins | sample GRESIP053b4f25_FD_203486 | JGI IMG/M metagenome (GOLD analysis project Ga0318531, IMG submission 203486) | Tropical soil microbial communities from Luquillo Experimental Forest, Puerto Rico - GRE.SIPMG.053b4f25 | ecosystem: Environmental > Terrestrial > Soil > Tropical forest > Bulk soil... | reverse complement strand
GGCGGCCTACCTGATATCAACGAGCCCTTGCCAGCAAAGCTCAAATGGAAGCACCGCAAACGCTACCAAGCGCTGCGCAACCAAATTCATAACCTCGAAGCATCAATCAAAGGATATCGCTTCGAAAAACCACTCAGCACAAAACTGTTCGCCTACCATGTCGGATGAGGGCGCGTGGTGCTGGCGTCAGTGCATTCCCCACAATGCTGCGATCATGCTGCCGCCGGGTGCCATGCTGAATAGGAGGGCCGTGAGTTGAACCGCCACAACGCCAAGAACGATAATCCCGAGCGGTGCCAATAAGTCTTTCATGGCCGTATCCTCCCAGACCCGACTGTGTGTCGTCAGGCCATTGCGGAAGGTTCAAAGGACAAGGCGCATCCTCGGAATCGAATGGAATATTGGGTTGAGTATTGCTGTTAGGGAGCAGAGTGGCAGTTTGCGCTCGCTCACGCTTACGCATCGCATGCAGATCGCGCCGTACATCGTGCTTTATGTCGGTTTAGCACTGCTTTTCAGTGCTTTGGTGCTGGTGCTGGCGCAGCCACCGCAACCCACAAAGAGAAAGAGAAAAGAAAGAATATTTCCCTGCGGTTTTTTCTTTTTTTCTTTTGTTTTCAACGAACTGGGTCCGGTAGACCCCCCCACCCCCTCTAATGGGAGGGGGCGGCGACCATCGGAGTCGCTTTTGCCCCTCCTCAATACACGCTGGAATTCCAGCAGGGGGCCCCGCCATTAGGCTGGGTTTCTGTGCTGGGGGTTCCTGAATTTTCTCCCGAGTGTGAAGTAGCTCACACATCCCCGCAAAAAATATAGCGCATCAGGTCACGAGCGACCCATCGTTTGTCGAGAGGGAGCGCTTGGTATGGTTGATATGATCACGACAGCGCTCGACGTAGGAATAATGACCGGCATCGTCATGCTCGTCGCTTTCGGTCTTACGCTACGCTGGGACGGCCCGCATCGCGGATCCTTCGAGTAGCCGCTGCATTCACGCTACTCTCAAACTAGGGCGTGTACTCATTAACTGCCCAGCCCCTGCCTGCGCATTAAACGGGAGAGGAGAATTCGCCATGCACTTCTGTCTGACAGGACAATACACACCCCAAGCTCTCAGCCATATTTTGGACAATCCAACAACAAATCGGCAGGAAGCAGCCAAAAAAGCGATTGAAACTGCCGGGGGTAAATTGATCTCTTTTTACGGCACCCCTGTCGAAGGCCCGGGCGTATTGGTGATCTTTGATGTTCCTGATCCTGGTGCCGCAGCAGCAATTTCTGGCGTTGTGGTAGCAACCGAAGTTCTCCAGAACGTAAAGCTTACTCGTCTGCTGACCCAGGATGAAATCATGCAAGTTCGGAAACACGCAGTCCAGGTTCGTAGCGCATACAAGCCGCCTGGCAAATAAAACGGCGAGGTCTTGAACAGAGCGAGCCCTGGCACGCTGATTTTGCCGAGGCTCGGTCGCGATTTATGAGTACGCGCCCTAGTTCACACTCTCACATGTGGACTTCGTTCACAATCTTCCCCCCACGCATCATAATTTTCAAAAGGACAGCATGAACAATCCGTCGCAGCCGCCGCGGCCCGCCCAACCGGATATGGCGCTGCTCCTTCTCGGCTCTTTTTTCGAGGACTTGCACCACGCGCCTGTGCCCGACGACGCCAAGCTCGATGCCCTGGCGATGCGGATTCTAGACGAAGGTCCGAAGACGCTGCTCGGATTGGTTATCAGGGCCCGCGCGGAGAAGTGGCTCCGTCGGCATCTGTGGACGTTAGCCTTCGACAGCCTCTCGCCTCTCGAACAGGGTGTTTGCGTTGTCATCGACAGTGCGATGCGGTATCGACTGCGACCTCACTGTTCTGCGGGTAGCGTCTGCTAGGCCCCCATTGGCACGCCATAACCCGGCCCCATCGCCGGTGCTGGCCTGCCCGGCCTGATCTTGGTGGGTGGTGGCCTTCTCGGCTGGTGGCGGCGGCGGCAAAAGATCGCCTGAGCTTTCGGCGCAATCCGCGCACGTCGTTTGCGGCAGCCAGCGATTGCCGAACAAATCGCGATTTTATGAGTGCGCGGCTTGTTTCGAGAGACCGGTACCTTCCAATTCGGCGATCCGTTTTTCCAAACGCTTGTCGGCCTTGATTTCCCGACCGCTTAGCCGCGCGGTGGAAGCGATCCAAGTCATCCTGTCTCTCGTCATCGGCTTGGAACTCCTGGCGCAGTCTGGCCCTGGCTGCATTGATAAATAAGACCAGCCTATTTGGCTACGCCCTTAGCAATTAGCAAGCGGCTGAAGTGTGTTACAGAAAAAATCTCATGCAACGGCGTTCACCGTGCTACTCCCCGCTCAGCCTCGACCTGCTGACCCAAGGCAGCAATTCGCCCGCCCGGCCATAGCATCTCGCACAGCCGCACCATGGCAAGTTCGTCATCGATGCTATGGACAACGAGCGGCGGGCGCTGCATCAGCGCCGCGATAACTCCCGAGCGCGCCCAGTCCCGCAAATCGGCTGGCACCACGACCTGGTCGCATCGAAACCCACAACCCGTTCCCGAGCTGGCAACGATGAAATACCAAACCTTGCCCGCCGCACCGTCGCTCGGCTGCCAAAGCACAGGGCCGACGACAACGTGAGCACTGTCAGTGTCGCGCAGCACCCAATCGGCGACCTCGTCAAAGCTACTGCGAACCGGGGAAGGCTTCCTTGCCATGACACACTCTCCTGGTTGTACTGACTTCCGACAGTTCCAAGGCACATCGACATCTCGACTCCTCCCCCGTCAGTCGCGTCGCAACGGTCCGATATATTCGTCGGTCTATAGTGACCGACGAACTGACGGACCGTTGCTCGGCAGATCGTCGGTTGGTCAAAATCGAACTGACGAACTGTCGGAAATCACAAATCAGGGGTTGAGTCGTCATTTTTGCTCCTTCGGCCACGGGCCGGGGACGACGAATGCTCGCGTGTGCGACTCGCCGTCGTCGCGCATCTCCACGGCGATCACGCCGGTGGCCTGCCAGGCCTGGATGATGGCTTTGATGCGGGCCTTGCCGCCGTCTTCGGTGGGGTCGAGCCCCAAGCGCTTGGCGATGATGAGCCCGACCCAGTCTTTGGCGCGCACGTCGAGCCGGTAATTGCCGAGTCGTACCTGATTTCGAACAGCCTCGGCGTCGACGTCGGAGATCCCTGCCAGCGCATCCGGTGGGATCCAGCGCTTGACGACGCCCACGTCGTCGCCGGGCGTGCCTCCCGGCCCGTTGGGTAGCTCGACCGAGATGAATGTCATCCAGGTCGCGTTCTCGGGCGCGGTCATATTGAATTTGCCGCGGTCGACCCGAAAGATGGATCGTTGTTGACGGATGTTATTTTCAAGACCGAAGCGTTTCGCCTCGTCCCGGGTCATTCGGTTGAGTAGGCGGACCGAACGGGCGGCGTCGACCGTTGCGCTTCCGCCGCGTGCGTCGGCGGCGGTGAGTTCTTCCTGCTCGCGGCCGAGCTTGCGTGCGTGCTGCGCGACCTCGACCGCGCAGTCGCAGGTGTCTGCCACCTGAGCGAACTGCTTTAGGACCGCATCCATCCAGGTGTTGTTGTTCTCGGGGACGCTATGCACGGAAATCAGTGGGTCAAAGATCGCGACATCGACCTCGTATTTCTTGATGCCGCGCATAACTGCATTGATCGTGTCGGTCTCGAGTTTTAGGTGGCCGTTGGCAATGGCGATCTTGATCGGCATGTCGCGGCCGCTGTCGACGAACAGCCAGTCGCGCAACTCTTCACGGTCGATTTTGTAGTGGATGCAAATCGCGGCAACGCGCCGGGAGATCTCGTCGCGGCTGTCTTCGCCGTTGAAATACCAGACCTTGAACCGGCCGGTCGGCTGCTCGCCGAGTAAATCGCGGCCGGTGGTCATTGCGACCGCCTCTGCTAAGCCAAGGCTGGTCTTACCTGAACCGCCGGGAGCGACGGTCGCTGTGACCGCTTTCCTCAGGTAGTGGCGGCCGTAGAGCCACTTCCGTTGCGGGATTTGGGAAGGGTCTAGTGGTGCATAGGGCGTCGGTTCAATGCGTTTGCGCGGGCCGGGCCCGCCGGAGCCGCCGCCGCTGCTTTCGACCTCGGGGTTCGGCGGCTCGCCGTTATTGCTTGCCGCCGCGGTCGCGGGCGAGCGGTCGCCGCAATCGTATCCGCGAACATGCAGCTTTCCGTAAGCGCGAACGATAGTCGGTCGTTTGCCGGCGGCGACAATGGCTTCGAACGGCGCGCGCAGGGTTTCCGGCAGGCAACTGGAGAGTTCGGGATGCTTGACGATCCAATCGGTACACATCCGCTCAATGCGCGTTTTTGCTTGTGCCCATTTGTTCCATTTGGCGCAGCGCGGATCGCGGCGCGCGCAATCCTTGGTCGCTTGCAGGACGCGCTCCACCGCGCCCTCGAACGGTACACCGGCGCAGAGTAGCGATGCGGTGACCGAAAGCTGTGTTTTGTGTATCGATGTATCGCCTGGCCCCTTGAACTTCATGTTGGCCAGGCGTTCGTCTACGTCGACGTGCGAGGATCGGAACGCAGCCGTTTGGCGGGCGAATGCATCTTCTCGATCATGGCCGTTGGTTGGTTGCTTTGACGGCTCGGGTAGGATCGGGTCCTGGTCGAGGAAATAGTCGATTAGTTGGTCGAGGTCGTACGTTCGCGCGGACGCATAGTCGATAATGCTGACCAGGATATAGTCGCCGTTCTTGCTGTTGTGCGAGCGTGGCACGCGCATAAGGCGTGCGACCTCGGCGCAGGCGGAATCGCCGCCGACGTGCTGGCAGGCTAGCTTCAGTGCTTCCTTGATCCGATGTTGTCCATTATCGGTGGTCAGATCTTCCGGCACGCGCAGTCGCCAGTAGCAGTGATAGCCGTGTCCGCTGGCGACGATCAGCGTCGGACGCTTTGGCATTGTTGTTAGTCGATGAAGGATCTCGTCGGCGGAAAGTTTTGGATGATCTTTTTCGTCAATTTCGCACCATAGCCAGTGCGTCCCTGCTACCGTCGCCGCTGACCGCGTGGTTGCGCCATTTCTTAGCTGCGCAACCGCAAAATAGATCGCTGCGCCAGCGCGGTCATGCTTGGCGATAAATCGGTCGAGCTCGTCGGCGCTGCGTGCGTTAGCCCATCGGATGGGGATTTCCGGGTCGTCGCGTGTATTTGGCAGACACGTCACAAATAGGGGAGCGCCAGGATTGGTGATCATGTCGAAGAAGTGCATGACGCTCCCCCGCGTGGCCTTACGGTATGAAATTGGGAGAGCCAGGCATTCGCGCCTGGCACTGGCACGTCACTCAATACGGTAGGTAGCCTTCGAGCGGGTCGTCTGTTGGCTTTGCCTGCTCGGGTAGGTCGGTTTTTGCGGTCCAGCCGACGACGCCGAGCACGGGGAACGCGATCCTCCCGTACTCTTTTTTCTTGTGCTGATAAGTGTCGGAGCGCAGTCGGATGACTGGATAGTCGTTTGGATGCTGTTTGGCGTGTCGGCTGTGAATTCGGCAAAGCTCGGCGACCGCGTTAAGCGCGCCGCGAGAGCCGGCGACAAACGTGAATAACTCGTCATCGCTTCGTTGCAGAACTACATAGTTCTGGAATGACCATGGGTCTCGCGCTTTGCCGTCTGCTCCGGTTTCCCAAGCAGCAGCGTCGAGATCGCCGAGCTCGCGTCGCGCCTGCGGTGTGAAGCCGTCGATCACGCGTCCCATGCGTTGCTCCGCAATCGTGGTGTCTTCCCAGCGAACCCATCCGACCAGCAATTCATCCATGAGTGCGGCGAACTCGACGTCGTCCGCGATGGTCTCGCCAGCGTCGCCAACGATGAAGTCTCCCTTGCTGAATTTGATGAGCTTTCCGATGATTGTCCGTGGGGCGCATGCATCAGCGTATGTTCGGAACAAGTCTGTCTGTCTGGTAACAGCAAGCGCGTTATCGGCCTTCGTTTCCGTTTTCATTGTCATCAGTCCTTTCGTCGCGCATGTGAAAGGATATCAGTGCCGCTGCGCGGTTACGGCACTGCATCGAGTCGTTGACGGGCTTGGCGGATGGCATCGATCACGCGCGCGACGGATTCTTCGTCGTAGGAGTCATCGATTTCGCCGGCGAGGCTGACGATGGCGGCTAGCTCGGCTAAATCCTGCGCGGCACCGATTTCCTCAAGCAGGCGTGTAATCTCAATTTCGGGCATGGCGGTGCCGTTCGCGTGCAAGGCACGTTCGAGGACTCGGGTCGGCGGTCCGGGGAATTAGGAAGCGGGGGCGCTAAGGCGGACCAGTCGAACGGGCGGCCATGCGCTCAGCGAGCCACTCCATGACTTCGCTCCGGCTCCAGGCGATACGGCCGTTAACAGCGCGAGGGTCGCCAATTTTGATCCGGCGGGGGAAGAGCCCGCGCCGTTCGAGTCGCCATCGCGTCGCTGGGTGCAGCCGGGTAAGGGCGCGACACTCACGCTCGAGAATGAGTTCGTGGGAAGACACGGCGGCACCTCAGGTTGCCGCAACTGTGCGCGCGTCTTTGCAGGAAATGAATGCGTTTAATCGGCGCTTTACTTTCTTAAGCTCAGCATCCTCTTGTGCTTATGCGGATTTCTAATTCTTTCTCGGATGTACCAGGCAAGCGATTCAGTTTCAGGAATGGTGCCGGTGACGGCGCTGTAGAAAGCCTCGCAGAACTTCGCAAATCGACCACTCGGATAATTGGTAATCTTATGAGGGGAAAAGGTCTCAAAGAAATTTATTGCATAATCAACGCAGACGGACTTATCCCATTTTTCTGGTTGGCCGCGCGTTCGGCCCGTCTCCGCTGCGCGCTTCACTTCCTTCTGGACGTCATCGAGCGCGGCTCGGACATTGACCATAATAGCTTTGCCGTCCGGTCTAAGTTCCGGGATGTCGCGCCATCCACGTTTTCTCGGAGGGGGGTTGCGCGACAGCGTTAGCTTGCCTTCAAATAGTTCTTTTGGCGACACAGCAACCGCTATGCCGTCGCCGGATGTGTACTGTCTGCCGCAAACGTCCCGCCACTTCGGATACCTTTCTAATCTCCGAAGAAGGTGCACTGTTTTTGTTATGCTCTTATCAAGTTGATTAAGAAGCCCTGCGGGAGTTCGGCTACCTTCTTTTGAGTTCTCGGCCTGACTTCGCGCCACCTGTATGCTTACGTCTAGCTTAGAACGGGTGCGAGCATTATTTGGCGCGTCGGCTATTCTCAATAATTCATCTAAATCGTCCATAACCGCCCTCTCATCCGTCAACGATGTTTGCAAGATGAGCGGACCATTGATCGAGCGCTTGCCGTCGCTCGACTGCGTGGTCGTAGTGGGCGTACACGCCTAATGTGACGCCGGCTTTTGTGGTGGTTCGATGATTTGCGACATATCCAAGAACTATTGGCGGCACACCGAGCCGAGCCATGCCCGTGATTGCGCTTCGTCGCAGATCGTGTGCCGACCATTGCGCAATACCGAATCGTCTTTGCGCACGGACAATTGTCCGCGCGACAGCCATCGCGGGTAACGCGCCTCCGTTCGATGGGAACACAAACGGCGAATTGCCCGCGTCGGCTAGCGCTTCGGTAATGATGCGGATGGCGAGGTCCGATAACGCTACGCAGTGCGGGTGGCCGTTTTTCGTGCGGCTGCCGGGCAAGTGCCACTCGCGCCTCGTCAGGTCGAGTTCGGCGCGTTGCATCCCGGCCACCTCCCCTACTCGCTGGGCGGTCACGAGGCACAGTTGAATGATGCGTTGACAGGACTTCGATTTCGCAAGCGTCTCCGGTAACTCACTCCATAGTTGCCGGATTTCATCATCACTCAGCACTCGCGTCCGGCTTCGGGGAGCGGCTGGCTTGCTCATGCCTTCCATTGGGTTGCGGTCAAGGTCACCGCGGGCCACTGCCCAGCGCATGATCGACCGCAGGTCTTCGAATACGCGGCATGCCTCGGCTAGCCGGCCGCGCCGCACGATGGGATCTACTGCTCGGTTGATATCCCGCCGATGCAGATCGGCGATGCGCACGTTCCCGATGAGCGGGATGGCGTTTTTGCGCAACCGGCGCTCTATCTCGGCGGCGGTCCGCAGGTTCGGTCGGGCGTGCTTCTCGAGGAAGGATTCAATGAGCACCGTTACGGTCATGGCACCGGCGGCTTGCGTGTTGAACGCTATCCGGGGGTCCTCGCCCGCCTCGACAAGCCCGCGCGCTTCCCGTGCTCTCGTTCGAGCTGTCGCAAGGCTCATTGCGGGGTAGGTGCCGCAGGTGACGCGGGCGCGCTTGTCATTGCCTGGTGCGGTGAAAATGAAGGACCACGCCTTGTGCCCTTGCTTGCTGACACGCAATGCCAGCCCGGGCGTGCGTTCGTCGAAATAGTCGGTCTGAGGTTGGCCGCGAGCCGCCTTGCAGGTGGCGACGAATCGGTCGGTCAGCGCGAGGCGTGGCACGAGCAAGAATCTCCAGCCCGCTTGGTCGTTGGTCCGTACCTGCTAGGTACGCCTGCATGCGCTTAAGTGCAATAACCTGCAATGACACGAATGGTGTTTTGGCCGATATGTTGCGGATTTACAATGGCTTGCGCTGTGCAAGTGCTTGCGGCATAATGCAAGGTAGTAGCGGCTGAAAACTACTGTTAACCGGTTGGTCGCTGGTTCGAATCCGGCCCGGGGAGCCATTCTGCTGCGCGCGACCGAGATCGAACAGGTCCCGTGAGCTTGGATTGAGTTTCGGGCGATCGCCGCGGTGACGCGGTAGGCTTTCCACTCTCCGCAAGGTGGCGATGCAAGGGACGCCGACAAGCCGAAAGAGCGGGAGTAACGCCCCGCATCGCCCGACGCGTTCTTGACGGCGCGGCGCGCGCGTTGCGCGCCGCGCGGCCGCCGCGAAAATTCCGGTTGGTCATTCCGGGGCGCTGGGCGCACGCGGGCAAGCACATGATCGTGCTGTTCACGGATTTCGGCTTGCACGGCCCCTACACGGGTCAGATGAAGGCGGTGCTGCATCAGATGGCGCCGGATGTGCCGATCATCGACCTCTTCGCCGATGCGCCGGCCGGTAATCCCAAGGCAGCGGCCTACCTGTTGGCCGTTTACGCCGACTGGTTTGCGGCGGGGACCACGTTTCTCTGCGTTGTCGACCCCGGCGTCGGCGGCACGCGCCCGCCCGTCATCGTCGAGGCCGACGGCCGCTGGTACGTCGGCCCGGGCAACGGCTTGTTCGAGCTGATCCAGCGCCGCGCCGCGAAGACGCGCAGCTTCGACATCGACTTTAAGCCGGCACGCCTGTCGGCGAGCTTTCACGGCCGCGACCTGTTCGCGCCGGTCGCAGCTATGCTGGCGCGCGGCGAGCCGCCGCCAGGCCGGCCGCGCAAGGATGACACGGATCGCCGCGCGGACTGGCCGGACGACCTCGCCGAAATCGTCTACGTCGATCACTTCGGCAATGCCATGACCGGCTTGCGGGCGGCGATGCTGGCGCCCAATACCAAGCTCGCCGCGGCGGGGCGCGTGCTCGAGCACGCGCGGACGTTCGGCGATCGGCCGCTCGGCGCGGCCTTCTGGTACGACAACTCGAACGGACTTGCCGAAATCGCGGTCAACCAGGGGCGCGCAGACCGCGATCTCGGTCTTGCGATCGGCAGTCCGGTCGAGATCGTCGCCTAGTTCGAGTGTTGAATTGCGGCCCCGTCTCCGCTCGTCCCCGCGAGGGGAGCCAGCTTTTGCGCCGGGGCGGACCAGGGGCATCTTCCCGGCACTCCCAACCACAACGGCCTGGGCCGCCACTTGAGGGGTACCAGATACGCCGGCGCCGGACCCCGCCGGTCGCGTCCACGCGATTTAAGCCAACGCTGCCGCGCTAATTTTTGTTCCCGGCACGGCCAAAACCGTGAACCGGACGGGGCGCTCGCGACACTAAAGCTCTAGATGCGCCTTCGTGAACCGGCCTGCGTGACCCCATGACCTCGCTGATTTCCCCCGAGCTGCTCTGGTTGGCGACCGCCTTCATCACGCTGATGGCCGTGTTCCTGGCCGCGGCGGCGGAGTAAGGCCACCGACCAACGGCTCGGAGTATGCGTTCCCTGCGCGTGTGCGTTGAGGAGGGCATTCTATGGATTCTCGACCCGCGATGCCGACTGTGCCGCCCTACCGGGGGGCCTTCAGGGCTCGCCGCGACTGGATGATCACAGCGCTGGCAACCTCCATCACCGTGCTCACGGCCGCGATCGCCGTTCTGGTCGCGGCGGCGGCCGCGGTGGTCATCACCATAACCTGATACGAAACCTTCCGGTTCGTCGTCCCGGCCGCCCCGCGATGGCGGCGTGAGCCGGACGCGCCAACCACCGCCGGCGGCTAGGGAGACCGGTTTTGCGGAGCTAACCCGTTTTGCGGCCTATTCGAGGGAGCCGCCGCCCTCGCCCAAGATCCCGTGCGCCCGCTCCAGGATATCGACGACCCGGGCAAACGCTCCCGGCTCCACGGGCACGTCGTGCCGATGCGTCTTTCGGTCGCTTATGACCCGATCCCGCGCCGCCACCAGGCCCGCTTTGTCGATCCCGGTCGCGATGATCTCGGCCGCAACCGCGTCGCTCACCCGACCGAGGATTTCAGCAACCTCATCTCGCGATAGCTCAGCCATGGGACGTGTCTCCTTTCACCAGGTCGGCTTTCACTCGGCAGGGGCCGTCTTTGCCGCCCCCTTGCCTTTGTGCGCGGCGCGCCATTCCTCGAAACGGCGAACCACGACGAAAAACGACGGCACGAACAGCACCGCCAGGCAGGTCGAGGCGACCATGCCGCTGGACACCGCGATGCCGATCGACTTGCGCGAACTGGCGCCGGCGCCGGTGGCGAGCACCAGCGGCATCACTCCGAGAATGAAGGCGAAGGAGGTCATGAGGATGGGACGGAAGCGGGCGCGCGCCGCCTCCAGCGCCGCCTCGATGACCGGCTTGCCGTCGAATATGCGCCGCTCGCGCGCTACCTCCACGATCAAGATCGCGTTCTTGGCGGAGAGCGCAATCAGCAGCACGAGACCGATCTGGGTGTAGAGGTTGTTGTCGAGGCCGAGCCCCTTGAGCGCCAGCACCGGTCCCACCAGCGAGAGCGGCACCGCCAGCAGCACCGCGACCGGCATGAACCAGCTCTCGTATTGGCCGGCCAGCACCAGATAGACCAGCAGCATGGCGAGCGCGAAGATGTAATAGATCTGGTTGCCGACGAGCTTCTCCTGGTACGACATCGCGGTCCATTCGAACCCGATACCAGGCGGCGACGCCTTGGTGGCGATCTGCTCCATCAGCTCCATCGCCTGGCCGGAACTGAAGCCCGCCGCCGGCAGCCCCATCACCGTCGAAGACGGGTAGAGGTTGTAGAGGCTGAGCAAGGACGGCCCGACGATCGGGGTGATGTGCACCATGGTGCCAATCGGGATGATGGCGCCCTGCTTGTTGCGGACCGGAAGCTGCTCGATGTCCTGCGGCCGCAGGCGGAACTGCGAATCCGCCTGCACATAGACCTGGAAGACGCGGCCGAATTTGTTGAACTGGTCGACGTAGCTCGACCCGAGATAGGCCCCGAGCGTCGCGAACACGTCGTCGATCGAGACCTGCAGCGTCTCGGCCTTGGCGCGGTCCACCTCTACCTTGAGCTGCGGCACGGTGGAGCGAAATGAGCTCGTTACCCGCTGCAATCCGCTTTGCGTTTGGGCATCCTTGACCACGGTATTGGTCGTGGTCTGCAACTTGGTGAGATCGAAGCTGCCGTCGCGCAGCTCGAGCTGCATGGCGAAGCCGCCGGCATTGCCGATG
>Ga0318531_10000381_pt1 | contig 11956 bp, 10 predicted proteins | sample GRESIP053b4f25_FD_203486 | JGI IMG/M metagenome (GOLD analysis project Ga0318531, IMG submission 203486) | Tropical soil microbial communities from Luquillo Experimental Forest, Puerto Rico - GRE.SIPMG.053b4f25 | ecosystem: Environmental > Terrestrial > Soil > Tropical forest > Bulk soil... | reverse complement strand
GTTCAGTAGCCGTTGTCACCGAAATTGGGGCTCGACGGGGAGACATTGGTCTGCTCCCAATGCGCGCTGGGAGCCGACTGCGCGAAGGTCGGGGTCGCGATGAGCGTGACCAACGCGAGAGCGGCGAGAATCGCTTTCATGGCACCTCTCCATGTTAACGGACGCTTGTCTGCCGTTCCTGCAACAGCGGAAGGCCGACGGCCGGTGCTTTGCAGTTACAAGAGAGGTAAGCTCACGCGCTTGTCGCTTGAATTATATTTTTGGATTTGCTGCATAAACTCATCGGTGAACGAGTTCATACCTTGGTTCGACCGCTGCGAAAATGTTGAACGCATCCCAACATCGTCGCTGTAGCGACTGATGCGCACACCACGAGTGTCCAGCTTATCTCAGACGGCAAGTGCCTCTAGGATCAGGTTCGTGATCGCGTCGGGATGTGAGATCAGCGCTAGGTGGCTCGCCTCGATCTCGATCGTCTTCGCACCCATTCGCTCGGCCATGAAGCGCTCCAGGTCGGGATTGATCGTACGGTCTCGGGTGGACACGGCATAGAAGGTCGGCTTGGTGCGCCAGGCGGCATTCGTCGTCTTTTCCGTCGTCAGCGACTTCTTGAATGGCTGCTGAACGGCGTAGAGGACGCGCGCGTCCTCCAGCGGCAGGTCGCCCGCGAAGTCGTGCAGGAAAGCCTGCTCCGAGAACTGTCCCCACTCGTCGTGGAAGACAATGCCGGCGGTGGCCGGGGGCGTCGGATAGTTCTTCGCCAGCGCCGTATAGTCCTCGCCGGCATCGGGGGCCCGCGCAGCGATGTAGACGAGGGCGGTGATCTTCGGGTCTACCCCAACCTCCGAGACGATCATTCCGGAGAAGGAGTGGCCGACGAGCACCGTCGGGCCCGGCTGCGCCGCGATTGCCCGCCGCGCAGCCTCCGATGCCTCATGCAGCGAGGTCAGAGGGTTCTGCACGCTCGTGCAGTTGACGTCCTTCTGCTGGAGGCGGGCGATGACCTTCGACCAGCAGGAGCCGTCCGCGAACAGTCCGTGTACGAAGACGACATTTTTCGTCTTCGGGGATGTCTGCGCGCTGGCGACTCGATTGAGCAAGGGAAGCGCAGCGCTAGCAGCGACAGCCCCGATCAGGGTCCGGCGGTTCATCATAGTCTCCGATTGAACTATCGGCGATTTCGCATCCGTAATGGGAAATTCTTCCCTCGTGCTTTTGCTGCGCGCTAATGAGCCCACGGCCCTGTACGGCCGGCGCAAGGGCCGGCCGTACTCTCAAAGCAACATTAGGTGCGGGCTACGAACGAATTCTTCGCCCAATCGCCGAAGTCGATGACCGCTAGCTGTTGTCCGGAATCCCGGGGCTTGCCAGCGATACTGCGCGCTTTGACCGCAGGCGCGCCAAGTGGCCTTACGGATAGCAGGGGGAGCTTGGTCCAAACCCCTGGCCGTAACAGTTCGCCGCACTGTTCCCGGCGGGCGCCGTCTGCGCGAACGTCGGGCTGGCAACGAGGGTGGCCAATGCGAGAGCAGCGATAAGTGCCTTCATGATCTCTCTCCATGTGTACGGACGATTGTCCATGGTTTCCTGCAACAGCCTCGGCCCGACGCCCCGTGCCTTGCAGTTACCTGGGAGATAGCCTCGTAGCGGGCACGGGATGAACTATATTCTGGGTGTTGCGGCATAACCGAAGGATCGACGCGCACATACTTTGGTTTAAGCTTTCGCCGAAATTCATGCGCGAGGAGGAACGGAACAGCCGTCGGGTTTGTTGTCGCGGAGGTCCGCTGACCGGCTCGCTAATCCGTGCGGAAGTGCTATCTATTGTGGCAAGGCTTGCCCGGAGAGTACGCCGTGATAGAGCGTCCCGCTCGTCAGCCCGCTCCTAGCGAAGAGCCGATCGTATTCGTCGTCGACGACGATGAATCCATGCGCGAAGCGCTCAGAAGCCTTCTTCGATCGGTTAGGCTCAGGGTCGAGACGTTCGGTTCCACCGCGGACTTGTTGCGAAGCAAGCTTCCCGATGTGGCGAGCTGTCTCGTGCTGGATGTCAGATTGCCGGGGCTGAGTGGGCTCGATTTCCAAGCCGAGCTCGCCAAGGCGAACATACGCATTCCGATCATATTCATGACCGGCCATGGCGACATCCCCATGTCGGTCCAGGCCATGAAAGCGGGGGCGGTCGATTTTTTGACCAAGCCTTTTCGCGATCAGGACATGCTGGATGCGGTCGCCGCCGCACTCGAGCGCGACCGCAACCGGCGAAAAGACGAGCAGCAGCTTTCGGACCTGCGGGCGCGCTTCGAAGCGTTGACCGAGCGCGAAAGCGAGGTGATGGGCCTGGTCACCGCCGGCCTGATGAACAAGCAGATCGCCGGCGAGCTCGGGCTGAGCGAGATCACCGTGAAGATCCATCGCGGGCACGTCATGCGCAAAATGGCCGCGCGCTCGCTTGCGGACCTGGTGCGGATGGCGGAAGCGATAGGTGTGCGGCAGGCCAAGCCGGAGAATAGATAGGTCGGCGGAATCTATTTCTCGGCAAAAGCGGACCAAACCCGGCAAGCCGCCACAAGCAGCAGATCTGATCATCGCTACATCGACCGGTGCGGCACCTGTCCGCTGGCCGATCAATTGCGCGCAATGAACGCACAAACCAGCGAACAGAGGGAATCATCGGCCGCATCTTTGGCGAAGGAGCAAAATCATGGCTCGTCACATCAATACCAGCGAAATCGAAATGGAACGCGCGCCGATTGCCGGTACATCACTCGAAGTGTCACGCGTTGCGCTAGGAACGTGGGCGATTGGCGGTTGGATGTGGGGTGGAACCGATGAGGCGGAATCCATCGCGACCATCCGCGCAGCAGTCGAGCGCGGGATCAACCTCATCGATACCGCCCCGGCCTATGGATTTGGCCGTTCTGAAGAGATCGTCGGCAAAGCGATCGCCGAGGGTCATCTCCGCTCGCAGGTGCTCATTGCGACGAAGACCGGACTGGCGTGGGAAGGTGGACGCGTATTCCGCAACGCCAGCCGAGCGCGAATCCTGCAAGAGGTCGAAGATTCGCTGCGCCGGCTACGAACCGATCACATCGACGTCTACCAAGTCCACTGGCCCGACCCGCTGGTGACGATCGAGGAAACCGCGGAGGCCATGCAGAGCCTGTTCAAGCAGGGCAAAATCCGCGCCATCGGTGTCAGCAATTTCTCGGTGCGGCAGATGGAGCGCTTCCGCCGCGTCGCGCCGCTGCATGTGCTGCAGCCGCCCTATAATGTGTTCGAGCGCGGCATCGAGGCCGACATACTGCCCTATTGCCGGAAGAACAACATCGCGACCTTCGGCTACGGCGCACTCTGCCGCGGCCTTTTGTCCGGACGCATGGGGTTGGACAGCAGATTCCAAGGCGACGATCTTCGCCGCACCGATCCAAAATTTCAGCAGCCGCGCTTCGGCCAGTACCTCGCTGCAGTGGAACGGCTCGATCAGCTCGCGCAGCGGCGCTTCCGCAAGAGGGTCATCCATCTGGCGGTTCGCTGGGCGCTCGATCAAGGAATCACAACCGCATTGTGGGGCGCGCGCCACGCCGACCAGCTACAACCGGTCGACGAGGTGAGCGGCTGGAAACTCGATGCCGCCGCCAAGGCGGAAATCGACCGCATCCTGAAGACTACGATCAAAGATCCGGTCGGCCCTGAATTCATGGCCCCGCCGGCGAGCAACGTTGCGGCGTGAACGCAGCGCTGAAACCATACGTTCAACTTTTTTGCAGCGCGGGCCCGTCTTGCGGCGGGCCGCAAACCCGAGAATTCCAAGCTGATCTAATACCTTGATATGATTCTTGTGATGAGCCCGGCGACATATCTTCCTTGCATGCAAGCCTTCTCAACGGCCGGGAATTCCTCTCCATTGCGTCTCCATAGGATCAGCAATTGCAGACCCCCCCGCTCATCTCGATCATTGATGACGATGAATCGATGCGCTGCGCGGTGAAGAGCCTCGTGACGTCGCTCGGACTCAATGCTTACACGTTTGCATCGGCGGAAGAATTCCTGCGATCGCCGCATGTCGAGCATACGTCATGCCTAATCTCCGATTTGCAAATGCCGGGGCTCAGTGGCGTCGAACTGCAGAATACGCTGTTGGCGCAGGATCGCCGCATTCCCATTATTTTCATGACCGCGTTTCCCGAGGAGCGGATGCGCACCCGCGCGATGAAGGATGGGGCCTTGGGCTTTCTGAGCAAGCCGTTCGAAAGTCAAATGCTGATAAATCTCATCGAGAAGGCGATCGGGATCAGTCGGAAAGAATGAACTTGCGCGCGCTCGCTCAGAACATCTCCAGCGACTCGCAAGCAGTCGTGCTGCCGGACAACGTCGCTCCATAGCCGAAAGGCTCGGCGTCGCTTCCGAAGTCCCGCATCCTCATCGAATCCGTCTCAGCTTTTTCCGGTGACGCACTCCCGTCGCACCCGCCAACGACTCAACGGACATTCGCGACCGGGACACTTTCGCCCAAGCCATGGCAAGGCCGCCTCATGCCCCAAACCAAGGTATAGGTCGCGCAAACCAATGAGATACGCGTCTCAACCTACGTACGATGGAGCTATTCACCCTGCTCCACTTAGGTTTACGGCAGCCGGGGAGGACACGGCTGCTGGTTCTACAACCGAGCTGCCAAGATGCAAGGTGCAACGTCATGCTGAGCCAATCCCTTCGCACCAATTCTGCTCGCACCAATTCTGCTCCAGGTCCTCGCTTTCACAACGGCGTGCCTTACGGCCGCCTCGGGTCGTTCGTGCTGCGCAACGCGATGTTGCGCTCCGTGGACGAGCACGCGCGCTTGAACGAAGGCGAGCTGCGCCCCTATCTGCCGAGCAAGCTCTCCCATTTTCATTCCGGCGCCGTCATGGATCAGGCGGTCGGAATCTTTCCCTCCGATGCAGTCGCACGCCAGGGGCTTGCATGGGGCGGCATGGCGGTGGAGGTCGTGCAAGCGATCACACATGAGAGGGTCGAGTTCCGCTTTCGCGGATTTCAACACTTGCTCGTCGTACATGAAGAGGGCGTTCGTGCAAGCGGCGAAACGCTGATCGAGGGTTTACCCCGTTCCACATTGAGGGACGTCAAGCGCAAGCTCGCCTTTGTGCCGGCTGGTCACGAATACCGCGAGACGCAGGAGCCCCGCACCCGCAGCCGCGTGGTGTATATCTATTTCGATCCCGCCAAAATGCGCCGCAGTCCGGGACCGGTCCTAACCGAGAGGCCGTTGGCGCCACGCTTGTTCTTCGAAGACAAGGCGTTGTGGGAAACAGCGGTCAAACTCGGCAGATTGATCGAGAGCGGCACTGAAGACCGACATTATCGCGAGGCGCTTGGAATCGTATTGGCGCACGAGCTCGTGCACCGCAACGACGGCGCGCAGCGCATTGAGCCGCCAGCACGCGGTGGACTGGCCGGCTGGCAGCAGCGGATCACGGCGGCGTATATCGAAGAACATCTCGCCGAGCCCATAGCGCTCGCCACCTTGGCGCGCTCCGTTCGGCTGAGCGCGTATCATTTCTGCCGAGCGTTCAAGCGATCGTTCGGCGTGCCGCCCCATCGCTACCACAACGCCCGTCGCATCGAACACGCCAAAACGCTCTTGGCCGAGCCCACCTGCTCGGTGACCGGGATCGCGCTCAAGATCGGCTTTAGCGAAACCAGTTCGTTCACCGCCGCCTTTCGCAAGGCGACCGGGACGACGCCGACCGCATACCGCCGCAGCCTTGCATCACTCGCGAGGCCGTCATGACCCGCCGGCTGATCACCATAGCGACTGCGATCTTGTTGGGGTCGAGCTGTGCTTATGCGCAAGGCGGCGGAATGACGCCCTTGATGCCGAGCGTGGGCATGGGCATGACTTCGCCCTTGGGCATGAGCAGCTCCGGGACGGCGATTGCGCCAACCGGAATTCCCTTCGGAGCCGCCCCGCTGGCAACGCCTGGCGTCAGTTCGGGCTCATCCAACGGACTCGGCTTATCCACGGCGTGTTCCAGTCCCGGCACGGCAGGTGCGATGACGACCACATCGACCTCGACCGCGCCGTTCGACAACAGCGGCGTGGGACTCATGACGGGCGCGACGCCGCCGGGTCCAATCGCGACGAGCTGCGGGCCGGCTTCTGCGACAGGCAGCATCACGTCCTTCCAGTCGAGCACTTCGACGCCTGCGAGCTCGCAACTGGGCGTTCCCACCATTCCGATGGGGTCGACCGAACTGAGCAATCCGGGTCTGAGCCCAGCGCCGTGTCGGGCAACGGGCGTCACTGCACAGTCTTCCGGTGCCTGCTGATGCGCAAGCGCCCAGTGGGGAGCATCCGATGCGAAGCAAGGTGATCATTTCCACGATTTCGGCAGTCGTCGTCGCCGCGATCGTCGGCGCGTTAGTCGTGACGCATCGGTTTCCATCCAAGGCGGCGTCGGCGAGCACCCCGGCAGTCCCAACCGCTCCCGTCGTTGCGGGCGCCGTCACCAGCCAAGACGTGCCTATCTATCTGCAAGGGGTCGGCACGGTGATCGCCTACAACACAGTGATCGTGCGCAGCCAAATCCAGGGGCAGATCACAAAAGTCAATTTCACCGAAGGGCAGGCCGTAAAGACCGGCGACCTGCTTGCCGTGATCGACCCGCGCCCTTATCAGGCGCAGCTCGATCAGGCGACGGCGAACCGCAGCCGCGATCAGGCGCAGCTAACCAACGCCGAATCCAATCTCAAACGCTATACCACCTTGGGAAACCAAGGCTGGGCCACGCCGCAATTGGTCGAGACCCAGACTGCGCAGGTCGCGCAACTCAACGCCGCGATCAAGGCCGACGAGGCGGCGATCGAATGGGCGCAGACGCAGCTCAGCTATACGCAGCTCACCTCGCCCATCGATGGCGTCACCGGCATACGGCAGGTCGACATCGGCAACATCATTCACCCCACCGACCCGAATGGCCTGGTCGTGGTGACGCAGGTCGAGCCGATCTCGGTGATCTTCACGCTGCCGGAGACGAGCCTGCCGCAGATTCAACAGCAATTAGCCGATGGGTCGCTCAAAGTGGAGGCTTACAGTCAGGACAACACGATGAAGCTCGATGAAGGCAGCCTCGATTTCATCGACAACGAAATCGTGCAGACCACCGGCAGTGTGCGGTTTCGAGCCAACTTCCCCAACAAAGAGCATCACCTGTGGCCGGGAGAACTCGTCAATGCGTGGCTCCTGCTCGACACGCGCCATGACGGCCTGACAGTGTCCGCGTCGGCGGTGCAGCAGGGGCCGCAAGGGCCGTACGTCTACGTGATCAACGCGGACAACACGGTCGCCGTGCGGCCGGTCAAAGTCGCCCAGGTGAGCGGTGGGCGGGCGCTCATCGATTCCGGCCTCGCGGCGGGCGAGCAGGTGGTCGTGGACGGCCAATACAAGCTGCAGCCTGGCATCCACGTCACAATCTTGCACGGCAAGGCGGCAGAGGAGGCTGCGGCGCAAGAAGCGCAGCAGACACCGATCCCATGAATATCTCCGCCCCATTCATCGCACGCCCGATCGCGACCGCGCTGCTGATGGTCGGCCTGTTGCTAGGCGGCCTCGCCGCCTATCCACTGCTGCCGATCGCGGCGCTGCCAAACGTGAACTATCCGACCTTGCAGATCACGGCCCAGCTGCCCGGTGCCGATCCGCAGACCATGGCGTCTTCGGTGGCAACGCCGCTCGAGACGCAGTTCGGGCAAATCCCGGGCCTCACGCAGATGACCTCCGCGAGCGCGCTGGGCTACACGCAGATCACGCTGCAGTTCGATTTGAGCCGGCAAATCGATGGGGCCGTGGCGGATGCGCTATCCGCTATCAACGCGGCCAGTTCCTATCTGCCGCCCAACCTGCCGTACCCCCCAACGATCAACAAAGTGAACCCAGCCGACACGCCGATCCTCGTGCTAGCACTCACGTCGGACACGCTGCCACTCACGACCGTGGATGCCTACGCCGAAAACATTTTGTTGCAAAAGATCTCGCAAATATCAGGAGTCGGCTTGGTCGGAATCGCCGGACGGCAAAAACCGGCAATCCGCATCCAGGTCGATCCTCAGGCCCTGGCGGCGCGCGGGCTGAGCCTCGAAGACGTCCGCAGTGTGATCGGCGTGGACAACGTCGATCTTCCCAAGGGCACGCTCAACAGCCCGCGCCAAACCTACATCCTCAACACCAATGACCAACTGTTCAAACCGGAAGCCTATGCCGACCTGATCATCGCCTACCGCAACGGTTCGCCGGTGCGGGTCAAGGATGTGGGAAAAGCGATCAGCGGCCCGGAAAACAACCTGATCGCCGCCTGGTTCAACCAGAAACGGGCCATCATCCTTCCGATCCAGCGCTCGCCGGGGGCGAACGTCATCGCCACGGTCAACCGTATCAAAGCCATGATGCCGGTGCTGCAGGCTTCCATCCCGTCGGGCATCAAGATCGACACCGTGTCCGATCGAACCGAGACCATCCGCGCCTCGGTCACCGACGTGCAATTCACGCTGGTCCTTTCGGTCGCGTTGGTGGTGATGGTCATCTTTCTCTTCCTGCGCAACGTCTGGGCAACGATCATTCCCGCGGTCACCGTTCCGCTGTCGTTGATCGGCACCTTCGCTGTGCTCTACGAGCTGGGCTACAGCCTCGACAATCTTTCCTTGATGGCCCTGACGATCGCGACCGGCTTTGTCGTCGACGATGCCGTGGTCGTGATCGAGAATACCGTGCGCCATCTGGAAGAAGGTCTGTCGCCGATGCAGGCCGCTATCAAGAGCGCCGGCGAGATCGGCTTCACCATCATATCGATCACGCTCTCGCTCATTGCCGTGTTCATTCCGCTTTTCCTCATGAGCGGTTATGTCGGCGCGCTATTCCGTGAATTCGCCGTCGCCGTCAGCGTCTCCCTTCTCCTCTCGCTCGTGATCGCGTTGACGCTGACGCCGATGATGTGCTCGCGCCTGCTCAAGCCGGAGAGCAAGGAGCATGGCCGCATCTACCGTCTGTTCGAACGCGGCTTCGATGCCCTTCTCGGCGCCTATGAGGCCGGCCTGAAGGTCGTGCTCCGCCATCGCTTAATCACGCTGATGGTGATGCTCGGTACCCTGGCGCTCACCGGATACCTGTTTATTGTGATCCCCAAAGGCTTCTTTCCGCAGCAGGACACCGGATTGATCATCGGCTTTTCCGAGGCCGCGCAGGACCTTTCCTATCAGGCGATGGCCGAGCGGACGCAGGCGTTGATCAAGGCTGTGCTGGAGGATCCGGCAGTCGCTTCGGTCGGCACCGGCATCGGCGCCGGCGGCGGCAACTACACGACCAACACCGGCCGCATGTTCATCTCGCTCAAGCCCAAGAACCAGCGTGACGCCAGCGCGGATCAAGTGATCCTGCGGTTGCAGCAAAGGCTCGCCAAGATCCAGGGCATTGCGCTTTATATGCAGGCGGCACAGGACATCACGATCGGCGGCCGGCTGAACAAGACGCAGTACCAGTACACGCTGGCGGACTCCGATCCGGGCGAGCTCAATCATTGGGCTCCGCTGTTTCTCGAGAAGATCAGGGCGCTGCCAGGCATCACCGGCGTCACCACCGACCAGTTGAATGCGGGCCCGCTGCTCGACATCACGATCAATCGCGATGTGGCCTCGAGCTACGGCATCACTCCCTCAACCATCGACAACATCCTCAATGATGCCTACGGCCAGCGCATCGTTTCGACGATGTACACGCAGATGAGTCAGTACCACGTCGTGATGGAGGTCCCGCCCAAGTATCAGTACGACCCGGAAGCGCTCGGCCAGCTGTACGTCAGTTCGTCGAGCGGCCAGCAGGTGCCGCTGCGCACCCTCATCACTAGCGCCGTCAAAGTGTCGCCGCTGGTGGTCAATCATCAGGGCCAGTTTCCGTCGGTGACAATCTCGTACAACCTATTTCCGGGGACGTCCCTCGGCGAAGCCGTCGCCTCCATTCAACAGGTCGAGAAGGAACTGGGCAAACCTCTGTCGTTGCAAACCAGCTTCCAAGGAAACGGGCAAGCCTATCTGCAATCGCTGTCCAGCACGCCGATCCTAATCCTCGCTGCGCTGGTCGTCATTTATCTCATCCTCGGCATTCTCTACGAGAGCACGGTCCACCCGATCACCATTCTCTCGACCCTGCCATCCGCCGGCATCGGGGCGCTCTTGCTATTGATGGCCTCCGGCTTCGATATGAGCGTGATTGCGATCGTTGGCATCCTGTTGCTTATCGGAATCGTCAAGAAGAACGGCATCATGCTTGTCGACTTCGCCATTCACGGCGAGCGCAACGAGGGCCTGGGACCGGAAGAGGCGATCTACCAGGCTTGCATCAAGCGCTTCCGCCCTATCCTCATGACGACGATGGCGGCGATGCTTGGGGCCGTGCCGCTCATGCTCGGCACGGGAACCGGTTCCGAAATACGCGAGCCGCTCGGCTACGCCATCGTCGGCGGATTGGCATTGAGCCAATTCCTCACGCTCTACACCACACCAGTCGTCTTCCTTTATCTCGATCGTTTGACTAGACGACACCCCCGCAGGCCCGCAGCGAGCGACGGCAGCGCGGCACCCAAGCCGCACCCGGCCGTTCCGAGGGAGGCGCAATGATGGGACGCATACAATGACATCGCCGTTCTTACGACTGAGAAGCTAAAATCATGATGATGACCAGACGGACTCTATCCGCCGCCCTGGTAGCCGGTGCGGCCGCTTCGCTAATCTCCACGCGTGGCATGGCCGCAGACTCCCCACCGACGCAGGCACGCAACGTCGTGCTCGTGCACGGGCTGTTTGCCGATGGATCGTGCTGGTCCGAAATGATTGCGCGATTGCAGCTGGCTGGGCTCAATGTCACGGCCGTGCAAAACCCACTGACGACGCTACCTGAAGCAGTCGCTTCGAACCGCCGGCAACGGCCGGCATCGTTTTCGACGGCGATGAAGGACGTCTCACCGAGGAAGCGTTCCTGCGCGACTTCGCGGGCGACTTGCCGAAGGCGAAGGCGAAGGTGCTCTATGCGGTCCAGGAGCCGTTCGATAAGGCTCTGCTCACCGGCAAGACCACGCACGCGGCTTGGCGATCCAAGCCAAGTTATTATGCCGTTTCAACTGAAGACCGCACAATCAATCCAGACCTCCAGCGCTTCATGGCCAAGCGGATGGGAGCAAAGACCATCGAAGTGAAGGCCAGCCATCTCTCGTTGATCTCTCGTCCCGAAGAAATTACGCGGCTAATCCTCGAAGCCGCGGGGCAGCAAACCTAACGAGAAAGAAGGCTCAGCCCGGGTCACCCCGCCCCCGTTCCATAACCTGTCATTCTGCGAATCTACCGTGCGGGCGATTTGACACGAGGTCGACGTTTTGAAGAGCGCCGCGGATCTTCCGGCTCTGCGGGCCGAGCGAAGGTCGGGGCGGCGTAGTTGAGATCGCATGGGCGCTTTCTCCTGTTCGTTCAGCCTCCAAAGATCACGCTGCGGAAGCGGCGCAAAGCGAACGCGAAGTAAACAGCGCCGATGACCGCCGTGGCCAAAATCTCAGGCCATACGATTGAGAGGCCGGCGCCGCGATAAAGCACATCCTGGGCGAAAACGACGAAATGCGGCGTCGGGCTGATCACCTTCATGAGGTACTGCAGCCAGACCGGCATGCTTTCCATCGGCGTCGTGCCGCCCGAAAGCAGCATCATGACCAATAGCACGGGAATCGCCAGCAGCCCGAACTGCCCCATCGTGGCGGCAACCGTGCCGAGAAGAATGCCGAGCGCCGCGACCGTGAATACATAAAAGCACGAGCCGCCGAGAAACAGCAGGGTCGATCCGGCAATCGGCACTTGCAGCCACCATTGCACCACAAGCAGCAGCGATATCTCGGCGGCGGCGAGAATGACGATGCCATTGGCC
>Ga0318531_10000376_pt1 | contig 12004 bp, 10 predicted proteins | sample GRESIP053b4f25_FD_203486 | JGI IMG/M metagenome (GOLD analysis project Ga0318531, IMG submission 203486) | Tropical soil microbial communities from Luquillo Experimental Forest, Puerto Rico - GRE.SIPMG.053b4f25 | ecosystem: Environmental > Terrestrial > Soil > Tropical forest > Bulk soil... | reverse complement strand
TGCGGTCGAGCGCGCAGTGGCGGCTGGGGCAAAGCTCATTCGGCCGGTGGCCGATCAGTTTTACGGTGATCGCGTCGGCGGGATCGAGGACCCGTTCGGCTATCGCTGGTTCATCGCGACGCACAAGGAAGATTTGACGATGGATGAGATTCGGCGCCGCGCCGCCGCGCAAGGTCGGTAGGGCTTCAATCGGAGCGGTCCGGGCGCTACATAGGATCCGACAAACAAGGAGGAGATGGCGATGGACGACAAGACCCGCACCGAACTCGAGGCTGCGGCCTTTCGGCGGCTAGTCGAGCATTTGCGCGAGCGCACGGATGTTCAGAACATCGATATGATGAACCTGGCGGGCTTTTGCCGCAATTGCCTCTCGCGGTGGTACCGCGAGGAGGCCGAGCAGCGCAGCATCCCGCTCTCGGACCCGCAAGCGCGCGAGATCGTCTATGGCATGCCGTACGACGAATGGCGGGGAAAATATCAGAAGGAGGCGAGCGCCGAGCAAAAGGCTGCCTTCGCCGCCTCGCAGAAGCACTAATGTCGGGCTGCTGATTGCCTGCCCGTCGCCGGGGGTCTGCGCATCAGGTCGCGAACCGAGGCTTGACCGCCTCACACAGCATGCGCATCGCCGCCAGCACGCGGTCGTGCGGGATCAATCCGCCGCAATTGAGCTCGGCCAGGATCCCGCTCAATCCGATTTCGGCCTGCAAGGACCGCAGCTTTTCGAGGATTGTGTCGGGACTACCGACCAGGGTATTGGCGCGAACTGCCCCTTCGTAATCGAGATGACGTAGCTGCTCGACCCGCCGCATGCGCCGGGCGGCGGTTTCGGGGTCGACCAATCTCGCCGCTCCTTCCAGCAAATTCGCCTGCTCTTGATAGAAATGCATGATGCTTTCCCGGGGCTCGGAGCAGGCACGCTCGTCGGTTTCGGCGATATAGGTCGGCGCCGAGACGAAGACCTGGCCTTTGCCGGGGTGCCCGGCTGCTTGCCAGGCCTCGTGGTAGCTGCGGATCTGTTCAGCGAGGGCAGCCCAAGAGGTGTGGCGCACCGATGCGAAGATCGGCGCGCCGCGCCGGCCGATTGCCGGGAAGGTGTCCGGGGTGCTGGCGGCGATGCGGATCGGCGGCGTTGGTTTCTGATAGGGCTTGGGAACGACCGCGACATTCTTGAAGCTGTGGTAAGCGCCGTCGTACGAGAAGCTCGGCTCGGTCCATGCGCGCTCGACAATGTCGAGGATTTCGCGGAAGCGCGCGCGGCTTTCGGCGTAAGACACGCCATACGCCTCATAGGTCTGCGCCACCCCGCTGCGGCCGACCCCAAAGATCAGCCTTCCGCGGCTCAACTGATCGACGGTGGCGGCTTCCTCAGCCAACCGCAATGGGTGGCAGAGCGGCAATACCTGGACCGCGATACCGATTTTGATTCGACGGGTGCGGGCGGCGATTGCGCTGGCGATACTGAGCGGCGCCGACAACAGCGAGCGGCGCGGCTCGAAATGGAGTTCGGCGAGCCACATTACATCGAGTCCCCAATCTTCCGCGGCATCGACCTGCTCCATGGCCTCGTCGAAGGCCTCGCTCTCGGTTCGGCCCCGGAGCGACGGAAACTCGTGAAACATCCCGAATTCCATGATCCTGCCCCAATTGCGGTGCTTTAAGCTCCGTCTCAACCTAGCCAAGCCGGCGGGCTAGGGCCACTGCGCTCTTGCCGCCGCCGATCGCCATCGTCCAACCAAACCAAGAGTAGGAGCGAGCCAGTGACGACTTTCGTGCTGATCCACGGAGCTTATCAGGGCGGCTGGATCTGGCAGCCGACGGCGGCGCGTCTTCGGGCCGCCGGGCACTTCGTCTATGCCCCCACGCTCGACGGCTGCGCCGAGCGACGCCATTCTCTGCGCCCCGGCATCACGACAATGACCCAGGCGAGCGAGATCGCCGAGCTGATGGTCTACGAAGACCTGCGCGATGTCGTATTAGCCGGCACCAGCGCCGGGGGCATGGTGTTGTGCCGCGCAGCGGAACTGGCGCGCCAGCGGATTGCCCGCCTCGTCTTCATCGACGCCTTGGCGCTTCTCGACGGAGAGCGCATCGCCGAAATCGTCAATCGCACCACGCCGCGGGTCACCACGGCACTCGCCGCCGGGCCGTCGCGCGAGGACGCGGAGGGCCGGATGTTCGCCGGTCTCGACCCGGCCTTACGCGCCTGGGCGCTCGCCCGCTATACCCCGCATCCCGTCGCCGCGATGGAAGATCCGGTGGAGCTGAAGAGCTTTTGGAACCAGACTTGGCCGGCGACCGTGATCCGCTGCCGCCGCAGCGCGAACCCGCCCGAGGCGCACCAGCGGCGCACTGCGGAAAAGCTCGATGGCAAATACCTCGAGCTCGACGCAGGCCACTACCCGATGCTGTCCGACCCCGACGCTCTGGTCCCGCTGCTGATGCAGGGCTGAGGGTGGCGCTCAGTCCATTCCCGAAGTGGAGATGGGTTCGATTTCGTACATCACGCGGACTTCGCCCGGCTGGCGAAACGGATATTTGTCCTTTCCAAGGTACTTCTTTGCCAGCGAATCAATATGCGCGTCGGCGCCCTCTTCGAGCACGCGCCGGACGCGACCGCGGATCTGTATGTAGCGATAAGGCTGGTCGGGATCCATGATGGCGAGCGCGACCGGCGAACCCACCTTCAAATTGCGCGCCTTGACCCTTCCTTTGGCGGTGTTCATGCGGACAACTCCGCCCGTGTAATCGAACCACACCGGTGTCACCTGCGGCGATCCGTCCCGCATCAATGTAGCGAGATTGGCAAACGCCTTCTTCTGCTGCAGGAGATCGAGATATTGGTCGGGGATCGTGGCCATTTAAAGGGGTTCCTTTTCGAGACCGCCGCTGCAAGCGCACCGCCCCTGACCCTCCCGCTACGAAGAGGGAAGGAAGGAGGAGGGCGGCATTCCGATCGCTAACGGGTGAGCGCAATCAGAGTTCCCGCGCGTTCGGCCGGTCACTTTGCCTTCGGCTGCCAGAGCCCCAGCGCCGCGCCGGTTGGGTCGATGATGATCGAGAATGATCCGGCGTTCGGTACCTCGGTGACATCGCGCATGACTGTGGCGCCAAGCGATTTTGCTTTGGCCGTCGCCGCCGCGACGTCGTCGACGAGCGCATAAGCGAGCCAGGCGGACGGCGCGCCGGAAACCGGATGCTTCATCATGCCACCGCCAGTACCCTCGCCCACATTGATCATCGTGTAGCTCATCCCGCCGCCCATATCCATGTCTTGCAGCTGCCAGCTGAACAGCGACTGGTAAAAGGACTTTGACTTGTCGAGGTCGGTGGTGGCGAGTTCGACATGTACAAATGGATTTGCCATGACTGCTCTCCCGTGTTCCTGGTTGCTCCGCAACGCGACTACGCCGGTATTTTAAAGGAGGTTCAAGCAAATATGATTACGGGCTATATCACAACGGCTTAGAGGTCCAGATCCGGACCGCTCCCGCCCGGCCTCTGAGCGCCTGCTCGCCTCGATCGTTCAATTGGCTGACCAGTGACGCAGCGGTACTGGAAGCTTCCGAATTGATGGCATTGACCAGCGCATCCCCTACCACGAGGGGGGCTTCGAGGCTGCGGGTCAGCCGCTGCAGCCGACTTGCTGTATTGACAGTGTCGCCGATCACCGTGAAGGAGAAGCTGTGTTCGCTGCCGACATCGCCAAGCACCGCCGGCCCGTAATTGAGGCCAATGCCGATCACCAATCGCAGCTCGCCTCGCGCCTCGCGTTCCTCGTTCCAGCACTCGAGCGCTCGGAGCATCATATCAGCGCATTTGAGTGCATTGGCGGCGTCCTCGTTACTCGCCGTCGGCACACCGAAGACGGCGAAGATCTCGTCGCCGATGTATTTGTCTACCGTGCCGCCGCAGGCGAAGATCTGCGCCGTCATCCACTCATGATACTCGCGCAGCAGCGACACCACCGCCTCCGGCATCATGCCCTCGGCCATGCGCGTGAACCCAACGATGTCGGCAAACAACACCGCGACTGTCTGCCGCCGCACCGCACCCAAAGGCTCGTCTCGCTCGGCCAGCATCTCGACAAGGTTAGGAGAAAAATAGCGCGACAGATTATTGCGGGCGCGCTCGGCCACTGCGCGCTGGCGCTCGATCTCGCGCAATCTGCCGATATCGTCGAGGGTCTTGCGGATCGTAATTTCGAGATCGTTGAGGTCGACGGGCTTGGTGACAAAATCGAAAGCCCCGCGGTTCATTGCAGTGCGCAGATTCGTCATGTCGCCATAGGCCGAGACGATGATCGCCTTGACCGGCATCCGCTCTTCACGCAGCCGGGCGAGCAAGGTAAGCCCGTCCATGACCGGCATATTGATGTCGAGCAGCATCAGATCGATATCGGGCTCCGCCGCGAGCGCTGCCAGAGCCTCTTCGCCGTCACGCGCAAATAGGAAGGTGAATTCGCCCTCGCGGATCTGGCGGCGGAAGCGTTGCGTCAGCAACAGCTCGAAATCGGGCTCGTCGTCGACAGCAAGGATCTTGGTTGCTGTCTGGGGCAAGGTCATGTCCTCATCCCTGCCGTCGCAACCTGCCGGGAACGCGGCAGACGGATCGTGAATTCGGTGAATTCGCCAATCGTACTGTCGACGGTGATCGTGCCGCCATGCTCCTGGGTGACGATATCATAGCTGATCGACAGGCCGAGCCCGGTGCCCTCGCCGGTCGGCTTGGTCGTGAAGAATGGTTGGAACAGCTTGTCCCGGAACTCGGGCGGGATGCCGGTGCCGTTGTCGCGCACCCGGATCTCGACCTCGTTGGCGAGATCGCGCGTTATAACTTTCAGCACGGGCCGGAATGCCGGGTCCGCCGCCTCATGGCGGTGCTTGTCGGCGGCATAAAAGCCATTGCCGAAGAGGTTCAGCAACACGCGGCTGATATCCTGCGGCACAAGCTCGATCGGCGCAATCGCGCGATCGAACTCGCACTCGAGCGTAATGTTGAAATCAGGGTCCTGAGCGCGGGCGCCGTGAAAAGCGAGGTTCAGCGCTTCTTCAATCAGCGCATTGAGGTCGACCGTCTGCCGATCGCCGCTACCGCTGCGCGAATGCGCCAACATGCTCTTGACGATGCCGTCGGCCCGTTTGCCGTGCTCAGCGATCTTTTCGAGGTTGCCGGTCAGCATATCAACGACGTCGTCGACCTCTGCGCGTTTGGCCGCACCGAGCGCTGCGATCGCCGGCCGGGCCGTCTGCTTGAGCTCGTCGAGCAATTCGACCGACAGTGAGGCAAAATTATTGACAAAATTGAGCGGGTTCTTGATCTCGTGGGCAATGCCGGCCGTGAGCTGGCCTAATGACGCCATTTTTTCGGCGTGAATCAGACTGGCCTGGGTGGCCTTCAACTCCTCGTGAGCGGCACGCAGCTCGCGCTCACGCCGGTTCTGCTCGACGAGAGTGTCGCGAAACCTTGCGAGAGTCCGCGCGACGGCGCCGATCTCGTCAGGACCGGCTGCGGGGATGTCCACATTGACGTTTCCAGTGTTGAGTCCAGCCATGGCGGCGACCAACCGGCGCAGCGGCACGACGATTGCCCGCAGTAACAGAAAGGTGAGAAGCGCACCTATCAGAACAGCGGCAGACACGACGATCCGCGACAGCCGGGTCGCTGCCGATGCATCTTTGAGGGCCTGTTCGCGCGCAGCGAGCGCCTCGCCGGTCAGGTCGGTGACGATCGAGCCGAGCAGCTGATCTACGACAACGCTGTGCAGGCGCGCTTGCGCGAGCAGCGAATTGCCGATCACCCGGCGGTCGCTGGTGTATTCGTCGACTGCCTTATCTGCGAGCTCATCATATTGGGCGACTTCGCTGCGCACCGCAGCAATGCGTTCCGGGTTCCATGGCGCCAGCTTGCCGAGATGCTCCTCCATCCGCGTTCGGGCTGCTACGGCATTGCGCTCCGACAATGTCAGCTGGCTGACCGCGAGATCGGTCATCCAGTAACGCATCTCGCCGAACGCGATGCGGGCGCTGTCCGCCTGTTCGATGCCTTTGAGTAATCCGGCGGCCTTGACCATGCCCGCCGAATTTTCGCCGAGCGCGCGCGTAAGGTACAAATTCGTCGCGATCAGGACGAGGAGAGCAGCACTCGCCAGTAGGATCAGGCGGGTGCGGATAGTCAGCCGGGCCATGATTACGCTGCGCCGCCGCCCCGTTGCGTCAATGATAGAGGGTAATGCTGATGACCGCCCCAAGATCACCCGTCTTGCCGCCCTCTTTCGGGTAGCCGGTCAGGTCCATTTCGCCTTTGGGCGAACCGTGGCAGGTGAGACAGGATGCCGCATAGTACTCGGGAACCGCGACTCGGAATGCCGGACGCCCGCTGGTGTCGACGACGGCGGAATAGGATTGCCCCTTGGGCCACTCGGCACTGAGCAGCTTGGTCTTCATGACGTCGGCCTCCCAGGCGTCTGGCCGCGCCTTGCGGTTGCGCACCAGCTCGGGTGGTGCAGTCACCTTCACCTCGGCCTCGCCTTTGGCCATCTGATTGAAGTCTTCGCTGACGAGACGTGCGAATACCGCGGGGATGAAGCCCTTGAACGCCGTCCCCTTCTGGTTGATCGTCGCCTGGTTGTCGTCGGTCACGGCGACGATCGCCGCCATCATTGCGCGAAGCAGCCTCCCTTGCCGTGAGTTCGGATCAATCGTCTTCGGGTCAACGCCGGTCGCCTTCTGATAGCTCTTGACGGCCTGATCGAGCACCGCCTGACCGCTCAGATGCTTGTCGCCGAGCTCCGGGTTGTTGATCAGGTCCTGATTGTTCGAGATGATCGTGCGCGCATCCCGAAGCATCTCGGCAAGGCTCTGCGCGATCGCCGCGTCTTCGTCCGCCGGCGAAGCAGCTCGGATCGGCGCGGAAGCCGCTACCCCGGCGATCAGCACGGCTAGGAGTGCGCGAAGGAGCATTGCCTTCGCCAGCTCATGCCGAGGCACCCGGCAACCGGCGCAATTCTTCCTTCAGCAGATCGAAATCCACCGGCTTGGAGAGAAACTGGAGTGCGCCGGCCTCTTCCGCCTGTCGGCGGCGGTCCTCGTCGCCATACGCGGTGACCATCATGACCGGCAGATCGGGGCGCTGCGTCTTGATTTCCCGCAACAAGCTCAACCCGTCCATCCCAGGCATGTTGATGTCTGACAGGATGACGATCAGCTCGGGGCGGACGCCATTTGCAAGCTTATCGAGGGCTTCCTCGCCCGAAGCAGCAAAATGCAGGACGTAAGTGCCCTGCCGTGCCTCGCGGCGAAAGCGCTGACGAAACATCTCGGCAACATCGGGCTCGTCGTCGACAATCAAAATGCTGAAGCTCATCACGTCATCCCTGCCGTTGCCGCCCGCCGGGACCGTGGCAGACGGATTGTGAACTCGGTGAACTCGCCGAACACACTGTCGGCCTTGATCGTTCCACCATGCTGCTGTGTCACGATGTCATAGCTGATCGACAGCCCGAGCCCGGTGCCCTCGCCGGTCGGTTTGGTCGTAAAAAACGGTTGGAATAGTTTGTCGCGTAATTCTGGCGGAATTCCGGTGCCGTTGTCGCGCACCCGGATCTCGACTTCACCCTCGAGATCGCGGGTCGTGACGTTTAGCGTCGGACGGAATGCATCATCCACCTCGTGGCGGCGCCTGTCGGCGGCATAGAAGCCATTGCCGAACAGATTGAGGAACACGCGCGTCACGTCCTGCGGCACCAATTCGATGGGGGCAATATTGCGGTCGAAGTCGCGCTCCAGGGTGATGTTGAAATTCTGGTCCTGGGCGCGGGCTCCGTGATAGGCGAGGTTGAGCGCCTCCTCTACCAACGCATTAATATCGGTCGACTGCCAATCGCCGCTGCCGCCGCGCGAATGCGCCAGCATGCTCTTGACGATGCCGTCGGCGCGGCGGCCGTGCTCGGCGATCTTTTCGAGATTGCCGGTCAGCATCCCGACGATTTCGTCGATCTCGGCGCGCGTGTCCTCGCCGAGCGATGCCACGGCGGGCGCCGCCGTCTCCTTCAACTCGTCGAGCAGCTCGACCGAGAGGCCGGCGAAATTGTTGACGAAGTTGAGCGGGTTCTTGATCTCGTGGGCGATGCCGGCGGTCAATTGCCCGAGCGAGGCCATCTTCTCAACAGACTCGCCTGCGGCGCCTGCAACTCGCGCAACGCGCTCTCGGCAGTGTCGCGCGCGGCGCGGATCTCCTGTTCTGCGCGCTTCCTTTCGGTGATGTCGCTATATATCAGCACGAAACCGCCGCCCGGCACTGCATTGCGCCGTACCTCGACAACGCGCCCGTCCGGACGCGTGCGCTCGAAGCGCATTTCGCGATCGGTATCTTCGACCGCGCGGCTCAGCTCCACTTCGAGATCGGCCGAGTACTCGCCGCGCGCAGCGAGGTAACGAAAATACTCGGCATAGCTCGGCCGTTCGGCGAGGAAAGCGTCTGGCAGATCGAGCATCTCTTGGAAGTTGCGGTTCCATGCCGCGAGACGTCGGTCGCCGTCGAACATTGCCACGCCGTCCCCCATGTTCTCGAAGGTGACGCGCAGCTCGGCCTGGCGATGGCGGATTTCGTCCAACAGCCGGGCATTGTCCATCGCGATCACCGCCTGCGCCGCGAAGCTTTCGAGCAGTGCGACCTCCTTTTCGGAGAACGGTCGGACCTCCATCCGGTTGGCGGCGATGTACCCGAGCAGCGTGCTCTCCTTGCGCAGCGGCACCAGCAGTGTCGTGCGAACACCCATCGCAACCAAGGCCCGCGACGCCGGGCTGCCTGATCTCGAAGCCACGGTCAAGAAATCCGGGATGTGGACAAGGCGCTCCCCCCGCACCAAGCGCTCGTGTGCGGGACCGGGATGAAAGGGGCGGCGTGCCTCTTCAAGGAATTGTTCCGGAATTCCGTGCAGCGCAGCCGCCTGGAACTGTTCGCCGTCGTAGAGCGCCAGGTTGCCGATCGGGACGCCGCACAGGTTGCGCGCCTTCTCGAGGATCACGTCGTAGACCGGAGCGAGATCGCCCGGCGAGCTGTTGATGACCTGCAATACTTCGGTTGTCGCGGTCTGCTGCTCCAATGCCTCGCGGGTCTCGGTCAACAGCCGCGCGTTTTCCATTGCGATGACCGCCTGGGCGGCGAAGTTCTGCAACAGCGCGATCTGCTTGTCGGAAAATGGCCGAACCTCAGTCCGGTAGATCACGAAGGCACCGAGTAGTGCTGCCTCCTTTCTCAGCGCTACCCAGATCGCGGTGCGTGCACCGTATTCATCGGCCAACCGTCGTCGCGTCACGTTGCCCGACCGGTAAACATCATCGTCTGTGATATCCGCGATGTGGACGACCTGAGCGCCATCTACCAGGTCATAAAGCGCCATCCCTGGTGTCGGTGTGGTCGCTGTCGGGCCGGGCTCGTACCCCCGCCAGGCGGCCGCCCGAAAATACGCGCCGTCAAATGTGACCAGTTGACCGAAACTCGCGTCACACAGTGTGAGTGCTTTGTCGAGCATCGCATCGAACACTGGTGTGAGATCGCCGGGTGACGAATTTATGACCAGGAGCACCTCGGCGGTTGCCGTCTGCTGCTCCAGTGCCTCGCGCGTCTCGGTCAAGAGCCGCGCATTCTCCATCGCGATGACCGCCTGCGCGGCGAAATTCTGCAACAGTGCAATCTGCTTATCCGAGAACGGCCGCACCTCCTGCCGATATATGCTGAAAACCCCAATTATCGTTTCATCCTTCTTCAGCGGTACGGCCAGAAGGGTGCGGACCCCACCGAGATCGGCAACTGCCCGGGGCAGCGGGTCGCCTGAGCGATAGCCCTCAGTGTTTGTGATATCGGCGATGTGATCTATTGGCTCGCCAGTCAGCAGGCGCTGGTGCGCAATGCGGCTTGGCCGGTGCGGACCCTGCCTGAGAAACTCCAGGTATAGGGGCGGCGCGCCCCGCACGGCCGAAGCGTGCATGCGCTCGCCGTCATAGGTCCAAAGGGTGCCGAAGGCGGCCTCGCAGAGGTGCAGCGCGTTTTCGAGCATCGCGTCGAACACCGGCGTGAGGTCGCCGGGCGAGCTGTTGATGACCTGCAATACCTCGGCGGTCGCCGTCTGCTGGTCCAAGGCCTCGCGCGTCTCGGTGATGAGCCGCGCGTTTTCCATCGCAATAACCGCTTGGTCGGCGAAATTCTGCAATAGCGCAATCTGCTTGTCGGAAAACGGCCGGACTTCCAGTCGTGCGGCGGCGATTAGGCCGAGCAGCTTGGCGTCTCGGCGTAACGCTACCCAGAGCAACGTCCGAGTGCCGCCGAGCTCGACGACGCTGCGCGCCACCGGATCGTCGATTTCCGCCAGGTCGGGCACATGAGCGAACCGCTCGCCGTCGATCAACCGCCAGACCGGATTGGTGGGACCAGGACTATAACCTTGTCGCAAGCGATCCGCGAGTGCGCCCGACAGACCGTGCACCGCGACGGCGCGGAACCTCGCCCCATCGTAGAGCTGCAGGCTACCGTAGGAGACACTGCAGAGGCTGTGCGCCTTCTCGAGGATCGCCTCAAAGACCGGCTGGAGCTCGCCGGGCGAGCAATTGATGACCTGCAACACTTCGGCGGTCGCGGTCTGCTGTTCTAATGCCTCGCCGAGATCGCGGTTGCGGGTCTCCAGCTCCTCGAACAGACGTATGTTCTCGATGGCGATGGCGGCCTGATCAGCGAATGTCTTGACGAGCTCGATCTGGGTGGGGGTGAAAGGCTTGACTTCGCGCCGCCCGCAGCCGACTACGCCGACCGGCCGACCTTCTCGGAAGATCGGGACCGCGAAGAACGAGCGATACCGGGCCACCGATTGTAGCACTTCCAGAGTGCGCGGGTCGTAATCGAGATCGGTCAGCACGTCGTCGATATGCACTGGCCGCGCGTCGACAAGGGCTCGGCCCATGGCGAAGTGCCGACCCGGCCGTCGTGGGAACAGGCTGTGAAGTGCCGCCGCTTCCTCGGGCGACATGTTGTTCAGCGCCACAAGGTGAAGCAGCCCGCCCTCGAGCCGCGCCACCGCGCTGAACTCCGCCTCGCACAGTCTGGACGCGTTCTCGACAATCGCTTCGAACACCGGCCGGATATCGGTCGGCGAGCGTGAGATCACGCCCAGGATCTCGCCCGTCGCGGTCTGCTGCGCCAGTGACTCGCGCGTTTCTGTTATTAGCCGCGTGTTCTCGATGGCGATAACCGCCTGGTCGGCAAAAGTGCGTACCAGTTCGATTTGCCGCTCGCTGAACGGCTCGACCCGTTCGCGCGCCAGCACAATGACCCCGATCGGTTGACTCTCGCGCAATAGCGGCACGCCGAGCGCCGTGCGCTGTTTGCCCAGCGATATCGCCTCCGGCAACCGATATTCCAGGTCGGCCGCGACATCGGCGACATGGACGACCTTGCCTTCGAGCGCCACCCGCCCGACCATTGTGCCGCGGTCAACCGCCACCGGGTGCGACCGCAGGAAGCTCTCGAATTCGGCCGGAAAGCCGTAATTAGCCGCCAGCCGATAGACCTCACCCTCGCGACGAGACACCAGAGCCATCTCGGCCTGACACAGCCGCGCCGCGGTCTCAACGAGGGTGTCGAGCACAGGCTGCAGGTCGAAGGTCGAGCGGCTGATAACCTTCAAGACATCGCCAGTCGCGGTCTGGTATTCGAGCGATTCCTGCAGATCGCGAGTGCGGTCGCGCAATTCACTGAGCAGCCGCGCGTTCTCCATCGCGATCACCGCCTGGGCCGCGAAGTTCTGCAGCAGGACGATCTGTCTATCGGAGAACGGCCGCGGTTCCTGGCGATAGATCATGATGAAGCCAAGTACCGCCCTATCCTTGACGAGCGGAACAAGCAGGATGGCGCGGGCGCCGCCCAGATGAACCAGCGCGCGGCGATCCGGGTCGCCCCGCTGATAGGGTTCCGTAGCCAACAGGTCCGGAACGTGGACGATGGCTTCTCCTTC
>Ga0318531_10000373_pt1 | contig 12063 bp, 14 predicted proteins | sample GRESIP053b4f25_FD_203486 | JGI IMG/M metagenome (GOLD analysis project Ga0318531, IMG submission 203486) | Tropical soil microbial communities from Luquillo Experimental Forest, Puerto Rico - GRE.SIPMG.053b4f25 | ecosystem: Environmental > Terrestrial > Soil > Tropical forest > Bulk soil... | reverse complement strand
CCCTCCCCCTCCAGGGGAGGGTTTAACTCAGGGCGATTTGGCGGTTTCAATGAAACGATTTTTTGTGATTGCGACGCTCACCGCCGCGCTGACTATTAGCTTCACGCCATCAACGCGCGCGCAACAGACCTCGCCGATTGCGGGACCGAGCCTGACGACGCCGCCGGCGTCGCCCTCCGTGCGCTCGGCACATCGCATCGTGATCAATCCACGACCCTTGCTCTACCGCCGCTGTATCGATTGGTATGAATTGCAGCACCGGCCGAGCGGCACGGTGCTTTATCCGCAAATGCACTGCTGGTGGGTGCGGGGCTGAGCTGAGGAGACGCCAACGCGCGTCATGGCTGGGCTTGTTCCGGCCATCCACGTCTTTGAGCTCGCGCTGGTCCTAAGACCTGGATGCCCGGCACCATAGGCGAGCGAAGCGGTGCCGTTCTTGGAACGGCTAAGCCGGGCATGACGAACGAAAGCGGTATCGAACTGTCAATCCCACTCGCGCACGTCGATGAAATGTCCGGCGATTGCTGCCGCCGCGGCCATGGCCGGCGACACGAGATGGGTGCGGCCCTTGTAGCCTTGGCGGCCTTCGAAATTGCGGTTCGATGTCGACGCGCAGCGCTCGCCGGGCGCGAGCTTGTCGGGATTCATGGCAAGACACATCGAGCAGCCGGGCTCGCGCCATTCGAAGCCAGCATTGACGAAAATCTTGTCGAGGCCTTCCGACTCCGCCTGCGCTTTGACGAGCCCGGAGCCGGGCACGATCATGCCTTTGACATTGGCGCTGACTTTTTTGCCGTCGACCACCTTGGCGACTTCGCGCAAGTCCTCGATGCGCGCATTGGTGCAGGAGCCGATGAAGACGCGATCGATGGCGATGTCAGTGATCTTCTCGCCGCCTTGGAGCCCCATATATTTGAGCGCGCGTTCGACCGCCTCGCGCTTATTGTCGTCGGCAATATCGGCGATGCGCGGCACACGGCCGGTCACCGAAGTGACCTGTTCGGGGCTGGTGCCCCAGGTGACAAGCGGCGGCAGTTTGGCCGCGTCGAGCCGCACCTCGCGGTCGAATTGCGCGCCATCGTCGGAGTGCAGCGTCTCCCAATAGCGCACGGCGGCGTCCCAATCCTTGCCCTTCGGTGCTTTGGGGCGGTCTTTCAAATAAGTGTAAGTTTTCTCGTCGGGCGCGATGAAACCGGCTTTGGCGCCGGCTTCGATCGACATGTTGCACACGGTCATGCGCCCTTCCATCGACAGCGCTCGGATTGCCTCCCCGGCATATTCCAGCGCATAGCCGGTGCCGCCGGCGGTGCCAATCTCGCCGATGATGGCGAGAATAATGTCCTTGGCGGTGACGCCGGTCGGCAGCTTGCCGTCGACGGTCGCACGCATGTTCTTCGATTTGGTCTGGATCAACGTCTGCGTCGCCAGCACGTGCTCGACTTCCGAGGTGCCGATGCCGTAGGCGAGCGCGCCGAACGCGCCGTTGGTGGCGGTATGGCTGTCGCCGCAGACGAGGGTCACGCCGGGAAGCGTGAAGCCTTGCTCCGGACCTATGATGTGGACGATGCCCTGGCGTTTATCGAACTCGTCGTAATATTCGAGGCCGAAGAATTTTGCGTTCTCGGCGAGATAGGCGATCTGCGCGGCGCTCTCCGGATCGGGGTTGGGCAGCGTGCGATCGGTGGTCGGCACATTGTGATCGACCACCAAGAGCGTCTTGTCCGGCGCGTGCACTTTGCGTCCTGACAGGCGCAGGCCTTCAAATGCTTGCGGACTTGTGACCTCGTGCACGATGTGGCGATCGATATAGATCAGGCAGGCGCCGTCTGGTGCCTCTTCGATCAAATGTTCGTTCCAGATCTTGTCGTAGAGCGTGGTGGCCTTGGCCATTTCAAAGACTCGCAACTCACGGCCGCCAACGCGTCATCCGCGGCGGCGGATCACTTATTCCGCCGCCTTGTCTGCGGCGCCGGATTCCTCCGCGCCCTCGGCATAATCCTGGCGCTCGATGATACGGGCGGATTTTCCGCGCCGGCCGCGCAGGTAATAAAGCTTGGCACGGCGGACCTTGCCGCGGCGTACCACCTCGATCGAGTCGATCATCGGCGAATAGAGCGGGAACACCCGCTCGACGCCTTCGCCGTAGGAAATCTTGCGCACGGTGAAGTTTTCGTTCAGGCCCGAGCCGGCGCGGCCGATGCAGACGCCTTCATAGGCCTGCACGCGGGCGCGCTCGCCTTCGACGATCTTGACGTTGACGACGAGCGTATCGCCCGGCTGGAAGTTGGGAATCTCCTTGCCGGCGCTCAGCTTCGCCATCTGTTCGTTTTCGATTTCTTTGAGCAAATTCATGGCGAATTCTCCATCGGCTGCGCAGGCGTCGCGCCGTTCCGACCAGCGGTTAACCGGGTTGGGCGAGCTTCTACGCTAATGCGCCGGTTTTGTCACCTGACCGTCACGCGCTTTGCGAGCCACCGCGAAAACGCTGCAAAAACGCGTTCCAGAGGTCCGGCCGGCGTTCGCGCGTCAGCCGCTCGGCCTCAGCGCGCCGCCAAGCAGCGATCTTGGCGTGATCGCCCGAAATCAGGACCTCCGGGATCGGCCGGCCCTCCCATAGCTGCGGCCTTGTATATTGCGGATATTCGAGCAGTCCTCCGGTGAAACTTTCGTCAGCGGCGGAATGCGGTGCGCCCATGACGCCGGGCAGCAGCCGCACGCAAGCATCGATCAGCGCCATGGCCGCGATCTCGCCGCCCGAGAGCACGTAGTCGCCGATTGACACCTCTTGGAGGCCGCGGCCCGCGATCACTCGCTCGTCGACGCCTTCGAAGCGGCCGCAGACCAGGATCGCGCCCGGCCCGTTGGACAATGCCTCAACCCGCGCTTGCGTTAGCGGCGAGCCGCGTGGCGAAAACAGCAAGCGAGGCCGGGCGTCGGTAGCGGTCGCGTCGATGGCGCGCGCCAGTACGTCCGGCTTCATCACCATGCCGGGACCGCCGCCCGCCGGCGTATCATCGATGCTGCGATGCTTGTCGGTGGCGAAGTCGCGAATATCGACGATGTCGAGCGACCACAGGCCGGCCGTTAGCGCCTTGCCTGCGAGAGTGGCGCCGAGAGGTCCCGGAAACATTTCCGGAAAGATCGTGAGAACGCTCGCGCGCCAGCTCATGACCCTCTTCCCTTGCGGGAGCGGCTGGAGCGCCGCCGGCGAGCGCCGGCGGTGGTTCGGGTGAGGAAGGCGTTGCGAGCCGGACCCCTCACCCGGCCCGACTTCGCCTCGCCAGCCTCTCCCGCAAGTGGAAAGGGATTGACGACGATTTTCCCGCCCCGAACGTCAACCTCCGGCACTGTCGTTTCATCGAACGGAAGCAATTGGGTTGCGCTACTATCCGCTCGCCGTAGCTCGATCAGGTCGCTAGCGCCGAAATTATGGATGGCAATCACCATGCCGCATTCTTTGCCGGCGCGATCGACGGCGCGCAGTCCGATCAAGTCGGCATGATAAAATTCGTCGGGCTGCGCCGGCTCCGGTAGCCGTTCGCGCGGGACATAGAGCTTGGCATTGGCAAGCCGCTCGGCGGCATTGCGGTCAGCAATGCCGGACAGCTTGGCGACGAAAGCGTGCTTGGCCGGCCGCAAGCTCTCGATATTGAAAACACGGCCATCCTCGGTTTCGAGCGGACCATAGGAGGCGATCGCGGCCGGCTCGGCGGTGAACGAGTGCAGGCGGACCTCGCCGTGCACGCCATGGGGCGCGCCGATTCGCCCGAGACAGATGCGCGCGCCCGCCATGAGCTGTGATTGGTCGACTTTAACTCGCCGCAGCCGCGTCTGCCGTGGCGGGAGCTGCCCCGGCGCCCGCCGGCGTGCCGCCCGCAGCTGCCTTCGCCGCCTCCTCTTTGGCTTTGCGCTCTTTGCGCGGAACAGCCTTTTGCGGATTGTTTCGCTTGGTCCGCTTCATCACGCCGGCGGCATCGAGAAAGCGCATGATGCGATCGGACGGTTGCGCGCCTTTAGCCATCCAGGCCTTCGTTTTCTCCAGGTCGAATTTCAGCCGTTCGGTTTTATCCTTTGGCAATAGCGGATTGAAATAACCCAAACGTTCAATGAAACGCCCGTCGCGCGGACTGCGGCTGTCGGCGACGACGATGTGATAGAACGGCCGTTTTTTGGTGCCGGCGCGTGCCATGCGAATAACAAGCATTATCGAGCTTCCTTTCTTTGCGGTGTTTAGAGTTTTTCGGTGACCAGGACGCGGCCTTTCGCGCCTACGGCGGTTTCGCCTGTTTGTTTGCGAATGCGGCCGCGTAAATCGATAATCTCGCCGTTAAGGCGGCGGTTTTGGTTCACTGCCACCACCAGCCACTCGAGCGTGATCGTTTCGTCGGCGTAAACCGGTTGGCGGAATCGGAACCAGAATTCCAAACCGAGCATCGCACCGCGCTTGGAGAAATGCGACGCGGTCAGCGCCATCAGATGTGCGGTCGTTTGTGGACCGCTGGCCAAGACCCGCCGAAAGCGCGTCGTCATGGCAAAGTCGGCGTCGTGATGCAGCGGATTGGGATCGCCGGCGGCGAACGCGAAAGCACTGGTCGCTTCCGGCGCAAGCGCCAGCACCGCAGAGAAACGTTCGTGCGGCTCGGTATGTATCATTTCTTTTTGCCTAAGCCGGGAATGCCTGGTGGAACGCCGCCACCCAATCCCGGCAACCTGCCGGGAAAATTCGGCGGCAGGCCCGGCATTTTCGGCGGCAGACCTGGGGCGGTGCCCCCTGCCGCGCCGGGCATTCCGCCAGGCATCCCCGGCGGTAAGCCGCCCGGTATTTTTTCCGCGAGCTTCGCCACCTCTTCGGCACTCGGCATGCCGCCGCCGAATCCGAGCATGTTGGCGAAGCCAGCCATCGGGCCGCGCTTGGCGCCGCCCAACGCTTTCATCACGTCGGCCATGGTACGGTGCATTTTCAGAAGCTTGTTGATGTCTTCAGGCTTGGTGCCGGAGCCGGCGGCGATGCGGCGCTTGCGGCTCGCCTTGAGCACATCCGGGTTGCGGCGTTCTTGCGGCGTCATCGAATCGATGATCGCCATTTGCCGCTTGAGCACCTTCTCATCCAAGTTTCGTTCGGCGAGCTGATTTTTGATCTTCGCGATTCCTGGCAGCATCGACATCAAGCCGGTCATGCCGCCCATATGTTGCATTTGCGCGAGCTGCTCGCGCAGGTCGGCGAGATCGAACGCGCCGCGGCGCATCTTCTCGGCGACACGCGCCGCTTTTTCGGCATCGATGGTCGTGGCAGCCTTCTCGACCAGCGAAATGATGTCGCCCATACCGAGAATGCGATCGGCAATGCGCGCCGGATGGAAATCCTCGATCGCGTCGAGCTTCTCGCCGGTGCCGATGAGCTTGATCGGCTTACCGGTCACCGCGCGCATCGACAGCGCTGCGCCGCCGCGGCCGTCGCCGTCGACGCGCGTGAGTACGATGCCGGTTAGGTCGAGCCGCTCGTTGAAGGCGCGTGCCAAATTGACTGCGTCTTGGCCGGTGAGCGCGTCGGCGACGAGCAGCACTTCGTGGGGAGCCGAAGCGCGGCGCACTTCCGCCGCCTCATTCATCAGCGCCTCGTCAAGCGTGAGCCGGCCGGCAGTGTCAAGCAACACCACATCGTAACCGCCGAGCCGCGCCGCTTCTTTGGCGCGCGCCGCGATCTGGACTGGAGTCTGCCCCTCGACCACAGCAAGCGTTTGCACGCCAATCTGCCGGCCGAGTACCGCGAGCTGCTCCATCGCCGCCGGCCGGCGGGTGTCGAGCGAGGCCATCAGCACTTTGCGCTTGGCCGCATCGGCAAGGCGTTTGGCGATTTTCGCCGTGGTGGTGGTTTTGCCGGAGCCCTGCAATCCGACCATCATGATGACGATTGGCGGTGGGGCATTGAGATCGATCGGTTGAGCGCTTGAGCCCAAAGTCTCGATCAACTGGTCGTGGACGATCTTCACGACCATCTGTCCCGGGGTGACCGATTTGATCACCTCGACGCCGACCGCGCGCTGCTTGACTTGTTCGGTGAAACTGCGGGCGACATCGAGTGCAACATCGGCCTCGAGCAAGGCGCGCCGAACTTCGCGCAGCGCCGCCTCGACGTCAGCTTCCGACAGCGCCCCGCGCCGGGTCAGCCCGTCAAGAATGCCGTTGAGCCGTTCCGAAAGACTGTCGAACATCGGTTCCCTTGTTCGCGCGTCCTTGTTTCTCGTCCTGCCTGGGCATAGCCGCTCGAAGGACGGCGTTGCTTCGCTCGCCTACACCGGGCATCCATGCGGCGGAGCCGCAGCATGGATTGCCGGATCAAAGTCCGGCAATGACAATGTGCGCCCGAGGGCGCATCGCGCTGTCGGGCGGTTGCCGCCGGCCTCTTGGGCCGGTCGGAGGCTAAAACTTTGGTCTCTTGCGAGAGCGGACGGAACCTAGTGATCGCCCACCGGGCTGTCAACCGAGGGCACTGTGCCGGCAGTTATTCGGCTTCCTGGACACGCGGTGCAGAGTGCAAAAGCGCGTTCACGCGCGTCTTCGATGCGCTATGGGTGCACCGCAGATCCGGGATCGCTCCAGACTCTGAGTTTTTGAAGGTCCCAGGTCGGCAGCGCACCATTTCATGCTGCGCTGCGCCCGGAGACGCGAAACATGCTTTTAGCCAGGAGATTGTTGCCCTTTGAGCAGGACATAAACGTGAATGACGAGCTTCTTGGCATCGGTCGTGGCCGGGTCTGTCTCATATTCCTCGATGAACATGTCCCTCGCCTCAAGCCGCCGATCGTCGAGGTAGTTGGTGATTGCCTCGTAAGTATTGTCGAGGTCGTCATACGAGCCGCGATGGACAAATTTGAGCGCTTTGCCTTCGGGCGAGTGACCGATGGCAAGATCGCCGCGTGGCGGGTCTTTCGGTGCCGCCGCGATCGGCATCGCGGCCTGGAATTCAAATCCGGTGTCGTCGGTCGCAGTAAATATCGTCATCGGCAAGCCGTCGGGTTTGATGCCTTCTTTGTCCAGGTAGGTTTTGATCTTCTTGAACGAGCTGCTGATGATGTCGAAAGCTTTGTCCCAGGTGCCGCTGCCCTTGACATAAATGATCGTCTTACGGGTCAAAGCGGCGTCTTCGCCGAAGGTGTCCCGAGTCGGCGCCGGCGTGGCTTGGGGCGCGGCTTGGGGCGCGGTTTGGGGCGCTGGTTGCGCGGATGGGGGCGAGTTCGGTGGCGTTTGCCCAAAGGCCGGCGCGGCAATCGGCACAGCCAGGACCGCCGCCGCAAACCCGGCGCGAAGCATTGCAAAAAACATGGCGTTCTCCTGGTCGAGCGCCGGCCCGCCCGTCGTTCTTGCGTTTCTTCGCCCCGCTTGGCTTTACCACGTCCGGGCAAGTTCGCCTTGCCCAAATTTCCGCCGCTGCTAAAGCATAATCCCGAAAAGTGGACACCGGCTTTTGGAAAAGATCAGCTCACACAACAAGCTAACGCGAAATACCGAATCAACCTGGAATCATTTCGCTTTAGGACTCGGTTAGATTTGAACGGAGGCGATTGGACGCTCATATAAACGCTGACAATCGGGCTTATTTGCGGGCTTATTTGCGGGCTTAAGTCATGAGCGCTCCCTATATCGACGCTTTGGCGAACCGGGAGTTCGTCAAGATGAACGGTCTCGGTAACGAGATCGTCATCGTCGATCTGCGCCACGCGCCGAAACCTGTTGCGGCGGCCGCGGTGCGCGCCGCGGCGCGGCAGGAGCCCTACGATCAGCTGATGGCGCTCTATCCGGCGCGCGGTGCGGCCGACGCGGCGGTACGCATCTACAACAACGACGGTTCGGAAGCGGGCGCTTGCGGCAATGGCATGCGCTGCGTCGCGGCGCTTCTTGCCGTCGAGACCGGCCACGCCGATTTGAGATTCGAAACGCCGGCCGGCGTGATTTCCTGTCGGCGCGCGGCCGGCGATCTTTTCACCGTCGATATGGGCCGCCCGCGCTGGCGCTGGGATGAGATTCCACTGGCGCACGAATTCGCCGATACGCGGGCAATCGAACTTGACTACGGCCCCGAAAGCGCGCCGATGCTGCGCGCGCCGTCAGTTGTGAGCATGGGCAATCCGCACGCCATTTTCTGGGTCGATGATCCGCAAGCCTACGATCTCGCGACGATCGGGCCCAAGCTCGAGCGCGACCCGCTGTTTCCGGAACGCGCCAACATCACGCTGGCGGCGATCCCATCGCGCGAACGCCTGGTCATCCGCACTTGGGAGCGCGGCGCCGGGCTCACTAAAGCGTGCGGATCGGCGGCTTGTGCCGCAGCCGTTGCAGCGGCTCGGCTTGGCCACGCGTCGCGTCGCGTCGCCGTGAGTTTACCGGGCGGCGATCTTGCCATCGAATGGCGCGAGAGCGACGACCACGTGCTGATGACCGGCCCGGTCGCTTTTGAACACAAGGGCCGCTTTGACGCCGCCTTGTTCGCCCATCTGGGAGCCGCCCGACGATGAGCGTCGAAGTCGTCACCTTCGGCTGCCGGCTCAATGCCGCCGAATCCGAAGTCATTCGCCGCGAAGCGCAGCGTGCCGGCTTCACCGACACCGTGATCGTCAATACCTGCGCGGTGACGGCGGAAGCGGTTCGTCAGGCGCGCCAAGCAATCCGCTCACTCCGCCGCCGGCGGCCAGACGCGAAAATTATCGTGACTGGCTGCGCAGCGCAGACCGAGCCGCAAACCTTCGCGGCGATGCCCGAAACTGATCGCGTACTCGGCAATGGCGAGAAGCTCTCCGCGACAGGCTGGGCGCGAGCGCGCGCTGCTTTCGACGTCGCTGGCTCGTCGAAAGCGATCGTCAACGACATCATGGCCGTGAAGCAGACCGCGCCGCATCTGGTCGATGCGTTCGCCGGCCGGGCCCGCGCCTTCGTGCAAGTGCAGAATGGCTGCGACCATCGCTGCACGTTCTGCATCATTCCGTTCGGCCGGGGCAATTCACGCTCGGTGCCGATCGGCGCGGTGGTCGAGGACATGCGCCGGCTCGTCGCCAATGGCTACTGCGAGATCGTTCTGACCGGCGTCGACATCACGAGCTACGGCGCCGATCTCCCCGGCGCGCCAAGGCTCGGTACGCTGGTGCGCCAGATCCTCAAACATGTGCCAGCACTCAAACGCCTGCGGCTGTCGTCGATCGACTCGGTCGAAGCCGATCGCGAGCTTCTCAATGCCATCGCCGGCGAGCCGAGGCTGATGCCGCATCTGCATCTGTCGCTACAATCCGGCGACGATCTCATTCTCAAGCGCATGAAGCGGCGGCACGACCGCGCCCACGCGATCGCTTTCTGCGGGGCATTGCGGCGATTGCGGCCCGACATCGTGTTTGGCGCCGATCTGATCGCCGGCTTCCCGACCGAAAGCGATGACATGTTCCGCCGCTCGCTCGATCTGGTCGAGGAATGCGGCTTGACCTATCTGCACGTGTTTCCGTTTTCGCCACGGCCCCACACGCCGGCGGCGCGGATGCCGCAAGTGGATCGAGCGATCGTCAAAGAACGGGCGCAGCGCTTGCGCGAGCGTGGCGCGCTGGCGCTCAAGCACCACTTTGAGCGGGAGGTCGGCGCCAGGCGCCGCGTCTTGATCGAATCGCGCGACGCCGGCCGCACCGAATTCTTTGCCCCGGTCAGATTAGCCGGCTCTGCAGAGCCGGGACGTATTGTGGAGTGCACGATTTCCGGCCACGATGGCGCACAATTGCTGGCGGCTTAAAGGCTACGAATAGATTTGGGAGAGAATCATGGCAAGCCGCGACCATCGCGTCACCACGTTGGAAGCACTCGAAGCGCTCTACGACAAGCCTTACGGGCCGTCGGTCATCAAAGAGATCGATCACATCAATCCGCATTATCGAAAATTCATCGAGGCGGCGCCGTTCTTCGCACTGGCGACCAGCGGGCCGGAGGGTCTTGATTGCTCGCCGCGCGGCGACGCGCCGGGTTTCGTGCGCGTAGCGGATGAAAAGATGCTGCTGATTCCAGATCGCCGCGGCAACAACCGCATCGATTCGTTGCGCAACATTCTCGCCGATCCGCGCGTGGCGCTGTTGTTTCTCATTCCCGGCGTCGGCGAGACCATCCGCGTGATTGGCCGCGCCAGCATTTTGACGGATCCGGCGTTCACTGAGAGCTTCATTGTCAACGGCAAGGCGCCGCGCACAGTGATCGTCGTTGCCGTGGAGCGCGTGTTTTATCAATGTACGAAGGCGATCGTCCGCTCGAAATTGTGGGACCCGGCTCTGCATGTCGACCGCAAGAGCCTGCCCAGCGCCGGAACCATTCTTGCCGAGATCTCTGGCGGCAAAATCGGCGGTCCCGAGCACGACCGCGGCCAGCCGCAGCGGATCAAGGAGACGCTGTACTAGAGGTTTTAGCTACAGAAACATATGAGCTTTTTCAGTCTGCAGAGCCGTCCTGCTACCCTTTTGCTACCCTTTCTCTTAGCGATTTGTCTCTCGTTTGTTCCGGGCCGCCTGCATTGCTGCATCGACCTTAGCGACGGCATCCTCCTGCATGCCGGGCAGGACGTGGCTGTAAAGATCGAGCGTCATTCCGACCTTGCTATGGCCCAGCCGCTCACTGGCGATCTTAGGATGAACCCCGCTGGCGAGCAGGGCTGTCGCGTGAGTGTGCCTCAAGTCATGGAATCGGATTCGCGGCAGCCCCGTCTTGGCAACCAGGCGTTTCCATTCGTGCGTCAAAGTTTGCGGCTGCAGCGGCCGCCCGTCCTCGCGAGCACAGACAAAACTCTCGTCCGTCACTTTAATACCGAGCCGCAGCAACTCCTCGGCTTGGTGCAGGCAATTTCTCGATCATCGTTGGCGACAATGCGACCTTGCGGCCATGTCCTGACTTCGGCTCCTTGTAGCGCACCCCGGCTCGCGTCTGCTCGGCGCTTTGCGCGATCGCGATCGACCCGGCGTTAAGGTCGACCTGCCCCCAACGTAATGCGGCGATCTCGCCGCGCCGCAGACCACAGAGTGCACCGAGCAGTACGGCAGCAAATAGCCGGGAGCCGCGGATTGCCTCGATCAGGTCGACTGTCTGCTCGACATCATAGGTGCGCATCTTAACCGGCGAGGCTTTCGGCGGCTTCACTGCGTCGCAAGGATTGCGGCTGATGGTTCCCCACTCTACCGCCTGCGCAAGCGCTTGTTTAAGCAGGGTATGGCAGTGTCGCACAGTTCCGGCAGACAGCCCGCCGCCCTTTCGATGACCGCTTTCAAGCAGTTCGGAGTAGGCCCGCGAAATCTGTGCGGGTCGCAAGTCTTTCAGCGAAACATTACCGAGCATGGGCACAATATTCTTACGAGCAAATTCGGCATAACGCTCGTGCGTGCGCGGTGACACTCGGGATTTAACGTCAGCGAGCCACATATCGAGATAGGCCGCGAGTGTTGTCTTTGACGGCTCAACATAAGTGCCAACAGTCATTTCGGTAATCAGGCGGGCACATTCCTTGTGCGCTTCGCGCTGATCTTGGGTTCTATATAGCTAAGCCGTTGATATTGCTAGCATGATGCGTGTGCTACAGTGGGCGGGGAAGAGCGCGGGAAGACTGGCGGCCCTCTGCGCGATCGCTCGCCAGGCCCGGCGGGGGACCGGAATTGTCTTTGAGTCGAAGTGATCGTTACCCGCCTTCAGAGAAAACTTTGACCAGCCGATTTTAGCTAACGAGTTAGCCACCGATACCCCCCGGCCTTCTAAGCTAAAATGGGACCCCCGAAAATTTTTGAATTGGATGTTAGCCATGTGGCTAACAAGGCATGGCTGACACGACTGACTAACGGCTGTGACTAACAATCTGAGTCGCGCCGGGGTGAAAGCTGCGACCGCGGAGTTGAGGCGGCGTCTCTCATTCGTCCACCGCGTCTCCTGAAACAGGCGATTACAAACGAGCGCGTTTTCCGTGGTGTGACTAGGGCGTGTACTCATAAATTCGCCATGTCCGCTTTAACTCCAAAAGCGGACATCGAGGATTTGTACTATTCCGGTTGATGTTTCCCTGAC
>Ga0318531_10000370_pt1 | contig 12091 bp, 12 predicted proteins | sample GRESIP053b4f25_FD_203486 | JGI IMG/M metagenome (GOLD analysis project Ga0318531, IMG submission 203486) | Tropical soil microbial communities from Luquillo Experimental Forest, Puerto Rico - GRE.SIPMG.053b4f25 | ecosystem: Environmental > Terrestrial > Soil > Tropical forest > Bulk soil... | reverse complement strand
GCCACCCGCGCGGCGCTGCGCTACTTCCGCGACGCAAAGCACGGCGGGGTGATCGTCAACAACGCCAGCGTCCTGGGCTGGCGGGCGCAGCACTCGCAGTCGCATTACGCCGCGGCCAAGGCCGGGGTGATGGCGTTAACCCGTTGCAGCGCAATCGAAGCCGTCGAGTACGGGGTGCGGATCAACGCGGTCTCGCCCAGCATCGCGCGCCACAAGTTCCTGGACAAGACAACGTCGGCCGAACTCCTCGACCGGCTGTCCGCCGGGGAGGCGTTCGGCCGCGCTGCCGAGCCCTGGGAGGTCGCGGCCACTATTGCGTTCCTGGCGAGCGACTACTCCAGCTACCTCACGGGCGAGGTGATCTCGGTGTCCAACCAGCACCCGTGAGCGGGTTGGTTATCGGGGGCCGAGGTTAAACAAGCCGGCGATTAGGGTGCCCGAGTTCCCAGCGCCCGAGAGGAGGCCGCTAACGACGCCCGGCGGGAAGGTGCCGCCGAAGAGCGACAGGAGAGTTAACAGCGGGGCCGGGAAGAGGACGGTCGACACCAGGGGGTTGCTCAGCAGGAGATTTTGTATCGGAGCGGGGCCGGTGACGCCTTGGTTGCCGAAGCCCGAGATCAAGCCGTCAACAAGAGATCCGCCGCCAGCCGAGTTGAGGATGCCCGAGCTAAAGCCGTTGAATACCCCGTCGAAGAACCTGTTGTCGAAGCCCGACACCGTATTGCCGACGTTAAAGAAGCCGGAGTTCCCGACACCGGTGTTGCCAAAGCCGGAGTTCAAGACGCCGGGGTTGCCAAGGCCAGGCAGCCCACCGCCAAAGAACCCGGTGTTTAGGTCGGAGAAGTTAAAGAACCCCGTATTGACACTGCCCGTGTTCCCCAGGCCCGTATTGACGTTGCCCGCGTTCCAGAAGCCGGTGTTGAAGTTGCCCCCGTTTCCACCGCCGGTGTTGAAGCTGCCCGAGTTCCCGAAGCCGGTGTTAAACCCGCCCAACGGGCCCAACGGTGTGTTCGCGCCCGGGGTGGCCAATAACGAGGCCACGGGCAAACCCGAGTTGCCAAAGCCGGTATCGAACGCGCCCGAGTTGAACACGCCCGCGTCGGCGATGCCGGCGTTGCCCAGCCCAACATTGTTCAGGGTGCCCGGAAACACCGTGTTGATGCCGGCGTTGCCGATGCCAAGGTTGCCCACACCCGAGTTGAAGAACCCGATGTTGCCCGTACCCGAGTTGAACAACCCGAAGTTGTTGGTGCCCGAGTTGAGCAGGTTGGCGAAGTTGATGCCGAACTGACCTGTCCCGGTCAGCCCGACCCCAAAGTTGGCGGTCCCGGTGTTGCCGAAGCCGATGTTGCCGATACCGGTATTGCCGCCACCGTAGTTGCCGACGCCGGTGTTCCCCAGGCCCCAGTTCAAATCGCCCAGGTTTCCGAAGCCGTAGTTGGTGGCGCCGAAGTTACCGCCGCCCCAGTTACCGCCACCCAACGGAAGCCCGAGGGGAAGAAGGCCGCTGTTGCCGAAGCCGACGTTGTTGATGCCGATATTTCCGAACCCGAAGTTAAAGAAGCCGGTGTTTCCGTTGCCAAAGTTGCCGAAGCCGCGGTTACCGAAGCCGAAATTGGGCAGGTTGTTGAGCAGGCCCGAATTGAACGGGGTCAAAAGCGCGGTAGCCGGCAGATTCAGCAGGCCCCCCAAAGTCAGGCCGCCCGGCAGCAGGTTCAAGCCCGGCAAAGTCAGGCCTAAGCCCGGCAGAAGCCCGCCCAGGTTCAGGTTCAGGCCAGGCAGGGTCAAGCCCGGCAGGCCCGGCAGGGTCAGGCCCGGCAGACCCGGCAGCAGGCTCAGGCCCGGCAGACCCGTGCCCAGGCCCGACAGCAGGCTCAGGCCCGGCAGCACGCTCAGGCCCGGCAGCAGGCTCAGGCCCGGCAGCAGGCTCAGGCCCGGCAGACCCGTGCCCAGGCCCGACAGCAGGCTCAGGCCCGGCAGCACGCTCAGGCCCGGCAGCAGGCTCAGGCCCGGCAGACCCGTGCCCAGGCCCGACAGCAGGCTCAGGCCCGGCAGCACGCTCAGGCCCGGCGCACCGCCACCGAGGCCCGGCAGACCGCCACCGAGGCCCGGCAGACCGCCACCGAGGCCCGGCAGACCCAGGCTCGGCGCACCGCCACCGAGGCCCGGCAGACCGCCACCGAGGCCCGGCAGACTCAGGGCGGGGTTAGCCGCCCCGGCCACCTGACCCCCAAGCGCGGGCAGACCCTGCAGCAGGCTCCCCAGCTGCTCCGCCGGCGCCAGCGCCGCGGCCGCCGCCGACGCCCCACCGTGGTAGCCGACCATCGCCGCCACGTCCTGGGCCCACATCTCCTCGTACTGGCCCTCGAATGCCGCGATTGCCGGCGCGTTGAACCCGAACCAGTTCGTCATCACCGCCCGCACGAACGAGTTCCGGTTGAGCTGCACGAACGCCGGAGGCACAACGGCCGCCTGTGCGGCCTCGAACGCACTCGCCACCGCGCGGGCCTGTGTGGCGGCCCCCGACGCCTGCGAAGCCGCCTGGCTAAGCCAGCCGGTATACGGGGTGGCGGCCGCCGTCATCGCGTTCGCCGCCAAACCCTGCCACGCCTGACCCGTCAGGCCAGACGTCACCGAGTTGAACGACGACGCCGCCGCACCCAGCTCGGAGGCCAAGCCCTCCCAGGCCGCCGCCGCTTCCAACATCGGCGCCGAGCCGGCACCCGCGTGCATCAGCGCCGAAGTAATCTCCGGCGCCGCTACCAGAAAGCTCATGACCGTTGACCTCCCCTAGACGTACAGTCCGACCTCATGACAGGCGCTATTAACGTGGAAACCTAACGTGGACGAGTAACCCCCCCGATCGTCGGCAACCCCATTCGCCGTGGTTGCACTGTACGACGGGGTGGGGGCAGCGGGAGGTCTTTTCGCCGAAATTCTCGCAACTGGGTTCGGGTCAGGCGGATCGACGAGCCTGCCCGCCAGCTTGCCCAGTGGCCGAGCAAGCGCTTGGTTGATACCCTGATCGCGTGGACCGAGCGACCGGGCAGGCGAACAGCCGGCGAGACGAGTTGCTGGAGCTCGCCGCGGCCATGTTCGCAGAGCGCGGATTGCGCGCCACCACCGTGCGCGATATCGCCGACGGTGCGGGCATCCTGTCCGGCAGTCTGTACCACCATTTCTCCTCAAAAGAAGAGATGGTCGACGAGCTGTTGCGCAGCTTCTTGGACTGGCTGTTCGCGCGCTACCGCGAAATCGTGGACGGCGAAGCCAATCCGCTGGAGCGGCTCAAGGGGCTGTTCATGGCGTCGTTCGAGGCGATCGAGCATCGGCACGCGCAGGTCGTCATCTATCAGGACGAAGCCAAACACTTGTTATCGCAGCCCCGGTTCTCCTACATCGAGGACATGAACCGCCAACAACGCAAGATGTGGGTCGAGGTGCTCAACCAGGGCATCGACGAGGGCTACTTCCGGCCCGACCTCAACGTCGACTTGGTCTACCGTTTCATCCGTGACACCACGTGGGTGTCGGTTCGCTGGTATCTACCCGGCGGACCGCTCACCGCGGAGCAGGTGGGTCAGCAGTATCTCGCCATCGTCCTAGGCGGAATCACCAAAGAAGGAGTCTGAGAGATGCCCGAGGCGTACGTCATCGACGCTGTACGTACTGCGGTTGGCAAGCGCGGTGGCGCACTGGCCGGGATACATCCCGTCGATCTGGGGGCCATCGGGTGGCGCGGGCTGCTCGACCGGGCCGACGTCGACCCCGCCGCCGTTGAGGATGTGATCGCCGGTTGCGTCGATGCGATCGGCGGCCAGGCTGGCAACATCGCGCGGCTCTCGTGGCTGGCCGCCGGCTATCCCGAAGAGGTTCCCGGCGTCACCGTGGATCGGCAGTGCGGCTCCAGCCAGCAGGCGATTTCCTTTGGCGCGCAAGCGATCATGTCCGGCACGGCCGACCTCATCGTGGCCGGCGGGATGCAGAACATGAGCCAGATCCCTATCTCGTCCGCGATGACGGTCGGCGAGCAGTTCGGGTTCACGTCGCCGACCAACGAGTCCAAGCAGTGGCTGCACCGGTACGGCGATCAGGAGATTTCACAGTTCCGGGGCTCGGAGCTGATCGCCGAGAAGTGGAACCTGTCGCGCGAAGAGATGGAGCAGTACTCGCTGACCAGCCACGAGCGCGCGTTCGCGGCGATTAGGGGCGGCCACTTCCACAACGAGATCCTCACCGTCGAAACCGAATCCGGGCCGTTCCGGGTCGACGAGGGCCCCCGCGAGTCCTCGCTGGAGAAGATGGCCGGCTTGAAGCCGTTGGTCGAGGGGGGCCGGCTGACAGCCGCGATGGCCAGTCAGATTTCCGACGGCGCCAGCGCGGTGCTGCTGGCTTCCGAACAGGCCGTCAAGGACCACAAGCTGACGCCGCGGGCCCGCATCCACCACATCAGCACCCGCGGCGCCGACCCGGTGTTCATGCTGACCGGGCCCATTCCCGCCACGCGCTACGCGCTGGAAAAGACCGGGCTGTCCATCGATGACATCGACACGGTCGAGATCAACGAGGCGTTCGCGCCGGTGGTGTTGGCCTGGCTCAAGGAGATCAAGGCCGACCCGGAGAAGGTCAATCCCAGCGGCGGTGCCATTGCCCTCGGCCACCCGCTGGGCGCCACCGGCGCCAAGCTGTTCACCACCATGCTCAACGAGCTCGAGCGCATCGGCGGCCGCTACGGGCTGCAGACGATGTGCGAGGGCGGCGGCACGGCCAACGTGACGATCATCGAGCGGCTCTAGGCGCTTACCAGCGTTTCCAGCACTGCGACACTGAAACTACGCACACGACACGCCGGGTGTGCGTGGTTTCAGTTTCGGCGCAGAGCGTGAACGGTGCGACGCTTGCCCGCGCTTGGGGTTCGCGTGTCAGGCGGCCAGCACGAGGGCGATCCCGCCGAGGGCCAGCAGCCAACTGGTGAAGCTGCCGACTAGGAAGTACTCGGTCACCTCGTCGATGCCGACCTCACCGTTGCGGTCCTTTTGGGCGCTCAATTCGGGAAACCGGATGATGCCCTTGGCGGCGACGACGGCGCTGGCCGCGGCCACCTGTCCGCCGACGCCGAGGCTCAGGATCAGCACGCGTTCCATCGGGCCCAGGAGTCGGCCGCCCTTGAGCCGGTCCGACGGCTGCGGCTCGCCGGCCGGACGTACCGCGCCCACCGATCCGAGCACGAGGCGGACCAGCTGATTTCCGGTGGCGAACTGCACCAGCACCACACCGACGACCATCAGCAGGCGGCTGGGCGTGACGTGGTCGAGCGGCAGGTGTACCCAGGACGACCACCGCGCGAAGACGCCGTGGACCGCCGAGGACCATCCCGACAGCACGGTCAGCAGCGTCAGCGCCGCGGCGAACACCGCCAAGGGGGCGGCCTGCCGCCTGCCGCTGCGTTCGCTGCGCAGGCATAGCCACTCCCACCCGACCGCCGCGACGACCGCCAGCACGAGCAACGGGATGTCGCCGACATGCCACAGCGCACAGAGCGCCGCGCATACCGCCACCACTACCGGCCCGATTGCCAGCGGCGGCCATGACGCGTGCATCGCCCGCCGACACAGGTCGGCGACTCCGAGCGCGATGAGTAGGACCGCGACGGCGCTCACAACAGGCTCCGAAGATATTGGGAAGCAAGGACAATCAGATCCAAACCGTCGCGGCCCGCCCGCTGGGACACCGCCGACGGACTGATGCCCTCGTCGGCGGCGAGCTCCTTCTTGGTCCGGCCGGTCATCAAGCCCCTCACAATCCGTAACGATCTTTCATCGAGCGATCCAAGCAGATGGTCCCGACAGATCAGGGCAGCGTTGATCGCGGCGACGTCGGTGCGGGTGTCGTCGCCTGCTCGGAACGTCGTGCGTACGAGCGCGAAGCCGGGCTGCCGCTGTGCCTCCGCGGTCTGTTGGATGGCGTCTCGCGCGGCCCACCAGCCGGGCCCGTCCTGGATTCCCGCGTCGGCGTCGAGGATGGTGACCGTGCCCCAGCCGATCCCAAACCGGATATCGATGTCGGGGACGACGGCCAGCCGCAGCGACAGCGCTGCATCGATCGCGGCGCCCACGGTCGGGTAGCTGCCCTGGAATTCGTCACCGATGGCGAACGCCGGCGGATCGATCGCGCCGTCGGCGACCTGGCGCAAAGCGGTGGTGACGCGTCGATGCAGAGCAGGCCGGTCGCCAGCGCGCCGAGATCCCACCACGTCGCCGATCAGAGGTGCGCAGAGTGAAGGTTTAACCTTCACTTTAACCATATGAAGAGGATAGCTTAAATATGATCAGACGTAGCTATCTGCTTCATTAGTTCGCGGGTGCGTCCTTGACCTTCAGGTACTGCTGGATGCCGACTCGCTGAAAACTGCGACGCTGTTGGGCCGACAGCGAGGGCAGGGCCGACGCCGCGTCGACGAGCTCGGGCTGCACCACCTCGTAGCTTTCGCCCTGGGACGCGATGGTCGCTCGCCCCGCGGCGAGGACGTTCCGCAACCAGTCCACTTTCGTGCCGTAGGGCAGCGGTATGAGGAAGCCGTCAGCCACCCGCTCCGCTACGACGGGCGTGGTGTAATGCTTGCCCGACCGCCGCCCGCTGTGTCGGATCGCCGCGGCGTACCAATGCTTGTGGCCGGCCAGCCGCAACATCAGCGGGTTGAGCAGGTATCTGTTGGAAGTACGAACCGCTTTCAATAGCGGACTTGGCCAGGACGCAGGTGTAAGCGCACTCATTGCTCCAGGATGACCCCGCGCCATCAGCCAACGCGAGGGTCTTTGGTCGATCGCTCACCGTTCTTCGACCAGCCCGGTTGCCGCCCGCAGATGCTCGATTGCGTCACGAACGATCGAGTCGATCAGCTCGGCGCACGACGGCAGATCCTCAAGGATGCCCGCCACCTGTCCGGAGGCGAGCACCCCGGCCTCGGTGTTGCCGTCGACGAGCCCGGCTTTCAGCAGCATCGGGGTGTTCGCCGCCATCACCACCTGCGACCAGGTCAGCTCCTTGCCGTGTCGCATGGCCAGGCCATCGCGGATCATCGACTGCCAGCTCATCTGCGACATCTGCTTGAACTTTGCCGCATTGCGCACCGCCGCGACGAAACCCCTTGCCCGCGAACCGCTTTCCAGCTTCTCGACCAGCCCGGTGCGCAGCACTCGGTGCGGCATGCCGTCGACGCGCGTGGTGACCACCGTGCCGTCCAGCGCCGCCTCGAGGTAGCGCCGTTTGACGGCATCGGGCACGGTGGAATCCGAGGTGAGCAGGAACCGCGTGCCCATCGCCACGCCCGCGGCGCCGTAGGACAACGCCGCCGCCAGGCCGCGCCCGTCGAAGAACCCGCCCGCCGCGATCACCGGGATCCCGGTGCCCTGCACGGCGTCCAGCACCGACGGCAGCAGCAGTGTCGTCGCCACGGGTCCGGTGTGCCCGCCGCCCTCGCCGCCCTGCACGATCATCGCGTCGGCCCCCCAGCCTGCGACCTTGCGCGCGTGTTTGGCCGCGCCGATCGACGGGATGACCACCGCCCCGGCATCTTTCAGCCGGGCGATCAGTTCCTGTTTGGGCGCCAAGGCGAACGACGCCACCTTCACGCCCGCGCGGATCATCAACTCGACGCGGTCGCCCGCGTCGGCCGCGTCGGCGCGGATGTTCACGCCGAACGGCTTGTCCGTGGCGGCCTTGACCTTGCCGATGGCCGTCGCCAACTCGTCGAGTGTCATGGTCGCCGAAGCCAGGATGCCGAGTCCGCCGGCGTTGGCTGTGGCCGACACCAGCCGCGCACCGGCCACCCAGCCCATCCCGGTCTGCACCACCGGGTGCTCGACGCCGACCAGCTCGGTCAGCGGCGTGCGCAACCTCATGAACGTATCTCTCTGTCGCGCAAGGCCTTCGGATCGATGACCTCGCGGATCAGGCGCAGCTCGTCCTCGGTCGGCGGCCTGGTCTCCTCGGCCTCGTCGAGGCCGTGCACCTCGAAGGAGGTGTTCTCGCGGACATCGTCGGCCGACACGCCGGGGTGCAGGGACACAGCGCGCATGGTTCGGTCCGGCCCGCCGAAGTCAAACACGCCGAGGTTGGAAACCACCCGATACGGGTTGGCGAACCGGAACGCCGGGTTGTCCGCGTCCACCTTGTCCCAGCCGATGCCGCAGACCACATCGACCGCCTCGCAGAACACCCGCTTTGAGTGGTTGCCGACCCAGTAGCTGGTCGCGTGGTTGATCGCGTTGCCGGGCGCGCCCCGCAGGCCGAACATCTGCCGGGTCGGGCGCTGCAGCGGGCCGAACGCCGAGATGTTCTGATTGCCAAAGCGGTCAACCTGATTGGCGCCCATCACCACGTGGCGCCGCCCCCAGGCGAGCGTCTCGAACACCCGCCCGAACGGCATCCATCCTTCGACGGCTCCGGGGGCGCCCAGCGCCGGGGTGTCCGCCAGCAGCTGCGCCTCGCCGTCGGTGAGCAGGATGTCGGGGGAAAAAGTGAGACGCGCCAACCGGGCTCCAATGGACGCCATGTTCGTCATCGGGCTGATCATGATTTCGCCCGCGTCCCTGAACAATTCGGCGCAGGCGACCGCGCAGACTTCGGCTCGGGTGTTCACTTACCGGCCTCCTCTGCGAACGCGCGCACCGCCGCCTGGTATCCGGCTTCGCTGCCCGAAAGATAGGTCTCGACGAACTTCTGCCAGCCCCCCTCCGTCGAGGCCGCCTCGGCGTAGTGGCGTTGGAACTTCTCGTCACGGTTGTAATCCGGTGCGGCGGTGGTGAAGTGGGCGCCACGGGGCGTTTCCACGACAGCGTCGACCATCATCCGGTTCACGAGCAACGCCTGCGGGGGCACCGCTTTGACCAACTCCTGGGTGGAGACGAGCCGTTCCACCGACAGGTAGCGTTTGTCGGCGGCCATCAAGAACAGGTCGTCGAAGTAGGGGTCGATGCCGGTATAGGCGGCGTTGCCTTGGCTGTCACCGAGATTGAGGTGCACAAAAGCGGCGTCCAGCCGCAGGGCCGGCATGGCGATCAGCGTCTCGTGCCCGCCGCCGGACGCCGGATACGGGCTCGTCACCGTCCGCAGTTCGCCCTCCCAGAAGTCCGGGACCGAACTGCCCAGCCCGGCGCGCATCGGCAGGAACGGCAGCCGTTGCGCAGCGGCCTGCAGCCCGCAGCGCAGCATGCCCTCGTCCATTTCCCGGGCCTCGATGGCTCCGCTGGTGCGGGCCTTGGCGAACCACGGGTCGTAGAAGGGCGGGGAGTCCAGCGACACGAACCCGTAGTAGACGCGCTTGACCTTGCCCGCCGAGCACAGCAGTCCCAGGTCTGGACCGCCGTAGGTGACCACCGTCAAGTCCGTGACGTCGGTGCGCAGCATGGCACGCACGAAGGCCATGGGTTTACGGCGCGATCCCCAGCCGCCGATGCCGATCGTCATGCCGCTGCGCAAGTGCGCGACGGCCTGTTCCAGCGTTGTCCTCTTGTCGCTCATGGCTTCTTGACGAACGCGTCGCGGTGCTCGTCGGACACCCCGGCAAGGTTGAGCTCGAACGTAAACCCTTGCTCCATGCGGTAACTCGAGTTGACCCGTTGCACGTCGATGAAGTTGAGCGCCTCCTTGGCCGCCCGGATGACGCGGGTGTCCTTGGCGGCGATGTCGCGGGCGACCCGTAAGGCGGCCTCGTCGAGTTCGGCGCGGGGCACCACCTCGTGCACCGAACCGAAGTGATGCAAGGTGGCGGCATCCACCGTGGCCGCGGTGAAGAACAGCCGCCGCATCATGTGCTGGGGGACCAGCCGCGACAGGTGGGTCGCCGCGCCCAGCGCGCCGCGTTCCACCTCCGGCAGCCCGAAGGTGGCGTCGTCGGAGGCCACGATGACGTCGGAGTTACCCGCCAGCCCGATGCCGCCCCCGACGCAGAATCCGTTCACCGCCGCGATCACCGGCACCGCGCATTCGTAGACCGCGCGGAACGCGGCGAAGCAGCCGCGATTGGCGTCGATCAGGGCGGAATAGCCCTCGGTTCGCTGCATCTCCTTGATGTCCACGCCGGCGTTGAAGCCACGGCCCTCGGCCCGCAGGATCACCACGTGGTTATCGGGATTGGCGCCGGCGGCCGTGATGGCGTCGGCGAGTTCGAACCAGCCGCGCGACGGGATCGCGTTGACGGGCGGGTAGTCGACGGTGACCGCGACTATGCCGGGTTCGGTGGTGGTGGATGTGATCGGCAAGGTGGCACGTCCTTCCCAGATACGTGGCGGCTACCTAAGCAAGCACTTGCTTGGTACGCTAGCACAGTGAATCGCCCCGAAGGAGGCCCCCTACCTGGAGAAGCCATCAATTTGGCACTGGCCGGGCGCGTGGTGCTGGTCACCGGCGGGGTTCGAGGGGTAGGCGCCGGTATCAGCTCGGTTTTCGCCGGACAGGGTGCCACAGTTGTCACCTGTGCCAGGCGTCCCGTCGAGGGTCTACCGTACGAATTTCATTCGTGCGACGTGCGCGACGACGACGCCGTCAAGTCGCTGATCGACACGATCGTCGATCGGCATGGCGGACTCGATGTCGTCGTCAACAACGCCGGGGGTTCGCCGTATGTGCTGACCGCCGACTCCAGCGCCAAGTTCAACCGCAAGATCATCGAGCTCAATCTCATTGGCGCGCTGTCTGTTTCACAGCACGCCAATGCCAAGATGCAGGACCAGCCTCGGGGCGGGTCGATCGTCAACATCTGCAGTCTCAGCGGCCGACGGCCATCCCCGGGCACCGGCGCGTACGGGGCGGCCAAGGCGGGCCTGGAGAGCCTCACCGAGACGCTGGCGGTGGAGTGGGGACCGAAGGTCCGGGTGAACGCGTGCGTGGTCGGCATGGTGGAGACCGAACAGTCGGAACTGTTCTACGGTGACGCCGAGTCGATCGCCGCGATTTCTGAGAACGTGCCGCTGCGGCGGCTGGCCAAGCCCGAGGATGTCGGTTGGGCCGCAGCGTTTTTGGCCTCCGACGCGGCGTCCTACATCAGCGGTGCCACGTTGGAGGTACACGGCGGCGGCGAGCCGCCGCACTATCTGGCCACAACGAACGCGAGCGCGATCAAATAGAGGAGACAACAGTTATGGGTGTGGTTGACGACCGCGTCGTCATCGTTACCGGGGCGGGCGGCGGCATCGGTCGCGCGCATGCGCTGGCCTTCGCGGCCGAGGGCGCGCGCGTGGTGGTCAACGACATCGGCGTGGGCCTGGACGGTTCACCGGCGGGCGGCGGCAGCGCCGCGCAGGGCGTGGTCGACGAGATCATCGCGGCCGGTGGGCAGGCCGTCGCCAACGGAGCCAACATCGCCGACTGGGACCAGGCGGCCGGGCTGATTGCGACCGCCGTCGAAACCTTCGGTGGCCTGGACGTTTTGGTGAACAATGCCGGCATTGTCCGCGACCGGATGATGGCCAACACCAGCGAGGAGGAGTTCGACGCCGTCATCGCCGTACACCTCAAGGGCCACTTCGCCACGATGCGGCACGCCGCGTCGTATTGGCGCGGGCTGTCCAAGGAGGGGAAAGCCGTTGACGCGCGGATCATCAACACCAGTTCCGGTGCGGGCCTGCAGGGCAGCGTTGGGCAGGGCAACTACAGCGCAGCCAAGGCGGGCATCGCGGCGCTGACGCTCGTCGGCGCCGCCGAAATGGGCCGTTACGGCGTGACGGTCAACGCGATCGCGCCGTCGGCCCGCACCCGCATGACCGAAACCGTGTTCGCCGAGATGATGGCCAAGCCGGACGACGGGTTCGACGCGATGGCGCCGGAGAACGTCTCGCCGCTGGTGGTATGGCTTGGCAGCGCCGAATCCCGTGACGTCACCGGCAACGTGTTCGAGGTCGAGGGCGGCATCATCCGGGTCGCCGAGGGCTGGGCGCACGGCCCCCAGGTCGACAAGGGCGCGAGGTGGGATCCCGCCGAGTTGGGGCCCGTCGTCGCCGACCTGCTGGCCAAGGCGCGCCCGGCGGTCCCCGTCTACGGGGCCTAGCGCGTCGCCTGCGCCGAACGTGTACTCACAGCGAGTTTTTCGCGC
>Ga0318531_10000365_pt1 | contig 12130 bp, 9 predicted proteins | sample GRESIP053b4f25_FD_203486 | JGI IMG/M metagenome (GOLD analysis project Ga0318531, IMG submission 203486) | Tropical soil microbial communities from Luquillo Experimental Forest, Puerto Rico - GRE.SIPMG.053b4f25 | ecosystem: Environmental > Terrestrial > Soil > Tropical forest > Bulk soil... | reverse complement strand
CGTCGGCGCGTAGGCCTGCAAGCAAGTTCAGTAATTGCGTCGTCTCCCAAGCTCGCGCAGGCCATCGAGGCGATCGAGACGGGTGTCTTTTCACCCGACGATGTTGACCGATTTGCCGCGGTTATGAACGCGCTACGTCATTCCGACTACTACATGGTGACAGCGGATTTCGATGCCTATTTCGCAACGCAGAGAAGCGTCGAAAGGCTGTGGTTGTCGACCTCCGATTGGACGCGCGCGAGCATGCTCAACATCGCACGAATGGGATGGTTCTCCTCCGACCGGACCGTCGGCGAGTACGCCCAAGGCATTTGGAAAGTACCCTTTGAACTTCCCTCCAATCGAGAGCAGGAGTAAACGTCCTAGATGAGCGATAGAGCAGCTGCCAGCGGAATACGTGATGCTTAAGGGCCATCGATAAGTACGCGAGGGGTCTTTAGCCCCGACGACGTGCGCATCCTGGTCGCCGCGTTCGACGCCGCTTGGCGATCGCTCCTCGCGAGTGGCATTACATTCCAGTCAGATCGTGAATCGGAAGCAGTATGTGATACAGCTCCCGATCGCATGGCAAACCCGCTCGGCGATTTAAGAGTCCCAGGCGTTGGTGAGGTTTCGGTCTCGTTTTCGCGGTGATTGAGCCATCACAGACGAACAAACCGGCACCCCGGCCTTTGCTATCCCGCTAAGGACCAGCGAGAGCTGGCGGCCGAGTGTCGCCGGTTAAAGAGCATGCTCGTGCCAGATAAACGTCCGTTACCGAAAATTAGTTCCTGCACACACGTGGCTTGGTGGAAAACTGGCCGACCCTGAAGCGTTGCTTGACAGAGCCCTTAACGTAAGGCGCTGCATTTAGGCCCAGACTGAGAGAAGCTTTTTACGGCAACCCGCCTCTCTTCGATCAAGCAACCTTGGGCCTGGAGCAGAAGCTCAAGATGGACGATGGTTTTGATCGCGCGGCCGGCCGAGTTCATCGAAAGACAAAGGTCGTGTGGTGTATGGAACTTGAGCCGCAGCTCGGGGTTAGCTGGCTATGCGTGACTTTCCAATCGATCCGGAGCTGCGCATCCGCGCGAGCCCGCCGATCGTACTGCGCCGCACAACCGAAGCTCTCAACTTCATTCGAAAGGCGGCACTGAGCACCCCCGACCGCCCATGGCAAGACCTGCTGCAGAGCTTTGAAGCAGCTCGCGACGAGTGGAGTGCGATGGAAGCGGTCGTCCACCTCGAGCTCCGACTTGAGGCGGAAGACCTACTGATTGAGGAGAGGACAGCTTACGCTTCTCGCTCTGGGCAAGGCCGGTCTCGCTCTGCCTAGATCGAGGTTCGCGCGATGGCCGCAGCGTGCCGTCCGGCCCGGCTCTGCGCGCGAAGCAAGGTTTTGCAGTTGCAGCGTGCAAAGTCCAGTCGGATTTCCAGATAGGATTGTGCATGCAGATCGCGCAGATAGCCCCTTTGACTGAGGCCATTCCTCCGAAGCTTTATGGAGGCACCGAGCGCGTTATTTCGTGGTTGGCCGACGAACTGGTTGCACTCGGACATGACGTTGTTTTGTTCGCGAGCGGCGATTCGCAAACCTCGGCCAACCTGGAGGCATGTTGGCCGAAGGCATTGCGTCTTGACGGCTCGGTCCACGACCCGAATGCGTTGCATGTCGCCATGCTCGAGCGAGTTCGCCAACGGGCTCATGATTTCGATTTGTTGCACTTTCATCTCGATTACTATCCGTTTTCCCTGTTTTCCCGTCAGCCGACACCATTCGTCACCACGCTCCATGGCCGACTCGACCTGCCGGAGCACCAGGTGGTCTTCGCGACCTTTCCTTCGATCCCAGTGATCTCGATTTCGGACGCCCAGCGGCGGCCCGTTGCTGGCGCCGGCTGGATCGGCACCATTCACCACGGCCTGCCGGAACGGCTTTTGACGCCACAGCCCGTAGCGCCTGCCTACTTTGCCTTTCTCGGCCGCATTTCGCCGGAAAAGGCTGTTGATCAGGCGATCTGGATAGCTAAGCGCTGTGGGGTGCCGCTGAAGATCGCAGCCAAGGTCGACGCCGTCGATCGCGACTATTTCGAATCCGAAATCCGCAAGCTGCTCACGCCCCCTGACGTCGAGTATATCGGCGAGATCAGCGACGGCGAAAAGTCGGGCTTTCTCAGCGGCGCCATCGCGCTGCTAGCGCCCATCGCCTGGCCCGAGCCTTTCGGCTTAGTGTTGATTGAAGCAATGGCCTGCGGCACTCCGGTGATCGCGTTCAACAGAGGCTCCGTCCCCGAAATCGTCGAAGATGGGTTGACTGGTTTCATTGTCGAAAGGAAGGAGGAGGCGGTTGCTGCCACCGACCAACTATCTCGGCTCTCTCGCGGTGCCATCCGGTGGCGCTTCGAGGAGAGGTTTACGGCACGGCGGATAGTTTGTCCGTGGCGCACACTGCCATGTCCCGTTATGGGCCGTCCACCCGAGTTTCTCCAGCCCCTCGCGCAGGGCCGTAATGCATGCCTGTCCGTCCGCATCGTCCGCAGTCAACATTATTATGGCGAGGCGCCGCATACCCTCGGGCAAGACCGCAGGACGGGGCGTTTTCCTCGCGCGACCTAGCCGCCCCGGAAGAAAAGGTACGGGACGTCATAAGCCTGCGGTCTTCCTGATTGCCGCAAGATACACACGAACGACCCAGTTAACGCTTGCGGCCGAGCAGTTGCGGAAAGGCCCTGAAGATCAAGCCTAATACGCCGCACCCGGCGCTAGTGTTCGGTCCTGTCGGTCCTCACCATGCGCTCAACGGCTTCGTTGATCTGGTCGAGGACGAACGCGCAGGCTGATAGACGTGCGTCATCGTGCTCGGGCGGGATCAGGGCTATCGTTTTGACGATTAGACCACACATATCCGCGAGCATGTTGCTGACCAGTTGTTCCTTATCACTGTCACTCATAGGTCCGAGTTCCGATGCACAGTGTAGAGCAGTCTGTCCTAGAACGAGTGGTGCGTAACCAAAGGCCGCTCGGGAGCCTAGCCGAGCGACCTTTGGGACGAACTGCCGGAGTGGTCCGGTTCCGCTCATCATCTGATCGTACCTCAAGTCTGCCATTGACGAGATTCTCAATTTTGGAGGCGTCTCATTAATTAACTTGCCTTTAATCCGGTTAAATCGCAGGACGCTACTAAAGTTTCATTGCGATCTCCCGGAATGTATGGAAGCACGACAGAGTTTGTGTCGCGTCTGGGAGACACCTGCGATTGACGTCGCTTGTTTTGGCAATTGCTGTTGGCGTCGGGGCGTGCGCAAAGACTTCCGACAAAATCGCCGCCTCTTTCTTCCTGTAAATTCGGCAAGAGCAAGGGCATTCACTTTCAACAAATCCCTAAAGGATCGCGTCGCTGGTGTTACTACCCTCACCCTTGAACGAGCGAAGCTCCAGGTTCGATGACGACGGAGATGTGCTGCACGCGACAAGTATGGTCTCGCGCCTTTCATCGGCGAGCCGATAGAACGCTTGTTTGACAGCTAGATCGGTGCGCCGCTTTCGCTTGCGAGCGCGAGGGTCCGCAAGCACGTCGGCCCACCATTCATCACTGGTTGGCTCTTACGTTGGCCTTCAGCAAATTCCGGTGTCAGTCAACTGCGACCGCCGGAAACGGCTCCTGCTGCGCGAGCATGTAGTCGACGGCACTCGAAATTTGCGCGAGTTCAGGCGCTCCCAATTCGGTCTCGGTCCAGGCAGGCGCAAAGCCGGCCGCCAGCAGAAGAGCATTGTGCTGGCGCAATGGCTCAGCGGCTCAGCTAGCGTAGGTACATGAGTCATCTTTCTTCGACGTCTCGACTGAACTGGCCCAGAAGCTGACCGCCATGCGAACTGTAGGGCTATGTGCGCGCCAGAAACGAGAGCCCCGCCTAGGCAGTCTATGAGCGACCGGGGCAGGGCTCAAGAACTCTCAGAAGTGGGAGGAAGCGATCCGAGAGTCAGCTGTAAGACTATGCTCGTGGGTCTATTTACAGCAAGCAGATACCGTACTTTGAATGGAGCAACTTTCGTGGGAATAAACTTAATCCGGTACAACCTTAATTGAACGCAATAGCACCGGCCTAACTTGCAACGAATTTAATTGCGCCACCCTTCGCAGGGTCTACCCTGTTGTCCGCCAAACCACTGTGCGAAAGGTCAGTATTCTGTTCGCCGGGAGCGCACATGAGATATTGCGAAAATTGCGGCCAAATCGCTAGCGAATCTCACGAGCTACTGGATGAGCAGAGAGAGGAGATCCGCGTCCTCTTCTTCTGCTGTGACCGGTGTGCCAACGACCACGTCGCGTGGCTACGCTTGAAGCGCGGCATCCAACTGCTGGGGGAGCGGCTATGAAAAGGTGCGCCCAATGCCACGAAAAATTGGGATTAGGTGTGCGCTTCCGTAATTTGTGGAACGGCCGCTGGTGGGTTCACCTTCGCTTTTGTTCTGCGCATTGCGAAGGTCTTTACGAGTTGGAGCGATACGAGGCTAATGCCAGACATCGTTGGTACTCGTTTCTTGTTAGAGGCATTGCGTCGTGATCCTTTCCGTTCTGTGTATACCGCGAACCCGGTTGATACTGTAGCGGGAGTGGTTGGAAAGGGGGCGTAATGTCCCGGCTGACCGCTGTGGTCGGCTGTCCGGTCCGGAATTTTCGACTTAGCGCCTTCGAGACGAGCTGCGGCGTTAGACCCGTGACCGTCATTGAGCGAGTCCCCCCGATGACGGCCTCCGCGATGTCAGCGCGATTGGCAGCCATTCCAGAGTAAGCCGTCATCGAGCACATTGATGTGGCGCGAGACGTCGGCAGATGGAAGCAGCGTCGTGACCAAAGTTCTTTATATCGAAGACAACGATGACAACGTCTATATGCTCAAGATGCGGCTCGAGCTTCTCGGCGATTTCGAGGTGCTGACGGCGGAGGATGGCGAGAAGGGCTGCGAGATGGCCGCGGCCGAGCGGCCAGACATCATCCTAATGGACCTCGAAATGCCCGTCGTCGACGGCTGGGAAGCTACACGGCGATTGAAGGGTAATCCGCAAACCCGCGAAATCCCTATCGTCGCTCTCTCTGCACACGCACTAGCCGGCGAGCGAGAAAAGGCGCTCGCCGCAGGATGCGACGAGTTTGACACCAAACCGATTGACTTCGACCGGCTGGTCGCGACGCTGCGGCGCGCTCTCGTGTGCCGCAAATGATGCTCCATCTCGGAAGGCCGGATTGGCCGGATTACCGCTTAATAAAGAGGCTCGCTGTTAGCAGTCTGAATTTAATGGAAACAGGCCCCAAATTCTGTACAGCTGAGGAGCGGGCTGCGGGACCTTGCCTAACGCACGTTCCGAAGCCGTAGGGTCCCGGCCCAACTCTATTGGCCTGGGGCCGGGGCCCGCCCAACTGTGGTCCGACGATTTAAACCCGAAGAGTGTCGGGCTGTCGGCGCAAATCCATGAATCGCGCTAGGGAACAGCAGCATCTTGACCAAGCCTACCGGCACATCGCCGAACTGAAGGCCCACATCGTTCGCCAGCGCGTACTCCTGAAGGACGCGCTTGACACAGGCCAGCCCTCGGAGCTGGCGGGATCGATGCTCCATGCACTCGAAGGAAGCCTCCGCATATTCGAGAAGCATCGCCAACTGATCCTCGAACAGCTACGCCGACCATCCGAGTGAGCGGACGGCGCGAATAATGGAAAGGCGGACGCATTGCAGCTCTCAACAGATTTTTGCTGCTGTTCACTGCATGACAGATTTCGGTCAACCTACGACGACGCCGCCAGCACTGCGGCTTCGTCCGCCTTGAACTGCGACTCCCGGTCGAGCGTGCAGACCTGGACGTGATACTCGGTGTAATTCTTCTCCCGCGCCAATTTCTGTGCCGCGACGTGAGATCGCAAGCTCAAACCGCTGTCGCCTGATCCCTTCCGTCACCAAAGTTCGGCGATAGCTCTCGACGGCGAGTCGCTCGCGATCTCCATACCTGAGGCTGCGGTGACTCGGCGCCGTTCGGACCTGCATCCAACCCTTTAATTTAAGACGTTAACGTGCAGTTAGAATGGCGGATCATGGCTTTACTCGAGCGATTTCCCTTTGCGTGGTGCCCTACCTGCGAAAGCTGTGGCCCATAGTTGTCGAGGTACTGAAGGCTGACGACAAGAACGACCACGATGCGGCAGACATCATGTGCGATGAATGCATATCAGTCCTCGTGTGCCTGCACGCTCAGTGAGCCCATTGAACCGCCCGGCGGACCGGCCCGTCACCGAGCCTACTTAATTAGAGTTCAAAATCACTTCATTAAATTTGGATCGGCAGCTGTTGTTAATTGCTCGCGAGAAAGAGGTGGCGTAAAGTTGCGCCGACTCGCGGCCAACCAAGTGCTTTCGTTCACGCTTCCCTTTGAGGCCAAGAGTCACCGACGAGCCCCGCCAAGCGCCCCAGCTTGGCGGGGTTCGCGCATTTCAGCGTCGGCGATTTCGCGTTCAGCGGGCCCGCGTTGTTAATTGCACGGTTCAGGTCGGGCGCTAAGGTAAGGCTTCCTCTGCCACCACTGCTATGGGGGAGCTGGTAGTGCAGGGGTCGAGCCCCCGCCCCAGGTCCATGAGCCTGGTGGCGGGGTGCGCGGCTCTCCGTCTCTGCTGCTGATCTGCACAAAGGCGGGACCATCTCGACGAGGTGACGATGATTGATTTCGAGACTGCAAAAATTCTGAGCCATTGGCGGAATATTCAACGCTGTGTCATGCTGCTCGCTACGAAGCTTACCGAGCCTGAGCGCCAGTACCTGCACAAGCGGATTGCAGAAGAACGGGCTGAGCTGGAGCGACTACGAGGGACTCAACCAGATCAAGCGGGAGCAGTTATCGCCGCGGAGTCCCGTCCATAAAAAGGCACACGCAGTGCATCTCGATACTGCAAGCTTCACCGAAAACCGGTGGCGTGAGCGCGCTTGCTGGCACCGGCCACAAGGAGGATGTCGGCTATTCCACACTGGGCGCAGCGACCTACTACCTCCTGCAGAACGGCATGGCGCTCAGGCCGTGCAGAAATGGCTTCAACTTGCTGTAGCCTTCGTGCAAACACTGCCACCCCGGCCGGATCAAGGCCGAAGCGGGCGATAGGAAAGCGGAAATGATGATGTCTTTGGCCTCACGCCGGGCTTACGCCGAAATCGAGATCGGTCTTTCCGCGACCGCATCCTGCAGAATCATGTCCGCGCCCTTCTCGGCGATCATCACGATCGCCGCGTTGGTGTTGCCGGACACGAGCGTGGGCATGATCGAGCCGTCGATCACGCGCAGCCGCTCGATGCCGTGCACGCGCAGTCGCTCGTCGACCACGGCGGCGGAATCGGAGCCCATGCGGCAGGTGCTCGTCGGATGAAAGACGGTCGAGCCGGTCGCGCGCGCGAACGCGAGCAGCTCGGCATCGCCGGTGCAGCGCGGGTCGGGCGCGCGCTCTTCGGCGATGTAGCGGCGCATCGCCGGCTGACTCATGATCCGACGCAGAAGCTTGAGCCCGGCGACGACGGTATCGCGGTCGGTGGGAGTCGAGAGATAGCGCGGCTGGATCGCCGGCGGCTTCTCCGGATCGGCCGACTTGATGCGCACGAAGCCGCGGCTCTCCGGCCGCAACTGACAGACCGACGCGATGAAGCCCGGGAACGAATGCAGCGCCGCGCCGGAGGTGTCGGCGCTGAAAATGATGAAGTGCACCTGGACGTCGGGCGTCGCGGCAAGGGCACTCGTGCGAAAGAAGCCGCCGGCATAGCCGGCGCCGATCGCGAGCAGCCCCTTTCTGAACAGAGCGTAACGCAGCCCGGCGGCGGCACGATGCCTCCAACTGTGGAACACGTCGTTCATCGTGATCGGCTCGGTGCAGCGATATTGCATGCGGACCTGAAGGTGGTCCTGCAGGTCGGCCCCGACCCCCGGCATGTCGGCGACGACGTTTATCCCGAACGACTCGAGCAGCGCCGCTGGTCCGAGCCCGGACATCTGCAGGAGCTGTGGCGAGTTGAACGCGCCGCCCGCGACGATGACCTCCGCGTTGGCGTGCGCAACGCGGGTCGTATCGCCGCACCGGTATTCGACGCCGGCGGCGCGGCGTCCCGAAAAGAGGATCCGGCGCGCCAGCGCGTTCGATACGACGGCGAGATTGGGCCGGCGGCGCGCTTGGCGCAAATAGCCGACCGCGGTCGAGCAGCGACGCCCGTGGCGCGCGGTCAGCTGGAAATAACCGGCGCCTTCCTGCGTGGGGCCGTTGAAATCGTCGTTGCGCGGAAAGCCCGCCTGCTGCGCCGCCGCGATAAAAGCCTCGCACAGCGGATGCGGTTCGCACACGTCGGAGACCGCGAGCGGCCCGCCCACCCCATGCAGCGCATCCTCGCCGCGCGCCTGGTCCTCGGCACGGCGGAAGTAGGGCAGCACATCCTCGAAGCTCCAGCCGGAATTGCCGAGTTGCCGCCAACGATCGAAGTCGGCCGGTTGGCCGCGGATGTAGAGCAGGCCATTGATCGAGCTCGAGCCGCCCAGCACTTTTCCCCGCGGCTGGATGATCTGCCGGTTGTCGAGCTCGGCCTCCGGCTCGGAGCTATAGAGCCAATTGACCTTGCTGTTGGTGAACAGCTTGCCGTAGCCGAGCGGGATGTGAATCCAGACGTTGCGATCATGCCCGCCCGCCTCCAACAGCAGGACGCGGTGGCGGCCCGAGGCGGTCAGACGATCGGCGAGCACGCAGCCCGCGCTTCCGGCGCCGACGACGATATAGTCGAAGGAGTCCGTGTACGGCTTCATCGTCTGGCCTCGCGCCCCAATTCAAGAGTCTCCACGAGCAAACTTCAATGGGTCGAACCGAGGGATCATAAGCTGCCGGTGAATTTAGCGGCGATCAACGGGTCCGCTGAATTAATGGGCCGCTGAATCAATAAGGAATTCGTTGATCTCGGCCCACGCGTTCCTTCTTTTTTGGTGCGGTCGACGTAAAGCACGGCTCGTTGTAAGCCTGATTTCGCTTTCGCGAATGGTGGGCTAAGCTATCGCACATGTGACAGACGATCCGGGCCGGATCATCGCTTTTTGGTGCCGCAACCGCAGGGAGTCCGACCATGGCACGGCAAATCACTATCCTCGCTGGGCTGTTCGCGGCGCTCATCGTCGGCGCCGCATCGGTCGGCGCGGCCAACGCGCAGGACTGTCCGCGCGGCGACCTCGACAAGGCCTATTGCGACCGCGACGGCGATCTCGTCGCCGATGCGCCGACCGACCCGAAGCAACTGGTCAACCCGTCGACGCTGATCTTCGCCTACACCCCGGTCGAGGACCCGGCGGTTTACGCCAAGGCATGGGACGGCTTCGTCAAGTACATGGAACAGAAGACTGGGAAAAAGGTCGTGTTCTTTCCGGTGCAGTCGAACGCCGCCGAGATCGAGGCGATGCGCTCCGGCCGGCTGCATATCGCGGGATTCAACACCGGCTCCAACCCGATCGCGGTCAACTGCGCGGGCTTCGTGCCGTTCGCCATGATGGGCGCCAAGGATGGCCAGTTCGGTTACGAGATGGAACTCATCGTGCCGGCGGACAGCCCGATCAAGACGCCGGCCGACCTCAAGGGCAAGAAGGTGGCGTTCACCTCGCCCACCTCGAACTCCGGATTCAAGGCGCCGTCGGCGATCTTGAAGGCGGACTTCAACCTCGAGGCCAACCGGGATTTCACCCCCGTGTTCTCCGGCAAGCACGACAACTCCGTGATCGGCGTCGCCAACAAGGATTATGACGCCGCCGCCATCGCCAACGAGGTCATGTTCCGTATGTTCGAGCGCAAGGTCGTCGATCGCGACAAGATCCGGTCGATTTACAAGTCCGAGACCTTCCCGACCACCGGCTACGGCTACGCCCACAATCTCGATCCGGCGCTGGTCGAGAAAATCAAGCAGGCGTTCTTCACCTTCCCGTGGGAGGGCTCTGCGCTCAAGGCGGAATTCAAGAAGCAGGACCGCTTCATCCCGATCACCTATAAGAAGGACTGGAGCGTGATCCGCAAGATCGACGCGGCGACCGGCGTCAAGTACACCTGCAAGTAAGCCATCGGCCGAACGTCGGGGCGCAGCCGAATGCTTCGCATCAAGGGGCTGACGAAGCGCTACCGCACCGGCGACCTGGCGCTCAAGGGCATCGACCTCGACGTGCCCGACGGCGAGGTGATGGCGCTGATCGGCCCATCAGGCGCGGGCAAGTCGACCGTCATCCGCTGCATCAACCGGCTGGTCGAGCCGACCGCCGGCACGGTCACACTCAACGACATCGAGATCACGACGCTCGGCGGCGCCGAGCTGCGCCGCGCGCGCCGGCGCATGGGGATGATCTTCCAGGAATACGCGCTGGTCGAGCGGCTCACGGTGATGGAGAACGTGCTCAGCGGACGGCTGGGCTATGTCGGCTTCTGGCAAAGCTGGCTGCGGAAATTTTCGCAAGCCGACGTCGACGAGGCATTCCGGCTGCTCGCCCGCGTCGGCCTCGATCAGATGGCCGACAAGCGCGCCGATGAACTCTCCGGCGGGCAGCGTCAGCGCGTCGGCATCTGCCGCGCGCTCATTCAAAATCCCGATTTGCTCTTGGTGGACGAGCCGACCGCCTCGCTCGATCCGAAGACGTCGCGGCAGATCATGCGGCTGATCAAAGAGCTGTGCGCGGAGCGCAAGCTCTCGGCCATCATCAACATTCACGATGTGATGCTGGCGCAGATGTTCGCCGAGCGCATCGTCGGGTTGCAACTTGGCGAGATCGTCTACGACGGCCCGCCGACGGGCCTCACCGCCGAGGTCCTGACCAAAATTTACGGCGAAGAGGACTGGTCGGCCACGATCCGCAAGGTCGACGAGGACGAAGAAACGACGGACACCGGCAACGTGATCTCGCTGGAAAGCCGCCAGCCGCACCGCGACCGCATGGCCGGATTGACATGAGCGTCGTCGCGATCGCGCCCCGCCGCTGGAAGAAGCCGCCGCTGATCAAGCGCGCGTGGCTGCGCTGGACCATCGGTCTCGGCGCCGCCGCCTACCTGGCGCTGGCGCTGGGCACGAGCGAGGTGAATTGGGTCCGCGTCTGGGAGGGCCTGCCGCGCGGCGCGCGGTTCTTCGCCGCGTTCTTTCCGCCCGACTTCGCCAGTCGCTGGAACGAAATCGCCGAGGGCATTCTCGAGAGCATCTGGATGACGGTTGTCTCCACGGTGATCGGCATTGCGATTTCGATTCCGGTGGGCATCGGCGCTGCAAAAAACATCGCGCCGGCGGCGGTCTATTATTTCTGCCGCGCCATCCTCGCAGTGTCGCGCAGCTTCCAGGAAATCATCCTGGCGATCTTCTTCGTCAAGCTGTTCGGCTTCGGCCCATTCGCAGGCGTGGTGACGCTGTCGCTCGCCACCATCGGCTTCTACGGCAAGCTCCTCGCCGAGGACATCGAGGACATGGATCCATCCCAGGCGGAAGCCGTGCGCGCCACCGGCGCGGGCTGGCTGCAATGGCTCAACTACGGGGTCCAACCGCAGGTGATGCCGCGGATGATCGGGCTCGGCCTCTATCGTTTCGACATCAACTTCCGCGAATCAGCGGTGGTCGGCATCGTCGGCGGCGGCGGCATCGGGGCGACGCTGAACACCGCGTTCGATCGCTACGAATTCGATTCCGCGGCAGCGATTCTGCTGATCATCATCGCCCTCGTGATGCTGATGGAATATTCCTCGGGCTACCTTCGCCGCTGGGTGCAGTGATGGCGATCGAGCTTCGGCACGGAACGAAGGTATGGCATCGCCGCGAGCGCGGCGCGCAGTTCGCGACGTGGGCGGCGTGGCTCGCGGGTGCCGCGATCTTCATCTACTGTTGGGAATTGATCTCCGACAAGACGATCTGGGCCTTCGTCGCCGACGCGCCGGCGCAGGCGGCCGATCTTGGCGTGCGCATGGTGCCGCCGGACTGGGGCTTCATCCACGTACTGTGGCGGCCGATTTGGGACACCATAAACATGGCGACGCTGGGGACCTTGATGGGGATCATGCTGGCGCTGCCGGTGGCCTATTGTGCGGCGCGCAACACCACGCCGAGCGTGGCGTTGATCCGGCCGGCGGCGCTGTTCG
>Ga0318531_10000358_pt1 | contig 12192 bp, 7 predicted proteins | sample GRESIP053b4f25_FD_203486 | JGI IMG/M metagenome (GOLD analysis project Ga0318531, IMG submission 203486) | Tropical soil microbial communities from Luquillo Experimental Forest, Puerto Rico - GRE.SIPMG.053b4f25 | ecosystem: Environmental > Terrestrial > Soil > Tropical forest > Bulk soil... | reverse complement strand
TGGGGTCCTGCCTCGTCGGCGAGCAAGAGCGCCGTACCGATCTGCGCGGCCGTCGCGCCGTTGTCCCGCACCCGCTGCACATCACTTGCTGTCGCCAGGCCACCGGCCGCCACGACGGGACAGTCAAGGCCAAACGTCAACGCGGCCACCAGAGCGTCGAGCGGATCGTCGGCAGGCGCCGCGAGCGGGTCGAACGTCGCCCTGTGCCCACCGGCGCCCGGACCCTGTGCAACCAGAGCATCCACCCCGCAGAGCAGTGCGATATCGGCTTCACGGACGGTGGTGACGGTGGCGACCGCCGAGATGCCGGCGCTCGCGAGTCGGCGGCACTCGGCCTTCGTCGGCGAGCCGAAGGTAAACGACACCACCTCGGGCCGTAGCTCACACACCACATCGAGCTTGGCGACGGTGTCGTCCTCACCGCGACGCGGCTCTCCTAACGGCACGCCATAGCGCTCCGTCTCGGGCGCCAACGCCGCAGCGAAGGCGTTGAACTCCGACAATGTGCTCAAATGCGGTTGTGGCACAAACAGATTCACGCCGATCGGACCCGAAGTCAGCTTGCGCGCCGCGACAATGTCGTCAGCCAACCGCTGTGCGGAGACCAAGCCTCCGGCGAGAAAGCCGAGTCCCCCAGCGTTTGACACAGCGGCGGCCAGCGCGGGCGTGGACGGCCCACCCGCCATTGGCGCACCGACGATAGGAACGCTCAAGTCGCTCAGGGCGAAGCGGTCAGTAACACTCATCGGTCAATCACCATCCTGCCGCCGCAAAAGCTTTGTCAGGATATGAAAATCGACTTGATGTGCTGGAATCCCCGCAATCCCTCGGGACCCAGTTCGCGGCCCATGCCGGAGTTCTTTATCCCGCCATAGGGCGCGGTGATGTCGGGCAGATAATGGTTGATCCCAACGGTGCCCGAGTGGATGCGGGCGGCCACCGCTACGGCATGGTCGCGGTCGGGTGACCATACGGTGCCGCCCAGACCGTATTCGGAATCATTGGCGATCCTGATCGCGTCGTCCTCGTCGTCGTAGGCGATGACGGCCAGTACCGGACCGAAGATCTCTTCGCGGGCCACCGCGCTGTTGTTGTCCAGTCCGGCGAAGATGGTGGGCTCGATGAAGTAACCGTGTGGCAGGTGCGGAGGTCGCTTGCCGCCGGTGGTCACCGTGCCACCGTCGGCGAGACCTTGCGCAATGTAGCGTTCGACCTTTTGTCGTTGCGCCGCGTTGACGAGTGGACCGATCTGCGTGTTGGGGTCGAGCGGGTCGCCGATGGCCAGCGACTGCGCCATGGCCGTGCAGAAGTCGACTACCTCGTCATAGCGCCTGCGCGGAGCGAGGATCCGCGTGCTGGCGAAGCACATTTGGCCGGTATTGAACAGCGTCGCTGCAAACAATCGCTCGGCGAACTCGCTGAGGTCTAGGCCGGGGTCGTCGAGGATGACCGCCGCCGATTTCCCGCCCAGCTCCAGCGTCACCGGTTTAAGCAGCCGCCCGCAGGTGCTCGCCACCTCGCGGCCGGCGGAGGTCGAGCCGGTGAACGAGACCTTGTCGACACCCGCGCTGGCCACCAGGGCGCGGCCGACGTCGGTGCCACCGGGTAGCACATTGAGGACGCCCGCTGGCAGCCCGGCTTTCTCGGCGATTTCGGCCAGCAGCAGGGCGTCCAGCGGCGTTTCGGGGGACGGTTTGAGCACCACAGTGCAGCCGGCGGCCAGTGCCGGCACGTACTTGAACGCCGCCTGTGTCTGCGGAACATTCCACGGAGTGATCGCCGCGACGACACCGACCGGGACGTGTGAAACGAGGGTTCGGGTACCGATCGGGGCCTGTCTGGTCTCACTGACTGGGAGCTCCCCGATGAGACCGGCGTAGTAGGTGAGCAGCCAGCCCGGCACCGCGCCCTCCAGCTGCGCGGCTTGACTGATGGGCATTCCGTTCTGCTGGCACACGGTGCGCACCATGTCCTGTGCGGCCAGTTGGTACTGCCGGGCAAATTCATTGAGTACGGCGGCGCGGTCGGCCGGTTCCCAATTAGACCAGCCGCTTGGATCGTCGAATGCGGCGCGGGCCGCGGCGACGGCGCGGTCGACGTCGTGTTCGCCGGCAGCAATGACGGAACCCACCCGCTCGCCGGTGGCCGGCGACTGAATGGCAATTTTGTTGCTGGATGACGGGACAACCCACTGTCCGCCGATATAGATGGTGTCGATGTCGATGCTCATCGAAGTTCCCTCCTGTCGTTGACGCTTCGAGTCTGGCGCCGGAAGGAGGGCCGCGACGTTCAAGATCTGGACACGGGCGTCGTGATGATGTCGTAGGTGCGCAGGGCGGCGTACAAAGTCGTGCGACTGATCCCGAGTTGGGCCGCCGCACGCTTCTTGTCGCCGCCCGCACGCTTGAGCGCGTCAATGATCGTGGCGCGCTTGGCCTGTTCCATGGGCGTCAGCCGGTGCCTCGTAGACCGCTGCCCGTACGCTTCGGGAAGATCCGCGCGGGTGATGTCGCCGACGCGTCGACGACTCACCGCCTGCATGACGACCGTATGAAGTTGGCGGACGTTACCTTCCCACTCGTAGGCAGCAAGCGCCTGAAGCGCCGCGGGGGTGAACCGGACGGTGTTATGCACGCCCAGGTTCCGCAGCATGGACCCGACAAGTTCGGGAATGACGTCCGGCTGATGACGCAGTGGGGTCAGATCGACCCGCTCGGTGCATCGCGAGATCAGCTGCCGGGTCTGCGGTGTCAGCTCCGTCGGAGGCAGGATCGTCGACAGGATGACCGTCCCTGCGTATCCGTCCAGGATTCCGGCCAGCGACCGGGCCGCCTGCGCTGACAGGAGATGGATCGACTCGACCGCCACAACGGCACTTTCCGAGTCGCTCTCCGAGGCGCTCTGCTGCACGTCGCTCAACCACTCGGTCACAGTCTCTGCCGCGCAGAGCGCGGCGTCGTGAATCCGCAATGATCTGCCGGCAGCCACCCTCTGGATGGTGGTCGTGTGCCCCGCGCCGGGTTCGCCGCAGATCAGGATTTCGCGGGCGGCATCGGGCAGCGGCGGCAAGAGCGCCTGCGGGGTATGGGTTTTCACATCGGTGATGGTCAGCACCGCTCCGCCACATGGCCTCAACAAGCGGCACGTGATCTCAGCCTCGCGGTTTCCGCTCAGTATCACGTGTGCGGCGGTGGCCGTCTCATCGGTGCGCGACGCGGCGATGTCGCGGATGAGCGCATGATCGGCGGCGTCTAGGAGTTCGACGGCAGCGGTGTTGGCCAGAAAAATGTCGCGACCGATCGCAACGGTCGGGCGATCACGCCCCCCGCCGAGCTCGCGCCGCAGTGCGGCGAGCAACGCTCGTTCGTTCTGGCTGCGGCCTTCGAGAAGCAGCTGCTCGACCTCACCCGCCGCGCTGCCCACGAAGGGAGCGAGCAATGGATTTCGCTCGCCCGCCAAGCAGGTGATATCGAGGACACCCTCGAGCCGGCGGGTGTACGGATCGATGATCGGCTGGCCGTAGCAGGTCAGGCCATGCAGCTGCCCGATGAAATGCTCGTCGCCGTGAACAGCCACCGCCCGACGCAGTTCGTAGCTGGTGGCGATCGAGTTAGTGCCGGTGGTCTCTTCGCGAAAGAGAGTGCCGTGCAACGCCTCCCCCAGCAGCTCGAACTCCCTTCGCATGCGCGGGCTGCCCCAACGCGTCGCCACGATGCGGGCGTCGCGATCGGCCAACATGACGCAGTATTCCCAGCCGTCGAGTGCTAAGGCCATCTTGTTTAGGACAGGGTCGGCGGCGCGTAGCAGCCGGCTGGCCGTGTCGTACTCGTCCACCTTCAGGGCATCGACAGTGCTCGACGGCGACAGTCCGCTCAGCCGCGAACGCCGCCACGAGTCCGCGATTACTCCGCTGGCGCGCCGTGGCGAGGACACGATCGAACTACCGCCCGCGGGCGCCGGCACACAGCGTCCAACAACCGCTCGGGACTAACAACCAGCCACCCAGCATCACATCACCGTCAACCTCGTACATTCCTGCCGACCCACATCATCTCTCGTCCTCAACCATCGCGCAGTGCCAGTCGATTCCGGTGGCATGTATCAATTGTGTAAATCGCACCTGTTCGAGCGCGCCCATCAGCTCCAGCAGTCGAATGCGCTCTCGACGATGTGGCCGCTCACCGCCGGTTGGCCGCGGCGATGAGGTCGGCCGCTTTGGCGCCGATCAACAGGCTCGGTGCGTGGGTGTGCCCGCGGATGATCGTCGGCATTACCGATGCGTCGGCGACGCGAAGACCGCGTACTCCGTGCACCTCCAACTCGGGGGTGACCACGCTGGCGCGATCGGTGCCCATCCGGCAGGTGCCCACGGGATGCCAAATGCTGTGCGCCTCGTTGTAGAGCGCCTTTTGCAACGTGGTTTCGCTGGTATCGGTGGCACCGATGGGGCGGGCTATCGACCTCAGCACCCCGGCCAAGGCCGGTGCATCGGCGATTTTGACGCACATCCGCAGACCCTCGAGCATCGCTTCGCGGTCGAGGCCGCCCGGATCGGACAGGTAGCGGGGGTCGATGATCGGCTTGTCGTTCGGGTTCGCCGAGCGCAGCGAGATTCGTCCGCTGCTGTGGGGCTTTTCCAGGATCGGCCCGAAGCTGACTGCGTGGCCGTACGGCTCACCGAGCCCCTGGTCGAAGAAGGGGCCGGGCCCAAAGAACAGCTCGAGGTCCGGAAGGGCCAGCTCAGGACGGCTGCGGACGAATCCGTAGGCTTCTCCCTGCGGTGAGGTCAGCATGCCGCGACGGCGGATCAGGTAGTTGGCGATCTGCAACGGCTTGCCGGCCCCGATCAGCGTGTTCGCCTCGACATCGAAGCCGAGCACCGCGACGAGATGATCCTGTAGGTTGTGCCCGACCCCGGGCAGGTGATGGACGACTTCGATGCCATGGCGCTGCAGGTGTTCCTTATCGCCGATGCCCGAAAGCATCAGCAGCTGGGGTGAGTTCACGGCTCCGGCACACAGCAGCACCTCGCGGCGGGCGCGGACGAACTGGCATCCGCGATCATTCTCGAACTCCACCCCCACCGCTTGCATGCCACTGAAGATCACTCGCGTCACAGTGGCGTTAGTGATGAGGGTGAGGTTCTTGCGGCGCAGCGCTGGGCGCAGCCAGGCGTCCGCGGCGCTCCACCGGCTTCCGCGACGCTGGGTCACCATCGTTTGGCTGAACCCTTCGGGCTGCGGCAGATTCGGCCGTTCGATCGCGTGGCCGGTTTGTTGGACCGCCTGCAGCCAGGCCGCGGTCAACGGGTGGGGGCTGCGCTGGTGTGAGACGTGCAGGGGCCCGTCGACTCCCTCGTCGGGTTCGCGTGCGCCTTCAACGTTTTCGATCTGCTTGAAGTATTTGACGATTCGGTTGAACGACCACTGCGCCCCGGCGTGTTCGGCCCACTCGTCGTAGTCGGCGGCGAATCCGCGGATCCACAACATGGCGTTCATCGACGACGAGCCGCCCAGGGTTTTGCCCCGGGGCCAATACATTCGCCGCCCGTTCAGCTCCGGCTGGGGCTCGGTCAGATAGTCCCAGTCGATGGGGCTGCGGAACAGCTGCGTCCACGTCACCGGCATTCTGATGCGGCGGTCGGTGTCTTTTCCGCCCGCCTCGAGCACCACGACCTGGTTTGTCGGGTCGGCGCTGAGCCGCTCGGCGATCACCGAGCCCGCCGAGCCGGTGCCGACCACCACATAGTCGGCGATGGCCGAGTCATTGTCCGTCAATTCGTTCATGCCGTCTCTTCTCAGTGCTGGAGTGTCGGAGCTGCCACCTTCGTTGCTGCCAGCGATGTCTGACGGTAGGAATCCGCGCGCGATGGCGTCCACTGTCTGTCCACTAAATGGACACGGCCGAAAGTTCATTTGCTTTCGCACCGTCCCCTACTTCCACGTGGCCTTCGACTCCTGGCAGCACGGAATCCACGGTTCGTATCCGTCTCTCTCCCGGACCGCCCGAGTCCGCCGCCGCTATCGAACGCCTCGCAACCTTCGTCAAAGGTGAATAGTTCGCAAGCGTCCGCGAGTTGAACCGGACGGCACCGCAATGTCGTTTGTTGGGAGCAGCGAGCATAATTAATCGATTGGTGGTGCAGTCTGAGTTGGATCGCGTGATCGGTGGTATAGGTGCCCCCGCGGCACTTGGCTCTCCTCGCAACGATGGTCGCGGGGTGATCGAGGCCGCATTTGAACTGTTGGATCACGTAGGCGCGTTGGAACCGGTCCGCCTGCTTGATTTAGCGAATGTGAGCGGGATACCGCGGGAGACGGTGCGCCGACTGCTGCAGCAGTTAATCGCAGTCGGGGCGGTCAGTCGCGACGGTAACCGGTATCGGCTCGGCGCGAGCCTGTTGGGGCTGGGTGCGCGGGTGGGCCCGGAGCGTCGATTGCGGGTGGTGGCCCGGCGCCCGATCGCTGAACTCGCGGCCGCCACCGGTGCATTGGTGCAGCTGTCCGTGACGATCGGCGGCGAAGCGGTGTACCTGGACACGGTGGATGCGCGGGTTCCGTTCGGACTGACAGCCCAACCCGGCGATCGGGTTCCGCCGGGCACCGCGGCAGCGCGGGCCCATACCGAATTGGCCAGCGCCGCACCGATAGTCGACGCCGGCGGGGTGCTGGCTGACGTGAGCTGCGTCGCGGTCGCGATTCCGCTGGGCAACGATACCGCCGCCGTGTCGACGCTTGTCGCTGAACGGCGCCCGCCACTCGGACTGCTCGCTGCCACACGGGCGACCGGGGCCCGCATCGCCGGCGCCCTTCGTGCACCGTGAAACGGTGATTGGCGAGAAAAGCTCACTCAGTGGGCGCGGGTTCGCCGCTGGCTCCGTCGCTTCCTAACCTCCCAAGTGTGACGGATACAGATTCGGCCAAGAATGGCGCGGAAGTACTGCTGGAGCAGCTGGAATCTGAGGGGGCGGACTGCATTTTCGCCTCTCCCATCGCTGTGCTGGCGCCAATATGGGAAGCGCTCGCCCGGCGGGGGAACGACTTGAAACTGCGGTACTTCCGTTGTCGTCATGAACTGCTGGCGGTGAGTCTGGCATCGGGTTACTACAAGGCCACCGGCCGAAGCCAGATTGTCGTCTTGCCGACGTCGCTGGGCGTTCAGAACGGGTCGATGGGCCTGGGCACCGCGCTGCAGGAACGCACGCCCATGACGGTGCTGTCGCCGGACACGCTCACCTATGGTGATGACCCAAGCGAAGACCCGGGCGCTGAATGGCCATCGCTTCTCACTGATCATGTCGGTCCGGCCCGCAATGCCGAAGCCGTGGTCAAGTGGACGAAGCGTGCGCGCACGCCGTCTGATCTGGTTCATGAACTTCGGCGCGCCCGCTTCAACGCCAGCGCATATTGACCGAGTGGCCCAGATTCTCGCGGACGCCGCCAACCCCATCGTCATCACCGAGCACGGTGGGCGAACCCACGATGCCCGCAACGCGCTGATAAGCATTGCCGAATCGCTTACGGCGCCCGTTTTCGAATTCTGGAATCCCGCCTACCACAATTTCCCGCGGTCGCACCCGCTCTACGGGGCCGGGTCGGTGGAAGCGGTGCTGGGCGAAGCCGATGCCGTCCTGCTGGCCGGCTGCAACGGACCGTGGCATCCCCCGCATGCGGCGTTACGTCCGGGATGCGCCGTCATTCACCTCGAGCAAGACCCCCTGCGCCCGCGCGCCGCCTATTGGGGCTACCCCACCACCCACGCCCTCCCGGGAGATCTGTCGACCAATCTGGCTGCGCTTGCCACCAATCTGCAACAGCGATCGATATCACGGCCCGAGGCCGCGTTGAGGTGGGCGCGCCATACGCAAAGCGTGCGCGCCAGGGGAATCGACGAAGCTCGACAATTGTCTTCGCAGGCAATCGATTTCGTTCCCGCGGCCGACTTGTTTGGCGCATTGCACGAGGCACTGCCCGACGACGCGATCTGCGTCGATGAGATCACTTCCCAAGTACCCCAGATGATTCAGTTTCTCTACGAACGCAAGCCCCTCAACCAATATCGCGGTTGGGCGGGAGCACTGGGTACCGGCCTGGGCACCGCACTCGGTGTCAAAGTAGCGCGCCCGCAGCAAGTGGTCGTCTGCATCCTCGGTGATGGAGCGTGGCACTACAATCCCATACCGGCCGCCCTCGGCTTCGCACAGGAATACGGCGTTCCGCTGCTCATCGTGCTGTGCAACAACCGGCAGTACGCATCCCAAACCCGGAATCTCCTTAAGTACTACCCCGATAGCGCCGCAGTCCGCGAACAAAACTTCGTCGGCAACGTCATTGAACCCACCCCCGATTACGTGAAACTGGCCGAAGCCTATGGCGGCGAAGGTGAACGTGTGCAGAAGCCCGACGAGCTGCGCTCGGCACTGCAGCGCGCGCTGGAAGCCGTCTCCTCAGGGCGGACGTTTTTGCTCGACGTCATCATCAACCCTTAGAGGACGAATGGAAACACCTAACGGTGCGCCGTTGATCTGGAACGCGGCGGTGCAACATCGTGCGGCCTTGATCATGCCTGCCGAGTCGCCGCGCGACGTGCAAGAAGCCATCCGTGTGGCGCGTAACCGAGAGATGCGGCTGTCGGTGCTCGGAGGCGGCCACGACTGGACCGGTCGCGCCGTGCGCGACGGCGGCCTTGTGATCGACCTGTCCGGAATGCGCACGGTCAGAGTCGACGCCCTTGCACGAGTCGCGACGGTGGGCGGGGGTGCTACCGCGGCTGACGTGATGGACGCGGCCGCGCCGTACGGGCTGGTTGCGGCCGCCGGCAATGTCGGTTGCGTCGGCATGACCGGCCTCACGCTGGGCGGTGGGTACGGACCGCTCAACGGGCGGTTCGGCCTTGCGTTAGACAACCTGATCGGCGCCGAGGTCGTCCTCGCGGATGGGCGCATCGTCACTGCCGACACGACTCAGGAGCCGGAGCTTTTCTGGGCTCTGCGCGGTGGTGGCGGCAACTTCGGCGTGGTCACCTCGATGCGTGTCCGGTTGCACCCGATGAACCGGTTGATCGGCGGAATGATCGTGTATCCGTGGTCGCAGGCTGCGACCGTGTTCCGTGGGCTGGGTGAGGTGTTGTCGACTGCGCCAGATGAACTGACCGTGCAAGGTGGCCTGATGTCGGGCCCGGATGGGAGTCCGGCGGCCTATCTAGCGCCGGCCTGGAGCGGCGATCTTCGTTCGGGTGAGGCCGCCCTCGATGCGCTCGTAAAGCTCGGGACGCCGCTGACTGATCAAGTCGCGCCTATGACCTACGGACAAATGTTGAGTCTGTTCGACGCGTGGGCTGTCCATGGACTGTCCTGGGCGATTCGCACCCGGACCGTCGTGGCGTACACGCCTGAGGTCATCGATGTGCTCGTCGAAGCGGGGCGGACATTGACCTCGGTGCGCAGCGGTATCCCCATCCACAATTTTCACGGCGCATCGACTCGCGTCGCGCCCGACGAGACCGCGTTCGCCAACCGGCGCGAACATTTCGTGGTCGAGATCGTCGCCGGTTGGGAGTCCGGGGACGGCGCCGCTCATCGCGTTTGGGCCGACGCGGTGTCGGCCGCGCTTGCGCCTCACGCGCTTCCCGGCGGATACCAAAACCTGCTCGGGCCCGATGACCACGAACAGATCGCAAATGCCTACGGCGACAACGGCACGCGCCTTGTCGCCGCAAAGGGGCACTTTGACCCCGACGGTGTTTTCGACGCGATACCGCTTCCGCGCAGAGCCTCCTGTCAGGATTGAATGGGTTGAACCGATCCTGGTCGCGATGTCGAACCGGCCACCGGCTGCGGAATGACATTCGGTGTAATTATTTGAGATTGCCTCGGTTTGTGCTCGGGTGTGCCCAAAATGTGCCCTGTCAGGCGCCGGATTCGCAGTGCAATACCCGGAACTTGTTCAGCGCAACGGTATTCGTTGGCTGCTGACACGGCGACGAGATCGTCGGAGTGCACCGCGGCGCATCAGCCCGCGGCCAGCTTCACCACCTCTGCGTTGTTGCGGTCGGTGACGTAGACGGCGCCCGCCGTGTCCACCGCCACGCCCTGCGGGTCGCCGAGGCCGGTGAACGGCAGGACAGTTTGGGTGTTCGACCCGGCCGCGAGTTTCAGGACCCTCTTGTTGCCGCCGTCGGCCACGTAGACCGCGCCGGTGGTGTCCACCGCGACGCCCCACGGGTTGCTGAGGCCGGTGAACGGCAGGACAGTTTGGGTGTTCGACCCGGCCGCGAGCTTCAGGACCTTGTCGCCGTCGACGACATAGACATCGCCGGCGGTGTCCACCGCCAGGCCGTCCGGGCCGGTGAGGCGGGTGAACGGCAGGACCGTTGGCGTGTTCGACCCGGCGGCCAACTTCACCACTCGATTGTTGCGGTAGTCGGTGACGAAGACATCGCCTGCGATGTCGACCGCAACACTTCGGGGGGCGACGCCGGAAAACGGCAGCACGGTCTGGGTATTGGATTCTGGCGCTAACTTCAACACTCGGTTGGTTGTGTTATCGACGACGTACGTGTTGCCGGCGGTGTCGACCGCCACGCTCTCGGGGAAGCCGAGGCCGGTGAACCGCAGGTCTGTTTGGGTGTTCGACCCGGCCGCCAACTTGACCACCCGGTTGCGGTGGTCGCCGGCGCTACCGTTGTCGACGACGTAGACATTGCCGGCAGTGTCCACCGCCAGCCCCCACGGATCGTCGAGGCCGGTGAACGGCAGCACCGTTTGTCGGCACGCTGGCGGCGCCGTTGCCTGCGCCGACGCGAGCTTCACCACTCTGTTGTTTTCGCCGTCGGCCACATACACAGTTCCCGCGGTGTCCACCGCCGCACTTTCGGGGCCCGTGAGGCCGGTGAACGGCAGCACCGTCTGGGTGCAAGATCCGGCCGCCAACGTTACCGCCGAGTTATTGAAATAGTCTGTGACAGTGAGCCTTCCGGCGGTGTCCACCGCGACCCCGATGGGGCCTTGGAGGTCGTTAAAGGGCAGTACGGCCTGGGTGTTTGCCCCCGCCGCCAACTTCACCACCCGTTTGCTGCCGAAGTCGGCGACGTAGACGGTGCCAGCGCCGTCGACCGTGACACCGCGTGGGAGGCCGAGATGGGTGAACGGCAGCACCGACTGAGATGTCGACCCGGCCGGCAACTTGACCACCCGATGATTGAGGTAGTCGGCGACGTAGACGGCGCCGGCCGCATCCACTGCCACGCCATCCGGGCCGTTGAGGCCGGTGAACGGCAGCACCGTCTGGGTGTTGGACCCGGCCGGCAACTTGACCACCCGGTTGTTGTGGTCATCAGTGACGTAGACGGCGCCGGCGGCGTCCACCGCCACGCTGTCGGGGTAGTCGAGGCCGGTGAACGGCAGCACCGTCTGGGTGTTGGACCCGGCCGGCAACTTGACCACCCGGTTGTTGTGGTCGTCAGTGACGTAGACGGCGCCGGCGGCGTCCACCGCCACGCTGTCGGGGTAGTCGAGGCCGGTGAACGGCAGCACCGCCGGGCTGTTCGACCCGGAGGTCAACTTCACCACCCGCTTGTTGCCGCTGTCGGCGACGTAGACCGCGCCCTTGGTGTCTACCGCGATGCCGGCGGGGTGGTTGAGACCGCCCAACGGCAGCACGGTTTGTTGCGGCGCGGGAGTCGACGGCGGCGACGAGTGACACGCCGTGACGCCGATGACCGCAACGGCGAGTGCGACGATCACGGCATTTCGGCGTTGCCGCCACAGCCGCTGGCGCGGTCGCACGCTACTTCTGCCCCGGGTAAGGCACCGCGCTGATGACCGCGCCGCCATTGAGCGGCGGTCCCAGCAGCACGGTCGTGGTGCCGCCGGCGGGGTCGTACTCGAGCAGCGACTGGGCGGGTCCGCAGCCGGCGACCGTGGCTTTGAGGTCGAGGTTCCCGCCGTGGACGCCGATCACGTAGATGCTGTGGCTCGGATCGACATTGGGTACCGACACCTTGGACACCGTGCCATCGGGGTTGAGCTTGCCGAGGTGGATGGCGCCGCATCCGCCGAGGTACTGCACGTAGGTGCCGGCCGGCAGTTGCCATGCGTTCACGTCGCCGTTGTCGTGTGACGACTGGTCCTTTATCGGCGCGGTCAGCGCGGTCGATGCCGAACCGTCGATGGGGACCAGCCACAGCTGTTGG
>Ga0318531_10000348_pt1 | contig 12306 bp, 5 predicted proteins | sample GRESIP053b4f25_FD_203486 | JGI IMG/M metagenome (GOLD analysis project Ga0318531, IMG submission 203486) | Tropical soil microbial communities from Luquillo Experimental Forest, Puerto Rico - GRE.SIPMG.053b4f25 | ecosystem: Environmental > Terrestrial > Soil > Tropical forest > Bulk soil... | reverse complement strand
CGTGGGCCAGGCGGCGCTCCGTTGCAGCCTGTGCCGGGCGTGCGCTCCGCCCGCGCCGGGTGCCGCGCTGTTAGGACAGCGCGCTCGTGTCGTGGTATCCTTCCTTTACGCACCTCGCACGGGAGGGGCGTATGACAGTCACCATCGGACGGCGGGAATTGCTGGCTGCACTCGGCGGCGCAGCGGCGGCATGGCCGCTTGCGGCGCGCGCGCAGCAGTCGGCGATGCCGGTGATTGGGTTCCTCAACATCCAATCGCCCGAAGGGTACGTGGAGCCGCTGCGTGGGTTCCGCCAGGGCCTGAAAGACGCGGGCTATGTCGAGGGCGAGAACGTCGCGATCGAATACAGCTGGGCCGAGAATCAAATCGATCGATTGCCGGCGCTTGCGGCCGAATTGGTTCGCCGCCAGGCTTCTGTGATCGCTGCGACCGGAGGGCCTCCTTCGGCGGCCGCGGCCAAGGCGGCAACCACGAAAATCCCGGTCGTCTTCATCGTTGGCGAAGATCCGGTCAAGCTTGGTCTGGTGGCGAGCCTCGCCCGGCCGGGCGGCAACCTGACCGGTATCAACTTTCTCAGCGTCGAGTTGGCGGCGAAGCGGCTTGAGCTGCTGCGTGAGCTGGTGCCCGCGGCGGCCCGTGTGGCCGTGCTCGTCAACCCGGCCGAAGCTGCAATTACCGAGACCACGGTCAGAGACGTGCAAGCGGCCGCTCGCGCCATGGGACTGCAAATCCGGATTGTCAACGCCAGCAACAGTCGAGAGATCGTCGCGGCATTCGCAATGCTTGCATCCGAGCGCCCGGACGCAATTTTCGTCGGCCCCGGCTCTTTTATGGTCAGCCGGCGCGTGCAATTGGCCCACCTGGCGACGCGCCATGCGATCCCCGCGGTCTATCCAGGGCGGATCTTTGCCGACGTCGGTGGGCTGATGAGCTACGGACCGAGCCTCACCGACGCCTATCGTCAGGTGGGCGTCTATGTCGGCCGCATCTTAAAGGGCGCGAAACCTTCCGACCTGCCGGTCCTGCAGCCGAGCAAATTCGAACTGATCATCAACGCTGAGACTGCGCGAATGCTCGGCCTCACCGTGCCCGATAAGCTGCTCGTAGCCGCCGACGTAGTGATCGAATGATTTGAAGGGAGGTTCAAAATGAAACTTCCCCGCCGCAAATTTCTGCATCTGGCCACTGGCGCGGCCGCGCTGCCGGCGGTGTCGCGCATCGCGTGGGCGCAAGCCTATCCAGCGCGGCCGGTGCGATTGATCGTCACCACTCCTGCCGGCGGCTCACCCGACATCATCGCACGCCTGATCGGTCAATGGCTATCGGAGCGGCTGGGACAGCCGATCGTCGTCGACAACCGGTCTGGCGCCAGCGGCAATATCGGCACGGAAATCGTCGTGAGAGCGCCGCCTGATGGCTACACGCTCCTCATGGCCCTTTCGTTGAACGCTATCAACGCGTCGCTCTACGATAACCTCCCTTTCAATTTCATCCGCGACACGGCGCCGGTGGCGAGCATTGCCAGTATCCCCCTCGTCATGGAAGTGAATCCATCGGTTCCGGCGAAGACGGTTCCCGAGTTCATCGCCTATGCCAAGATCAATCCAGGCAAGATCAACATGGCTTCGAGCGGCGTCGGGACCCCGCTCCATGTCGCCGGGGAGCTGTTCAAGATGATGGCCGGCGTCGACATGGTCCACGTTCCTTACCGCGGCGAGGCGCTCGCACTGCCTGATCTGATCAGTGGGCAGGTGCAAGTCCTATTCGGCGTCATGCCTGCGTCGCTTGGGTATATCAGGGCCGGCAAGCTGCGCGCGCTGGCAGTGACCACCGCAAAGCGTCAAGAGCCTTTGCCGGACGTCCCGACCGTCGGCGAATTTCTGCCCGGCTTCGAGGCGAGAGGCTGGTATGGGATCGTCGTGCCCAAAGCCACGCCCACAGAGATTGTCGAGAAGCTTAACAAGGAAATCAATGCCGCTCTCGTCGACCCCAACATGAAGAAGCGCCTCACCGACCTGGGAGCTGCGCTGTTCGGCGGTTCGCCCGCCGACTTTGGAAAGTTCATAGCCGACGAAACCGACAAGTGGCGCAAGGTGGTCACGTTTGCGGGCATCAAGGCGGAATAATCACCTGCCCGACATTCCATAACTGCCGTTCGGCGAATAGCGGCGACGAGGTGATCGAGTGCGAAAAGGCGCAAGTTCATCGTGCGGTTCTGTTAGGATTGACAGGCTCCATCCTTGGCTGGGCCGACCGGAAGGGGGGCCAGTGGCTGTGCCGACGAGGTGACCTTGTCTCTCAAAGGCGCAAAGAGCCCAACGCGTGACCGCAAGCTTCGTTCCACCGGAACGAAGGCGAGAGCGCGCGTTGATCGGATACGTAAGCCGCGTGCCGATCTGGAACAGCAGCTCGAAAAATACAGGCACGAACTTGTCGAGGCTCGGGAGCACCTTGCCGAGGCACTGGAGCAGCAGACCGCGACCTCGGAGGTCCTGCAGGTCATCAGCAGTTCGCCCGGCCAACTGGAGCCGGTGTTCCAGGCCATTCTGGAGAACGCAACCCGAATCTGCGAGGCCAAGTTCGGCATGCTGTACCTGTGGGAGCGGGAAGGACAATACCGCGTCGCCGCACTGCACGGTGCACCGCCTCGGCTGGCAAAGGAACGCCGCCGAGGAACTGTTATCCGTTCTGCGCCTGGGTCCATTCTCGGGCGGGTCGCGCAGATGAAGCACACGGTCCACATTGCCGATGTTCGCGCCGAAAAGAATCACATCGATCCCCCGCCAGCCTTCACTCCGTCGGGGATCGCCATTTACGGCGGAGCGCGGACCGCACTGGCTGTGCCGATGCTTAAGGAGGGACAGCTGATCGGTGCATTTGCCATCTACCGTCAGGAGGTTCGGCCTTTCACCGACAAGCAAATCGAACTGATCACGAGCTTCGCCAACCAGGCCGTCATCGCCATCGAGAACACGCGCCTGCTCAGTGAGCTGCGCCAGCGCACCGACGATCTCAGCGAATCGCTGGAGCAACAGACAGCGACTTCGGAAGTGCTGCGTGTCATTTCAAGCTCTCCGGGCGAGCTGGAACCCGTATTCCGGGCCATGTTGGCGAACGCGGTGCGCATCTGCGAGGCCAAGTTTGGAACGCTTTATCTGCGCGAAGGTGATGGTTTCCGCGCGGTAGCGATGCACAACGCACCGGCGGCCTATGTCGAGGCACGCGCGACGATCGTTCATCCGCCGCCAGATACCAGCCTCGGGCAGGCGGCAATGACCAAGCGGGCCGCCCAGGTTGCGGACGTGAAACAGACGAAGGGATACGTGGAAGGCAATCCCTTCACCGTCTCCGCGGTCGACGCTGGGGGTTATCGCACCGTGCTTAGCGTCCCGATGCTTAAGGAAGGCGAGCTGATCGGCGCGATCGCCATTCACCGCCAGGAGGTGCGCCCGTTCACCGACAAGCAGATCGAATTGGTCCAGAATTTCGCCAATCAGGCCGTTATCGCGATCGAGAACACCCGGCTGCTCAACGAGCTGCGCGAATCCCTCCAACAGCAGACCGCCACAGCCGATGTGCTCAAGGTCATCAGCCGCTCGACCTTCGATCTGCAGATGGTACTCAACACGCTGGTGGAGTCGGCGGCCAGGCTGTGTGAGGCGGAAAAGGCATTTATCTACCGGTTCGACGGCGAACTTCTCCGCATGGCGGCCACCTACAACATATCAGAACCGCACAAAGATTTCGGTAAGCGTAACCCGATTCGACCCGGACGGCACACGGTTGCTGCGCGCGCCGCGCTTGAACGCCGGACGGTCCATATTGAGGATGTGCACGCTGATCCTGAATATACGTACGGAGCGCAAGACTTCGCACCCCATGGGTCACTTCTGGGAGTTCCGATGCTCAGGGGCGGCGAGGAGCTCCTCGGGGTCATCGTTCTGATCATGGGTGAAGTCCAGCCCTTCACCGAAAAGCAGATCGAGCTGGTCACCACTTTCGCCGACCAGGCGGTGATTGCGATCGAGAACGTGCGGCTGTTCGAGGAGGTACAGGCGCGCACTGAGGAACTGAGCGAGTCGCTCCAGCAACAAACCGCCACCGCTGATGTGCTCAAGGTCATCAGCCGCTCGACATTCGACCTGCAGACGGTGCTTGACACCCTGGTCGAGTCGGCGACTCGCCTGTGCGAGGCGGATTACGCCTGGCTGTTCCAGCGCGACGGTGATGTTTTCCGCCTGGCCGCAATCTACGGCCATGCCGCCGACGTGCACGGACGCCTGAAGGAATATTTCCAAGGGCGCGAGGTGCCGGCGGACCGAGGCAGCGTCACCGGACGGGCCGCCCTAGAGGCCAGGGTGGTTCACGTCCCCGACGTGCTAGCGGACCCGGATTACACGTGGAGCGGAGCGCAGGAGATCGGCGGCTATCGCTCCGCACTCGGTGCCCCGCTGTTGCGCAAGGGGGATGTGGCGGGGGTGATCTTCGTAGCGAAAAAGGTGCCGCAGCCGTTTACCGCGAAACAGATCGAGCTGGTGACAACCTTTGCCGATCAGGCGCTGATCGCCATCGAGAACACCCGCCTGCTCAACGAGCTGCGCGAGTCGCTGCAGCAGCAGACCGCGACCGCCGACGTGCTTAAGGTCATCAGCGGCTCGCCCGGCGAACTGGAGCCAGTGTTCAAGGCTATGCTTGAGAACGCCGTTCGCATCTGCGAGGCAAGCTTCGGCAACCTGTTGCTCTACGAAGGCGATGTATTCAGGCACGTTGCGCTGCACAATGCACCGAAGTCTTGGGCCGCTGATAGCGAGCGCGATCCGGTTCCTCCTCGTCGCTCGGCCCGTATCCTCTACCGTGTCGCTGACACGAGGCAGGTCGCACACGTCGCCGACATCGCTGCGGAAAATCCCGATGAGCCGATTGCCAAGATTGCCGGAGCCCGGACGCTTCTGATTGTACCGATGCTCAAGGAGAACGACCTGATTGGTGCGATCGCTATCTATCGCCAGGAGGTCCGCCCCTTCAACGATAAGCAGATAGATTTGGTCAAGAATTTCGCCGCGCAGGCCGTCATCGCGATCGAGAACATGCGTCTCCTCAATGAGCTTCGCGAATCGCTGCAGCAGCAGACTGCCACCGCCGACGTGCTCAAGGTCATCAGCCGCTCGACCTTCGATTTGCAGGCAGTGCTCGATACATTGGCAGATTCGGCAGTCCGGCTTTGCGATGCGGATCAAGCCGTTATTCGCCGCCGGGTCGGCGACGCCTACCCTGTAGCCGCAACGCACGGCCTCTCGCAGCAACAGCGCGACTATCTCGAGCGCAACTCTCCGAAGCCGGATCGCGGATCGATTTTCGGGCGCGCGCTTTGCGATGGTCGCACCGTCCACATCCCGGACATCGTCGCCGATCGGGAATTCAATCGTCCCGGGGCGGCCACGGTTTTAGGCCTGCGTGCTGGCGTCGGCGTGCCGCTGCTGCGCGAGGGAATCGTCGTCGGAGTCCTCGTGGTGGGCCGCATCGAACGGCGGCCCTTCAGTCCGAAGCAGATCGAGCTGCTTGAGACCTTCGCCGATCAAGCAGTGATCGCGATCGAGAACGTGCGGCTGTTTGACGAGGTGCAGGCGCGCACGCGCGAACTAAGCGAGTCGTTGGAGCAGCAGACGGCTACTGCGGAGGTGTTGCGGGTCATTTCGAATTCGCCGGGCGAGCTGGAGCCGGTATTTCAGACCATGCTCGCCAACGCGGTGCGCATTTGCGAGGCTACGTTCGGCAACATGTATCTCCGCGACGGAGAGGTGTTTCGTATCGCTGCGGCGCACAACACGCCGACCCCGCTCCTCGAGCATCGGCGGCGCGTACCCCTGCAACGTCCGACATCCGCCTTTGGGCGCATGGTGAGGACCAAGGAGGTAGTCCATGTCGCCGACGTCTTGGCAGACCCAGCGTACGCCGAGCGCGAACCAGAGGTTGTCACCGGCGTCGAGCTCGGTGGCATACGGACACTTCTCATCGTGCCTATGCTCAAGGAAAAGGACCTGATGGGGGCGCTCACGATTTACCGGCAAGAGGTCCGTCCCTTCAACGACAAGCAGATCGAGCTAGTTAAGAATTTTGCCAACCAGGCCGTCATCGCCATCGAGAATACGCGTCTTCTCACCGAGCTGCGCGAATCGCTGCAGCAACAGACTGCCACCGCCGACGTGCTCAAGGTCATCAGCCGCTCGACGTTCGACCTCAGGTCGGTGCTGCAAACGCTCGTTGAATCGGCCGGCCGCCTGTGTGAGGCCGACTTCGCCATGATAACTCGGCAGAAAGACGGGGTGCTCTTCTTCGCAGAGGCTTACGGGTATTCGCCCGAGTTCATCGAATACGTCAGGGCTTTACCCGTCGAGCGGGGACGCGGGACGGCGACTGGACGGGCCTTGTTAGAAGGTCGGGTGATCCATGTTGCCGATGTCTTGGCCGATCCAGACTACACCTGGGCGGAGGCCCAGAGATTGGGCGGCTACCGCACGGTCCTCGGCGTGCCGATGTTGCGCGAGGGCATTGCGATGGGTGTTTTGACGTTGACGCGGTCCGAGGTAAGGCCATTCACCGACAAGCAGATCGAACTCGTGTCAACTTTCGCGGACCAGGCTGCGATCGCTATTGAGAACGTGCGGCTGTTCGATGAAATCCAAGACAAAAGTCGCCAGTTAGAGTTGGCAAGCGAACACAAGTCGCAATTCCTCGCCAGCATGAGCCACGAGCTGCGCACGCCGCTCAACGCCATCATCGGCCTAACCGAGATGATGGTCAGCAACGCGGCGCGCTTCGGCACGGAAAAGGCGCTGGAACCGCTGCGGCGTGTGAATGCCGCCGGCACCCATCTCCTGAGCCTCATCAACGAGATACTGGACCTCTCGAAGATCGAAGCAGGCAAGCTCGAACTCAATCCCGAGGCGGTGAATTTGACCCGGCTTATCGACGAGGTCATCGGCACCGCGGGACAGCTTGCCGAAAAGAACAAGAACCGCCTCATCGTCGAAGCGCAGGAGAACCTGGGAGCGCTCACCGCGGACTCCATGCGGCTCAAGCAGATTCTGCTCAATCTACTGAGCAATGCCTGCAAGTTCACGAAAGAGGGCGAGGTCGCTCTGTGGGTGCGCAAGGTGGCGGACGGACGCGAGTGGGTCGAGCTTGCAGTTGCCGATACCGGCATCGGCATGACGACGGAGCAACAGGCGAAACTGTTCCAGGACTTCACCCAGGCCGATTCCCTGACCGCGCGGCGCTATGGTGGGACCGGGCTTGGCCTTGCCATCACTCGCAAGCTCGCGCGCAAGATGGGCGGCGACGTAACGGTGACGAGCGAACCGGGCAAGGGCTCGGTATTCACGGTTCGGCTGCCCGTGGGCACGGACATGCATTGAAAGAGTTCGCAGACCTCACGACCTTCTTAACTTTCCATCGTTCGACTTATAGGGGACGATGTTCTCCCCAGCGATGACATCCAAATAATCAGCCCAACGCTTCATCATTGCGCGGCGCTCGTTGAGGTATTCGGCGCGATTGTACGCAGCTCGCACGGCATTCTGCTCTTGGTGAGCAAGTTGGCGTTCGATTACGTCTGGGCGAAATCCCATTTCATTGAGCGCGGTGGAGGCCATTGACCTGAAGCCGTGAACCGTCGCGCGACCATGATAGCCCATGCGATACAACGCATAGAGCATGGTATTGTTGCTCATATGACCGTCGCGCGATGGTGAGGGAAACAAGAATGGACTGGCGGCCGAGCCGGGCAATGTGCGCAATTCGCGCAGCACGGCAACCGCCTGCGGTGCAAGTGGCACAATGTGTTCCCGCTTCATCTTCATCCGCTCGGCGGGAATACGCCACAGCGGCTCATCGCCATCGATATTTTCAATTTCGGACCAGCGTGCCGCTCGCAATTCAGTCGTGCGTGCGAACGTGAGCACCATCAGCCGCAAGGCGAGACGCGTCCGCTGATCGCCGTCATAGGCCCCGAGTGCTTTGAGAAAAGTTGGCACCTCATCGAGCGGCATCGCCTTGTGCCCGCGCGTTCTGCCGGGCGATTTGAGCGCGCCCCTCAGATCGGCAGATGGATCGTGTTTTGCTCGGCTACTTGCGATGGCATATCGAAAAACCTGACCGCAGATTTGCCGTAGCCGTCGGGCTGTCTCGATGACGCCGCGTTTTTCGACCCTCCTGAGTACGTCCAGCAGTTCCGGCGCATCAATCTCGGCAATCGGTCGCGATCCGATATGCGGGAATACGTCTGCTTCTAGTCGCGCCAAGAGCAGCGCACAGTATCGGGCTGCCAGTCTGTGGCGTTGGTTGGCAAGCCATTCCCGTGCAATAGCCTCGAAGGTGTTTTCACTGGCAACCTTGGCAGCTCGTTTTCTCGCCTTCTTCGCTGCGTTTGGATCGATGTCCTGGGTCAACAATCGTCGCGCTTCGTCCCTGCCAGTACGCGCGGCGGAAAGCGTCATGATCGGATAAATGCCAAGAGCAAGTGTGCGACGCTTACCAGCAAAACGATAGTCGAGCCGCCAGTAGCGTGCGCCATCTGGCGTGACGAGCAGATACATGCCGCCGCCGTCGCTCAGTTTGTATGCCTTGGCCTGCGGCTTGGCGTTGCGAACGCGCGTATCGGTCAAACGCATGACGGTATCTCTGCGTCGCTTTGGCTGACGGTATCTGGCCGAGATACTGTCATAGATACCGTCAAATTTTCCGGCTGCAAGCGGTCAGGCACGAATATGCGCGAATGACACAGGAATAATTTGGGCTGCAATTTCAATGGCTGATGAACGAAGGCGGACAAGAGCGAACAACTGCGAACGACGATGTGGCTGGGGGACTAGGATTCGAACCTAGATTAACGGAGTCAGAGTCCGCTGTTCTACCATTGAACTATCCCCCAATTGGGAAACGCCAATCTGTCAGTATAGCCTCCGGGGCGCGTCCACGCCTCGTTTCCTGTCTCTTGGTCAGCGCGGGGCTCGAACGTCGAGGCGACGCCGGCACATCTAGGACATCTCGGTTGGTTTTCCAAGCGCGAAAGGCCCGGCCCCTAGCGTGGGCCACCCGCTGCCTCGCGATCGTCCCATTGTCGCACCGCGTCGCTCGATTGCAGCGGCAGACGCCGCTCACGCCGTGCGCCGGCCCGACATACCGAATGCCACGGTGGCGATGGCCACGAGCGCACAGGCGGCGACGTAGAGGAACACCCCGCGCGGAAACCCATGGTCGAGAAACTGGGCGAAGATCAAGGGCGCCACCATGCCGCCGATATGAAAGCCGGTGGTGACGAAGCCGAACACCTTGCCGAACGAGCCCGGCGGGGTGACCGAACGCACGATCATGTCGCGGGACGGCATGGTCATGCCGCTGGCGAAACCGCTCAGCGACGCGATCAGGACCAACAGCAGCGCGCCCGGATCGACGAACGCGATGAACGTGCTGGCACTGCCCGTCACCACCAATCCCGCGCACGCCACGAGGTTGTGCCGTACGGTGCGGCTGGCGAGCGCTCCGCCGAGCAAGACCCCGATGGCGCTCATGGTCAGAAGCCCGGTGAGCGCGGTATTGGCGAGCGCGGGCGGCGTTCCGTAGAGCGCGCCGAGCCCCACCACCAGATATTGGTTGAGGCCGCCACCGACCATCGACAGCACGACGAAGAACAGGAGGTTGAGCAGGATCGGTGGCGACAGCAGAAGTCGCCAGCCGTCGGTGCGCGCACTCGCCGCCTCTTCGCTGCGTGGCTTCGACGGATGTGCCGGATGGACGATCGGCGCCTCTCCCTGCACCGCCAGAAAGAGTGCCGCGATCACGCCGAGCAGCGCCGAGCAGAGAAAGGCGCCGCGCCATCCGACCGCGCTCTGCATGAACAGCAGCGTCACCGGCGCGATGGCCGAACCGATCATGCCGGAGCAGGTGTGAAACGAGAACACCTGGGTCATGCGTCGCGGCGAGACGCGCTCGGACAGCAAGGTGTAATCGGCGGGATGGTAGACCGTATTGGCGAGGCCCATGACGGCGAACATCGCGATGAATACCCAGAACGAATGCACCGTTCCCGCGATCGCGATGGCGGCCGAGCCCAACAGCAGGCCGCCGATCAGGTTGATGCGTGCGCCGGTGCGGTCGATGAAGAAGCCGACCGGCGTCTGCAACACCGCCGAGACCAGGTTGAAGGTGGTGAGCGCGAGGCTGAGCTCAGTATAGCTCACGCCGAAGTCCGCGCGTATGAACGCGAACAGCGGCGCCAGTATCAGGATGTAGTAGTGGCTCACCAGGTGGGCGAAGCAAACGCCGGCGATAAGCTTGGTCTCGCTCGCGCGGGCGGGGGTGAGAAGTTCGGCAGCTTGGGCCATTGTTGTTTTTAGTCGCGGCGAGGCCGATCAGGCCGCGTGCGCGGCGCGGGCATCCTGGATGGCTCGCCAGACGCGGTACGGCGTCGCCGGCATGTCCATGTGGCGGACGCCGAATTCGGACAGCGCATGGGCGATCGCGTTCATGACCGAGGTGAGCGAGCCGGCGCAGCCGGCTTCGCCGCAGCCCTTGACGCCGAGCACGTTGGTTTTCGTCGGCACCGGGTGATTGATGACGGCGACTTCGGGCGAATCGCCCGCGCGCGGGAGCGCATAGTCCATGAACGAGCCGGTCAGGAGCTGCCCGTCGCCATCGTAGACCGTCATCTCCATGAGCGCCTGGCCGATGCCCTGGATCACGCCGCCATGCAGCTGACCCTCGACGATCAGCGGGTTGATGACGGTGCCAAAATCGTTGACCGAGACGTATTTCACCACCTCGATCACGCCGGTATCGGGATCGAGTTCGACCTCGCACACGTGGCATCCGTTGGGGTAGGTGGAGGCGCCCGGGCCGTCGCTCACGTGGCGGACGTCGAGCGTCGACGGCACGCCTTCCGGCAGCTTGAGCCCCGCGAGCAGCCGCTCGGCGAGCTCCATGATCCCGATCGCGCGATCGGTGCCGGCGATGACGAAGCGCCCCTGCGTGAAGTCGATGTCGGCGGCAGATGCTTCCAGAACGTGAGAGGCGATCTGTTTGCCTTGCTCGATCACCTTGGCGGACGCTTCCACGATCGCGGTGCCGGTGTGCATGATCGATTTCGAGCCGCCGGTGCCGCCGCCGGCGAGCAGCTCATGGCTGTCGCCCTGCAGGAGGCGGATGCGCTCGAACGGAACGCCGAGCTTCTCGCTCAGCACCTGCGCGAACGGCGCGGCGTGACCCTGGCCATAGTCCAGCGTGCCGGTGATGATGGTGATGGTGCCGTCGGCTTCGAAACGGATGCCGCCCATCTCCTTGCTCGGCGGCGCTGTGACCTCGAGAAAGCTGCCGACGCCAAGTCCGCGCACCTTTCCGCGCTTGCGGCTCTCGCGTTTGCGGCGCGCGAAGCCCTTGGTGTCGGCGACCTCGAGCGCGTGCTTGAGCACGCCTGGAAAGTCGCCGCTGTCGTAGTTGCTTCCCGATGCCGTCTTGATCGGCAGCTCGCGCGGCCTGATCTGGTTGCGCCGGCGCAATTCCAGGCGATCGATCCCCATTTCGGCAGCCGCGGCATCGATCAGCCGTTCCATATAGTAGTTGCCCTCGGGCCGGCCGGCGCCGCGATAGGCGGAGACGTGCGAGGTGTTGGTGAACACGCACTTGGTGGAGACTTCGATCAACGGGGTGCGATAGACGTTCTGCGCGTTCTTGACGATGTTAATCGTCGACGGCATCGGCGCGACATGAGACAGGTATCCGCCCATGTTGCCGAAGTTGGTGATGCGCAGCGCCAGGAAGGCGCCGTCAACGTCGAGCGCGAGCTCGGCCGTGAGCTCGTGATCGCGGCCGTGACTGTCGGAGACGAAGCTACCCGAGCGCTCGTCGGTCCATTTCACCGGGCGGCCGAGCGCGCGCGCCGCGTGCAGCACGCAGACGTATTCGGGAAACGGCCCCGACTTCATGCCGAATGAGCCGCCGACATGGCCGGTCAACATGCGAACCTGCTTGGGCTCGACCTTGAGAATGTCGGCCATATGGCCGCGCAAGCCGAACACGCCCTGGGAAGGGGCGTGCAGCGTGAAGCCTCCGCTGGCGGCGTCGTAGACGCCGATCGCCGCGCGCGGCTCGATCGTGTTGACGACCACGCGGCTGTTCACGAGCTTGAGCCGGGTGACGTGGGCGGCCTTGGCGAAAGCGGCCGTGACCTGTTCGCTGTCGCCGTAATGATAGTCGAGCGCGACATTGCCGGGCGCTTCGTCATGAATGAGCGGCGCGCCGGGACGCGCGGCC
>Ga0318531_10000343_pt1 | contig 12335 bp, 10 predicted proteins | sample GRESIP053b4f25_FD_203486 | JGI IMG/M metagenome (GOLD analysis project Ga0318531, IMG submission 203486) | Tropical soil microbial communities from Luquillo Experimental Forest, Puerto Rico - GRE.SIPMG.053b4f25 | ecosystem: Environmental > Terrestrial > Soil > Tropical forest > Bulk soil... | reverse complement strand
CCTCGCAGGCGCTTTACAAGACTGAAGTTCATCCCACGGTTGTGTGGGAGAAGTTTAGGGCGATGCGCAAGGGCGCGGATCTTGCGACGAGACAGCTTTGGGGAAAGGGCTGATCCGTTCAAATGCAGCCTGGGTGCTGCGCACGCGCCAAGCGACCACGGGGCCGGCAGCCTTCGTCGGGATTGCGCCCTGAGTCGCACCAGCCGCTTCATGTCCGTTTTGGGTAAGGAACAGACATTGCGGCATCTGCGATCAATGTCCGCTTTACCTCCAAAAGCAGACATTGCTTAGAGTCCTTGCCATGTCCGCTTTGGGTCAAAAGCGGACATCGTGGGGCGTCTGCCTCATGTCCGCTTTACCCCCGAAAGCGGACATCATGCCCCGCGCAGCCATTTATGCGCGCGGTAGAGTGAGCACACGAGTCTTCGCCGATCAGGTGACAGGGGCAGGATTGAACAGGGCTAGAGAGTTGTGCAACTTCCACTTCTCGGTCCAGGTACGTCGGCGACCACTAGCAACATCGAGCATTGTGTTAAACAGCTCCCAACCGAGCTCCTCGATTGTCGCGCTGCCGGTTGCGATCCGGCCGGCGTCGACGTCCATTAGGTCATGCCAGCGCTGCGCCAGCTCGGTGCGTGTGGCGACCTTGATTACCGGGACGGCCGCAAGCCCGTAGGGAGTGCCGCGGCCAGTTGTAAAGACGTGCAGCGTCATACCGGCCGCTAGCTGCAACGTGCCACAAATGAAATCACTGGCCGGCGTCGCGGCATAGAGCAGGCCCTTGCCATGCGCGCGCTCGCCCGGTGGGACCACGCCCGAGATCGGCGCCGTGCCTGACTTAATAATCGAGCCCATCGCCTTTTCGACGATGTTCGACAAGCCACCCTTCTTATTCCCCGGCGTTGTGTTGGCGCTGCGGTCAACACTGGCGCGCTCGAGATAGCTGTCGTACCAGCCCAGTTCGGCGATTAGCGCCCTGGCCACATCTGCGTTAGCGGCGCGCGCGGTGAGCTGCGCTACGCCGTCGCGGACCTCCGTGTTCTCTGAGAACATAACCGTGGCCCCAGCGCGTACGAGCAGATCGCTAGCGAACCCCAAAGCAGGATTGGCCGTTACACCCGAGAAAGCGTCGCTGCCACCACATTGCATACCGACGATAAGAGCAGAGGCCGGGCAAGCCTCGCGCCTCCGTCTATCTAGAGCCTGCAGATGCTGCTCGGCCGTCCGCATAATCGAGCTAATCATGGCGTCGAAGCCAACGTGTGACGGATCTTGCAGCGTGATGAGATCATAATCTCGCAACCCGGCAGCACGGCGGGCCCGCACCGTGTTGGCAGGCAGCAGACGCTCGGGCTGTAGTTTCTCGCAGCCAAGGCTGACGACCATCGTGCCACCACCGAAATTCGGATTAAAGCTGATGTTCCTCAGCGTCCGTATCGGGATCTCGGCCTCAGGCGCGTCGATCGCCACACCACACCCGTAAATGTGCTCAAGGCCCACCACGTCGTCGACATTGGAATATCTGGGGATCAACTCGTCGCGGATTCGGCGCACAGCGTGTTCGACAACGCCAGAGACGCACTGCACGGTCGTAGTAATCGCGAGCAGGTTGCGAGTTCCTACAGATCCATCGGGGTTGCGATAACCTTCAAACGTATAGCCCTCGAGGGGAGGTGTGAGCGGCGCGTTCTTGGTCGCGATCGGTAGGCCCTCGAGTGCCGGCGGAGTTGGCATGACGAGCCTGTGCTCGTTAACCCAGGACCCTGCGGGCAACACCTGCGCCGCGTAGCCGATCACGACGTTATAGCGGCGGACTGGTGCGCCCTCAGCGATATCGACCATTGCCACCTTGTGGCCTTGCGGTACGTGCTCGCGAAGCGTGGGGCCAAATGGAAGCTGCGCACCGGCGGAAAGCCCGAACTCATTGGCGACAATGGCCACATTGTCGTCCGTGTGCATGCGGATGACACGCGGCATCTCCGAGTTTCCGACGGCCTTGGCATCCATTTTGATCACTCCGCGGGCGTCGCTACGTCGGATCGATACTTCGCCGCCGTCGAACTTTGTACGGCGAAGTAGGCGATGATTCCGGACGCGAGAGCGCAGACGGCGAGGAAATAGAGTCCTGCTTCGAAGCTTCCCGTACGATCCTTGATCCAGCCGACGATGAACGGGCCAACATAGCCGCCGAGATTGCCGATCGAATTGACCATCGCGATGCCACCTGCTGCGGCAGTGCCGGTCAAGAACAGGGAAGGCATGGGCCAAAATGCGGGCTTGGAACCATACAGCCCGATTGTTGCGACTGACATAAACGCGAGCGCAAGGAACGAGCTACCGAACAGTCCGGCGCCAACGAGACCGACTGCTGCCAACACGCCGGCGATGCAGAAATGCCAACGCCGCTCGTCATGTCGATCGGAGGAAGCCCCCCATAACAGCATACCAATCGTTCCAATGGTATAGGGAATCGCCGTCACCAGGCCCGTCATCATATTGGACAGACCGATGCCTTTGACGATCTGCGGCAGGAAGAAAGTAATGCCGTAGGTGGCCGTCACGATGGTGAGATAGATCAGGGAAAGTATGAGTACGCGCGCATCGGTGAGAGCCTGAAAAAGGCTGAGATGCCCGGAGGTCTCGATGTGGCGGCGCTCCTCCTGCAACGCGCCCTCGAGCCATTCGCGCTCCGCCGGCTCGAGCCAGCTGGCGACCGCTGGACGGTCAGTCATTAGCACCAGGACAGCGAAGGCAAGAAGCACTGCAGGGACGGCCTCGACGATGAACATCCATTGCCAACCGGTGAGCCTGAGCAGTCCGTCCATCTCGAGGACAGCTCCGGAAATGACCGCAGCGACCGCATTCGAGCCGGGCACAGCAATGAACAAAGCCGAGATCACCCGCGCTCTGTAGGCCTTCGGGAACCAATAAGTGAAATAAAGGATCATCCCCGGGAAGAACCCGGCCTCGGCGACGCCCAGGAGAAACCGCAGGGTTAGAAAGCTGGCGGGGCCCGTCGCGAGGGCCGTCGCGCCAGACACGAGGCCCCAAGTGATCATGATGCGCGCGATCCAGATGCGCGCCCCGACCTTTTCCAGGATCACATTGCTCGGGATCTCGAAAAGGAAATAACCCAGGAAGAAAATGCCGGCGCCCAAGCCGAAGACGTACGAACTCAGCCCAAGATCTTTATTCATCGTCAACGCCGCAAAGCTGACGTTGGTACGATCGATGTAGGCTACGAAGTAGATGATGACGATCAGCGGTAGTAATCGCCACGAGATTTTGCTGATCGTTCTACGCTCGAGTGTCTGCAAAGCACTCACCGTCCCGCTGCAGCGTCGCGTTGCCTATTCGCGTGCTTGGCGTCGTGTCATTGCCTCCTAGAGGTCAGGACAAGGCATCGTACCGGATCAAACCCGCACACCGGAAGTGCCAACGAACGTGCGCTTTGGGTCAATAACGGACATCTAGGCTAATAGAGGGAATGTCCGCTTTACCCCCAAAAGCGGACATTGATTGAGCGCGTCGGGATGTCTGCTTTGTGCCAAAAGCGGACTCATGCACCGCAGCAATTTTATTCGATCACCAGGTCGGCGCGGCCAAGCAGCGGCAGCGGTATGGTAAGGCAGAGGGTCTTGGCGGTTTTCAGATTGATGACTAGTTCACTTTGGTGGCCTGTTGAACTGGAAGATCGGCTGGCTTTTCGCCCGTGAGAATCCGGCCGGCGTATACTCCGACCAAACGGTAAGGCTCTGCGAAATCGGAGCCATAGCTCATGAGGCCGCCGGCATATGGTTGGCAATGCGTGCCGGGCCGCGAGCTCAACAAGCTGATTACGCTGGGTCAAAAAGAATACTTCACCGCTTATCACAAGTGCGTCCACCCGCTGACCGACAAGGGCCTCGAAAGCCGATTCGATCTCGCTAGCGCTACTCGGTGCGCCCGGAAGGAGGACGGTCAGGGCTCTTCAACATGGCGGGCTCCCGCCCATGGAAATTCTCTAACATCAGAATACGTTGGTGGCTCGGTCCTGCAATGTGCATCTTCAAGCGGCCGTCTCACGCTTCACGCGGGTGACAATCTGGGTTGGGTCGACGAAGCGCAGCGCAATCAACAACCACACCAATGTGGTGAGCATGTAAATTACCGCCATGGCATCGATCGATTGCCCTGCCCGAACGCCCGCCGCATAGACCGCGTAATAGAGCGCGACCACGAGCGTCTGACTCCCCGGCCCAGCCGTGAAGAATGTCAGCTCGAACATTGCTATGGTGCGTACCAGTACGAGCAGCAAGGCTGCCAGGATCCCCGGGCTGAGCAGCGGCACTATCACGTGCAGGAACAGCCGTCCTGTGCCGGCACCGAACACGCGCGCCGCGGCTTCGATACGCGGATCAATCTGCTCGATGAACGGGATCATTACCAGCACCACGAACGGTACCGAGGGCACAAGATTAGCGAGGATTACCCCCGACATATTGCCGCCGAGGTGCGCCTGATAGAGCACGGTTGCAAGCGGGATGCCAAAGGTGATCGGCGGGATGAGCAAAGGCAGTAGGAAGAGTAAGACGACGGCTTGCTTGCCCGGAAAATTGCGCCGCGCCAGTGCGTAAGCCGCCGGTACGCCAAGTAGCCCCGACAGCAGAACCACAGCGCCAACCACCTCAAAGGTGACGATGAGCACGTCGTGAAGCTGGAATTCGTTCCACGCCGATTCATACCAGCGCGCCGTGAATCCGGCCGGCAGCCAGGCGTTAAACCAGCGCGTGCCGAAGGAATTGATGACGACTGTTGCGACCATCGCTGTGAAATTGAGGACGAAAATGGCGACGAGCGCCCAAATCGCTATCGCCCATAGCTGTTCGCCGATCGATTTCTCTGTTGCCACGGGCTTTAGCCTTTTCCACCGCTGGCGGCGCCGCGATAGGCCAGCGATCGCCCGAACAGGATCATAACGACGACGATGAGCTGGCAGAACCCCATGATCATGGCGATCGCGGAGGCCATCGAGCTGTCGTACTGCTCATAGGCGGCCTGATAGGCGGCGATGGAGATGACGCGAGTGTCGCCCGCGGGCGCTCCGAGCAGCACCGCCGAGGGAAAGACGGAAAAGGTCTGTACGAACGACAAGCAGAGATTGATGGCGAGGCCTTGCGCGAGCAGAGGCAGCAGGACATGCACAAAGCGGGCCCGCGCCTTAGCACCGAGAGTGGAAGCCGCCTGCTCCAGCGAAGGATCGATGCCGGTCAGATAAGACAGGGTTAGCAGGAAGGTGAACGGGAATCCCGACAGGATCAGCGACAGCATCACGCCCGTATAATTGTGTACCAGGCGGATCTTTCCGAGCCCAATCATGAACAGCACTCGGTTGAACCAGCCCTGGGGCCCGAGATAGATGAGCAGACCCTCGGCGATCAGCACGGTGCCGAGTGTGATCGGGATGACCAGGATCGCGGTCAGCAAACGGCGGTAATCCATCCGCCGTACCCTGAGCGCGACCGGCACCGAAATCAGAACATTGATCAGTGTCGCCGGAATGGCGAGGCGGAAGGTCGCGCCGATCGTGTCATAAAGGAACGGATCAGAGAAAAACTTGGTGTAATTCGCCAGCCAGTTACCCGCCTTCGGCTGAAACGACAGCACGAAGCCGTAAGCAAACGGATAAATGAACAGCACCACGACGAACAGCACGGCCGGCAAAGCCAGCAATGTCACGCCGTCGAGATCGCGGAGCGCAAGACGCACGCGCAATGGCGTCGGATCAGCGAGGGTGCCAGTCGCCCTTTTGCTCATGCGGTCGCCCGCGAATAGACCAGTACCCGGCCCGGATCTGCCGTGAGGCGCACAGTCTCACCCTTGCTCACCCTGCGATCGGATTGAAAATAAAGCTCGGTGCCGTCGGCGATCCGACCGGAGCAGTAAAAGCTGTGCCCGTGGTACTGCGCCGATTCGACGGTCGCCGCGATTGAGCCAGTCGCACTCACCGCAAGATCGTCGGGTCGGATCGCCGCGACCACCTCGCCCTCATTGACCGCGTCGACGGGTGTCGCCGGCAAGTTGGCGCCGGCGACATTGACATGGATCAGCTTGTCGGCGCGGGTTGCGCGCACACGAAGCTGGTTGCGATAACCCATGAATTCGGCGACATCGGCGTGCGCGGGACGTAAGTAGAGCTCCTCCGGCGTGCCAACCTGGCGCACCTCGCCCGCCCGCATGACGACGATGCGGTCCGCGAGCGACAGCGCCTCCTCCTGGTCGTGCGTGACGTAGATAGTGGCCGAGCCGATCAATTCATGAATGCGGCGGATTTCCGCGCGCATCTCGAGCCGCAGCTTGGCATCCAGATTGGATAACGGCTCGTCCATAAGCACGAGTGGCGGCTCGATCACAATGGCGCGGGCGATGGCGACGCGCTGCTGTTGTCCACCCGAAAGCTGCCCGGGCAGTTTGTCGCCCTGGTCGCCGAGACGCACGATCGACAACGCCTCGTCGACCTTGCGCTCGATCTTATCTTTGGCAATCCCGTGCATGTTGAGGCCGAAGCCGATGTTTCGCCTTACGCTCATGTGCGGAAACAGCGCGTAATTCTGGAACACCATACCGAAGCCACGCGCCTCTGGCGGCAGGTGATCGATGCGCGTCGTGTCAAGCCAGACGCTGCCGCCTGAAAGCGTCAGCAGGCCGGCCAGGCAATTGAGCGCGGTTGATTTGCCGCAGCCGGAGGGCCCGAGCAAGGCTATGAACTCGCCGCGGCGGACGCTCAGCGTGACGCCCTTGAGCGCGTTGATGCTGCCGAACGTGCGGCTCATGCTTTCGAGCCGCAGCTCGCGAAAATCGCGTGCAGCAATCGGCATGACGAGCGCTCCTCCCCAAGCAGCAACAGCTTACATAATAAAGGAAGACTGGCGGAGGCCGCCGCCAGTCTTCTCTCATGGGTAGGGCGTCAGTTCTTCTTCTTCTGCGAGCCAATCTGCTCGTCCCAGCGGCTGAATGCATACACGAGCTTATCGGGTAGCAGCGGAATCTCCTGCGGCGCTGCCGTGATCGCCTGGGCATATTCGCTGCGACCAAATTCGGCGATCACCTTCTGGCTTGCTTCGGGCGCCATCGACAACGGCACGTCCTTTACGGCCGGACCAGGATAGAAATAACCGTCATCGTAGGTCATGGCCTGCGCCGGTGGCGACAGCATGTAGTTGAGGAAATCGATCAGCACCGCGAGCTTATCGTTGGAGACCCCCTTCGGGATGCAGAGGTAATGGGCATCCAGAACCCAATGGTAGCCCTTGAGAAAGAACACCTTGGCTTCCTTGGGCACCACGCCGAGAGCGCGGGGATTGATGTCCCAACCCATCTGCGATGGGATCATGTCGCGCGAGCCTTCGCCGAGCTCCTTCATGGTCGCCCCGGTGCCGGCCGGATAGTACTCGACGTATTGCCCAAGCTCCTTCAAGTACGACCAAGTCTTGTCCCAGCCGTCCTTCGGATCGTGCGGGTCCTTGTCACCGAGGATGTAGGGAAGCCCCATCATGAAGACGCGCCCCGGCCCGGAATTCGCCGGGCGCGCATACATGAAGCGGTTGGGATTAGCTTTAGCCCAGGCGAGCAGGTCTTCGGCGGTTTGCGGCACCTGCTTCACGTTATCCGGCATGTATTCCATCACCGGACCCGCCGGACAGAACACGATGCAAACGCCCTGGTTCGAGGCAAGCTCCTGCATTCTGGCGGCGCCGGGCAGATAGATCTCATTGAGCTTGGGCAACTTGGCCGCAAATTCGGTGGCGATTGGAATCCACAGCTTCTGGTCGACACCGGCCGAGAGCGCATCTATCCCGGTCAGCACACCGTCAATATCGACCCGGCCGGCGTCCTGTTGCGCCTTGATTTTGCCCGGCAGTTCGGGAGCTGGTGCCTTACTGAAGTTTACCTTTGCGACCAGTTTCGGATTGTTGTCGCGATAGGCTTCGATCGCCTTCTGGGTGAGGGCAAGGTTGCCGGCCACGTCGACGAAATTGAGCGTGACCGGCGATGTGGGAAGCGGCAGATTTTGTGCGAATGCCGGGGCCGCCGCAGAGCTTGCAAGACCTCCTACCACCGCACGGCGGGTCAACTTAATGAGCATGGTATTCCTCCCCTGAGGTTCAACGCGACAATGGCTAGGTTAGGTTTCCTTCAGAAAAATTTGGGACAGACAGAGCATTGCCTCGCTCACCTATCGGCCTTTCAGTTTGCGCCACACCGAAAAATCCTCCTTGGCCTGTTCGTCTGTCGGCGGATAAAGCCCGATAATCGAACGGCCGTTTTTGACCTCTTCCGTCACGAAATCCTCGAAGGCGGTCATTTCTACCGCCTCGTTGGCAATCTCGTCGGCAAGATGCGCGGGGATAACCACGACGCCCTCGGCATCGCCAACGACCACATCGCCCGGCCACACCGGCGCGTCACCGCAGGCAATCGGTACATTGATGTCGAGCGCCTGATGGACTGTCAGATTGGTCGGTGCGGCTGGACGATGATGATATGCAGGAATGGCCATGCGAGCGATCTCCGGCGAGTCACGAAAGCCTCCATCGGTCACAACGCCGGCGACGCCGCGGATCATGAGCCGGGTAACGAGAATCGATCCCGCTGAAGCGGCGCGGGCATCCTTGCGACTGTCGATGACGAAGACCGCGCCTGGCGGGCACTCTTCCACCGCCTTGCGCTGCGGATGCGATCGATCCTGGAACACAGTGATTAGGTTCAGATCTTCACGCGCCGGGATGTAGCGCAGTGTGAAGGCCTCGCCGACCATCGTCCCCGCCGCCGGGTTAAGCGGTGTCACATCCTGAATGTACTGGTTGCGAAAGCCCCGCTTGAACAGCGCGGTGCAGATCGTCGCCGTGCTCACTGTCTTGAGCTTGTCGCGTAGCGCTACGGAAAGCATGCCTTACTCTTTCAAAAAATATCCGGCTCGCATACCGGTGCGCCGAAATCGGTCCGTAGGAAATCGAAGTCGCAGCCCTGGTCGGCTTGCTGCACATGGCGTGAGAACATCCAGCCATAGCCGCGTTCATATCGCGGTTCGGGCTGCTTGCGCTTGACACGGCGGTCGGCAAGCTCGCCCTCGGACACATCGAGGCTGATGCGGCGTGCCGGCACGTCGACAGTGATCATGTCGCCGGTCTTAACCAGCCCGAGCGGCCCGCCGACATAAGATTCCGGTGATACATGCAGAATGCAGGCGCCGTAACTAGTGCCACTCATACGCGCATCGGAAATGCGCACCATGTCGCGCACGCCTTGCTTGAGAAGCGTTTTCGGTATCGGCAGCATACCCCACTCCGGCATGCCCGGCCCGCCGAGCGGTCCGGCATTGCGCAACACCAACACGTGGTCGCTGGTGACGTCGAGATCATCGCGATCGATGTTCGCCTTGAGATCGGGGTAGGAGTCGAACACCATGGCCGGGCCGGAATGTCTCAGCAGATGCGGCGCCGCGGCCGATGGCTTCATCACGCAGCCGTTCGGCGCCAGGTTGCCGCGCAGCACGGCGAGTGCGCCCTCGGCATAGATTGGGTTGTTAAGCGGACGGATAACGTCATCGTTATAGATTTCTGCGGAGTCGAGCACGTCACCGAGCCTGCTGCCCGAGACGTTGACGTGTGAGAGGTCGAGGAACGGCTTGAGCCGCGACATCAACGCCGGCAATCCGCCGGCATAATAGAAATCTTCCATCAAGTATTTGTCGCCGCTCGGCCGGATGTTGGCGATCACCGGCACCTCGCGGCTAGCGCGATCGAAATCGTCGAGATTGATACTGTGGCCGGCGCGCCGAGCCATTGCCAGCAAATGGATCACGGCATTGGTCGAGCAACCCATCGCCATCGCCACGACGATGGCATTGCGGTAGGCGGCCTCAGTTTGAATCTTTGCCGGCGTGACGTCTTCCCAAACCATTTCCACGATTCGGCGGCCCGAGTCCGCACACATGCGGATATGGCCGGAATCGGGGGCAGGAATGGATGAGGCACCGGGCAATGCCATGCCGATCGCCTCCGCGAGTGCAGTCATAGTCGCCGCGGTGCCCATGGTCATGCACACGCCGTAGGAGCGCGCGATGCCGACTTCCATTTCGCTCCAGGCCTTCTCGCTGAGCGCGCCAGCACGGCGCTCGTCCCAGTATTTGAAAGCGTCGGAGCCTGACCCAAGTACCTTTCCGTGCCAGTTGCCCCGCAGCATAGGGCCGGCCGGCACGTAGATCGCTGGCACGCCGGAGCTGGTTGCGCCGAGCAGCAGCCCGGGCGTGGTCTTGTCGCAGCCGCCCATCAGTACGGCGCCGTCGACCGGGTGCGAGCGGATGAGTTCTTCCGTCTCCATCGCCAGCATGTTGCGATAGAGCATGGTTGTTGGCTTAACCTTACTTTCTGACAATGAGAGCGCTGGCAGTTCGACCGGGAAACCGCCGGCCTGGAAGACACCCCGCTTGATGTCGTCGACGCGCTGCTTGAAGTGCGCGTGGCATTGATTGAGGTCGGACCAGGTATTGATGATGCCGATGACGGGCCGACCAACATAGTCGGCACCGGAATAGCCCATCTGGCTCATGCGGGAGCGATGGCCAAACGAACGAAAATCGTCCGGCAGAAACCAACGCGCGCTGCGCAGCTCCTTCGGCTGCTTGCGTGACATCCGCTACACCAAACCGTTCCGCCGCAGGCCTGCGCGCGAGTTTGCGTCAATTACAGCAGGGATTTGCCGCCGGTGGAATGGGGTTCAGGCGTTCCGGTGGAATGGGGTTCAGGCGTTAGTCTGCACGGCAGCAATCCTGAGCCGCCCACGTCCGCTTTGGGTCAGAAGCGGACATTGGAGTACGTCCGCGCAATGTCTGCTTTACCCCCAAAAGCGGACATTGGAACTCAGTCGCGGAATGTCCGCTTTGTGCCAAAAGCAGACATTCTGCAGTGCCGCAAATTGCAGCCTATTCGATCACTTCGTCGGCGCGGCCGACCACCGACTGTGGCACGGTAATGCCGAGCGCCTTGGCGGTCTTGAGGTTGATGACCAGCTCATACCTGGTCGGCGCCTGGACCGGAAGGTCGGCGGGCTTCTCGCCTTTGAGGATGCGATCGACGTATTCGGCCGCGCGCCGGAACGAATCCACCAGATCACTCCCATAGGACACCAAGCCGCCGCTTGTGACGAAAGAGCGTTGGAAGTAGACCGCCGGCAGCTTGTGCCGGGCTGCCAACTTGACGATCAGCTCAGTATGAGCCTGCGCCGAGGCCGTCGACGTCACGATTAAACCTCCATTGGAGGAGAGCGCGAAGGCCATAACTGCACGCTCGATCTCTCCGGCGTCGCGCGCGTTGATGGGGCTCACCTCCACTCCGGTCGATGACGCCGCGGACTGGATGCCGCCGAACTGGCCGGCTCCGGCAGCGACGGCGGGGTCCCGCAAGACCGCCACTCGCGTCACGCCTGGTGCAATCTCCTTCAGAAGCTCCAGCCACTTCGCGCCCATGCTATAGTCGATCGAGGCAAATCCGGTTGCATTGCCACCTGGGCGCGCGAGACTATCGACATAACCGGCGCCGACTGGGTCGGGAACGAGAGCGAACACGATTGGCACGGCGCGCGTTGCCTGCAGCAACGATGATGTCGCCAGGCTGCCACCGGCAAGGATGACGTCCGGAGCGAGTGCAATCAATTCGGCTGCGTATTTACGACCGTTGTCGGCATTATTACTGGCCCAGCGGGTATCGATCCGCATGTTGCGGCCGTCGGTCCAGCCCAATTGCTGCAGGCCCTGCAGAAATGTCGCAACGCGAGCTTGCCCTACCGGATCGTCCGAGGCAGTGCTTATCAGTACTCCGATACGCCGCATCTGGTCCGGCTGCTGCGCACGCGCCGCGAGCGGCCACGCCACCGTGCCGCCACCGATCAACGCGATGAAGTCCCGGCGTCTCATAAATTGCCTCAGGACGAGGCCGACACTCTAGCAAATCAGTGCCCAGTATTGCACCGCAGCGAAGTGATTCCGCTCATGTCTGCTTTGGATCAAAAGCGGACATCAGTTCGGTTTAGAATTTAGAGGCCCCTGGACGTTGTAGGCGATCATAGGACGGCGAATTCCCTTGAGCGTGAATTCGCCGACAGGTTCGACCGTTACGACCTTATCGACCGCTTGCCGAACACGCGGGCTGATGAGGATTTGACCGGGCTTGGCTTCGTCGCAAAGGCGAGAAGCCACATTGGACACTGTCCCGATAGCGGCGTAGTCGAACCTCCCTTCAAACCCAATCGTGCCGAGCGTCGCAAAACCATGGGCGATGCCGATCCCGAAGCCAAGG
>Ga0318531_10000339_pt1 | contig 12440 bp, 9 predicted proteins | sample GRESIP053b4f25_FD_203486 | JGI IMG/M metagenome (GOLD analysis project Ga0318531, IMG submission 203486) | Tropical soil microbial communities from Luquillo Experimental Forest, Puerto Rico - GRE.SIPMG.053b4f25 | ecosystem: Environmental > Terrestrial > Soil > Tropical forest > Bulk soil... | reverse complement strand
GTTCAACGCGATCGCGACCACGTCGCGTCCGAGATCGGCTGCTACCGCTGCTGCCGCGGAATCACCCCACCATGGATTGCTGACCAGCTCCTGGCAGGTTCGTGCCAAGCCGGCAAGCGCTTCGACGCTGCGAGGGTCATCGGCTAGCGCAGCGAGAAACCATCGCTGCGCCTCGGCCGTGTGGTCCTGCCGCAACTCTCCCTCCAGCGCACTTGCCGCGCTGGAAAGACACTCGTAGAGCTCGGGTTCTGAACCCGATCCGAGACAGGCGCAATCAATTTCCTGTTGCAGAAGCAGGACGTGCAGCTGTTGGGAGATTCGCCGGACGATCCTCGTCTGAACCGGGGCCGGTTCGCTCAGGCTCAGTTCGTAGCGACGCGCCCACAGATACTGCGAGGTTGCGGTCTCGATGATCCGGACGTTGACGCGCAACATCCCGGGCTCACCTCGCTGAGCGCTGCCGGTGACAAGGTATTTGAATTCGGGCTCCGCCGTTTCGTCGTTGCCGCAAAAAGTAGTTGGATTGCCTGTGAGCCGCTGGAGCGAAAATCCTCGACCATGTTCGACAAGCTCAGTGAGAAGATCGTCTGTGAAGGCGTCGGTGAGCCGCTGCTGGTCGGCATCGCCAGTCAGATTGCGCAACGGTGCGACAGCCACCGCCATACTCGACTGGAGACAGCGCCAACGGCCTGCTGCGCCCTCAGCGATCGGCACCGAGAGTGCCACTCGCTTGTGTCTCATCCCACCGGTATTTTCGGCCGCGGGCCGGGCGGGGCGATGGCTCATGGCCCGAACCCTCAATTCGCGACGCCGAGACCGCGAATTTTCTCGAACAGGGGATGAATTTGCGCACGATAAGCAGAAGAGCCCGAACGCGACAGCCAGAGCTGCTCGAATGTGGTCGTGCGATAGTCCGGATATTGCTTGCGGAATGACGCGGCCGTCTCGGCCGCTTCAGTGTGACGGCCGACCAGAGACAGCGCAGCCATCAGAAAAAGTTGCGCGGCTCCGTAGCTGGGATTCCGTTCCAAACACTTCTGCAGCAGCGCGATCGCCTGCTCAGTGCGGCCAAGCAGCAGCTCGGCAAATCCGCCATAAAAGAACCATAAACATTGTCGACGGTCCGTTTGATCGAACCGCATGGCTTTTTCAATCGCCGGCCACGTCTCCTCGGCGCGGCCGAGAAAGGCTGCATTATATCCGGCGAACCCATGTGCTGGCGCGAGCGCTTGATCCATTCCGAGCGCCTGGTCGAATGCGCGCGCCGCCAACTCCAGCTGTCCTGCTGCAGAATACAACATGCCTTGAATGCATTTAGCAAATGCATGCCCGGGTGCAAGGTCGAGCGCTACCGCCGCTGCCTCACGCCCGAGATCTGACGCCGCCGACACGGCCCGCGGATCTCCCCACCACGGGTTGCTGACCAGTTGCTGGCAGGTTAGAGCGACCCCGACTAGAGCCTCGACACTGCGCGGTTCATGGCCGAGTGCGGCAAGGTACCACCTCTGCGCCTCGGCCGACAGTTCAGGCGCGTATTTCCCCTTGAGGGCATTTGAGGCCTCGGTGAGACATTCGGCTATTCCGAGACCCGCTCCTGATTCAATCAAAGCACGGCGGCTGGCAGCCTGCAGCAACAAGACGTGAAGCTCTCGAGAAATTCGCCGGGTGATCCTCGTCTGGACTGGAGCGAGGTCTTCCGGTTTGAATTCATGCCGCCCGGCCCAGAGAAACTCGGACGTCGCCGCGTCGGTGATCCGCATGTTGACGCGCAGCAACCCGGAAGTACTGGTCTGAGCGCTGCCGGTGACAACGTAATCGAAAACACGTTCGGCCGACCGATTACCGTTGCTCAGTGTGCCGCGCTCGTCTTCCAAAGGTTTGAGAGAAATCCCGCGGCCGTGCCGTAGCAGGTCGGTGACGAGGTCGTCGGTAAACGCCTCAACCAGATAGTTCTGAGCGGGATCTCCAGTTAAGTTGCGCACCGGAGCTACTGCCACAGCAATGTTCGGCAACAGACACGGCCAGCCTGGCTTCCCGGCGCCTTCGCTCGGCGACGCGTCGGGTCGCGCCGAGACGCGGCGTTCCGGCGCACTCGTCGGCGCTAGAGGCGCGCCAAGGTTGCGATCATCCGCTGCATCATTCAGCAAGTCGTTTCCGCGCACGCCGCCCGACCGCGCTATCTCGCTAGCGAGCGCTTGCGTCTCGGCGTCGGGCGCGACCCCGAGCTCACGCTTCAGCGTCTCGGCGCAGCTCTTATATTGCCGCAGCGCTTCGCCGCGCCGCCCGGCGCGCGCATAGGCGCGCATTAGCGCCCGCTGACCAAACTCGGAAAGCGGATCGAGCACCACGAGCCGGCGTCCGGACTGAATGGCTGCCTCGCGCTCACCGGCGGCATCCTGCTGCGTGCTCAACCGCTGCAGGACCTCGCAAATCAGGCCGAGCGTGCGATCGCGCTCACCGGTCAACCATTCCTGGAATGGTTCCGAGTTTATATCGAAATCGGCGAGGAATTCGCCTCGGTACAAATCGGCAGCGACCTCGAGGTCAGGCCGATGCTGCGAACGCGACAAGCGTTCGAAATTCTCCAGGTCGGCAACAATGCTCTGCAGTCGACAATTGGCGAAATCGGCGACCAGATGCTCCGTGGCACTGCGGCCCAGCGCCTTGCGCAGCTCCAAAAGGCAGTTGCGCAAGCTGTGGCGCGCTTGTTCCGACCCTTGGTAGGGCCACAGCAGGTCCGCCAGCCGCTCGCGGCTGACGGTTTGGCCGCGCTGTGCCGCCAGAAACGCGAGCAGCGCGCGCGCCTTCTTGGGAACCTTCCCAAGTCGGCAGTTATCGCTCTCGATCACTAGAGGCCCTAAAATGCGGATCGACAATGTCATCGTTGCTGCCCCAAATTACGCCACCGTGCGGTGATCGCGACGCCGCAGCGTCGATCGAACGTGCAGTCTATCGGCACTCTAACCTTAGGTAGGGTGGACTGAGTCTTTGCAGTCGGCAAGATCGTTTTATCGCATAAGCCGCGTCATTGTCCGCCGGCTCCCCGAGCCTGTTCCCCCGAAGCCGCGATCTTTCTTTCCAGGACCCGGCACAGCTCGTCGTAGCCGCGGGCCCTTAGAGGCTCGATCAGCTCCTTGTAAAACGCGAGACGACCGCCGAGCGGCCCAGACACGGCCTCATGCCATAACTCGGCCGGTACAAGGCTTGGTCCCAAAGCCTCAGTTTCGTCGATCCCGGCCGCCAGTAACTCGAGTCGCGTTCGCAAGCATTTCTCGCACTCTCGACAATTAGGCCGCAACCCTATGCTTGCTGGGCAGACCCGTAGGACGGCCATTGCTGTTGGCCAGCTTGCCAGATCACGCACCTTCTGAAATCGAGAAAAACGCGCTCCGTCATGAATGATTGTCAAACGCTGGGTTGAAAAAAGGCTGTCAACTGCGGGATGCGATCCCCAAGGTACAGCGTCGCTTATCGGATATGAGGCTCCGACGAATAGAAAAGCCGATCCAACCACTGCCGCATGGCCGACCGCACCTAACGCTGCACCACAGTGCCGCTCCTCCCAGAAATCAGGCTTCGATGGCAGGTGACGCAGGTTCGACCGGCACTTAATTAGCCGGAGGCCACATTCCGCGACCACCGGTTCTAATCGCCGCGAAACCATCTCATAGCGTGCGTTCTCGGGGTCGCGAGCACGCTTGCCAATGTCAAACCCTTGGATGAACAATACCTCTCTGATGTAAGCGGGATCGCCTGAGCGATAACGGGAACGGTTGTGCATTAGCATGTGAAGGCCGTCGACGCCTCCCGACAGGAAGGCGACACCCCGCCGTGGACCAGCTGGTACAACGCAGCCTGCCCGCGGGAACGTCTCGATCAGTGGCATCGGGGACGGCATTCCGCCCCAGCTCGTCCACCAAGCGTGGGCGTTGTATAGGCCCTCTATCAACAGCGGGCAGGGCTGACCGTGGATTCGAATCCTGGCTTCCCCGTGGACTGCAGCAAGAGGGAAGCACGCCGCCAAAAAAGCGTCCGCGCACGGCTCGGCCTGCGCCGAATGCGCGGGCGCCTCATCGCGGATCTCGAAGATGAGCTCCCGATCTGGAAGTTCCCGGTCCTCCCAGGATACAGTTGCGGAGTAGATTTTTGCTTCGCGGCTGTTAACTATACCGAAGTTGCGGATGATCATTAAATGCTCTTCTCGGCTTGGGAGGCGGCGAGCCGTGCGGGAACCCCTTAGATCTGCTGGGCGCGGTGTACTTCCGTCCCGGAAAATAAGGTTAATAGGAGGCCCGTCAAAAAAGCGTCAATTGAGCGCCGCGAAACCCCCAGGGCAGGAGCCCGCGCGCGATTATTCTGGTACTTCTCATCGGCACGATTGCCTGCGAAGATCCTGACCCCCTGTCTAGGGTTGCTCTAAAAACATCATGACGGACCAAAGTTATAGCCTCTGTCCGATCGGAGGATTGCTCGCGGGGAGACACTCGTCCAAAAAGAGGAGCGGTCGTGTTTAAGTCATTTCGCACAGCGACACGCCGAGCCGAGGGGGTTTCGAGTGCGAGTCGCCCCGCCCTGCTGCTGACGCTGACCTTAGCCTCATCGCTCGGTCAGATCGCCTCAACGATCTATGTCCCATCGCTACCGGCAATCGCAGCCGGGCTCGATACGACCGTTACCCGCGTCCAGTTCACCTTCGTTGGCTATCTACTGGCTTTCGCGATCAGCATGTTGGTTGTCGGGCCGGTATCGGATCGATACGGGCGCAGACGAGTGATGATCTTCGGCGTCGCGCTGAGCGCGCTCGGGAGTATTGCTGCCATTTTAAGCCCGACGATCGAGTTGCTCATCGCCGCGCGGATTTTGCAGGGGGTCGGTTTATCCGCGGGGATGGTTGTCGGCCGCGCCGTAATACGCGACCTTTACGAGGGCGGTGCCGCTCAGATCATTGCCGGGCTTTCGGTCGTAGTGACTCTGTTACAAGCCTTCGCGCCGATCCCAGGGGGCTATCTGCAGGCGTGGTTCGGTTGGCGAGCTAATTTTGCGGCGGTCGCGATCATAACCGCCGTGACTTTGGTACTCGTTTTCCGCCATTTGCCGGAGACACGCCTCCCGGACCCTTCTCGCTCGCCTCGCCGGGCGCAGCTCGCCAGAACCATCATCGCCAGTTATCGAACTCTGATTGGAACCCGTCGCTTTCTGGCGTATGCACTGACCGCCACCGGCGCCCACGCCGGGTTTCATATTTTCGTTGCCGGTGCTCCGGCGGTACTGATCAACGGCTTCGGGATTCCTCCCGAGGATTACGGGTACTATGCCTCGCTGCCGCCGATCGGTTTCCTCGTCGGCAGTCTCCTCTCCACCCGACTGACATCGCGGCTTGGCATCGACGGTCTCATCGCGGCCGGGAGTGCGGTGCTCGTCCCCTCCGGCCTTGTCATGGTCACCCTCGCCTCGCTGCACGTCGTGAACGCTTACACAATCGTCGGACCGATGATCCTGATCTGCTGCGGCAGCGGTCTGATCACGCCCAACGCCATTGCCGGCAGTCTCGGGGTCAGGGTTGGCATCGTCGGCGCCGCCTCCGGCCTGATGAGCTTTATTCAGATGACTGGCGCCGCGGCCGCGACCGCCGCCCTTTCGCTCGGTGCCAGCGGCAACCCGATCGTGCTCGCAGCCGTGATTGCCTCCGCGGGTCTGTGCGCAGTGACCGCGTTTGGTTCCCTAACTCCAATGGCGCGCCTGCCCGGAAAGGCCGATGCGCGCGCCTCGCTGTAGCCGTCCACCCCCAGCGTGGTGCCGAGTCATTCTTCGCTGCTATCGAGCGATATCTCATCCCGGATCGGAGGCGGATTTAGGAGATGCAAATGGGCGATCCCGAGATTGCGGCGTTACGCGCGAAATTGGCCAGCAGGCCGCGTTCGGACGACTACAGACAGCGCCGCAAGGACATCGACGCGCGCGGCCTCCAATATGATCTCGCGCTGGACGTTGCCGTCGAGCCGGTGAACGCGAACGGGGTTCGCGCGGAGTGGACCTCGACCCCGCAAGCGGATCGGGATTCGCGTCTCGGCCTATCGCTTCCTGTTGTCCCGCGGGTATAAGCCCGGACGCATTGCGTTTGCCGGCGAAAGCGCCGGCGGAGGTCTCGTGGTCTCGGCGATGATCGCGATCCGCGACCTGGGGCTGCCGCAGCCGGGCTGCGGTTGGTGCATCTCGCCTTGGGTCGACCTGGAAGCTATCGGCGAGACGATGTCGACCAAAGCCGCCGCCGACCCGACAGTGCAAAAGGCGAGTATTCTCGACATGGCGCGCATGTATTTGAACGGCGCCGACCCGCGCTCCCCCTTGGCGGCACCGATCTATGCCGATCTCACCGGTCTTGCGCCGTTGCTGATCCAAGTCGGTGCCGCGGAAACGCTACTCGATGACGCCATCCGCCTGGCCAAGGCGGCCGGTACGGCCGATGTGCGCGTGGATTTACAGATCTGGCCGGAGATGATCCATGTGTGGCACCTCTTTCATCCCGAGCTGAGTGCCGGTCGGCGAGCAATCGAAGAGGCGGGTTCCTTCATTCGCGCGATGACCGCCGGATAACGGCTCACTCTCTCTCGCCGCTACTCGCGCGCCGCCGCGTCGGGCAACCAGCTCACGCGGCAGCGCCCCGGCCTCGGCCGCCGCAACACATTCGGCAAGCTCCCGCCGGTTCTTGACGCCGAGGACGAGCGTATCGATGTCGAGCGACAGCGCGTAGCGATGCGCCAGCGCGGCGGGAGTGCTGCCCAACTCTTCGGCGAGCCGCCGGAAGCCGGCGGCACGCGCGTAATCGCGCATATCGGGGTGGTCGGCGGGGAGCGGCCGGTCGATCGAGCTCGTCAGCGCGCCGGCCTGCACTGCGCGGATGCCCATCACCCCGACTCCGTTCGCGTGCGCGGCCGCCATGATGGCGCGCGGTTTTGCGGGTCCGTCGAAAAACTTAAGTCCACCCGGTGAATCGAGCAGATTGGCGATGCATTGCACTGCCGCCGGGGCCGGCCGCTCGCCCAACAGTCTGATGATCGTGTCCGGGTGGCCGATGCCGGTCAGGCCCCAAGCACCGATCAGACCCTCGGCAACGAACCGCTCGAACAGCGGACGGACATGCTCTACAAAGATCGCGTAGGGGGTCATGCGGCTGGCAGCGTCGGGCCAGCGCGCGATGTGGTCCGCATCAGGGACCACGTTCGAATGTAGAAAAAAGAGATCGAGCCGCGACAACCGCAAACGCTTGAGGCTGCCTTCGATTGATTCCCTTAAAATAGCCTCTATTTGCGCGGGTAATGGGTTCCCGAGACCGCATTTGCTCGTGACCCTCACGCCCGCCGGCAGTCGGCCGTCAAAGGCTTCACCAACAACCCGCTCCGCGGTGCCCTCGCCGTAGCGGGGCGCCAGATCGATCAGATTGATCCCGGCGGCTATGGCCGCATGCACGGTCGCGACGCATTCCTCGAACGTCGTTTCACCCCACACCATGCCGATGCCGCCGCCACCCAATGTCAACGCCGATACTGGCCAAAGCCGGCCGAACGGGTTTTGCTCCATAAATGCCGGCTCCTTGTCGAGGGTCAGCGCAAAGCGGCAGCGATGTTGCCGCCGTCGACGGTGGTGACATCGGCGGTCGTTTTGAGCGCCACCGCATGATGCAGGAAGGCCTGCGCAACGTCTTCGGCCGTGACCTCGCGGCCGAGCAGATTGCGTGACATGTATTGGTCGGCGGTCATACCGTAAGCGGCCGCGCGCTGTTCGATGAATTGCGGTGTTAGAAGCCCGCTGCGGATGCCGTCGGCATTGACCGCGTTGGCGCGGATACCGTCGGCGCCGTATTCGAGGGCATATTGCCTGACGAGGAACAAAGTCGCAGCCTTGGGCAGACCGTAAGGCCCGGCGCGGGGGCCGGGGTTGATCGCCTGCTTCGACACATTGAACAAGAGGCAGCCGCCGGTCCCTTGCGCCAGCATGACGCGCACCGCGTTTTGCGCGACCGTCTGGTGGGCGAAAAAATTGAGCTCGAAACTTTGCCGAAGCACCTCGTCTTCGATCTCGCCGATACGACCTTGCGCAGCCGCACCGGCATTCGAGACAACGATGTCGACCCCGCCGAAATGCTCGGCCACGCAGTCGAAAGCGCGACGCACCGCGGCGCGGTCGGTGACATCGCATTTGACCGCGAGCGCCGCTCCGCCGAGTTTCTTCGCGGCACCGAGGACGCCCTCCGCATCAAGGTCGAGGAGCGCCACTTCTGCACCGGCGCCGCTCATTGCCCGCGCGGTGGCAAAGCCGATCGTGCCGCCGCCTCCGGTGATGATGACAACCTGGCCGGCGAGCGCCTTTTCGCCCATTTGCCCGAGCTTTGCTTGCTCCAGCGACCAATACTCGATATCGAAGAGGTCAGCCTCGCTGATCGACTCGAAACGACCGACTGCTTCGGCGTCGGTTACCGTCTCGATCGTCGACTCGGCGATATCGGCGGCGATGCGAGCATCGTTCGCGCTGCGCCCGAGCCCGAACAGTCCCAGCCCTGGCACCAGGATCACGCGCGGCATCGGGTCGAGTTCGCGTTTGGGCACCTCCTGGCGCGCATTGTGACGGGCAAAGTAAGCGTGGTACTCGGCGATAAAACGGCCGACCTCCGCACGCGCTTCCCGCTTGAACGCATCGAGCCGGTCCGGTTCGGGTGCAGACACGATCAGCGGGTAGTTCTTGGTGCGGATCGTGTGATCAGGCGTGGCGACCCCGGCCTGGCTATAACGCTTGAGTTCGGCGCCGTTTACATAATCGAGCACTGCCGGGCTAGAGCGGAACTCTAGGATAAGGCGGCGATAGTGATCGGAGCCCTCGGGATTGGCAATGGCACAGGCGCCGCGCAGGATCGGGGCCACCTCGGCCGCGGGCGCGACGCTACTCGGGAGGCCAGCCGGGAGGAAGACCGATTTGCGCCCGCGCGCCAGCTGGTCTTCGGCAAGCGAGACGGCGGCAATCATGCGCTCATAGGCCTCTTGCGCCGTACCCCCGAAAGTAAAGACGCCGTGCTTCAGCAGCACGAGCCCCTCGACGGCCGGATCCGCCTCGAACACGTCGTGAGCTTTCTTGGCGAGCAAGAACCCGGGCATGATGTAAGGCACGAGACCCAGTCGGCGGCCGTAGAGATCGGCGCAGCGGGCCGCCCCGTCGGGCTGGTCGGTGAGGCTCAGCAGCGCCGTCGAATGCGTATGATCGATGTATTTGTGCGGCAGAAAGGCGTGCAACAGCGTCTCGACTGACGGGTTCGGAGAGCTGGGATCGAGCAGGTTGGCGCGCTGCACACGCACCATTTCCTCATCGGCAAGCGCTGGCCGGCCGCGCAGTTTGCGCAGCGGTGCAAGGCGGACCGCGGGAAGCCCGGCCGGCTCGATTGCCGCCATATCCCAGCCGCTGCCCTTGACGCAGAGCACTTCGACCTCCTCGTCGAGGAGATCCTTCATAATCGTCTTGACCGAGGTATTGCCGCCGCCGTGCAACACCAGCTTGGGTTCGCGCCCGAGCAAGCGGGAAGTATAGACACGCAGCGCTAAATCGCGCTCGACGCCCTTCCCGGCATAGCGCTCGACCATGCCTTCGGCATCCGCATCCGACCATAAGCTACGCATTCTCGCTACCCCTCGCTGCCGACGAGCGCGCAGCTGTGACCTAAATCCGCCGGCGCGAAAAGCGCCGGGAATTACCGCCTATACTTGTAGCTCCAGCACCGCGACACGGTCCTTTTGCACGTCTTGTCCGACAAAAAGACCGGATTCGGTTTCGTGACATGAGGTCGCCGGTCCGGCCGAAACCATGACAGGGCTACTGCCGCAGCCTCGCCGTGAGAAGCGCATGTGCAACGCCCGCATCCATCTCTGATATCGCGGCAACCGATCGTACTCGCTGATCATCCCGGTGATCAGGTTTTCCCGCGCGCGGTGCAGAACTTGCAGCAGGTCGCCATGCGTGGTGCGCGGATCATCGTTAAAGAATTCGATCCGCCAATACCGCTTGCCGCTGACCTCGCGAGCGGCTTGCAGGACGACTTTTTGCAGGACCTGGCGTCCCCCCACGGCCTCGATGGCTCCGACCAGGCAGTGGCGTCCATGAGCATCGCGTAATCTGCCCTTGCACCACTGCTGCTCAGTGGCGAGCAGGTGCTCTACCGCGCCGAGCTTGGCGAGGGGGTGATTGTCGAAAGCGTCTATACCGTCGAAAGGCATCTCCACACCTCCGAACTGCTGTTGCACGGTTGCCCTCGCCGACGGGACGCGGGCATTTGATCCTGACTGTTAAACTCGTCGCACCTCTCGACATTCCAGTCAGGCGAAGATTTTTCTTCGGAATGCAGAAAAAGTAAACCGCCGCCGCACACCCGGCAGCTTCTTGCAGGGCTTGGCGCCCCTTCGACGGCTTGATGCGGCCGCGCCGGGCGCATCAGCCATCGCCGTAAGCATAGCTTTCCTTGCGGAATAGTCCACGTTGGAAGGTCAGATAGGCTTCTTTGGTCATCGCCGGCTCGAAATGGGCAAGGATGTCCTTTGCCGGAGCGGCGTCTCCGTAGAGTAGGTCGATCGCGGTCATCGCCAGCAGCTTGGCCGGAGTGACATAGCCGTGCTGGGGCTCGTCGATCCGCCAGTCGGCGCCGTGCGCTCTACCCTCAGCGGCGACCAGATAGGGGTGGATCACCGGCATCAAATGGGCGAGGTCTCCCATATCGGTCGACCCGGTGCGATGGCCGCCAACATGGAACTGACCCGGGCCGAACAGCACCGCCACATTGGCCCCGAAGATCTCTCCCAATCTCGGGTCGTTGCGCTGGGGCAGATAGCCGGGGATGGTGTGGATTTCTACGTCGGCGCCCATCGCCATCGCGCCGGCGCGCAGGCAGCGGTCGACCTTTTTGTTCGCGTCGATGATCGCTTCGAGCGAGCCGCCGCGCACAAAGGTCTCCATTCTGACCTCCGACGGCACGACGCTGACCGCATCGCCGCCCTTGGTGATGATCGGGTGGATGCGGATCGTGTCCTTCTCCCAGAAGGTCTCGCGCTGAGCGGCAATCGCATTCATCGCGATCATTGCCGCATTGAGGGCATTGACGCCGAGTTGCGGCAGGCTGCCGGCATGGGCGGCCTTGCCGAGAAAGCGGATGCGCTTGATCAGCGCGCCGTTCGAGGATTCCGCGAGAAAGGCCCGCGCCCTGGCGCCGCCGCGCGAACCGGTATGGATCATCATGGCCATGTCGACGTCGTCGAAATGGCCCTTGGCGACGAGCTCGGGCTTGCCGAGCATGAATTCGATGTCGCCTGTGGCGACGCGGCCCGCGCGCTCCTCGACATCGATGAACTCCTCGGCCGGCACGGCAAAGAAAATGATCTCGCCGCCGAGGTGCCGGGCGATCTCGGCCTCCGTCAGCCCGATCGCCGCGCCGAGCATTCCGGCAATCTGCGCGTTGTGGCCGCAGCTGTGTGCAGCCCCTGTGGCCGGATCAGCGAGCGGGTGCTCGGACGTCCCCAGACTATCGAGCTCGCCGATGACCGCGAGACGCGGCCCCGTCGCCGAGCCGGCGAGCCGTCCCTTGACACCGGTCAGCGCAAGGCCGGCGCGCGGCGCCAGCCCGAGAGCATGCATGCGTTCGGCGACGAGGGCCGCGGTCTTTACCTCGTTGAAGCCGGTTTCCGGGTGGCGAAGGATCGTCTCGCCGAGTTCGACGATCGCATCGGCGCGGCGGTCGATCGCTTCGCAAACCGCGCGCTTCAAATCGTCCTTGCTGCTGCTCATTGAGGGTCAACTCGCTGGGTCGCGCTGGTCACCAATATCCGGCGTATCGGGTCTCGGCGCAACGATCCCGGCCCCGGCTCTTTGGAGTACAATCGTGAATTGAGTGAAACATTAAACTTAGGTCCTCTCTGTGGCGAATATACCGCGTAATTCTTCTCGTGGTTGTACCTTGGTCATTTCGTCGGCTTTATCTAACCAGCGGGACAATAAGGATAGAGCGTGAATAAGGCTAATCGAGGATCGTAGTCACTCCATATTAAGTGTCAGATGACTTTTCTCTAAATTTTTAATAAAAATCCAAAGAGGATGAAATGCGTTTTGGTCTCAAACATTTTAGATATTAACCATGAAATGAATTGACGGGAGATAAATAACAGATAAAACTCAACGAACTCTTCAGGTCTCGTTAACAATTCGCCGATGAAGACCTCAAGATATCGGCGCCGACTCTAAGAGAGTGGAGAGGCTGCGATGGGCAGCCAGTCTCGAGGAGCTGTGATGACTAAAAACTATCCGAACATCGTCCCGGACAACAACCTCCGCCTACCCGACGCGCTGACGATCAAGCACGGTCCGGCCCGCCTGCTGTCGACATTCGTGCTCGAGGGCGACAAGGCGGCGCGGCG
>Ga0318531_10000338_pt1 | contig 12461 bp, 7 predicted proteins | sample GRESIP053b4f25_FD_203486 | JGI IMG/M metagenome (GOLD analysis project Ga0318531, IMG submission 203486) | Tropical soil microbial communities from Luquillo Experimental Forest, Puerto Rico - GRE.SIPMG.053b4f25 | ecosystem: Environmental > Terrestrial > Soil > Tropical forest > Bulk soil... | reverse complement strand
GTGGGTCTGCGGCGCGCTTTCGAGCGTACCCGGGGCAAAGACCAGGGTGAAGTTGATGCCGAGCCGCTCCCAATCGATCGAGCGCAGATTGGCGATGACCGCGGTGATCTCCCGGCCGAGTAGGTTGACGCTCAAGGTGTCACCGACCGTAACCCCCATGCCGCGCGCGAGAGCAGCATCGAAGGAGACGAGCGGCGGGCCGCGATAGTCGGGCGGCCACCAGGTGCCGGCAGCGAGTTGCGAGCCCGATGGCAAGGTCGCTGCATAGGTCAGGCCGCGCTCGCTTCTGAGCGCCCATTGCGCCTCGGGGGCGACGGCCGCGGTTTCGACCGGGACCCCGTTCAGCCGGGTGATGCGGCCCCGCATCATCGGCACCTGGTCAAAGCGTGCTCCAGGATTAGCCTGCACAATCGCCGCGAAGCCGGCGAGCTGGTCCGGCTGGATATCGATGAAGAAGAAGGCAGGCGCTTTGGCAGGCAGGCGGCTTTCGACCTCGCGGGAGAGATTGCCTTCGACCAGCGCGATGGTGACGAGCACGGTCAGACCGATGCCGAGCGAGAGCATGACCTGCGCGGTCGGCGCGCCCGGGCGGACCAGATTGGCGAGCGCCAAGCGCAATGCCGGGCGACGCGGTCGCCCGAGCCGTCTCGCGCCGTGGACGACGCCGGCTCCCGCGGCCCGAAAGAGCACGAAAGTGCCGATTGCACCGGCGACGAACCATAGCGCGACGGTGCGATCCTGCGCGCTGCCGACGGCGAGGGCGGCGAGCCCGAGCGCCAGCAGCGCGGTCGCGCCGAGCGCCGTCAGCGGAATCCGGCGCCGGGCCCGGTCAACGGTATCGCGGAACAGCGCTCCGGCGGGCACCCGGCCGATTCCGGCGAGCGGCCACAGCGCAAAGACCAGCGTCGTCAGCAACCCAAACAACGCAGCCAGCGACAACGGACCCGGGTAGATGCCGAGCTGGGGGGAGACCGGCAGCACACGAGCGAGGAGCGGCATCGACGCCAGCGGGACCAATGCTCCGAGTACCAGCGCAGCGGCGACACCGAACAGAGCAAGCGCTATTATCTCGACGAAGTACACCGCGAAGACGAGCCGTGTCGGGGCGCCCAGGCTCTTGAGCGTCGCAATTGTCGCAGTCTTGCCGGCGATATAGCCGCCGACCGCGTTGCCGATGCCAACCCCGCCGACCAGCAGCGCAGTCAGACCGACGAGGGTCAGGAAGAGGGCGAGGCGGTCGATCAAGCGCTGCAGCGCGGGTGAGGCTTCGCCGAAGGTGCGGATCTGCCAACCCGCCTCCGGAAAGGCGCTTCGCGCCCGCTCCGCCCAGGAAGCCGGGTCGGCCCCGCGAGGAAGTTGCAATCGGTAATGGTAGGTGACCAAGGCGCCGGGCCGGATCAGACTGCTCTCGGCTAGCGCATGGGCGGAGACAATCACCCGCGGACCGAACTCGAGGCCTCCGGCCGTGGCGTCGGGTTCGCGCTTAATGGTGCCGCGCAGTTGCAACGTCGCGTCGCCGATCTTGATGCCGTCTCCGAGCGCGAGCCCTAGCCGGTCGAGGATCTCGGGATCGACCGCCGCACCGAAATTGCCGCCGCGGCGGTCGAGCGCAGCGCCAAGGGTCTGCGCCGGCGACAGTGCGACCGCGCCATAGAGCGGGTAGGCGGGATCGACCGCCTTGAGCTCGATCAGGCTGCGCCGATCACCGCCTGGGGTGCGCGCCATGGCCCTCATCGTGGCGATCTCGGACAACCTGCCACTCTGCGCCAGGAAGGCACGTTCGGCCGCGTCGACCTGGCGGTAGGCGAGCCGCGCCTCGGCGTCGCCGCCAAGCAGGTCGCGGGCATCGGCCTTTATACCTGCGACTACGGATGCGGCGAGCGAGCCGATGCCGGCGATCGCAGTTACTCCGAGCACCAAGCAGGCCAGAAAGACACGTAAACCGTGGATCCCCCCGCGCAGCTCGCGGCGTGCGAGCCGCACGGCGTGAGCGGCCGAGAATGTGTTCAAAGCACGCGCTGCGCGGCAGCGATGTGCTCGGTGCGCCGATCTTCAATGATCCTGCCGTCCAACAGATGGATCTGGCGCTCGCAGCGCTCAGCCACACTCGGATCGTGCGTGATCAAGAGCAGGGTGGTGCCGTGCTGTGCTTGATGCTCGAACAGGCAATCGATGACCAAGCGGCCGGTCGCGGCGTCGAGATTTCCCGTTGGTTCGTCAGCGAGCAGCAATTTCGGCTCGGCGATAAAGGCGCGGGCGATCGCCACGCGCTGCTGCTCGCCTCCCGAGAGCTGCCCGGGATAGTGGGTTGCGCGATGGTCGAGGCCGACCGCGGCGAGACCCCGGGCGGCGACCAAAAAAGCGTCCCGCCGACCAGCGAGCTCGAGCGGGAGCGCTACATTTTCGACCGCGGTCATCGTCGGGATCAGGTGAAAGGCCTGGAACACGATGCCGATGTTAGCGCAGCGCAGTCGGGCGAGCGCATCCTCGTTTAGCGCGCCGAGGTCGTTTCCGTCGAGCCACACTCCTCCGGCGCTCGGCCGCTCGAGGCCGCCCATCACCATCATAACCGTCGATTTCCCGGAGCCCGAGGGACCGACGAGACTTACTGTCTCGCCGGCGGTGATCTCGAGCGAAACGCCGCGGAGGATGTTGACGGGCCCGGCCGGGCTCTCCAGAGTCAAGTGAACATCTTCCAGCACCACGAGCGGACCGCCGGAATGAATCGAGCTGGTCATGTTCTGTCCAAGCCACCGGGAGCGGCGGGGCAGATCGGCCGGCCTGGTATGGCGCCCTGCCGCCGGCGGCACCGTCGATATGGCCCGGCGGCGAGACTTTTCAACGCAATGCCCTCAAGCGCTCTGGCCGCCGCCGGGCTCTACCTGATGATAGGCGACATGCCGGCCAAGGCGCACATTCCGGTCATTCTCGATTTTGGCGACAGCCTGACTGCGGGCTATGGGCTGGCGCCCGAGCAAGCCTTCCCGGCAAGGCTCGAAGCTGTGCTGCGCCTTCAGGGGATCGAAGTGCGCGTCGTTAACGGTGGGGTCTCCGGAGACACCACGGCAGGCGGCTTGGCACGGCTCGATTGGGCGCTCGCCGACAAGCCTGATCTAGTCATTCTGGCGCTCGGCGCCAACGATGCGCTGCGCGGTATCGACCCTGCCACCGTTCGCGATAATCTCGACAAGATGATCGGAAAGATCGAGGCTAACGGTGCGAAGATGTTGCTCATCGGTACGCTTGCGCCACCGAATTGGGGAGCGGAATACGAGAACGCCTTTGATCGAATCTTTCCCGAACTTGCGAAGGTCCATGATGTACCGCTGTATCCATTCTTTCTTGATGGTGTTGCGATGAAGCCCGAGCTCAATCAGCCTGATGGACTCCATCCGAACGAGCGCGGCGTCGCGGTTTTGGTCGATCGGTTAGCACCGGTCGTCGCCCGGCTGGTCGGGAGTTCGTCGTGAGCGCGCGGTTCGCCGCTGTCTCGGCGACCGGCGACCCGGCGAGCCTTGCGGCGCAATGCGTCGCCGCGCTGCCGATCGTGGACGGAGCGACACTGGGGATTCTTTACACCACAGAGCCTGCCGCGGCCGTTCTGCCCGAGATCGCCCGCGCCTTGACCGAGCACACCGGGATTCGCTCTTGGGTTGGCGGAGTCGGCCTCGGAGTATGCTCGGCGGCGGCCGAAATCTTTGACGAGCCGGCGGCGGTGGTGATGACGGCGGCATTGCCGCCGAAGGACTTCCGGATCTTCGCTGCAACCGGAGACCCCGGGGCGGATCTGCCGCGCTCGCACGCCGGCTGGATCGAGGGAACACAGCCCGTCTTGGCGCTGGTTCATGCCGACCCGCGCTGTCCCGATGTCCAGCGAGCTGCCGTCGAAACTGCCGCGGCGAGCGGCGCCTATCTCGTCGGCGGTCTCGTATCGCATCGTTGTCCAAACCCGCTTCTGGCCCGAACTGGGTCGGATGACGGCCTCGGCGGCAATGGTGTAGCGGGGCTGATGCTGGCCCCAGGGGTATCGGTCGCGACGGCTCTAACGCAGGGCTGCATGCCAATCGGACCGGTCCGGCGGATCGACGAGGCGCGCGACAACGTCGTGATGGTCATCGACGGACGTCCGGCGCTTGCTGTCTTCAGCGAAGATATCGGCCCAGAGCTCACTCAGGATCTGCGCCGTGTCGGCGGCTTGATCTTTGCCGGACTTCCGGTCGCCGGTTCGGACACCGGTGACTATCTCGTCCGCAATCTGGTAGCGATCGACGCCGGGCGCGGCTGGGTCGTACTCGGCGCCGAAGTCGCCGCGGGCGATCGGATCGTGTTTTGCCGCCGCGATCCCGAGAGCGCGAGGCGTGATATGGCCCGCATGGTCCGGCAGCTCTCCGGCCGGCTGAGCGGACCACCAAAAGCCGGAGTATATGTCAGCTGCGTCGCCCGGGGCGCGGCGCTGTTCGGCGGCCCCGGAGTGGAGACGGGGCTAATTCGCGAGACGCTGGGCGATTTTCCTCTGATCGGCTTCTTTGCCAATGGTGAGATCTCCCGCGACCGGCTCTACGGCCACACCGGCGTCCTCACCCTCTTCACCTGAATCGCCGAAGAGCCCCAAATCGTAGGCGGCTGCGATGCTGCGTCTGTTTGTCGGGATCGACTTTCCGCCGGAGCTCAAGCTGCGGCTGTCATTGCTGAGCTCGGGGATCCCCGGGGCGAGGTGGGTGGACCCCGGCAACTTTCATCTGACTTTGCGGTTCATCGGCGAGACCGGCGAGGCTGTCGCGGCCGACATCGACGACGCGTTGACGCGGTTGCAGGCACGCCGGTTTATTTTGCAGCTCGCTGGGACCGGCGTTTTCGGCGGCGTGGACAAGCCTCATAGCCTCTGGGTGGGTGTTGAGCGCTCGGCTGAACTCGTGGCACTGCGTGACAAGATCGAGCAGGCGCTGGTTCGCGTGGGGCTTCCGCCAGAGACCCGCAAGTTCTCGCCGCACGTGACGCTGGCGCGGCTGCACAAGCCGGTGCTCGGCAAGTTGAGCGGCTTTCTGGCTGCCCATGCGCAATTCCGCGCCGAGCCCTTACCAGTGGAAGGTTTCAGTCTGATCGCCAGCTTTCAGACCAAGGCGGGTTCGGTCTACGAAGATCAGGCCGATTATCGCTTGTTGCATTGAGTCTGCGAAAGGGGAGTTCCAATGGCGTATTGGCTCATCAAATCGGAACCATCGAGTTATTCGTGGGATCAGCTGGTGGCCGACGGGCGTACTCACTGGGACGGCGTGCGCAACGCGCAAGCACTGAACAATCTGCGCGCCATGAAGCCCGGAGACCGCGCGTTCTTCTATCATTCGAACGAGGGCAAGGAGATCGTTGGCGTCGTCGAGGTGGTCAAGAGCTTCTATCCGGACCCCGGCGATAAGAGCGACAAGCTCGGCATGGTCGACGTGAAGCCACTGATGGCCGCAGCAGTCAAGGTCGGGCTTCCGGCGATGAGAGCAAAGCCCGAGCTCTCCGAGCTGTCGCTGCTCAGACAGTCGCGGTTGTCGGTCTGCCCCGTCAGCACGGGCGAGTGGAATGTGCTCTGTGCGATGGCCGGCATCCCCGCCTGAAGCGCTCTCCAACCGTGTTTACGCGTCCGTTACACTCGTTTACAAAAATTTACCCTGATGGCCTTGCAGGAACGCCATTCTCTTTTATCGGCAAGCGTTCCCGTGGGAGAGGAATTGACTTGGACAGACTCGATCATTTCCGCGAATCCGAGGTGAGCCTCACGCACGGTGCGGACAATCGGTTTGTCGGCCCAATTCGGCGCCACCTTGCGATCGTCGATCAGAGCCCGTTGCGCCGCGAATGCCTAAAATTGGCGCTTCTGCAGCAATCGCGGCGCTGGCACGTCACCGATATCGCAACGGCAATCGAATTGGCGCAGTTGATCCGGCGAGGCGAGGTGTTTGAGGTAATCCTGCTCGGCGGATCGACCTGCGCGCGCATCGACCTTGCCGATCTCGCTTTGCTGTCCGCGGCAGCGCCGGAAACCCCGATCCTCGTCACCGCGGACTGCGACGATGCGGAGGGCGCGCGCGTGATCCTTCGCTCCGGCGCCCGCGGTTTCCTGCCAACCAGCCTTGGCCTCAAGGTCTTGATGGGCGCCCTCGAGCGCATGCGCGTCGGCGGTACCTATGTGCCGTTGTCCTTGACCGAGGAGCTGCTCCCGGATAGGGCGGAGCGGGGGCGCGACGCTCCCTGGCGCGAGCTGACCAGGCGGCAGTGCGACGTCCTGGCATTGATCTCGGAAGGTAAGTCGAACAAGCTCATCGCCGACGCCCTGACCATGACCGAAAGCACGGTCAAGGCGCACGTCAAGCAGATCATAAAGCGCCTGCATGTGGCAAACCGGACGCAGGCGGCGTTGATCGCGAGCCGCGCGAGCTGGCAGTCGGCCCCCCACTAATCCAGGCTCGCCGGGGAGGCCGAGCCGCCTTCAGAGCACCGGCCCAGAAGTTTTTGGTGAACGCCCCGATCTGGCGGTCGTGCGCTGGGCTGCGCTTCGGAGAGCCTAGACTCCGGTAAGCCGTTGTGGCAGACAACTTATCCCAAGATTCGAGTCCTGCGCGCCGCCGTCGGGCATCTCCGGGCTATGCCACACCTCGTTTTTTCGGGAGGGAGAGAATGGAAGAACAGATCGACGTGCCCGAAGCCGAAATTGCCGTCCATTGGCAGGAAGAAAAATATTATCATCCGCCGACAGAGTTCATTGCCCAGGCCAATTTAACCGACGAGAAGGTCTACGAGCGGTTTGGCGTTGACAAATTTCCTGAGTGCTTCAATGAGTACGCCGGCCTTCTGGACTGGTTTGAACCTTGGGAAAGAACTCTCGATACAAGCAATGCTCCCTTTTGGAGGTGGTATGTCGGTGGCCGGATCAACGTCAGCCACAACTGCGTCGATCGGCATTTGGCAAAGAGCAAGAACAAGACTGCCATTCATTTTGTCCCTGAGCTGGAGAGTGAGGCGACACAGCACATCACCTATCAAGAGCTGTATGTGCGGGTGAATGAATTCGCTGCCTTGCTGCGGGATTTCTGCGGACTGAAGGCCGGTGACCGTGCGACTCTTCACTTGCCGATGGTGCCGGAACTGCCGATCGCGATGTTGGCGTGTGCCCGGCTCGGTGTCATCCATTCTCAGGTGTTCAGCGGCTTCAGCGGCAGGGCTTGCGCCGACCGGATAGTCGACTCCGGCAGTCGTGTCCTGATCACGATGGACGCCTACTACCGGAACGGCGTCATTCAAGACCAGAAGGAAAAGGCCGACATCGCCGCCGAAGAGGCGGCAAAAGAGGGCCACGCGGTAGAGAAGGTGCTGATTTGGCAGCGCCATCCGGGAAAATATTCGAGCGCGAAGCCCGCGGTGCACGGCCGCGACCACATTATCAACGATCTCCTCAAGGGACACCGGGGCAAGCGGGTCGAGCCGATACCGATGCCGGCGGAAGCGCCGCTCTTCCTGATGTACACGAGCGGGACCACCGGCAAGCCGAAGGGGTGCCAGCATAGTACCGGTGGTTATCTTGCCTATGTGGCCGGCACCTCGAAATACATCCAGGACATCCATCCGGAAGATGTCTATTGGTGCATGGCCGACATCGGCTGGATCACCGGCCATTCCTACATCGTCTATGGGCCGCTTGCGCTCGGCGCTTCAACGGTGATCTACGAGGGGGTCCCCACCTACCCCGATGCGGGGCGGCCTTGGCGGATCGCTCAAGAGCTCGACGTCAATATCTTTCATACTTCGCCGACTACGATTCGTGCGCTGCGCCGCGCCGGCCCCGACGAGCCGAACAATTACGACTACCACTTCAAGCATATGACCACGGTGGGAGAGCCAATCGAGCCCGAAGTCTGGCGCTGGTACCACGCTGTGGTCGGCAAGGGTGAGGCGGTGATCGTCGACACCTGGTGGCAGACGGAAAATGGCGGTTTTCTGTGCAGCACAGTGCCTGCGCTAGAACCGATGAAGCCCGGCAGCGCCGGACCCGGGGTTCCGGGCATCCACCCTGTGATCTACGATGAGGACGGCAACGAGATTCCCAAGGGATCGGGCAGGGCAGGCAATATCTGTATCCGCAATCCGTGGCCCGGAATATTCCAGACCATCTGGGGCGACCCCGACCGTTTTGTTGCGCAGTATTACGCGCGCTACTGCAAGGACCAAAATAGCAAGGACTGGCGAGACTGGCCGTATTTCGCTGGGGATGGGGCCGTGCAGGCGCTCGACGGCTATTATCGCATCCTCGGCCGGATCGACGACGTGATCAACGTCGCCGGGCACCGGCTCGGAACCAAGGAGATCGAATCGGCGGCGCTGACGGTCGCGGAGGTGGCGGAAGCGGCCGTTGTGCCGGTCGCCGACGAGATCAAGGGCAAGGTTCCCGACCTCTATGTCGCACTGAAACCCGGTTTCGCGCCGAGCCCGGAATTGCACAAGCGGATCTCGGATGCCGTGGTCACCGAGATCAGCCCGATCGCGCGCCCGGCCCACGTATGGATCGTGCCTGACATGCCGAAGACCCGCTCGGGCAAGATCATGCGACGGGTTTTGGCGGCGATATCGAGCGGCCAGGAAGCAGGTGACGTTTCAACCCTCGCCAACCCCGAGGTCGTGGACGAACTGCGCCAGATGGTAGCCGTCTAGCCGGACCCGTCGGCATTCACCCGAGCGCGTGCCGCAGCTGGCGGCTGGCGACAACGAGCATGGCAAGATCCGGCGTCGTAGCGGCGCGCAGCTCGCGCGCGAGTGACTCCACGGGAGCGAGTGCACCGGCCCGGGCAGCGGCCCAAACGGCGACCGGGTCTTTGGCTTCGTCGGCGTTGCGCAGAACCCGGTCCGTGGCCTCGGCCTGCATCGTGTAGAAATCGTCGATCAAGACCTCGGCCGAGGCTTTCTGCCAGACGGTGTCGGCCGGCAGCCGCCGGGCGGCGGCGCGCAACTCGTCGAACGCGAATCGGCCACCGACCTCGTAGAATGTTCGCGCTGCGCGCTCGACCGGCTGCCCGACGTGCGCTGCCAAATCGCAGACCTCGAAGGCGGTAGTCAAAAAGATGAAGGCGCCGATGCGCGCCGCCAGCGACTGCGGCACCCCGGCGGCAGCCAGCCGTGCGCCGCGCGTCTCCATCAGCGCCCGCTCGCTCGCCGGCAGCAAATCGGCGATAAGTGACGCAAGACGCGCAACGGCTGTCGTGAACAGCGACGCCTCACGCCCGATGGCGAGCCTTTCGGCGCGCAGCAGCCAAACCACCGCATGCTCTACCACCCCGGCGACGTCGAGCAGCATCTCGCTTTGCATCGTCGCCGCGATCTTGTTGTCGAGCGCCTCGATCTCCGCCCACAGCTGCGGCAGGGCGAAGGCCTCACGCACGATGCGCCAGGCGTGGGCGGCCTCCGGCGCCGTACGGCCGGTGCGTACCCGCATTTCGTCGACGAAAGTTATGCCGGCCCGATTGACGAGATCGTTGGTAACGACGGTGGCAATTATCTCGCGACGCAGCGGGTGGGCGGCGATCTGAGCGGCAAGCCGATCGCGCAGCGCCTTCGGGAAATAGCCGTGAAGCTCTTCGTCAAGTTCCGCTGCCTCGGGCAGATCGGAGGCGATGAGCTCGCCGCAAAGAGCCATCTTCGCATATGCGAGCAAGACGGCGAGCTCAGGTCGCGTGAGCCCGCGACGTTGCGCTGCACGCGAGGCTAAGCTCTCGTCGTTCGGCAGAAACTCCAGCGCGCGGTCAAGCTGGCCGGATCGTTCGAGATCGCGCATCAAGCGCAGCTGCCGGTCAAGCGCGGCGACGCCGCGCGCCTCGGCCACCGATAACGCCTCGCCTTGCAGGTAATTGTCGCGAAGCACCAATGCGGCGACGTCATCGGCCATGGCGGCGAGAAGCGGCTCGCGCTCGGAAGGCGAGAGCACACCCGAGGCAATCGATCGGTCGAGCAGGATCTTGATATTGACCTCGTGGTCCGACATATCGACGCCCGCCGAATTGTCGATCGCGTCGGTGTTGACGCGACCGCCCGCGAGCACGTAGGCGATGCGCCCACGCTCGGTGACCGCGAGGTTCGCGCCCTCGCCGACGACTTTTGCGCGAACCTTGTCGCCGTTGATGCGCAACGCATCATTGGCGCGGTCGCCAACCTCGGTATGGCTTTCGTCGGGAGCCTTGACATAGGTCCCGATCCCGCCGAACCACAACAGATCGACTGGTGCGGCCAAGAGCTCGCGGATCAACTCGGCCGGGGTCAGGTGGTCCGCTGCGATGTCGAAGGTGCGCTTCATTTCGGGGCTGATCCGGATCGCTTTGGCGTTGCGGTCGAACACGCCGCCGCCAGGCGAAATCAGCGCGTGGTCGTAATCCGCCCAGCTCGAGCGCGGCAGGTCGAACAGACGCTGCCGCTCGACAAAGCTCTTCTCTGGATCTGGCGCAGGATCGATAAAGACGTGCCGGTGATTAAAGGCGCCGAGCAACCGTAAGTGGCGCGACATCAGCATGCCATTACCGAATACGTCGCCCGACATGTCGCCGACGCCGACGACGCTCAGCTCACTCTTCTCGATGTCGTGCCCGAGCTCGCGGAAATGGCGCTTGACGAGCTCCCAGGCGCCGCGCGCCGTGATCCCTATCGCCTTGTGGTCGTATCCCGCCGAACCGCCCGACGCGAACGCGTCGCCGAGCCAGAACCCGTACTCTTGCGAGATCGCGTTCGCAAAATCGGAGAACGTCGCGGTTCCCTTGTCGGCCGCGACCACGAGATAAGGGTCGTCACCATCATATCGGACGACGTCAGACGGCGGCACGATCCGGTGTTCCGAGGGAGTCTCCGCGACAATATTGTCGCTGAGGTCCAAGAGCCCGCGGATCAGAATCTTGTAGCATTCAACCGCTTCGGCCCCCAGCTTGTCGGCTGAAGCAGGCGGCTGCTTCACGATGAAGCCCCCCTTCGATCCGACCGGGACGATTACCGCATTCTTGACCGTTTGCGCCTTCATCAGCCCGAGGATCTCGCTTCGGAAATCCTCCTTACGGTCCGACCACCGGACGCCCCCCCGGGCGACCCTGCCGGCGCGCATGTGCACCGCCTCAACCCGAGGGCTATAGACGTAAATCTCGAAAAGCGGGCGAGGCAGAGGCATCAGGTCGATCTCGCTGCTCGCGAGCTTGACCGCCAGATAGGGTTTGGCCTCGCCCGAGGGCAATCGCTGAAAGTAGTTGGTCCGCACCGTTTTGAGCACGAGGGTCAGAAAACTTCGCAGGATGCGGTCCTCATCGAGGCTGTGCACTGCGTCGAGGGCATGATCGATCGCCTGGACCTCGGCGATTACGGAAAGCGAAGGATCGCCGGTACGGGCTGGATCAAAGCGGATTTCGAAGAGCTGGGCGAGGCGGCGGGCAATCTCCGGTTGGCTGCTCAGCGCGTCTTCCATGTAAGCTTGGCTGAAGGCGACTCCGGCTTGCCGCAGTACCTTAGCGTAGAGACGCAGAATCGTGATTTGGCGCGCCGACAGGCCGGCAGCCAATACGAGGCGGTTGAACCCGTCGTTCTCGACCCGGCTCGTCCATACCGCCACGAGCGCCTCCTCGAAGCGCGCCCTGACTGCGAGAGATGCAGTGCTCAGTAGCGACACGCCGTCGAGCTGAAATTCGTGTACCCACGCCGCTGCGCCGTCGACGCTGTCAATGCGAAATGGCTCCTCGGCGACGACCCGCAGGCCGAGGTTTTCCAAAATCGGCAGCACGTCGGAAAGGACGACCGGTTCTTTGGCCCGATAGATCCGCAATCCGGGGAGCCCGCCGTCGGCCACCGGACGAAGCGAGACTTCGAGAGGCGAACCCGCCAGCACCGTCTCGATCCGGCACAGATCGGCGATCGCCTGGGCAGCTTCCGTCCGCGCCTGATACGTTATCGGAAAAGCCTGGAAGCGACGCAGCCGGGCACGCGCCCCCTCTTCTCCAAAGGCCGCTGTCGCCGCGTCCTCGAGCCGGTCCGACCAGCTTCGCCCAGCTTCGGCAAGTCGCTTCTCAAGCGCTGTCGCATCGACTAGCGGTACATTACCCCGGGTTGTCCGAATGATGAATTGGATGCGTGCCAACGGCGATTCGTCGACGTGAGTGTAGAAATTCGAGACCTGTCCGGCGAACGCCTCTTCTAGGATCGAGCAGAAGCGCTGGCGCAGCGCAGTGTCGTAGCGCTCGCGCGGGACGTAGACGAGGCAGGAGACAAAGCGCTCGAGCGGGTCGCGCCGGATGAACAGCGCGATGCGCTGCCTTTCCTGGAGGTTGAGGATGCCGATGACCGTGTCGAACAGCTGGTCCTCATCGCTCTGGAACAGCTCGTCACGCGGGAACGTGTCCACGATGTGCAGCAACGCCTTGCCGTCATGGCTCGTCGGCGCCAGCCCGGCGCGCTCGACGATT
>Ga0318531_10000336_pt1 | contig 12470 bp, 21 predicted proteins | sample GRESIP053b4f25_FD_203486 | JGI IMG/M metagenome (GOLD analysis project Ga0318531, IMG submission 203486) | Tropical soil microbial communities from Luquillo Experimental Forest, Puerto Rico - GRE.SIPMG.053b4f25 | ecosystem: Environmental > Terrestrial > Soil > Tropical forest > Bulk soil... | reverse complement strand
CCACAAGTTCGCGAAGATCGATCTCCGCAACCTGTTTCACTTCCTGACGCTGCGCTGTGATGCGCACGCTCAATACGAGATCCGAGTCTACGCCGACGCGATGTTGAGCCTGATCAGGCCCATCGTTCCCGTCGCAGTGGCGGCTTGGGAAGAATCGAGGCGCGTGGCGCCGATCGCGGTGTAACGAAAGAAGGTGACGCAATGAAAGACTATGCTGACTTTGAGGCATGGCGCGAGCAGCACGAGCGCCGGCAATACCAAGACGCCAAAAACATCAGGGCGCAGTGGGACAGCATGGGCGGACTGAACCGTTTTCTGACCGGCCCGCTGTGGACTGACGATTCAACGATCGATGCGACCGGGGGCGCCGCTCAGAAGGAGGTCGCGGTCCCCACACGCGCGCCGCGGATCTACGTCGCGTCGAGCAAGATACGCAATCCGTTCTATCAGCCGTTGATCGCCCGGATGCGCGCGGCCGGATACGAGATCCACGACTGGTCCGATCCACCGCTCCGCTGGGAGGACATCGATCCCAACTACAAGGATTGGACGATTGCCCGGCACGTCGCGGAGCTGCGCAATCCCGCTTCCCCTGCCCGTCTTCACTATCAAGCGTACTGCAAGGCCATCGTGCAGTGTGACGTTTTCGTCCTGCTGTTGCCGGCCGGCACCGACGCGCACGGCGAGGCCGTGATGGCGTCGATGCTCGGCAAGCCGGTGATCGTCTGCTTCGCCGACGGCCGCCTGCAACGCGAACTCATCCATTGTCGGTTCTGGCTGTTCACCGAAGGCGTCGACGAGCTGATGACCGCGGTGGCTGCGGTGCTCGCCGATCCTGCGTCCTATTACCGGCGAAATCCGTCACTCATCAATGCCGAGGCAAACGTGGAGGACTGATACCCATGAACGACTTCATGCGTCAGTACGAGAAGCACCTGAACGACCCGAAGGTGTTGGCGAAGCGTCACGCCAAGATCGATCGGCAGATCAGGGAGGGCCGGGCGATCGAGGAGCGCAAGCAGGATCACCAGATGCGCGCCGTGGTCGTCGCCAACAAGCTGCGCGATCTCGCCGATGCGATCGAGCGCGCCTGGAGCGGTCTTCCGCAGGAGCGCGAGCCATGACGCTCACGGTGGTCGACGAGGTGCTCGAGGACAGCATCCGGCACCTCAATGAGGAGATCGGCAAGCTCGAGTTCGCGCTCAGCTACTTGGCCGAGCGGCACGCCAAGCTCTGCGCCAAGCGCGACGCCGCGATCGCCGCGCTTAAGCATGAGGATGTCGATGACTGACATTCGGTTCACAAGCCGCAGCCCCGTATTCGTCGCGCACTTCGCCGACGGCGAGACCACGCGCATGACGGTCTGCACCACGCTTGACAAGCTCGACGTGGGGCGCGGCGTGCGCCTGTCGCGACACGCCTATTCGTCGCGCACGGGCCTCCCGCGATCCTCGAAGCGTGCTTCGAGGCCGCAGGCGGCGGCGAGATCTTGACGAGGTACACCCAGGACGAACTTGCAAAGGTAACGCCATGAGCCGCGGCGGCCGCGCATCGCGTGACAAGGGTTCGAGGACCGAGCGCGCCATCGTGCGCAGCACGGATTAGCGGGAGAGCGTGTCCCGCTCGGTGGGGCCGCGCGCGGGCGTTTCGGCGGCGACATCTCCGTGCCCGTGCTCGGTCGCGATCTGCGCGGCGAGGCCAAGGCGCGCGGGAACGGATTCAATCGTCTCTATGACTGGCTCGAGGGGCGCGACTTTCTCGTTATCCGCGCCGACCGCAAGCCGCTGCTCATCGTTGCCAAGCGCGATCTCGCCACCGAGGTGGTCATGGCGGCGGAGCGTGCAAAGGGAGAAACCAGGTGAAGATTATCAGCGCCGAAGCGCGCCTCGCTGCCGCCCGCGGCGTTAAGTTCCTAATCCTCGGTCCGACCGGCGTGGGCAAGACCTCGCTTGTTCGTACGATCGACACCGCGGGTGCGCTGTTCGTCGATGTCGATCACGGCGACCTGGCCATACAGGATCTCAAGCTCGATACCGTGCAGATCGACGACTGGCCGGCCGCGCGCGACCTCGCATGCCGGATCGGTGGTCCGCACCCAGGCTACGCCGCGACGCACGTTTACTCCTCGGCGCATTACAGCGCGGTCGGCGGAGCGCTCGAAAACCTTGATCGCTACCGCGTGATCTTCGTGGACGGCCTCACCGCGTTGAGCCGGCTTTCATACAGTTGGAGTGAACAGCAACCGGAATGCTTTGCGCGCAACGGCGCCAAGGACACGCGTGCTGCATATGGTCTGCATGCGCGCGAGATGCTCGCCTGGTTGTATCAGATGCAACGGGCGCGTGACGTTCACGTCGTTTTCACCGGTATCTTGGAGAAGGCGACCGACGAACTCGGCAGATTTGTCGGCTACGAGCTTCAGGCGGAGGGCGCCAAGGTCCCGCGCGAGATCGGCGCCATCGTCGACGAGACCATCATCTACGAGTTTCTGAACTTCGGCGACAACCGGCCACCAACGCGCGGGTTTTGCTGCACGTCGCCTAATCCCTGGAGCTATCCGGCGAAGGATCGCTCCGGCCGGCTCCAGCAGGTCGAGCCGCCGGATCTGGGCAAGCTCATCACCAAAATCACCACGGTTCCGGTCATCGTCAGCCCGGTCAAAGCTGACGCGGCAGAGTAAGGGAGGTTTTCCATGCCGTATGACTACAGTACTGCGCAGCCCGCGCGCAGCTTCGACACCATGCCGGCGGGCACCATCGTGACCGTCTCGCTCCACCTCCGCCCCGGCGGTGCCGGCGAGGACGGCATCCTCAAGCGCTCGGCCAGGGGCGATTGTGAGATGATCGACGCCGAACTCACCGTCACCGACGGCGAGTTCAAGGGGCGCAAGGTCTGGGAATACTGGATCCTCGAGGGCACCAGTGCCGGCCAGCAACAGGCGGCGGAGATCTCGCGCTCCACGCTCAAGGCGATCCTCGACGCCACGCGCGGGCTCGAGCCGAACGATATGTCGGCGGAAGCGCGCGCCAAGCGCACGGTCGAGCTCAAGGACTTCGAAGGCGCCACCTTCATGGTCAAGCTCGGCGTTGAGAAGGGCAAGCCCAAGCTCGACAGTTCCAACCAGCCCACCGGCGAGTCCTGGCCGGATAAGAACAACATCGCCGCGGTGATCGTGCGCGGGATGGCGGACTGGAATGCGGTCGAGCAGCCGCCGCCCTTCGACGGGGCCCCGCAGGCGGGCAACAGCGGGGGCGCTTCCTCCGCGGTCGTTCAGCGCCCGGATTGGGCTTGATCGTCATGAAGAAGGTCCGCGCCATCGGGGAGGTGTCGCTCTCCGCACTCGAGGACCAGTGGCAGCGAGATGCCACGGCCGCGGCAATTGCCGGCGCGAAAGGGGTCGTCCAGATCGGCGGCCCCATTCCGCCGCTCACACCGATCGGACGGCTGAGCGAAACCGAGTGGGGATGGATTGTCGCAGCAATCTTGTTTTCCTGGATCACAGTGAGGGCGCAACAAGCGGCCTCCGAGCAGCTCGACACCGAGCGCACGATCAGAATGATCGCGCTCGACCCTCAGCCCTGGGACGCGGGGGCGATCGCCGCGATCTTGCCCGAACTCGCGGACGCCTGTCCCGGCATCGACTGGTCAAAGCCGTTCACCGCCTGGTCGCGAGACACCGTGATCGGGTTCTTGCTCACCGCAATGCGGTTCATCCGCAAAGCGATGATCGCCCGCGACATGAGCGACAAAGGTATCACTCGGCAAGCGGGCGCGAGCCAGATCGCGCGGCAGGCCAACGCGGCGGCGGGCGGCCCATTGTTAGATCCAACCGAACTCAATGACGAAGTTCCGATGTTTTAGGGAGATGGCAATGTCCGAGCTAAGATTTCGCGAGCTAATCGATGGCCTCAATAGCCTAGGGCGCAAGCTTTCAATGGGCAGGGTGAATGAACCTGTCGAATTTGCGCCAGGGGAGGTGAGCGATCTCATCGCTCTCGTGCGCGAGATCGAAGACTTTCTGCGGTCGCAAATCGAGCTTGTGCCGCCGTGGGCCTGAATTGGATTGGGGAGACGATGTTGCACAACTTCAACAAGGCGAGCTTGTCGCTCGATCCGATCAACACTGGACTTAACGCCGATATTGAACGCGTCGCCATGGCGACCGCGGAACAGCCGCGGCCCTATCTCGGCGTATCGATTGCCGGCTACGAATGCGCCCGACGCGTGCAATACACGTGGTGGATAAAATCCGAGCACCCCGCACGAGTGCGCGCGATCTTCGATCGAGGACATTACTTCGAGGGGCGGGTGAAGGAGCGCCTGAAGGCGATCGGCTTCAAGTTCGCAGCCGAGGAGGCGCTCGCCTTCTCCGCCGTCGGCGGCGCGCTACGTGGGCACGCGGACGGGATCATCATCGCTACGCCGCGGCCGTTCACGGCCCTTCCGGCGATCCTTGAGGTAAAGGCGCTCAACGGAAAGAACTGGCGCTCGCTCGAGCGCGACGGGCTCGAGAAAACCTTCCCGAACTATCACGCGCAAGTTCTCCTCTACCAGGCGTATCTCGATATAACGAATCCAGCGCTGTTCGCCGCGATCAACGCCGATTCCTGCGAGCTATTGTTCTTCCTCGTCCCGTTCAACGCCGAGCGCGCGCAGTTCTGGTCCGACCGCGCGGCCAATATCATCGCGGCCACGCGTGCGAGTGAGCTGTTGCCGCGGGCATTCGATGATCCGGAAGATTGGCGCTGCAAACTCTGCCCGTACAAAAGGCGCTGCTGGAATCTTCCATGAAGAAGTTACGGCCCTGGAGGAAAAATATGGCTGACTTCCTGCGCGAACTGGAATCCGAGCTGTCCGGCCGAGCCGAGATATTTGAGAAGGCCCTCGCTGAGGTGCTGGAGCAGGCCGCCGTCGCCATTCCGCGGAAGGCCATCGCCGAACTCGTCGCGCATCTCGACCGCAGTGAGAACGTCCCCGATCACGTCGCTCGCAATGTAGAGATTGTCGCGAGGTGGCTGAAGACATGAGCGCCGCCGCACGCAATCCGTTCGATGCCTTCGTGGGCAGGCTGGCAGCCTGTCTCCGCATGTTGCTGTCAACTAACGAAGGCGAACGCAGCGCCGGAGCGGCGGGCGCGCAGCGCATGCTGCTGAACGCAAAGGGCATCGACTTGCACGAGGTCGCCGCCCGCCTCGAGAAGCCGAGCGGCCTGAACGAGGATCAGAAAAAGCAGATCCGCGCCGCGATCGAGCAGGCACGCAAGGACGGCTACGCCGAGGGCGTACGCGCGGCCGAGAAGCGAACCTCGTTCAATGCCGCCGGATTTAGCAGTACCGACGGGTCGGACGAATGGAAAGCGGTGGCGCTCTACGTGCAGCGTGAGAAGCAGCGATTGCAGGCTAACCATCACCAGTTTGTCGACGACATGGCCTCGCGCACGGTGTGGGATCACGAGCCGTCACCGCGGCAGCACAAGTATTTGCATTCGCTGTTTTTGAAGCTCGGAGGAAAGATCACGTGAGCACGCAGCAAGCTACGCCCAGCGACCTCGAGATCGCCCTGTTCCTACGGCGCGAGAAGCATCGGCTGCCTAAGCAGTATCGCGGATTGGTCGATCGCACCGTTCGCTATCTTAAGGATCTGCACTGGTCGTCACTGGGGCCATGGGCTGTTTAGCGAGCTCGGAGGCAAGATCACATGAGCGCGCAACCACAGGACCAGGCGCAGAGCGCATCGTCGCCCAACATGCTCGACGCCGCGCTTTGGTATGCGCGGCAGGGGATTCCGATCTTTCCATGTAGCCCACTCGACAAGAAGCCGCTTACCGCGAGCGGCTTTAAGGACGCGACCACGGATGAGATGCGGATCCAGGCATGGTGGCAGAGGTGGCCTAACGCCATGATCGGCGCTCCCACGGGACCGGCGAGCGGCATGTGGATGTTCGATACCGATCAGGATCCCGCCAAAAACAAGGATGGTGAAGCGGAGCTGGTAAAGCTGGTCGCACGGTATGGACCGCTGCCCGGAACGCTGACCAGCATCACGCCGCGCGGTGGCCGGCATCGGTTTTTTATCTGGCCTAATGGCATCGACATCCGCAACAGCGCCAGCAAAGTCGCCGACGGCATCGATGTGCGCGGTGATGGTGGCTATGCGTGCCTACCGCCGAGCCGCACCGCCACCGGCGCGGTGTACCAGTGGGATAAGGGCACCGACACCGGCAAGGCGATCTACGCGCCTGACTGGCTCGTCGAACTGGTCCGCTTCGAGACGCGTGGGCAGCGGCGCGTCAAAGCATGGGCCGCCAAGGCGCTGAGCGACGAGTGCGACACGGTCGCCGCTACGCAGCCGGGAAAGCGCAACGATGCACTCAATAGGGCCGCGTTCAACCTGTTCCAGATCGTCGCCGGCGGCGCTCTTGACGAGCGGGAGGTGTGGGACCGGCTGCTCAAGGCAGCGGGCGACTGCGGGCTCATCGCCGACGACGGCGCGATGGCCGCATGGCGCACCATCGATAGCGGGCGCGAGGCCGGCATCCAGCAGCCGCGCACGCGGCCGGGCGGACCGACGATTTCACCTCCGTCGTCGTCTCCTCCGCCACCGCCGGGATCGTCGCCACCGCCGCCGGGGGCATCACCAGGACCGGCGCAGCCGCAGCCGCGACCGCGTGCTCAGGTACGTTTAGAGTCGGGCGAGCTGATCAAGAACGTCGACGAAACCGAGGCGGCACTGATCGCAGCCGGCGGGCTTGGCCTCTACCAGCGCGGCAGTCTGATCGTTCGCCCGATCCTCTCCAAGCTCAAGGCCGCCAATGGCCGCCGGACGTTCGGATGGAACCTGGTCCCGGTCGTGAACCTGTTCATGGTCGAGACCATGATGCGCGCGGCGGACTTCGAGAAGTGGGACGCGCGTGCGCGCCGGTTCGTCCCGAAGGACTGCCCGGAGAAGCTCGCCGACACCTATCTCGCGCGTTCTGGACACTGGCAACTGCCAGTCTTGGCCGGCGTTGCCAACACGCCGTTCCTGCGCGCCGATGGCTCGCTCTGCGAGCAGCCGGGATACGACGCGGCCAGTCAGCTCCTATTCGAACCGAACGGGCGGATCTTCCCGGCTATCCCTTTACAGCCCACGCGGGATGATGCCTTGGAGGCGTTGAAGTACCTGGAGACGGTGATTCGGGCATTCCCATTCGTGAGCAAGGTCGATCATGCGGTGGCGCTATCCGCGTTCCTGACCGCGCTCGATCGGCGCGCCATGATGACAGCGCCGCTGCACGCGTTCACGGCGCCGGCCCCGCGCACCGGGAAGTCGCTGCTGGTCGATATCGCCTCGCTGCTGGCGACAGGGCAGCTCGCGCCGGTTATCGCGCAGGGAAGTAAGCAGGAGGAGTTTGAGAAGCGCCTCGATGCCGCGCTGATCGCGGCTGATCTCATCGTCAATATCGATAACTGCGATCACGAACTCACGAGCTCCCGTTTGTGCCAGATGCTTACGCAACAGCGGCTCGTGATCCGCCTTCTCGGCTATAGCAAGCAGGTCGAGGTCATAATCAATGCGGCGGTCTACGCCACTGGTAACAACCTGACGATCGCTAACGACCTGACCGATCGCACCCTGCTGTGCTCGTTAGACGCCGGTTGCGAGCGCCCCGGAGCGCGGCACTTCGATTTCGACGTAATCGAGGACATTCACAGCGAGCGCGAGCGGCTAGTCATTGCCGCCCTTACGGTGCTGCGGGCCTGGCATATCGCTGGTGAACCGCAACAGGCCGATCCTATGGGCGGGTTCGAGGACTGGTCGCGGCGGGTGCGCGGGGCATTGATTTGGCTAGGAAAGGCAGATCCGTGCGGCTCGCAAATCACAATACACGCGCGCGATCCTGGTCGCTCGGAGTTCGAGGCGGTGGCGCAACACTGGGAAACGCATATCCGCGCTGGGATCAAGATGGAATACACCGTGCAAGAGATCATCAATGCTGGACTCATCGATAACGGCCTTCACACGGCGCTGATGGCGGTCGCGGCGAACAGGTCAGGCCCCATGGTGAGCAACGATCGCCTTGGCCGGTGGCTGCGAAAGAATGAAGGCAGGATCGTCGGTAATCTTAAATTGGTGCGCTCAGGGATCCGTGACGGTTATTCGCTCTGGACGCTGAGACGGGTTTAGGGATTGACAATTTTGTCGATGACCACATCCAAACCTCACTAAAGACCACTGAAGAAGTGACCTTCAGTGAACCTTTCTTCTTGTTTTAAGCCAATGCGGGAGAATGTCAGGGGAGACAAATACTATAAGGAGAGCTGAGCAACGCCTTAAGGTTCACTAAGGTCACTTCGGGAGGAACCCATGACCGACCAGCCCACCACCCGCCCCGGCAGCGCGCCGGCGCCGACCGACGTGGACAGCTTCTTGGCCGAAATCGCCAAGGCGGCGCCCGCCCGGCACGGCCGCCTGGTCTTCGCCCTCGACGCCACCGGTTCGCGGCAACCGAGCTGGGATCGGGCCTGTACCCTCCAGGCCGAGATGTTCAAGGAGGCACAGGGCCTCGACGTGCAGTTGGTCTACTACCGCGGCCTCGGGGAATGCCGCTCCTCGCGCTGGTTCTCGGATCCTGGAGAGCTTGGGAGAGTGATGACCAAGATCATGTGCGAAGCCGGCGAGACCCAGATCGGCAAGATCCTGACGCACGTGGTCAAGGAGACCCAGCTCTTGCCGGTTTCGGCCCTGGTCTTCGTCGGCGACGCCTGTGAGGAGAACGGTGATTCCCTCGTCGCTCGCGCCGGCGGGCTCGGCGTCCCCGCCTTCATGTTCCAGGAGGGCGACAACGAGACCGTCGCGACGGTGTTCAAAGCCATCGCACTCGCGTCGCACGGCGCCTACGGGCGCTTTGATGCCGGATCGGCCAAGCAGCTCGCCGAACTGCTCAAGGCGGTCGCGGCCTACGCCACGGGCGGCCTGGCTGCGCTCGAAGGCCGTAAGGATGCCGGCTCCATCAAACTGCTTGGGCAATTGAAGAGCTAGGCCTGGATGTGCACTTCGGTCGGTTAGCATGGGGATCGGCACATCGAAAGGCGTCCTCCGGATCCAGGACCGATGCCATGGCAACTCAACGGCCAAGGATGCCAACCCATGCGATCTCGCTCAGACCCGCGCCTGGGTCGAAGACTACAAGCGCTGGGTCGCAGGCCTCCCGGCAGTTGGCGATCAGGCTCAGCCGCCGGATCTGCAAGCGCTGGTCGCGCATGCGGGCGGCTACGAGCGCATCACCGCCGAGCAGTGGGCCGAATACGATCGAGCGATGGGGCTCGGCGGCCAAAGGATCGTCGGAGCGAGGTGACCAATGCGTCGGTTGCGAACGTCGTTGACGCCCGAAGCGCTGATCGAGAAGATCGCTCTCGAAACGTTGCCGGCAGGCAGTGAATTAGTCTGGGCTTGCACTGACCCGGGACCGCCACGGCGAGGTCTTCTCTATCGCACGAAGAAGCCGTTTCCGTCATCGGTTCGAGAGTTCAAAGCGCTCGGTCGGCGGTTCAAGCTCGAGGTGCTGTACAATGACGGTCAACTCCTGGTGACTTGGAGTCCGCTTGCGGGCCGACTCAAGCACTGAATGCGTCACCATTTGATGTTGTTGAGCAGCGCCTCCATGCGCGTCACGAGTTGGTCGAGCAGTTCTTGGCGCAGGACCGGACGTGTAGAGTAATAGCCGGTGTATCTCCCACGCCTAACCAACCGTCGCATCGCGTATCGGTGTCGGGTCATTTCCCACCGACTATGTGGTCGGAACCGCGTTGTCCACGTCGCCCGATGCTTCACGACAAACGCATGCTTTCGGTTTACGTCCTGTTCCTGCCATTCCGCAAATTCCCGACCAATCTCGTAACCGCGTAGCTCGCGCAGTTGCAATATCATCTTGTCGACGCGTTCTGCTGTCTCTTCAAAGCCGTCAGCCTCGATCACAATCGGCATGATCGATCCTTGCTAGTGCACGCGATCCGATACTATCCAGCGTTGGCTGTCGATCGACAAGGATCAGTCACCGCCGCGATCGGTCCGTCGCCGCGAATACAGGCGCAGTCGGCGTGGGCGATGGCGAGCCTGCTCGGCGCATCATCGCCCCTGGGGGCTCGCGTGTGCGGCGCGACGGGGATGCAAATAGATTCGGCGGCGCGATTTCGGGGCGGGGGGAGGTACGAAAATTTTCGGATGGTCGATGGCCGCGGCGGCCCGCGACCTGAATTTTGCTAACGTTTACCGCTACTTGGGGACGCTCCTTTTAGCCCAAAAATCGCCAAGCCGTCGGGCCCGTCCCGACCCTAGCTTTCTGGGCCATTTCCGAAGCCCCTTGGCAGCGCCGAGGTGCAACTACCGGAAGAAGCGTAATCGAAGGGAGAACATGACCATGGATAAGCGTCATCGTCGTTCGTACGAACGAGAGGTCGAACAGCCGATCGCGATCACGCCGGTCGAGTATTCGGGATTGCAGGAGGCGTACGACCACTTCAACGGGACGCTGTTCGACGGCAAGCTCGTCGACGTGTTCATCACCTATCAGCGGCACGCGCATTCGCGCGGGCACTTCGCGCCCGATCGGTTCTCGGGGCGCACTGCTGTCGGCGGTAGACACGAGCTGGCGCTCAATCCCGATCACTTCGTCGGCCGCAGTGACGAGGAGATCACGTCAACCCTCGTGCACGAGATGGTGCACGTCTGGCAGCAACAGCACGGCAAGCCACCCTCGCGCGGCTATCACAACAAGCAGTGGGCGGTGAAGATGAAGGAGGTTGGTCTCCAGCCGTCGAACACGGGTGGCGCCGGCGGCAAGGAGACCGGCCAGCAAATGTCGCATTACGTGATCCCCGGCGGTTGCTTCGCTGGAGCGTTTGCTGAGCTTGCCGCGATGGGGTGGAGACTCAACCTGGAGTCCGCGCACCGCGCCGGCCCTGACGGCGGCCGCAAGAGCAAGACCAAGTTCACTTGTTTTGGCTGTGGGCAGAACGCGTGGGGCAAGCCGGATTTGGCGGTGACATGCACGCCGTGCGGAATTGAAATGCGACTGGTGGATTGAATTCTGTCGTACGAACGAAAAAGTGGGAAAGCATCAGGCGGCACGGCAGCGCCGAGGCGCGCCCCTTGCGTCGTGACGGTGCCGTAGGTCATCGGGAGCATCGGCGCGCTCAGAACGCCCCGAAGCTTGGCTTCAAAAGATCTGCGGACCTCGTCGATCTGGCCCTGGAGATAGATCCGCTCCGCGTCCGGAAGCGGGGTTGGGGCGGCGGGCGGAGTCTCGATCTTCGACATGGGTGTCACCTTTCGCATCGGGAACAAAAGCGCCGGTGTGGACGGGGTGCTTGGGATCGATGGCCCAGCCGTCCGCGTCGACGGCTGTGTCGAAACCGCGTTGTTCGATCCCCTGCTTCACGGTGTTGTGGCAGTCGAAGCACAAGCTTTGCAATTTGCCGAACCAGAACTTGTTGATGTCGCCGCGGTGCGGCTCGATGTGATCGGCGATGGTCGCCGGCCGGACCAAGCCGCGGTTCTGGCATAGCCGACATAGTGGCTCGTTGCGGAGTTGCCACTTGGCGATCTTGCGCCATCGGTTAAGGGTGTACCACGTGCGCACCGGGCGGAGCGAAAGCCGGTCGGGAATGGGGTTGTCCATGAAATGTGGTTTACCGCGTCTTCGTGCTGGCGTATACGGGAACCATGCCCCGCAAATCCGCCGCCTCGCTCGCTGTCGTCCCCCAGCTCCCTGGAACAGGACGCCCCGAGCCGCCCGCAGATCTTGACGACGGTGAGAAGAGACTCTGGCGCGAGGTCGTCAATTCTCTCCCGCCGCACTGGATTGACGCGGCGGGACGGATCATTCTTCGTCGTCTGGTCGCGCAGGCGGCACTCTGCCTGAGCATGGAGGAGCAATTGCGCGCGCACCGGGCGGCGGGCACCGTCGTCGAGACGTATGCCAAGCTTGCGAAGCAGCATAGCGATACGGCCAAACAGACCGAGAGCCTGCTCGCCTCGCTGCGCGCCACGCCGCGGTCGCGCAGCACTTCGCATGCCGCGGGATTACAGACGAGAAAAACCGCTGAGATGCGTCCGTGGGAAATCCGGAGCGGTCGTCGTGTCGAGACGCAAACCGGCGACGAGTGATGGTCCGATCACTGCCGCTGATGTCATAGAGTTCATCGAGACGGTTTGTCTGATCCCGGAAGGGAAGCTCGTCGGCAAGCCGCTTGTGTTGCAGCCGTTCCAAAAAGAAATCATTGAGTTGATCTACGACAATCCGCGCGGCACCCGCCGCGCCATCATTTCCGTCGCGCGCAAGAACGCGAAGACCTGTCTAGCCGCGTGTCTTCTGCTCGCGCATCTCTGCGGGCCGCCTGCGCACAGTCGTCCCAACAGTCAGTTGTTCTCCGCGGCGCAGTCGCGCGATCAGGCCGCGATCATCTTCAATCTCGCCGCCAAAATGGTGC
>Ga0318531_10000331_pt1 | contig 12515 bp, 10 predicted proteins | sample GRESIP053b4f25_FD_203486 | JGI IMG/M metagenome (GOLD analysis project Ga0318531, IMG submission 203486) | Tropical soil microbial communities from Luquillo Experimental Forest, Puerto Rico - GRE.SIPMG.053b4f25 | ecosystem: Environmental > Terrestrial > Soil > Tropical forest > Bulk soil... | reverse complement strand
ACCGCCGTGCTCGCCTGATTCGGTGACGCTTGGCGGCGTCGAGTGTGAACTAGCGGCGTTGAGTGTGAGGTCAGGGCGGGAATTCCGCCCCGAAGTCTACACCCAGGATTCACACTCGAAGCTCCGTTTCCCACTAGAGCTGGACCGGGTAGTGCGGCTCGCTGATCTGCGGCACCACGCTGCCCTCGACGAAGATCGCGTGCCAAAGCATGAAGATCAGCACTGTCCACAGCCGGCGGCTGTGATCGCTGGTGCCGCTTCGGTGCTCGTCGAGCAGCCGGCCCACGGCGGCCAAGTCGACCAGGTCGACCAGTTGGCTCGCCTGCGACGAGGCCACCAACGCGTAGGCCCACTCCAGCAGCTCGCCCGCGCGCAGCCAATGCCGGATCGGCACCGGGAACCCCAGCTTGGGCCGATGCAGCACGTGCGCCGGAACGATCGGCTCCAACGCGCGCCGTAAGGCGTACTTGGTGGTTGTGCGGGTGATCTTCGCCTCCACGGGTAACCGGGAGGCGACGGCGAACACCTCGGGATCCAGGAAAGGTACCCGAAGCTCCAGCGAGTTGGCCATCGTCATCTTGTCGGCCTTGACCAAAATGTCGCCGCGCAACCAGGTGAACAGATCGACGTGCTGCATGCGGGCCACCGGGTCCCAGCCGGCCGACTCGGCGTACACGGCTGCGGTCACGTCGGTGTGGGTCCAGTCGTCGCGGAAACCCGGCAGCACGTCGCGCAATTGGGCGTCCGAGAAGCTGCGGGCGTTGCCGTAATAGCGCTCCTCGAGCGTCAGCGACCCGCGGTGCAGCAGGCTCTTGCCCCGCATGCCCTCCGGCAGCGGCTTGGACACCTTGCCCATCGAACGCCGCAGCGGCCCGGGCAGATAGTCAAAGGGCTTCAACGACAGCGGTTCCCGATAGATGGTGTAGCCGCCGAACAGCTCGTCGGCCCCCTCCCCGGACAGCACCACCTTGACGTGCTTGCGGGCCTCGCGGGCGACGAAGAACAGCGGCACCAGCGCGGGGTCGGCAACCGGCTCATCGAGGTACCAGACGATCTCGGGCAGGGCGGCGACGAACTCATCGGGGCTGACCACCTTGGCGACATGGCGGGCACCGATCGCCTCCGCCGAGGCCACCGCGACGTCGATCTCCGAGAACCCTTCCCGCTCGAACCCGGTGGTGAACGTGATCAGCCTGGGGTTGTGCCGGATGGCCAGCGCCGCGATCGCGGTGGAGTCGATACCTCCGGACAGGAACGCCCCAACGGTGACGTCGGCGCGCATGTGCTTGGCAACCGAGTCCTCAAGCACCGCGGTGATCTCGTCGTAGCGCGCTTGCTCGGTGTCCTGGGTGATTGGTGTGGCGGCAAACCGCGGCACGAAGTAGCGGGCCACCTCAGGCTGAAGTCCGGGCGAGATCCGGGCGTAGCAGCCCGACTCCAGCCTGCGCACGCCGCGGTGCAGCGTCTCAGGTTCCGGCACGTACTGCAGCACCGTGTAGTGCTGCACCGCGCGGCGATCGATGCTGGTGTCGAACCCGACCAACCCGGCCAGATCCATCAGGCACTTTTTCTCGCTGGCCACCGCGGTCCCGCCGGTGCCGGTGGCCATGAACAGCGGTTTGATGCCGAAAGGGTCACGGGCGCAAAACAACTCGCGGGTGACGGTGTCCCACAGCGCGAACGCGAACATGCCGCGCAGCCGCGCCAACACCTCGGTGCCCCAGTGGTGATAGCCGGCGACGATGGCCTCGCCGTCACCCTCGGTGGCGAAAACGGTGCCGTGCCGGGCGGCCAGTTCGTCGCGCAGCTCGAGATAGTTGTAGATCTCGCCGTTGAACACCAGCACGTAGCGATCGGGCCTCTCCGGCGGCCCCCACCGCAGCGGCTGATGCGAATGCGCGATATCGATGATCGACAGCCGGTTGAAGCCGAACACGACGGCTCCGTCGGCGCCCGGATCGGACCAAGTGCCCGGCTCATCAGGCCCGCGGTGGCGCATCAAATGCAGGGCACGGGCGATGGCGTTGTCGGCCCGGGTTGCGTGGGCAGCGGCAACCGCGTCGTCGCCGGGGCCGTCGGCCCCGGCGGGGGCCGCGACGAACGCCAGCAGACCACACACGGCGCCCCAGTATGCCTCACTTGGGTGGCGCTTGCGGACGCGCACACCCGGCGGGTCGCGTTGCGGGGCCGAGTGACCGGTCGGGGTTTCTTCGCCGGGGTGAGGGGCGTGGTCTACGCTGCGTAGTATTCGATGTCCAAGCAGGAGGCGCCAACGTGACACCTCGCGAGCAGGTCCGTTCGCAACGTTTGTCGCAGGGCAGGTTTCAGCGCCGTTCCGGGGGCTCTGACCGGCGTCTGTCCCGTCGTCTCCGGCCGCTGGCGCTGGCCGGGACATTGGGCCTACTGGCGGTAACCCTGAGCGGATGCAGCTGGTCGGATGCGCTGGCCCTGGGCTGGCCCGAGGGCATCACCCCACAGGCCCACCTCAACCGGGAGCTGTGGATCGGAGCGGTTATCGCTTCCCTGGTCGTCGGGGTGATCGTGTGGGGCCTGATCTTCTGGTCGTCCGCATTCCACCGGAAGAAAGCAACCGATACCGAACTGCCCCGACAGTTCGGCTACAACATGCCGCTGGAGCTGGTGCTCACCGTGACGCCGTTCCTCATCATCTCGGTGCTCTTCTATTTCACCGTGGTGGTGCAGGAGAAAATGCTGCACCTGGCCAAGGACCCCGAGGTCGTGATCGACATCACGGGCTTCCAATGGAACTGGAAGTTCGGTTATCAGCGCATCAATTTCAAGGACGGCACGCTGAACTACGACGGCGCCGATCCCGAGCGCAAGAAAGCGATGGTCTCCAAGCCGGAAGGCAAGGACGCCCACGGGGAGGAGCGCGTCGGACCGGTGCGCGGGTTGAACACCCAGGACCGGACGTTCATGAATTTCGACAAGGTCGAGACCCTGGGAACCGCCACCGAAATCCCGGTGCTGGTGCTGCCGGCCGGCAAGCGCATCGAATTCCAGATGATCTCGGCCGACGTTATACACGACTTTTGGGTGCCGGAGTTCTTGTTCAAGCGTGACCTGATTCCAAACCCCGAAGCCAACAACAGCATTAACAAGTTCCAGGTCGACGAGATCACCAAGACGGGGGCGTTTGTCGGTCACTGCGCCGAGTTCTGCGGCACCTATCACTCGATGATGAACTTCGAGGTTCGGGTGGTGGCGCCCAATGACTTCAAGGCCTACTTGCAGCAGCGGATCGCGGGAAAGACCAACGCCGAGGCATTGCAGGCGATCGCCCAGTCCCCGATAGCGGTGACCACCCACCCGTTCGAGACCCGACGCGGTGAATCGACCACGGCCAGTAGGTGAGGACGCTCAATGCATATCGAAGCGAGGCTGTTCGAATTCATCGCCGTTTTTTTCCTTTTCGCGGCGTTGCTATACGGGGTGCTGACCGCGCTGTACGCCACCGGCGGTGAGGAGTGGGCGGGTACCACCGCGCTGGCGCTGACCGCTGGCCTGGCGTCCATCGTGGCCACCTTCTTCCGCTTTGTGGCGCGTCGGCTGGATACCCGGCCCGAGGACTACGAGGGCGCTGAGATCAGCGACGGCGCAGGGGAATTGGGGTTCTTCGCCCCGCACAGTTGGTGGCCGATTCTGGTTGCGTTGGCGGCCGCAGTGGCGGCGACGGGCATTGCGCTGTGGCTGCCGTGGCTGATCACCGCCGGGGTGGTGTTCGTCCTTGCGGCGGTGGGCGGATTGGTCTTCGAGTACTACGTCGGCCCCGAGAAGCACTGATTTGCGTCTCGAAGGTAACAATCAGGGCATCAGTTGATCGGTGGCCCGTTTGCCGAGAGTTCTTTGCTCAATTCGGTTCGGTAGGGTTTGCCCAGGCACAATGAGAACCTTCCGAGCGCGCGCGCAACGATGTAGCCGCGGTGCCCCGCGCGCTGGTGATGCAGTTGGACAGGGCAGGCAAACATGAGCGGGCCGAAACCTCCGGGATGGGAACCTGAAGAACCCGATCCCGCCGGCGAACTCAGCCACGAACCTGATTGGGAGCCCGGCGACGAATTGGCAGCTCCGGAACGCGATTCCCACGACGAGCCGAAAGCCGACGACGACAGCGCAGAAATCGCGGCGCAGGATCACACGGGGCAGACCGATGCGTACTCGCGGGCCTACTCGGCTCCCGAGTCCGAGCATTTCATCACCGGTCCTTATGTGCCGGCCGATCCCGGGCTTTACGACTACGACGGCTACGACGGCTCCGCGGACGAAGATGACGCACACGGTGCCCCGCGCTGGCCCTGGGTGGTTGGCGTCGTCGCCATCGCGGCTGCGATCGCGCTCGTGGTCTCGGTGTCCCTGCTCGTCACGCGCACCGACACGAGCAAACTGGCCAACCCCGGCACGACCACCACCGCGTCGGCGCCGCCGATGCAGGACCAAATAACGACCACCAAGCCGCCGCCGCCGCCTCCGCCCACCACGGAGACCCCGACGGCCACGGAGACCCAGACCGTGACGGTGACGCCTCCGCCTCCGGCTCCGCCGCCCCCGCCGCCTCCGCCTGCGACGACCACTGCGGCGCCGCCGCCGGCGCCCACGACGTCGGCGGCCGCGGCCCCGCCGCCTCCGCCGCCTCCGACCCCGACCGGTCCGCGGCAGGTCACCTACTCGGTGACCGGTACCAAAGCGCCGGGCGACATCATTTCGGTGACCTACGTCGATGCGTCCGGTCGGTCACGCACCCAGCACAACGTGTACATCCCCTGGTCGATGACCGTGACACCGATCTCGACGTCCGACGTCGGATCGGTCCAGGCTTCCAGCCTTTTCCGGGTGAGCAGGCTCAATTGCTCGATCACCACCAGCGACGGAACGGTGTTGTCGTCGAACAACAGCGACGCACCGCAGACGAGCTGCTGATGGTCAGTAGATATTCCGCCTATCGGCGGGGGTCGGACACCGTTCCACCGGACGTCATCGATCGCATACTGGTCGGAGCGTGCGCCGCCGTCTGGCTGGTGTTGTTGGGCGTGAGCGTGGCCGCCGCGGTCGCGCTGGCGGATCTCGGCCGGGGCTTTCACAAGGTGGCCGGCAGCTCGCACACCACGTGGGTGCTCTACGCCGTCATCATCGTTTCCGCGCTGATCATCGCCGGAGCGATCCCGGTGCTGGTGCGGGCTCGTCGCATGGCCCAGACCGAGCCGGCTGCTGGGTCGATGGCGGGGCGGCCCAAGCCGCCGGTGCGACTCATGTCTCCCGCCCCGCGCACCGCGGCCGAGCGGGCGCGCCAGCAGAGGGTGATGAAGGCGTTGGAGCCAACGAGCGAGTGGTCGGGCGCGGACGTGGATCGGGTTTGGTTGCGCGGCACGGTTATTCTGACCGGCACGATGGGTGCCGCACTGATTGCGGTCGCCGCGGCGACCTACCTGATGGCCGTCGGTCACGATGGCCCGTCCTGGGTCGTCTACGGGTTGGCGGGCCTCGTCACCGCGGCGATGCCGGTGGTCGAGTGGCTACATATCCGGCAGCTGCGCCGTGTAGTTGCCGCGCGCTAGCCCGGTTGCATTCGACCCCGGCATCGATTGCCGGGAACTTGTCAGGATGCTTTGGCGTACCTGGGAACCAGCTCGTCCTCACCGAACGTGCTCGTGCGCTGCCGGCCGCTACCGTCGCTGCTAAAAAATGTCCACCGCCGCGGAGTTGTTGTTGTTGTCTGCGGACCACTGATCAGCTTGACGGTGAGGCGCAATTCGGTGGGATCCCGCGTGCCGATGATGTCACCGACCCGGACCTGCGATGGATGAATCTGCGGTGCGTCGCACCAGTTCTGTATGGCCACTTCACCCATCCCCACGTTGATTCCATAACGCTACCCGCGATCCGCGTCCCGCGCTGACTGCGCGGACGGCAAGTGCCGCCCTCGTCAGCCTGCGTGGCGCCAGGAACTTTGTTGCGATACCGCAACGACGAGGTTGATACGGGCGCGCCTTCCTCGGCGTGCTCTCGTCAGGGCCTTAGCGTCGCTTCGTCACCTCATATGTCCCGAGATGGCCGAAACGGTGCGTGAAGACTAGACGTATGGGGGGTGGCGGTGAGCAGATTCGGCGAAACAATGCTCCGCAGCGCAGAGTCGAGTACTCGTGGCCTGGTGACCGGTGACCCTGATTCGCCGGTTCGTTCTACCTGGGGTGAGGTCCATCAGCGAGCCCGCCGGATAGCGGGCGGATTGGCCGAATTGGGCGTCGGCCCGGGCGGTCGGGTGGGTGTGCTGGCCGGTTCCCCAGTGGAGATCGCGCCGACCGCGCAAGGTGTGTGGTTGCGGGGCGCGTGTTTGACGATGTTGCATCAGCCGACGCCGCGCACCGATCTGCAGGTATGGGCGCACGACACCTTGGCGGTCATCGCCATGATCGAGGCGACGGTGGTGATCGTGTCGGACCCCTTCATGGCCGTCGTGTCCGCGCTGGCCGAGCACGGCCTCACGGTGGTGACGATCGCCGAGTTGCTGAACGCCGCGCCGATCGACGTCATCGACAGCGGCGAGGAAGATCTGGCGCTGTTGCAGTTGACGTCGGGCTCGACCGACTGCCCCAAAGCGGTGGCGATCACCCATTCCAATGTGATGGCCAACGCCAAGGCGATGTTCGTCAGCGCTGAGTACGACCTGGATACCGATGTGATCGTGAGCTGGTTGCCGCTGTTTCATGACATGGGTATGACAGGCTTTCTGACGGTGCCGATGTTGTTCGGCGCCGAGTTGGTCAAGATCACACCGATCGACTTCTTGGCCGATATCTTGTTGTGGCCCAAGCTGATAGACAAGTACCGGGGCACGATGACCGCAGCGCCGAATTTCGCCTACGCACTGCTGGCGAAGCGTTTACGTCGGCACGCCAAGCCCGGTGACTTCGATTTGTCATCGTTACGGTGGGCGTTGTCGGGTTCCGAGCAGGTTGAACCGGCCGATGTGGAGGATTTCTGCGAGGCTGGTGCGCCGTTCGGGCTGCGTCCAGAGGCGATCTTGCCTGCCTACGGGATGGCCGAAACGACTGTGGCAGTGTCGTTTTCGCAATGCGGCCGCGGACTAGTGGTTGACGAGGTGGACACCGACATGCTCGCGGTGCTGCGCCGGGCGGTACCCGCCACCACCGGCAACACCCGCCGGCTGGCCTCGCTGGGGCCATTGCTGAACGGTGTGCAGGCCCGCATCGTTGATGAGGATGGCGCCGTCCAGGCGACCCGCGGCGTGGGGCTCATCGAGGTGCGGGGAGATCCGGTCACAACCGGATATGTCACGGTCGGCGGTTTTGTGGACGCCCAAGACGACCAGGGCTGGTTCAACACTGGAGATCTGGGATACCTCACCGAGCAGGGCCATGTCGTGGTCTGCGGCCGAGCCAAGGATGTCATCATCATGGCTGGACGCAACATCTACCCCACCGATGTGGAGCGTGCTGCCGGGCGGGTTGTCGGAGTGCGCGCGGGGTGTGTAGCGGCCGTGCGGCTCGACGCCGGTCATTCCCGGGAATCGTTTTCCGTTGCCGTGGAGTCAGACCACGTCGAAAACCCAGCTCAAGTGCGGCGCATCAAGCACGAGGTGGCCCACGAGGTCGTCACCGAAGTCGCGGCGCGGCCACGCAACGTGGTGGTGCTGGCCCCCGGCGCGATCCCCAAGACGCCATCGGGGAAGCTGCGCCGCGCTTACGCGCTGTCGCTGGTCACCTGATCGCCGCTGCCGCGCAGCCGACCCGCCGGACTAGTGCTCGCCGTGCTCGCCGTTCGAACCGTTGGTGTCCTCTTGATATTCGCGTAGCGCGGTCAGGGCACGTTGCTCGGAGGTGTGCGCCGCCTCGCGCAGTGCGGCATCCTCGGACACCGGATCGGCGAACAAGAAGCTGCCGCTGCCCGGCGATCCGGCCGAGCCGAGCTTGTTCATTCGCTTGGGCACCGCCGCGCCCTCGTACCCCAGTGGGATCGCGTGACCGTGGGCGTCGACGGGACCGAGCGGCTGATGCAGCTCGATGTAGGCGCCTTGCGGCAGCCGTTTGATGATGCCGGTCTCGACACCATGCTCGAGCACGTCGCGGTCGCTGCGCTGCAGACCGATGCACCACCGGTAGCTGATGAAGTAGACGAACGGCGGAAGAATCACCATCCCGATGCGCCCGATCCAGGTCGTCGCATTCAGCGAGATGTGGAACTTGAACGCGATGATGTCGTTCATCGCCGCGAGGGTGAGCAGCATGTAGAACGCGATCGCCATGGCGCCGATCGAGGTGCGCACCGGAACGTCCCGCGGCCGCTGCAGCAAATTGTGGTGCGCCCTGTCGCCGGAGAACCGCTTCTCCAGGAACGGGTAGATGATCAGCAGGATGAATATCAGGCCCATGATCAGCGCGACCCACACCGCGGCGGGAATGGTGTGATGCCAGAAGTAGAACTCCCATGGCGGCCAGATACGAGCCAGGCCCTCCGTCCACATCATGTAGAAGTCCGGCTGCGAGCCGGCCGACACCTGAGATGGCTTGTAGGGACCCAGGTTCCAGATCGGGTTGATCTGTAGCAGGCCGCCCATCAGGCCCAGCACGCCGACGATGGCGGCGAAGAACGCGCCCGACTTGACCGCGAACACCGGCATCACCCGCACGCCGATGACGTTGTGCTCGGTGCGGCCGGGGCCGGGGAATTGGGTGTGCTTCTGGAACCACACCAACGCCAGATGCAGCCCGATGAGGGCCAGGATGATTCCCGGCAGCAGCAAAATGTGCAGCGCGTAGAGCCGGGGGATCAGGATGGTTCCGGGGAAATCGCCGCCGAACAGCGCCCAGTGCAGCCAGGTCCCGATCACCGGCATGCCCAGCGTGATCGACGACAGCGCGGCGCGCAGGCCGAGACCCGACAGCAGGTCGTCGGGCAGCGAGTAGCCGAAGTAGCCCTCGAACATGGACAGGATCAACAGCAGCGAGCCGATGACCCAGTTGGCCTCGCGGGGCCGCCGAAACGCACCGGTGAAGAAGATGCGTGCGAGGTGCACCATGATCGCCGCGGAGAACATCAATGCGGCCCAGTGGTGGATCTGGCGGACGAACAGGCCGCCGCGGACTTCGAAGGAGATGTCCAGCGCCGATTGGTAGGCGCGCGACATCTCGACTCCGCGCAGCGGCTGGTAGACGCCGTTATAGGTGACGTCAACCATCGACGGATCGAAGAACAGCGTCAGGTACACGCCGGTGAGCAGCAGCACGATAAAGCTGTAGAGCGCAATCTCGCCGAGCAGGAACGACCAGTGCGTGGGGAAGACCTTGTTGAGCTGTCTGCGCACTGCCGCCGAGGGGTGATAGCGGGTGTCGATGTCTTCGCCTTGTTTGGCTAGGACATCACCGATCTTCGGGGGACTCAGTTTCGGACTCATGTTGTCGTCCTCTCCCAGAATGCCGGTCCGACGGGCTCGGCAAAGTCGCCGTTGGCGACCAAATACCCGTTGCTATCGATCGTTATCGGCAGTTGTGCCAACGCGCGGGCGGCCGGACCGAAAATCGGCTTGGCGAAGTGCAGCGCGTCGAACTGCGACTGGTGACAAGGGCACAGGATTCGGTAGGACTGCTCTTCGTACAGCGAAGACGGGCAACCCAGGTGCGAGCACACCTTGGTGAACGCGAAAAACTCGCCGAAGTTGAAGCTCTCCTGACCCTGGCGTTTGACCACCCGGGGCAGGTCGCTGGGCCGGATGCGGATCAGCATCACCGGGTTGCGGATGCCCAGGTTGATCGCGGTGAGTTTTTCCTTTGATTCCGGGGTCGTGCCGCCGCCGTCGGACTCGCGCCACGGGAAGACGGTCTCCATGCCGCCGGCGTCCATGTCTTCCGGGCGCATTTTGATGAACGGCGCCCCGGCGTGCGTGCCGGTGGCGCGCGCCAGAAAGATCGTTTCGCCCCGGTAGCGCGGGGTCCAGCCGGACGTCCACAGCACGGCCTTCATGCCGTCGGCGGTGGGGACCACCGGCTTCCACGGGTTCTTGATCATGCCACCAGCAAACGCCACCAAAGTGCTGAGCCCGAACGCGCCCAGGCCCATGCCCAACGACAGCCCGACCAGCTTGCGGCGTCCGATTGTCGAACCCTGGTAGGCGTCCGCCAGGTTCGCCACCACCGTCTTGCGGTCGATGTCGCGAGACGCGCCGTCATGCCGTTCCTGGATCGAAATCTCTTCTGGGATAAACCTTTTCTGGTAAAGAACCGCCCCGACGGCGATCGACAGAATGGACAGCCCGAAGGTCAGGCCGTACAGCGGGGTGGCCACCGTGTAGAGCAGGCTACCCGCGGCCTCCCTCGGTTTGTACTCCCACGGCCAGAACAGGAACACCAGCAGCAGCGCCAGCCCGAATCCACCGCCCAGCAAAAGCCAGAGCGCCACTCCGCGCTCGGCGCGCTTCTCGGCCTTGGTCCCCTCGACCGGCCAGCGAGGTTCCTTGTAGACGGTCTCGACGCCATCGAGTTTGCCGCCCAACGCCACCAGTTCCTGCGGCGACATCGTGGCCAGCGCCGCCTCGTCGGGGTCCTGGGTTGCCCCAGTGCCTCTGTCGGTGTCAGAGCCGCGCGTGTCGTCGCTCATGCTGATCGCGCCCCAATCCACAGTGCCAGCCCGATGGCGGCGACCATCCCGATGATCCAGAAGGCCATGCCTTCCGGTGCGGGTCCGAATCCGCCGAGACCGTAGCCGCCCGGTGAGCGCTCTTCGCTGACGGTTTTGACGTAGCCGATGATGTCCTTCTTAGCCTCGAAGGAGAGCTGGCGGTCGGAGAACTTCGGCATGTTCTGGGGGCCGGTCAGCATCGCCGCGAGGATTTGCTGCTCGTTGGCGGGCCCCAGTTCGGGCGCGAACTTACCCGACGACAGCGCCCCGCCCTTTCCGGTGAAGTTGTGGCACGAGGCGCAGTTGAGCCGGAACAAGTCGCCGCCGCGGCCCAGGTCCTCGCCGCGCAGCGAGTGCATCGCGAGGCTGCCGTCGGGGTTGCGGACCACGGTGGGACCACCCCCGTTGGCCTGGACGAAGGCGCCGATCGCGTCGATCTGGGCCTCGTCGAAGATCGGCTCTTTACGCGGCGCCTGGGCCTCACCCCGCATAGCGGGCATCCGTCCGGTGGACACCTGGAAGTACACGGCCGCTTCGCCGACACCGATCAGGCTCGGCCCGTGGTCGGTCACACCCTGAAGGTTGGCGCCGTGGCACGACACGCACGACGTGTCGAACAGTTGCTTGCCGGTGCGCAGCAGCGCCGACGCCGACTCGTCGGCAACGGCGACCTGCGGGGTGGGGGTCAGCACGGCGGCCAGCCCGCCGGCGACGGTCAGCGCGATCAGCAGCAGCAGGCCGCCCGACAATCGGCGGCGAAGACGCCGACGCGCGCGATCACCGTGGTTTTTCCGCGCGCGCGGCCGCGTGTTGCCGCCGGATCGGGTAGACGTCAGTTTCCTCAACCGAGCACTCCTGTTCATCCGGCGCCGGCTCATCGGATGAAATAGATCACGGTGAACAGCGCAATCCACACGATGTCGACGAAATGCCAGTAGTAGGAGACGACGATGGCGGCCGTGGCCTGCGCGGGGGTGAACTTGCTCATCGCGGTGCGGGCCAGCAGGAAGATGAAGGCGATCAGTCCGCCCGTGACGTGTAGGCCGTGGAAGCCGGTGGCCAGATAGAACACGCTGCCGTAGGCGCTACTGGGAATCGTGGTGCCATGCGTCGAGAGGTGGAAGTACTCGTAGCCTTGCCCGAGGACGAAGAACAGGCCCATCAGAAAGGTGATCACATACCAGCGGCGCAGCCCGAAGATGTCGCCTTTCTCGGCCGAGAACACGCCCATCTGGCAGGTGAACGACGACGCGATCAGCACCGCCGTGACCGGGACGGCTTGGTAGAGATTCAGCTCGGTCGGCGGCGGCGGCCACTTCCCGCCGGCCTGAGCCCGCGCCGTGAAATACATCGCGAACAGGCCAGCAAAGAACATCAGTTCGCTCGAAAGCCAAACTATGGTGCCGACACTGACCATGTTGGGCCGATTCAGCGAATGCACTCTCGACGTGATCGCGGTACCCGATGTCCCCACAGCGCTGGTCACATCCGCAAGTATGACGCTTTGTAGTTGTCGAACTCTACCCGGGGCGGGAATTTCCGTGATTCGCGTTTTGCGCGTCGCGCCGGGGCCGACACCGGCGCGCTGTCGGCGACGGTTGGGGGGCGGTTGATCCTCGTGGGACCATCGGCGCGTGGCCGCGTCGTCTGAAGCCCCTTCTCCGGGGACCGCGTCGTCGTGGCCGCAGGTCCTGGGTCGGTTGACGGGCGGTCGGGAACTGGCGCGGGGTCAGGCCGCCTGGGCGATGGACCAGATCATGGCGGGCGACGCGAGCCCGGCGCAGATCGCCGCCTTCGCGGTGGCGATGACGATGAAGGTGCCCACCGGGGCCGAGGTCAGTGAGCTCGCCGACGTCATGCTGAGC
>Ga0318531_10000324_pt1 | contig 12611 bp, 11 predicted proteins | sample GRESIP053b4f25_FD_203486 | JGI IMG/M metagenome (GOLD analysis project Ga0318531, IMG submission 203486) | Tropical soil microbial communities from Luquillo Experimental Forest, Puerto Rico - GRE.SIPMG.053b4f25 | ecosystem: Environmental > Terrestrial > Soil > Tropical forest > Bulk soil... | reverse complement strand
GCCTAATCTCGTTAAGCAGCGGTCCCTCAAAGACCTTTCAGCAACCATTGGCAGTTCTTTGACGAACACGAAGAAGTGCGGGTCTCAGACCAGACTTGCGGCCAATCACAGCATTACAAGACCAAGATGGGCAGCGTTGGCGTTCTCTGTAGCCACCAATATCTCGAGCACATACAGGCCTTCGCGTACTACGTGGCCAAAGTTTTTTGGGGGAGCGATAACGTCGAAAGTCAATCCGGCCTCATTTGGACCAATGAAGGAGAGATCCTCCCCTCTCCTTTTTCGGAAACGACAGGCATTGCCGTTGAGGAGCGTAATGCTGCGGAGAGTGGACGTATAGCCACGTTTCCCGTTGGCACCGGTCGTTCTTGATCTGGATCGGCTCCTGGCGCAATCTTTCGCCAATCTGGAGGAAATGCCGTGAGCCTAGCCGAACTGAGACCTGCCGTCGCGCCGGACAATATTCCGACTGCCGACGAACTCATCATCCGCGCTCGTGCGCTGGCGCCCAGGCTGCGCGAGCGCGCCGTGAAAGCCGAGCGCGATCGCAGCATTCCACAGCAGTCGGTCGACGAATACCTTGGCTCCGGCCTGATTCACACGCTCCAACCAAAACGCTGGGGCGGTTACGAGCACGACCACGAGGTAGCGTTCGATATCGCGATCGAGCTCGGCAAATCGACCTGCGGGTCTTCGGCCTGGTGTCTGAACTATCTTGCCGACCATGCCTGTATCCTGGCGCATTTCCCGGAAGAGGCGCAACACGATGTCTGGAGCCGAGACACGGCTGCTTGCATCGCGACCTCGGCCGCGCCGACCGGCAAAGTGGCTGTGGCGCCCGGCGGCTACCGGCTCGACGGCCGCTGGTCGTGGTGCAGCGGGCTGCGCCATTCGCAATGGATCATGATTGGCGGGCTCGTCTTTCGCGAGGGCGAAGATCATCCCGACATGCGGCTGTTCGTGGTGCCGGTGGCGCAAGTGAAGCAGGAGGATACTTGGTATTGTGCGGGATTGACCGCGAGCGGCTCCAACACCTCGGTGCTCGACAACGTCTTCGTTCCGGAGCATCGAAGCGCGTCGTTTGCAACCCTGCGCGATGCCTGCTCGCCGGGATCGAAGCTCAACACCAACCCGATCTACCGCACCCCGTTCATCGCCGTACATACCTACGCGTTGCTCGGGCCGGCGCTTGGGCTCGCGCGTGGCGGCTATGCCGACTTTGTGCAATGGACGCGACAGCGCTATCTGACCTATACCCAGCTCGCCATCGCCCAGCACGTGCCGGTGCAGATCCGGATCGCCGAGATCGCGGCGCAGGTCGACGCGGCGGAACTCTTGGCGCGGCGGGCGCTTGCCATCGCCCGCAAGGACTACACTGGCATGTCACTGGAGACTCGGACACTGCTGCGGCGCGATTTCACCTACGCCATGCATTCGCTGCGCGCGGCGATGGACGCGCTGGTCAAGATCAGCGGGTCAAGCGGGCTGATGGACGGCAATTCGGTGCAGCGCTGCTGGCGCGACGTGCATGCCATCTCGTCGCACGTCGTCATGAATTGGGACGTGCCGGCGGAAAATTTCGGGCGCACCGAATTCGGGCTCGGCCTCAACCCGGCCTATCCGATGTTCTAAAGACACCTTCAATTCCAGCGCCAGACCCCGTAGGCGTGTCCGTTTTGCATCTGCGGGGCGACATAGTCCGGCTTGCGATCACCAATCGCACCCAGCATAGCGATCCAGTTCAGGAGTTCGCCCCCGACGTTGCCGGCCTTCAGCAACTGGTGCTGAGTGGCTTCGGCGATGAGCCGATCGATCTTCTGCTCCTCGAGATAGTTGACGACGCGCATCGCCCAGTCCGGGTCGGGCACGCCGTCCGAGCGGCCGGGTGCCATGCGCGGGCCGCCGACTTCGAGCGAGAAGCTGCCGCTGCCCATGATCACGACCCGCAGTGGGACCGGCCAGGATTCGATGGCATGGGCGACCGCCCGGCCAAGGGCATGGCAGCGCTGCGCCGAAGGGAGCGGTGGCACGTGCCCGCTGATGAAGAACGGAATGACCGGCACTGTCATGTCCGGCGTGAGGAAGTGCAGGGGCACGATGACGGAATGATCGACCGAGTAGTTCTGCGTCATGCCGACATCAAACCCGGCCGCAACGACGGCCGAGCGAATGTATGCGGCCACGTCAAGCATGGACGGCACGATGTAATTCGGGACGTCTCGCGGCTCGTCATTCGGTGCCTTGAAGGTGCTGTCGATGCCGACTGCGAAGATCGGCAGGCCGTCGAGAAAGAACGTGTTCAGATGATCGGTGTCGAACATTACGATCAGGTCCGGCCGTTCCGCAGCGAGCTGCGCTTTCTGGGCTCCAAATAGTTTTGCGATCTCGCAGTCGGGACCGTCGCGCTTCACGAAATGGGGAAAGATCGGAGTGTGCGGAACGCCGAAGCCGGCAACGATTTGCGCCATGGCACCAAGCCTAGGTTGGCCCTCGGGGCAATATTAGACGCGAGCACGGGATCTGTGCCACCGGCAGTTTGAGGGCTGTGTCACCCTACCGGCTGCCCGATCTCGTCGACCTTCACCGCGCGCATGCGCTGGTTGTACATTTTCGCGTTGAGCCCGCAAACCTCGAAGCGCGCCAGATAGTTCATGAGGAACGCGTTGACGCCCATTCGATAAAGGGTGCCGACGTCGCCGGCGAGCAGCGCGCGCCGCTCATCGTCGCTGAGATCGAGTGGGGCGAGCGCCTTTGCCGGATCGGATTTCATCGCCGCACGGAAAGCATGGTCGCGCAGAACCTCACGACAGAGATGGTTGACCGCAAAAATGGACATCGTCGCCACGCTACGTGTTCAGATAGCTCTTCCGGTACCAGTCGTTGATCTCGCCGCCGGTAGTCACCCAGACCTCCTGGCGCGATCTGATATGGGCCAGAGCCTGATCGAAGTATTTGCTACGATGCGGATGCCCGATCAGGAACGGGTGCAGGCAGATCGACATGACCCGGCCGGTCTTGGCGCCATCTTCATAGAGCACATCGAACTGATCGCGGATCATCCTGCCGAACGTCTCCGGCGCCTGGCCCTGGTCGAGGAACACGGGAATGTCGTTCATCTCGATCGAATACGGCATCGAGATCATCGAGCCGGACTTCACCCGCATCGGATACGGCTGCTCGTCATTGACCCAGTTTCCGACATATTGGATGCCGTTCTCAGCCAGAATGTCGAGCGTGCGGTGGGATTCGCTCAGCGCGGGACTCAGCCACCCGCGCGGCTGCGCCCCGGTACTCGCCTTGATGATGTCGACGACGTTCTTGATCAGCTCTCTTTCCTCGTCCTCGGACTGCCGGTTGATCAGCGTGGAATTGTTGTTGCCGTGGCCCATCCATTCCCATCCCAGCTGCTTGCCGCCCTCGATGATGCGAGGATAGCGCCGACACACGTCGGAGTTCAGCGCCACGGTACCTTTGACGCCGTGCTTCTCCATCACCTCCATCATCCGCCAGATGCCGACACGCACGCCGTAGTCGCGCCAGGAATAGTTGAGCACGTCGGGGACCAGGCTTGCGGTCACCGCGGTGACCGACGTGGACGGCCGGTCGAACAGAAAGTGCTCGATATTCGGGATGACCCAGACCGCCACGCGTGCGCCGTTCGGCCAGCGCAGCGGCTTGCGGTCGACGATGGCCGAATAAGGATAGCGGTCTTGCTCTTGGGGGGCCGGCGAAGCTTGCGACATAGCTCCGATCCTTGCGCGCTCTACGCGTTCACGTTGTGGCCGACGGTGCGCAGGTACTGCAGCGTCTCGTCGAGCGAGACCACGTCGGCGTACTTGGCATTGAGATCGAACAGGCTCTGCTCGTGGGCGGCCGCCGATCGGTCACCGACCGCCTCGCGCACCACCATCGGCCGCAGCCCAGTCTGGACGGCGTCGACCGCGGTGGCGCGCACGCAGCCGCTGGTCGTGCAGCCGACGATGATCAAGGTATCGACGCGCCGGCTCAAGAGCCGCGACACCAGATCGGTGCCGAAGAAGCAGGAGGCGTATTTCTTCACCAGCAGGCTGTCGGTCTTGCGGAAATCGAGCCGCGGGTCGATCTTCACGCCCTCGCTGCCGCCCTTCAGCGTCACCACGCCCTTCTGCTTGAGTGCCCAGATGCCGGCATCCTTGAGGTCGGCGTCGCTGTAGATCACCGTCGAGAAGATCACCGGGATATCCCGCTCGTGCGCAACGGCCAGCAGCGGCTTGATCGCTTCGATCTCCTTGTCGAGATTAGCGCCGAGCATCATCTGCGGATTGGTGAAGGCCTTGAGCATGTCGATGACCAGCAGCGCTGGCCGCTCGCCGAAGCCGATCTTCAGCCCAAACCCGCGCTGCTTGAAGAATTCGGCGTCGCTCTGCAATGCCCGCTCGGTCATGCTTCGGTTGCCCCTCTACGCGCCGGACGTCGATGGTCCGCGCGCGGCCGGCCACACGGACAGGCTTCTGTCGCCTCAGTAGGAGCAGGCCTCCTCCCACTTGTCGACATTGGCCTTGGTGATTGTCTCGACCGGCAGGATCTCGTTCTTTGGGAGCGTCTTGCCGTTGAAGTGATCGGCGATCATCTCGGCCGCCTTGAGCCCGGTGCGGGTCGGGACCTGCGTGCCCGTGCTGTACTGCTCGCCGGCCTTGATCCCGGCAATGCCCTGCTTGAGGCAGTTACTGGCGACGACGATCAGTTTGCCCTTCTCGACGCCGAGCGGAATGCCCGCCGATTTCGCGGCCTGCACGATGGCGGCGGCCTGGTTGTCGGCCATGCCGTAGACAACGTCGAGCCCGCCCTGGGCCGCAAATCGCGCGAACAACTGGCCGGCGATGCGCTCGCTGAGGTCGGTCTGCCACTTGGCGTCCTCGACGGCGACGATTTGAGCCTTCGGATTGGCCTTCATGGCCTTGCGGAAGCCGGCGACCCGGCGCGGGCCGACACCCTCCTGCAGCGAGCCGGTGATGAGCGCGATCTGGCCGCCGTCGCGGCCGCCCTCCTTGAGCGCCTGCAATACCGATACCCCTGTGATGCGGCCGAGCTCGACGTGGTCCTCGCCGACGAAGCTGAGGTAGAGGTCCTCGGAGCCGTCGCGGGGCGGGGAGTTGACCAGGATCACCGGCACGCCGGCCTGCTTGGCGCGGATCAGCGCCGGCACGATAGCCTGCTCGGAGCCGGCGATGATGGCCAGCATGTCGAACTGGCGGGCGATGGCGTCGTCGACCTGCTGCGCTTGCAAGGCTGCGTCGAAATGCTGGCTGACCGTATTGACCTCCATGCCGAATGAGTTTGCGCGGGAGACAAAGGTCTTGCTCAGGGTGGCGATGAACGGATGCGTCGGGGACGTGACGAGAAACGCGATCTTCTTGCCTTTCGGAGTGGCGCCCGCTCCGGCAGGGATCAGGAACGACAAGCTAAGTGCAGTGATCAGCGCAACCGCTAGCTTCACCATATCTGCCTCCCTCGAAGCACGACCTCGCCATTCATTTGTAGGACGCGCGCCAAGGCGGCGCAACCGCCCAGCCGGGCGAGTAATGCGCTCCTAGCGCATCGCGAGCAGTGTATGCGCGAGTATGAGAGTGGTTCTCGACCTTCTTTGAGAACGCGTTAGCGAGCCGAATAAAGCGCTGCGCAAGTGGGCGGCAATCCTCGGCACTCGCCAACAAAATCCGCAACGTCTGGGGCATCTTGCGCGGCGGTCGCAACTTCGAGGTCAGAACGCTCAGGCCCGCGCTCCAAGCTGGCGTGAGTCTACCGACATCGCTAGAAGCGTCATGTGAGCCCGGCAATCACTATTCATCACCGAGGTCTGCGAGAGAAATAGAAGAGATGGAGAAAAGGCCTTCCAGCGCATCCGAGAACTGATGACCCGAATAGCCCTTCGAGGCATGGCCGGTAATAAGGTTGGACGCGCGCCCATTTCCATCATAGTCCGGAGCATGAGCTCCAACACGAGGCCTGATACATTGATGCAAGACCGTACTCTCCAGGCTCATCGTTTTCTCTTGCAACGCACGGCGGGTCCATACATCCTGGATCAAGCCGCCGGCGAGCGGCGTGCCAATCGCCGCGCCACGATCAGCCGGCGCGCCAGGTCGGGACCATCCAGAACCGCCACCGTCAGCAGCACGGCGCCCATAGCGATGTCGTTGACGAAGGGGGGCGCGCCCACAGCATTGAGCCCGGAGCGGAGCACCGCGAGCGTCAGCGCGCCGGCCGCGATGCCGAGCGGCCGCCCGGTGCCGCCGCCCAGCGAGATGCCGCCGAGGATCGCGCCCGCCGCAGCCGGCGCGATGACATCCGACAGTCCCGCCGGTGACGCCGACGCAAGGCTGTAGCTGAGCAGAACCCCGGACAGCGCGGCGCACAGCCCGGAGAACGCGAAGATGCCGATGATCAGCGCGTCGACCTTGACGCCGGTGGTCATGGCGGCGCGGCGGTCGCTGCCAATCGCGATGATGTCGCGGCCCAAACGCGTCCACGCAAAGATCATCGCTGCGCTGGCGAAGAAAACAAGCGCAACCATGCTGCGAATGGAGAAGATACCGCCGAACCGCTCGTTGAGCAGGAGGGCGACGGCGAGATTGTCGTACGGCAGCGAGCGGCTCTCGGTCAGCACGAAAGCGATGCCGACGAACACCAGCAGGCCGCCGAGCGTCACCCCGACCGACGACAGGTTTAGACGCACAATGATGAATCCCTGCGCGATGCCGGTGGCGAGACCGATCGCCAGCGCAAGGAAGAAGCCGAGCCAGGGATGCTGAGTGCCGGTGAGCACCGCGATGCAGCCGGCCATGCCGTACATGCCGACCACCGACAGGTCGAATTCGCGGATCATCATGGTCAGCCCGAGCCCCAGCGTCACCAGGCTGACGGTCGCGAAAATCTGGAGCGTGCTATAGGCGGTCGCCGCGCTGAGGAACGCTCCCTGGCCAGCATCGAGCGCAGCAAGCAGGAGGATACAGGCCGCGAGGACGGTGAACGGCCGCCAATGTGGACCGGCAAGCTGGCGCCACGTGTTCATCGCCCGCTCCCGCGCGCCTGCAGCACGATGACCGCGAGCACGATCAGTCCGGCGGCCAGATATTGCCACTCCTGGCGCAGCCCCTTGAGCAGCAGCATGACCTGTACGGCTGCGATGACCATCGCGCCCGCGAATGTTCGCAGCGCCGATCCGCTGCCGCCGCCGATCGCCGTGCCGCCTACCAGCACCGCCGCGATGGCGTCGTAGTCGTAGGCAACGCCGTAATCCATGTTCGCGGAATCGTAGCGAATGGCGAGCATGATGCCCGCGAGCGAGGTGAAGAAGCCGGCCCACAGATAGGCCCCGGTGATGGTTCGCCAGGTGCTGACGCCAACCGCTTCCGCGGCACGGAAACTCGATCCGACCATGAACAGGTTCCGCCCGAACCGCGTCGCCGAGAGGATGAACTGCGCGATCACGGCGGAGACGAGGAATACGACAAACTCGATCGGGACGCCCGCGATCTTGCCTTTGGCCAGCGCCGGGACCGTGCCCTGATCGGCGTAGATCGTGCCCTTTTCCGAAAATACTTGGGTGACGCCGTAAATCAGGGCCAGCGCGGCGATGCTAATGATGATCGGATTGGCGCGGACCGAGCCGATCAGTAGTCCCTGCAGTCCGGTCAGCAGCGAACCGAATATCACTCCGACGAGCAGACCCGCCCCGAAGCCCAGCCAGTTCGCGGCCAGGATGAACACCATCGCCGTCACACCGACGGTGGCGCCCAGCGCGAACGACATGATGTTGCCGCTGATGGTGATGAGAGTCATGCCGATCGCCACACAACCGATGAACGACACCGTGGTGAGCAGCGCCAGGATGCTCGGCCCGGACAGGAAGCCGGGCGTCGCGAGGATGACTGCGACCAAGATGACGATGCCGATAGTCTGCAGCCATACGAACAGGCGAGCCCGATCGAGACGGGTACGCGCGCCGGCCCGCACAGCAACATCGGTACCCGCGGTAGAATATTGGGTCATGCAACCGACTGCATGGGATGCGTGATATCGGCAAGAATCGAAGCCATGGCGATATCGTCACCCTGGTAGCGTGCGACCACGCGGCCGCGGTACAGCGTGATCACGATGTCGGCGATGCCGACCACCTCCTCGAGATCGGACGACGTCATGACCAAGGCCGCCCCGAGTTCGCAAAGCTCCTGCATGATCCGATAGATCTCGGCCCGCGCGCCGACGTCGATGCCGCGGGTCGGCTCGTTCATCAGCAGCACGCCGGGCTGAGTGCTCGCCAGCGCGCGGCCGAACAGCAGCTTCTGCTGATTGCCGCCGCTGAGCGTGATCGACTGCGATGTCAACCGGTTGCGATCGACGCCGACGAGTTGCGCGAGACTACCGCCGATCCGGCGCAGCTCTCGCCACGAGAGCACGCCCATCCGCACGCCGGCATCGAGCCGGCTCGCTACCAGATTGTCTAGCACCGTCAGCTGCGGGAACAGACCCTCGGCCGCGCGATCGTCGGGGATGAAGAGCACATTGCGCCCGACACAATGCGGCACCGAGCCGAGGCGCATGGGCCGGCCGTCAACCATCACGTTGCCGGTCGCCGAGGGGATGAGACCAGCCAGCGCCCGCGTGACCATGTTTGCGCCCGAGCCGATCTGGCCGGCGATGCAAACGATGCAGCCGCGCGGCGCGACCATGGAGAAGTTGTGCACCGCGCTGGACACGCGCAGATCGTTGACGATCATGCGGGCGCCCCGGTCCGCCCGCGCGGCCGCTTTGGGATACATGTCGTTGAAAGAGCGCCCGAGCATCAGCTCGACCAGCTGCGCCCGCGTGATCTCGCTGACCGGGCCGGTCGTGACATGCGTTCCGTTGCGCAGCACCGTGACTGAATCGCAGAGCTCGAAGACCTCGCCGAGCCGATGCGTGACGTAGATGATGGAGCGGCCTTGCGCCCGCAGACCCCTGAGGATGCCGAGAATGCGATCGATGTCGGCATCGGACAGCGTCGCGGTCGGCTCGTCCAGGATCAGCACCCGGGCGTCGCGAGCCAGCAGGCGCGCGATCTCGATCAGTTGGCGCTGAGCGATGGTCAGCGAGCCAACCGGGCGATTGAGATCCCAGTCGGCAAGGCCGAGCGTCGCCAAGGCCTGTTGCGCGCGCAAGCGGAACTTGGCTCGCCGGTGCAGAAGCGGAACCTCGGCGCTGCCAAGCCAGATATTGTCGAGGATCGACAGATGCGGCGCGAGGCTGAGCTCCTGCGCCACCAGGCCGAGGCCCAGGCCTTGTGCCTGCTGCGGGGAACGCATGACCTGCGTTTGACCGTTGACGGCGATCGAGCCGCGATCCGGCGCGACCAGCCCCATGAGAATCTCGACGAGCGTGCTCTTGCCCGCGCCGTTCTCGCCGCACAGCGCTCGAATTTCTCCGCGCCGAAGCGAAAACGAGACATCTTCGAGCGCGGTGACGCCCGGATAGGCTTTGCTCACGCCCCAGACTGACAAGACCTCCTGCAACAGCCGTCCTCCCCGCCCAAACCTCGAACCCGCTGCATCGGCCGCAGCCGAGGGCCGCCGTCAAATAGGTGCACGGCGCGTCAACCTACACATCTGCAGTCCCTGTCCTTCCCGAAAATCATATCCGCCCGCAGTGATGGTGCAATCCGCGAAAACGCCACACGGTGAGGTTGCGTGGCCATCTATCCCCCCGATCCTGTCGGCAGCGGCCTCGTTGCAAGCATCGCGCGGCCGGGCGGCAACGTCACTGGCCTATCGGACGTAGCAACGACGCTTTCCACCAAGCGTCTGTCTCTGCTCAAGGAGCTGTTGCCGCAACTGCGCCGGGTCGCAATGCTGTGGAACAAGGGCGACCGCGGCATGTCGCTGCGCTACGACGCATCGGCGGTGGCTGCGCGGGAGCTTGGGATCATCATCCAGCCACTGGGAGTGAGCGAGCCGGACGATTTCATCAAGGCTTTTGATACGATGAATCGCGAGCGGCCCGACGCCATCTTAATGGTCTCAGACTCGCTCACGCTTCGCAATCGCAGGCGCGTATTCGAGTACGCTGCCGAGCGACGGCTGCCAGCGATTTACGAGACCGATTCGCTAACTCGTGAATGCGGCTTGATGTCGTATGGACCGGACCGGCGCGAGATTTTCGAGCGTTCGGCCGCTCTGGTCGATCGCATCTTCAAAGGCACTAAACCGCCGACCTGCCGGTCGAGCAGCCGACGCGCTTCCTGTTCGCGCTCAATCGGAAAACCGCAAAGGCGATGGGGCTCAACGTACCGAACACACTGCTCGCACTTGCCGATGAGGTGGTCGAATAAGGGAACATGTCCGACTTGAGTCCGCAAAGTGGGTCAAAGCGGACAATGACCAGGTCGCTGTCACCCATTGCGATGTGTCCTGAGCGGACATTGAGGGGACCAAAATCCTGCAGTGCAGCGGTCTGCTGGCGCATCGGGGTGTGGTATCATTTTGGGGCGTCGGCAGCACCTGAACTCGATTCAGAACAGATTAAGCCGTTCGTTGATTCATCAAAACTTTTTAGCGGAAAGTGACCCCACGTGGCGCTTCCGGCGCACATTGAGCAACAAGCGCTTTTCCGCAGCATGTGACCCCACCGCAACGAAAGACGAACGCGCGCGTGTCTTGCGTGCCGCGATGAGGTGGTCATGAGCGAGAGCGATCTGATCGCGCTCGGCCGCCTTCCATTTGAAAGAGATATTTTTGGGTCCTACTCGGGGGCTCTCGGCCAGCCTGAAGCGTGCTGCGGTGTCGTCAGCAACGGCTGCGTGTCGGCATTGAACGAAGCCGCTATTCAATCCGTCGGCTGCGCCGCTGCCACCACCAAAACCAGCCATCGTTTAGACGAGTGAAGCGACCTGACTTGCCGAAACCACTCGGACAAGCAGGCATAGAGTGCCGTCAACGCGATCGCGTTGCATTTCAGCGGCGTAAGCTCATCTCAAAGTTAAATGCTCGCGCTCACCGACGCCGCGCTCGCTCACCTCTGCCATCGCCGCCACCGCGGTTCGCCAGCGCCAGCGCCGCCAATGGCTCAAGGACGTCTGCTATTTGTCCTCGGGGGCAAACCGGTAAACGGTTCTTACCTAAACGGTCATTTGGAAGCATTCACTCGGCGTGCCTATCGGCCTTAGTCCGCAGATCGCGCGATGGAAGCGTGGTATAGTCCCTCCATTGCATGAATGACCCCAACCGGAGGGTCACATGGCAAGCCACATCGGACGACGAAAATTCTTAGCCACGCTGCTCGGCGGCGCGGCAGCCGCGTGGCCATTCTCGGCGAGCGCGCAACAAATTCCCCCTGAATGGCTGGAGATGCTCAAGGAGATCGCCCCGGACCTGAGGCGGACGGCACTCATATTCAATCCGCAGACCGCGCCCTATTATCCCGCCTTCCTTCGCGAATTAGGAGCGGCCGCGTCATCACTTGCCGCCGAAGTTTCGGCAACACCGGTGCGCGACGAAGCAGAGATAGAGGCGGCGGCCACCGCCTTTGCACGGCAGCCCGGTGGCGGCCTGATCGTCCCACCGGAACCATTCATCAACACCCCATCGTGGGGCGATTATTGCATTGGCGCAGCAGCACCGCCTCCCTGCAATCTATGGCTTTCGGCAGTATGTGATGGAAGGCGCGCTGATATCTTATGGACCGGACACGATCGACATTTACCGGCGCTCGGCTTCGTATGTTGATCGCATTCTCAACGGCGAGAAGCCCGCCGATCTGCCGGTGCAAGCGCCGACCAACTTCGCCCTGGCGATTAATCTGAGAACCGCAAAAGCGCTCGGCCTCACCGTGCCGATGACCCTACAGGCCCGCGCCGACGAGGTGATCGAGTGAAACGACGGAGCGCGATCGAGCGTGATGTTGTTCAAGCGCGTTTTGGCCTCCCGCCCTTCCGGCGAGTGCAACGACGACGACTTCGGCGGCGAGTGCAACGACGACGACTTCGGCGTGCTTGCCGAACGGCGTCGTGGTTGGCCGCATCATGAAGGCCGCAGTCGCGCCGGTCCGGGCGCCGTGGCTGTGGATGGCTCGCTTTCGTCCATCACGAGGGCCCCTGGACGACGCACGGCTACGAGCCGACACGCGAGGCCGCGATGGCAGCATTTGCTAAGAGCTGGCGGCGAGAGTAGCGGCTTCGATTTCAAAACCCGTGCGGGTCCGTGTTTCCTTTGCGCGCAGGCGGGCTTGCTCTGATCTGTTGTGTTCGGGCTTCGTGTCCATGTCTGACACAAGACTCACTGTAGCGAAGCGTACCCGTGCCGGCGTAGGTGGAGGAGTGGGCGGCAAATTCGCCATCAAACTTGGCAAGCACCGTGACGCCGTTGTCGAGGCGAAGCTCGGCGCCGGCCGGCGTGGGCCGCCAGATGTCAGACCAAAGCGTTAGCCGAACTCGTGAGGGCGACTGTCGCTGTCAGTGCGATCGCTAACTTGCTCACGCTGACCCTCTCCGAGCATCTCATAGCAGCGATCATACCACTGCTGGATGTCCTCTCTGGTGTCTCGCGTCATCCTGTCGCCGAACTCGTCGACGAGGACCTGCATCACTATCCTCACTCCGT